>Ga0335074_10005450_pt1 | contig 17596 bp, 10 predicted proteins | sample Lox_Sample_23_FD_206715 | JGI IMG/M metagenome (GOLD analysis project Ga0335074, IMG submission 206715) | Soil microbial communities from Loxahatchee National Wildlife Refuge, Florida, United States - Lox_Sample_2.3 | ecosystem: Environmental > Terrestrial > Soil > Wetlands | place: USA... | reverse complement strand
GGCGGCTCGTTCCCGCGCGCGTCGGCAGCAGCACTGGCCGAAGTGAATGAGGACCGGCTCGATCCGGTGCTGAGCGCACTCGTGCGCAAGCAGGTGCTGGCGATCCGGGCGGATCGCCTCTCGCCGGATCGCGGTCAGTATGCGTTTGCGCAGGGGCTGCTGCGGACGGTCGCCTACGAAATGCTGTCCCGCCAGGAGCGCAAGACCCGCCACCTGGCGGCCGCCGAGCACCTCGGCAAGGTGTTTCCGGACGAGGGAGAGGAGGTGGCCGAGGTGATCGCTAACCACCTCCTCGACGCCTACCGGGCAGCCCAGGACGACCCCGACGCCGACGTGATCCGGCGGCAGGCCGTCGGGGCGCTGCGCCGGGCGGCCCACCGCGCCCTGACCGTCGGAGCGCCCGAGACGGCTGGGCGGTGCTATCTGCGGGCGCGCGACCTGGCCGACGACGAGGGCGAGCGCACCGAGCTCACCCAGTCAGCGGGCGAGATGGCAATGCAGTCGGGACGTGTGGAAGCGGCGCTCGAGCTGTTCGACGAGGCGGCGGCCGCGCACGGCGCGGCTGGGCGAAGACGCGACTCGGCGCGCGCGGCGGGACGGAGCGGGTTCGCGCTGATCCGGATAGGACGTGACGCGGACGCCATCGATCGGTTCAGAACCGCCCTGGACGTACTGGCTGGCGAAGAGTTCGATCCAGAAGTGGGAGCGCTCAACGCCGGCCTCGGCCGCGCGCTCGTCTTTTCCGGAGACATCGAACAGGCCATCCCGGTGTTCGAGCAGGCGCTCGAGATCGCCGCTGCTTTGCAGCTGCCGGAACTACTCGCAGGCGCCCTGGAGACGAGAGGTCTCGCGTTCCTGTTTCGCGGCCGGGTCGAGGAGGCACGCCTGCTGCTCGATGGGGCCACCGAGATCGCCGACAGACATAACCTCGCCTACCTCGCCGGGCGGGCCCGGACCAACAGCAGCTTCCTCAGGTTGATGTGGGATCTGCCGGGCGCGGAGCAGCCCTTAGAGGTGGCTATGGCGCAGGGCCGGCGGCGCGGCGACGTCTACCACGAAAGCGTCGCCGCCGGCGGCCTGGCGGCGAGCCATCTGATCAAGGGGCGCTGGGACGACGCCGAGCGTCTCCTCGCGGAGATGCTCTCGGGTGCGGAGGAGCGCCCGGCTCGCGAGGGCTTGTACTGGAATCTCGTGGTTTTGAACGTCCGAAGGGGAGAAACCGCCGCCGCTCGGGAGCACCTCGGGGGGCTGTCGGGTTGGGCGGCGGCCGACGATCCCGAGTTTCGGTCGGCCGCCGCGGCCGCCGAAGGCCTAGTGCTCGCCGCCGAGGGTCGTCTGGAGGAGGTTCTCGAGCGGGGCCGCTCGATGCTGTCAGAAGCGCTCGGAGCCCTCGGTGCGAGCACGGACGCCGTCCGGACGGGCTGGCCCGAAACGCTGCGGGCGGCTCTTGCGCTTGGCCGGCTCGATGACGCCCACGCCTTGCTGGCGCTGCTCGGCGACCTGCCTCCCGGACGTGTCCCGCCGTATCTGCACGCGGAGCTCGTTCGTGGCCACGCGCTGGTTGCCGCGGCTGAGGGACGGGATGACTCGGTGGACGCGGATCTGCTCGCTGCGCTCCAGCAATTGCGCGCGCTCGGATACCCGTATCACGTGGCGCTCGTTCAGACCGATCTGGCCCACTGGCTGATCGGAGCCGACCGGGGCGTCGAGGCCGGGCCGCTCCTGAAGGAAGCGGTAACCACCCTCGAGGCGCTGGGGGCCGCGCCGGCGCTGACCCGCGCCCAGGGGCTCATGGAAGGTGCGCCGGATTTGGCCGTGACTGAGGTGCAGGCGTGATCTGCCCGGCCTGCCACGCGGAGAACGAGGACCGACTCAAGTTCTGCACCCAGTGCGGCACGCCCCTAGCGTTGAGCTGTCCCGCCTGCGGCGCGCAGCACGCCTCCGGCCAGAAGTTCTGTGGGGAGTGCGGAGCTGCACTGGCGGCGCCGGCCAGCGGGCCGGGCGCCGCCCCAACGCCTCCGGTCGGTCCGGTGCCGGATCAGCCGGCGGTGGTGTCGGCTGAGCTGCGGTTGGTGTCGGTGTTGTTTGTGGATCTGGTGGGGTTCACGTCGTTGTCGGAGTCGCGGGAGGCGGAGGATGTGCGGGAGTTGCTGGGTCGGTATTTCGATTCGGCGCGGACGATCGTGGAGCGGTACGGGGGGACGATTGAGAAGTTCATCGGCGATGCGGTGATGGCGGTGTGGGGGGCGCCGGTGGCGCGGGAGGATGACGGGGAGCGGGCGGTGCGGGCGGCGCTGGAGATTGTGGACGCGGTGAGTGTGTTTGGTTCTGAGGTGGGGGCGCCGGATCTGCAGGCCCGGGCGGGGGTGGTGACCGGTCAGGTGGCGGCGATGGAGAACCCGGGTGAGGGTTTGGTGGTGGGTGATCGCGTGAACACAGCGTCGCGGGTGCAGTCGGCGGCGAGGCCCGGGTCGGTGTTCGTCGATGAGGTGACCCGCCAGGTCAGCTCAGCGGCGATCGCGTTTGAGGACGCGGGTGAGCACGAGGTCAAGGGGAAGGCCGAGCCTTTGCGGTTGTGGCGCGCCGTGCGAGTCGTAGCTGGCGTCGGTGGTCATGAGCGGGCCGAGGGCTTGGAGGCGCCGTTCGTCGGTCGCGATGCCGACTTGCGCTTGCTCAAGGAGCTGTTCCACGGCGCTCAGGAGCGGCGAGCGGCCCGGCTGGTGGCGGTCAGCGGGGAAGCCGGGACCGGGAAATCGCGACTGCGCCGCGAGTTCACCCACTACACCGATGGTCTGGCCGAGACCGTCCTGTGGCATTCCGGACGCTGCCTGTCCTATGGCGAGGGGGTTGCCTACTGGGCGCTGGCCGAGATGGTGCGTCAGCGCCTGGGCATCCCCGAGGACGCTTCGACCCACGAGGGGGCCGCGAAGCTGGCGACCGGCCTGGAGCGGTGGGTGCCGGATCCGGCCGACCGAGAGTTCCTCGCCCCGAGGTTGGGCGCGTTGCTCGGGGTCGTGGACCCAGGACTGGGACGGGAGGAGCTGTTCGCCGGCTGGCGGATGTTCTTCGAGCGGCTCGCGGCCCACGAGCCGGTGGTGATGGTGTTCGAGGATCTCCAGTGGGCCGATGAGGGGCTGCTCGATTTCCTCGGGCAGCTGCTCGACTGGTCGGCCGGAAGTCCGATCTTCATCCTCACGCTCGCCCGGCCCGAGCTCGCCGACCGCCATCCGGAGTGGCCTGCGGCGCGGCGCGGAGTCACCCTGCTCCAGCTCGAGCCGCTCGACGACACGGCGATGCGCGATCTCCTCGCCGGGCTGGTCGACGAGCTTCCTCGCTCGGCCGCCGACCAGATCGTCGCCCGGGCCGAGGGCGTCCCGCTCTACGCCGTGGAGATGGTTCGCTCACTGGCTGACCGTGGCGTCCTCGTCGAGCGAGACGGCCGGCTGGTTCCGGAGCAGGAGATCGGTGATCTGAACGTGCCGGCCAGCCTCGGCTCGCTGCTGGCCGCGCGGCTCGATGCGCTCGAGCCGGCGGAGCGGCAACTGGTCAAGTCGATGTCGGTGTTCGGCAGCTCGTTCGCCCGCGCCACCGCCGCCGCCCTGGGCGAAGTCGAGGACGGCGAGGTCGACGGCGTGCTGAGCGCGCTCGTGCGCAAGCAGGTGCTGGTCATCCGTGCCGACCGGCTGTCGCCCGACCGCGGTCAGTACGCGTTCGCCCAGGGCCTGTTGCGCACCGTCGCCTACGAGATGCTGTCCCGCCAGGAGCGCAAGGCGCGTCATCTGGAAGCGGCCGAGCATCTGCGCCAGGTGTTTCCGGGGGACGGAGACGAGGTGGCGGAGGTGATCGCCAACCACCTGCTCGATGCCTACCGGGCAGCCCAGGACGATCCCGATGCCGGCGAGATCAAAACGCGAGCGGTGGCGGCTCTGCGCCGCGCCGCCGGGCGCGCGGCTGCGGTCGGCGGCCCCGAGTCTGCCCAGCGCATCTATCTGACGGCGCGTGAGCTGGCCGACGAGGAGCGGGAGCGGGCCGAGCTGACTCAGGCCGCCGGTGAGATGGCCCTGCAGTCTGGCCGCCACGACCTGGCTTTCGGCCTGTTCGAGGAGGCGGCAGCGGCGCACGAAGCCGCCGGTCGTGATCGGGAGTTCGCGCGGGTGGCCGGACGCATCGGTCTGGTGCTGGCGCGGCTTGGACGAAACGAGGAAGCCGCGCTCAGAATCACGGCTGCGCTCGAGATCCTCGGGGCCGAGCAGCTCGATCCAGAGGTGGGGGAGTTGAACCTGCGCCTGGCCAGCGCGCTGGTCTGGACGGGCGCGTACGAGACGGCGGCCCCGGCCCTGGAGCGCGCTCTCCAGATCGCCGCCGACCTCCAGCTCGTTCAGCTGCTTGCCGCGGCGTTGAATACGAAATCGATCCCCTACCTGCATCTCGGACGGGTGTACGAGGCGCGGGCGCTCCTCGGCGCGGCGATCGAGCTGGCCCGGGAGAACGATCTGTTCGCGGAGCTGGGGCGTGCCGAGAACAACAGCGGCTCGCTGAGCATGCAATGGGATCTACCCGACGGCGAGCAGCATCTGCGGGCGGCGCTCGCACTCGGCCAGCGGCGGGGCGACCGCTACATGGAGAGCCTCACGGCTGGGAACCTCGTGACGGTGTTCAGCTCGCTCGGCCGGTGGGATGAGATCGAGCAACTCGCCTCCGAGCTCCTGAGCGGCAACGAGGATCGGCCAGGGCGCGAGTTCATCTATCAGATCCTCGCCATGCTTCACGCTCGGCGCGGACTGGCCGACGCGGCTCGTGCCGACCTTGAGCAGCTCGAGGCGTGGCGAGAGTCGGACGATGCCGATCTGCGCGCCACCCACGCTGCCGTCTTCGTCGTCACGGGTATCGCTTCAGGTCAGCTCGAGGACGCTCTCCGCGACGGCACGGCCATGCTCAGGGCCACCATCGAAACCCTCGGGCCAGCCTGTGATCCGGTGCGGCTGGCCTGGCCCGACACCGTGCATGTCGCGTTGGAGTTGGGTCGGCTCGACGATGCGCGCAGGCTGCTCTCGCTCCTGTCCGACCGGCCCACCGGCCAGGTTCCGCCGTACCTCCGGGCGGAGCTGGCCCGGGGTCGGGCCGGACTGGCCATCGCGGAATCCCGCCACGAAGACGTCGAGGCCGACCTCGTCACAGCGATCGAGGCCTTGCGAGGGCTCGGCTATCTCTTCTACCTGGCTCGAGCCCAGACCGACCTGGCCGGGTGGCTGATAGACCAAGGTCGGGCCGGCGAGGCAGACGCCCACCTGGAGGAGGCGATCACCACGCTCCGGACGTTGGGCGCGGCGCCCGCTCTCTCGCGCGCTCAGGCGCTCAGGTCAAAGCCTCCCTTAACCGTTGGCGCCCCGCCACGCGTCTAGCCGGCACGCGGATGCACCGGATGGGCGGAAAACGACCAGTCTCGACGACCTGATCAGCGTGAGTTCAGAGAAAGCGCTTGTAGCGTGTATGCGGTGGCGGTCTCTGTCGGGTCGGTTGGAGTGAGGCTCACGACGATCGTTGACCGGCGGACGGTCAGATCGGGAGGGAGCGCGTAGTCGCTCTCGAGCCACCGCTTGGACCAGTTGCCTTGGAAGGCGGCGCCTGGCCAGACGCCGGCGCCGTGGCCGTCGACGGTCACGTCGACCGGGACTGGCGTGGTCTGATTCTGCAACCTCCGCAGTACGACGCCCTGGTTGTTGCGCGGGATCCGCAGCGTGACCGAGATCGGGGTCTGAAAGGCGATCCCGGCCGCCTCGTAGGACTCGTTCGACGCCTGTGGCGGGGGCGAGGGGTAGTAAGTGCCGCCGAAGGCGAGCGTCGAGACGGGGATCGTGCCGTCGCGGGCGCCCTCGAAGTAGGCATCGAGGGTGACACGCGTGAAGCTGCCCGTGAGGTGGTGTGTCTGCTCGCTGGCGGCGTTCCCGAAGACGATGCTGTCGGAGGGGAACAGGAGTTGCGGTCCGCGATACGAGAACGTGGTGGCGGTCGCTGTCTCGGGCAATCGCTCGTTGTCACCGCCTGCCTGCTGACCGAAGTCCAGCCCGTCTGACCAGATCACTCCATCGTCGCCGTAGACGCGGTAGGCGCTCTGCGTCCCGCCGTCGGTGATGGCGGTCTGACCTAGCGGCCCGGCCCCGTTGAAAGGCAGCGTGAACGCACCTTGGTTGAAGGAGTAGCCGCCGTCGAACTCGTCCTCGGTTCCGGTGCCGTAGATCGATGGCGAGCGCAGCCCGTCGACGTAGACGCGTTCGTCGCCCTCCATGAACCACTGCCCGCCGCTCTCTCCCGACAGGGGGGTGCCGGCGTCGGTGATGTCCATCACGTATGAGGCGAGATGACCCGAGCCGGTGGCCTCCAGCACGGGGAAGTCCTGACCGATCCGGGTCTGCGTCGTGAACTGTTCTCCGTACAGGCGGTCGACCGTGCGGACCGGAGCGCCAGTCCAAGCGCTTACAGCGACCGCTGCGGTCGCGGAACTTGACGCTACTGAGATCTGCGCCTGGCTGCTGTAGGGGATCGGCAGCGCGAGATATCCGGTGTCGGTCGACGGATCCATTCCGAAGTCCAGCGATCTGATCGGCCTGACCTCGAGTCCATCTCCAAACACGTCTGCGAGCGGCAGGTCGACCTGCGGCTCCCGGCTCCCGTCGACGCTCACCCGCAGCGACAGCGAATCCAGCGTCGCGATGTCAAACGGTTTGACGCTGATCTGAAGATAGCGAACGGTGCCGGGGCCGGCGAGCGTGGGCAAAGCCGCCACGGCTGAAGGCGACACCGACGTCGAGATGCTCGATGCCGGGGCGCTCGCCGGAGCCTGTCCGACATCGCCCAGCGTCGCTGCCGCTGCCTGCGCGGCAGCTTCACCGTCGCCATCGTAGGTCTGGACCGGCGTGCCGACGGGGGCGTGCAGGAATGTCAGCTGGAAGTAGTTCTGATCGGTTGTCAGTGCGCCGGTCACGCGGATCACGAGGCGATGCGCGAAGCAGAACGGGATGTAGGAGTAGTTGCCTCCGCTGGAGGTCAGATAGTCGTTGACCAGCGGGGCTGGAAACCGTGGATCCTTGCCGGCGAAGAACTCGTCGACCGGCTCGTTCACCGCGGGGGTCGAGCTGCCGTCGAAGAACAGCTGCAGATTCCCAAACGAGCCAGGATCCCCCTGCGTGTCGTTGGTATCGCCGGTCATCCAGATCCGCACGAGGCAACCTGGGCCGGGCTCGTCGGCCAGGACGTAGGTGCCGTCCTCCATCCCGACGAACGTCGGCGGGAGCACCGTTTCGCCGGCGGTCTCGTCGTAAGAGCCGCCATCGATGTTCCCGCCTGTCAGGTCGTGGCTCGAGAGCTGGGTCACGCTCAGCCCGGGCGGGAGTGAGTTCAGCTGCGCTGCGGGCTCGGTCAGACGCGTGAGCAGCGCCTGCTCCGACAGCGCAGGTGTGGCTGCGGTTGCTGCGGTGGCGTTGAGGCCGAGAGCTCCTGCCAGGGCGAGCAACCAGATGCCTGCGCGAGCCGCCGCTCGGGTCATTTGCTGCGGGTTCCGTCTCGATGAGAATCGGCGCGAGGGAGGAGCGTGATCGTGTCGGTGCCGGCCGCGAGGTCGGCCGTGACCGGCCCGCTGCGCGTCGCGGTTTGCGCGGGCTGTCCCTGCACCTCTACACGGGTGCCGAGCGGGAGGTGTTCGAGCCCGAGCACGGTCGATCCGTCGGTGATGACCTGAATCGTGCCGGTCTGCAGCCGGGCCATCGACGTATTGACGGCGAGCGTCGCGACGTTGGTCAGCGAGATCGTGATCAGCGGTTTGGCGGCGGGCGAGGGACCGAGCTTCCACGTGAGCCCTTCGGTGATCCCGGGGGTGGGCGTCGTCACCGGCGTCGGGCCGAAGCTGTCGGTGGTGACCGTCGGGCCCGGTAGCGCCTGGTCCTCGGCGGTGACGGTCGTGGCGGTGCTTTGGGTCCGTGCTGAGAGGTCGTCGATCCAGTAGTCGCCGGTGGCGCCGATCCCGTCGGCGGCATCAGTCGGCGCCGGCGTCCACGTGTAGGTGAACGCGCCCGGATCCGTGGTTCGGACAGGCTCGCCCAGGGCGGCCACCGCGTCGCCGAAGCGATCCTCGGTGGCCCACACCAGGTGGTCGCCGCCGGAGTGCAGGAACAGCTGGTAGCGCTGGCCGAGCTGGGCGAACTGGTCGGCTTCCTCGATCGCGGCGTACTGCGGCGCGAGCTCGTCCGCGGCGGACTCGTCGAGCACAAATGGCACCCATCGGACGTTGGCGAACGCGAACCCGGGCTGGGGACCGTCGAGCACCAGCGAGCCGGCGAACAGGTCCGGGTAGGCGACGGGGAGGATGTTCGCCCCCGAGCCGCCCATCGAGTAACCACTTACCGTCGTGCGGTTCGCGTCGATGTTGTAGGCGTCGGCGACGGCTCGCCACACCTGCCAGAAGTCGGTCTGGCCCATACCTGACCAGTCGAGGCCGGGCCCGAGCCCCTCGGGCATCACGCAGATCGAATCGCGGTCCTGGCACAGCTGCTGGATCAGCAGTGGGCTGAGGCCGCCGTACTGGTTGTAGTTGGCCTCCAGCGAATGGAGGATCCAGGTCAGCGCGACGGGATGGCGCGGCGAGTACCCGGTCGGCACATAGACCGCGTACGGCTGGGCACGCGAGAGCAGCGTCGGGATGTTGTTGTAGACGCCGTTCTGATCCGAGCTCTGCGCGCCGTCCTCGTCGATCTTCAGGCCGCCGCCGAGGTCGAAGCGGGTCGTGTACCAGCGGACGCTGTAGCCGGTCGGCTCGGGCTCAGGCGTCCGGACACGACGCGCCAGCCCTCCCCAATTGACGAGCCGCGAGAACTTGGACACGTCACCCGTCGCCAGCGTGTCGGCCTGGTCGTCCTCCATCCAGAAGTTGCCGGTGATCGTGCGGCTGGCTCCGTCAAGCCCATAGTCGCTGAGCGGGGCGGGCAGCGCGGCGAGCGCAGTGCCGAGCTCCGCTTGCGCAGCGTCGCTGGACCCGCCGGTGTAGATCGGCGGCTCCTGCGAGACGGTCCTAAACGCCATGTCGTAGACGGCGGGCAGCGCGCTCGTCGACACCCCGCTTGTGGCGATCGTCGGGGGCGCGAAGCCGTCACCGGCGGCATTCGCGACGCCTGCCGCGAGCCGGACCCGCCAAGTGCCCGACACCGGCATCAGCACGCGCGGGACGCGAACGATGAACGACTGCGAGTTCGTGTCCACCGTCAGCGCGCCGCCGTGGGCGAGGACGTCGGTCTTCGCCCCGGTAACGGTATTGATCAACCAGGCCCCGCGGCTCGACACGACCAGCGCGAGCTCGATCCCGGAGGACCGGACGCCGGCGCCGGCGGGCCAGGCGGACGAGCCCGTGGCCGCGTTGTCGTCGGTGTCGAAGGTCCACTCCGCGATCGGGATCGCCGGGTCGGTGAGCGTGTTCCAATCGATGCGCCAGTACGTGTAGCGTCGGTCGAGACCGATCGCGGCTCGGAAGATGTCAGCGCCGTTGTTCCTCGCAGCCGGATTCGAGTACACGTATGAGCCGTTGTACGGGGCCAGCGAGGAGGAATCCTGAGCCGTTGAGGTCGGCAGCGCGCCCGGGAGCGCGGCGCCGTGATCATCGAAGATGAACGACGTCCAGAGCGAGGCGCCGCCGTCGAGCCGACCGGTCCCCGATGTGGACGGGAAGCTGTTCGGGAAGGGCCACTCGCTCGCCGGTGGCTCCGGATATTGAGGCTGGGCGGCGGTGGCCGCCGGCGGGGCGTGCTGGGGGACGCCGGCGGGCAGCGCCGGGGCGGCGTGTGGCCGCCGCGCACGCACCGAGGTGGCCTGCGCCTGACCGGTGAAAGCGACCAGCAGTACCGCGGCGGTGGTGGCCAGCTGAGACGGGCGGCGCATCACTCGGGTAGTGCGCTCAGCTCGCCGGCGCTGGTTGCGGTCAGTTGCAGCGTTGCAAGGACGGCGCTCATCGCGCCTCGCTGCATCAGTCCGTAGTCGATCATCCCGGTGACGTCGAGATCGGCAGCCAGCAGCCCGTACGGACCCGCGATCTGGTTGCCGTCGACCACCGGGCCGTACCACCAGAAGTAAGTGCCCTCGCCCGGCCATCCGAGCTTGTGCGTGACCGGGCCGTGGGTGGTGGGCGCTTGCGAGAAAGGACGGATCACGGACCCCGGGATCCCGTCCCGCTTCTCGGCTGCGAGCATCGCGTTGACAAGTCCCTGCGAGTCAGGCCCGAACCAAGCGGCAGGCTCCCGCTGACCGCTCGCGACGATCTGCCCACTCGAGTTGGGGAGGAACTCGAGGGAGCCCACGTGCTCCAGGGTCAGGCCGGCCGTGATCCGGGGGACGATGTTGTCGGCGTGGGCCTTGAGGAACGCGCGCACGCCGACGCCGCCGGCGAAATGTCCTGAGGAGAGCATCACCATCACGGTCCGCTCGAGTGAGCTCCGCGGCAGGCGGGCGATGTACTGGGCGGCGGCGAGGACCGGGATCGGCCCGTTCTCCTCGATCCCGTTGGTGCCGTCGGTGTGCGTGTGCAACATCGTCAGCTCGCTCGACCGGCCGGGGATGTAGCCGATCACGTTGTGCGTGTTGACGTTCTTGTACTTGGCTTCGAGCACGATCGTCGCGGTGGCGCCGTTCCCGGCCAGCTGCAGGACCTCGGTGCCATCGTGCATGTCCAGCCACAGCCCTGGGATCGAGTAGAAGAGGTAGTCGTAGGGCACGTACTGCTTGGCCCACTGGCCGGGTAGATCCGGCCAGATCCCGATGACACCGACGGCACCGTTCTGGATCAGGGTCGGGATCCCACTCTCGATGCCGCCGATCCCCAGGTACGGATGGACGTACTCGCCGGTGATCGGAATCTGGTTGCCCGGGTTGTAGAACCCGCCGGGGTAGCTCAACGCCAGGAACTCGGCGTACGCGATCGACCCGTAGTCGATCTCGAACACCGCGATCTTGCCCTTGACATCCGTCCCCTCGCCAAAGCTCTGCACCGCGTTCCCCGGCGGGACGTACACCATCTCGGCAGTCAGCCCGGACCGGCCGGTCGGAGCCGAGTACGGGACGTAGAACACGTTCCGGTATCGCTTGCCTTCGATGGTCAGGGAGTAGGCGCTGGCCTCCCAGCGCGTCATCGCGGCCGGCTCCAGGTGCACGTCCTGCACCCCGGCCTGCTGCAGACGCCGCGCCATCGTCCTCAGGTAGGCCTCGTTGTTGGCCCCCCCCGTGTTGCGTAAGCCGAGCTTGTTGATCTCCTCGCCGTAGGCGGCCAGCCGCTCGATCGAGAAGAACTGCTGCTCGTCGATTGTCTCTGCCGCCGAAGCAGGCAGCCGTGCCGTGGGCCACCCGTTCGACGGATGTCTGCGCCCGTCATGGCGCTTGTGCCCGGGGGCGTCGCCTACGCTTGCGAGGGCGCCAGGCGACAGCAGGGCCGATCCGGCACATCCTGCCGCCACAGCCTGCGCCCCGAGCTTCAGCAGCTCGCGACGATCGATCGCCTCTGACCTCTGCCTCGACATCACTTCCGGGCCTCCCTCGGCTCCAGCGTAAGATTATTTACGCCAATAACCCGGTTGTCAAGTAAGGCTCTTTACGCCAAGATCGACGGGCGACCCGCACCGCTCAACTGAACGGCCCGATTTGAGCTCGCCTCGTCCCCAGCTCGCCCCCGCCGCACCCATCGCCCAACCGGTTGAGATCGCGTCCGTCCGCGACGGCGTCTTCTTCACGCTTCCCGATGCCCTGCCACGAGGGCGCCACAACCTCACCCGCGACCAGATCCAATCCGCTCAGACCGAGCGACTCCTCGCCGCCACAACCGAGCTATTAGCCGCTTTCGGTCATCGCGGGTTCGGCGCCGGCGACATCGCCAAACGAGCCGGCGTGTCACTCGCCGCCTTCTACGACTGCTTCGAGAACAAAGACGCCTGCATCTTCGCGGGTTACGACCGGTTCATCCAGGTCCTCCTCACGCGAGTCACGGCAGTCGACACGACCCAACCGAACCGTGCTGCGCTCGTCCGCGCCGTGCTCGCCACCTATCTCGACGCCATGCAGAGCGACCCCGTCGTGGCTCGCGCCTACCAAGTCGAGATCGACGCTCTCGGCCCCCCAGCCCGTGCGCGCCGCCGCAACTCTCTAGAGCTGTTCGCCGCCTTCCTCCAGCGTCTGATCGCCGACAGGACACCAGGCAAGCAGCCACCGCCAGAGCTCTCCTGGAGCGCCTACATCGGCGTCGTGTACGCCACCCGCCAGCTCGTCTCCGACCTCCTCGACGAGAGCGAGCAGCCCGATCTCCTCGCCCTGGGAGACGATCTCCAGATCTGGATCTCAGACCTCTTCCGAGAGCGATAGCCGCCTATCTAGACTCGTCCGAGGATCGCCTCGGACTCGGCGATGCGAGGGCCGATGCCGAGGTCGCTCTCGTCTAGGGCGCCCTCGGACTTGCGTTTCTCCACCAAGGCTCTGAAGCGGGCGTATTCGTCGCTCGGAGGCCTCACGCCGTAGCGCTCGCGTGCCTGCGCGGGGGTCAGTGTCTCGGGGTGCTGTGGCGCAATCTCGAGTAGCACCGGGGCGACGATCGGGACGGTCGATGGCGAGGCCAGCGGTAGCGCGAGCAGCGCGAGCCGTGGGAATGCGTGGCTGATTTGGAAGTTGAGTCGCATCAGCGGCCGGATCGCTGCGTCGGTCAGGCGGCTCTGCCGGAGCCCGGCCATTTTGCGCATCCAGCGTGGCATCGTGGCGATCGTGGCGCGGCGAAGCAGCTGGCTGATGATCCAGCCGGCGGGCTGCAGCCAGCGCGGCATTGGGGGAAACATCACCTCGGCGTTGAGCAGGTGGTCCATCATCTTCTGAGCTGCCTCGGAACCGGCTAGGCGGGGACGCATCGCCTCGAAGTACTCACGGACGCCCTCGCGCGAGCGCGGCACGTCCGCCGGATCGCAGGTCTGAAGCTCAGCCGCGATCGCGCATTCGGCCCAGTAGCGATTCTCCTCCTCCTCGGTGAGCCGGCCGGGCCCGTAGCGCTCGTAGGCGTAGAGGATCGAGTGCCAGGCGGTCAGGTGAATCCACAACTGCGAGTTTGGGTTGTTGGCGTCGTAGCGGTTGCCGCTGAGCGGCTCGGTCCCGACCGCTTTCGCGTGGACTTTGACGAGAACGTTCGAAGCAGCCGTCGCCGTGCGACTGTCGCCGAACGCGACGATGGCGAAGTAGCGCAGGGTGCGGTCGTAGCGCGTGCGTGGTCGCGAGTACACATCCCCGGTGTGATCGACCGCAGCGATCAGCGACGGATCGAGCTCCTCGACCACCACCGCGCGCTGGAACCCGATGACCAGCGACGTGGGATAGGACCACACCTTCCAGGTCACCGAGCCCGGGCCGAAGAAGCCGTAGTCCTCGTGAGGCTTGAACTGCCTGCGGTTCGGTAGTAGCGGCCGACCCATGCTCCTCCTCGTCTGCGTGCGGGGTACGTTGAGGCTGCTTCAAGACAAATAATACACAACTGTCTTATAGATCTCGCGCCGGTCTGCGACCCTTCTCAGGCGCATGACGCCATCTCGGAAGCGACGACCGTACGCACCTCGCCTGCCTCCGGCGCAGCGTCGCGAGCAGTTGCTCGATGCCGCGCTTGAGATCATCGCTCGCGATGGTTACGCGGGCGTCTCGGTGGACGCCATCGCCCGGGAGATCGGGGCAGCCCGCAGCGTCGTGTACGGCGTCTTCGACTCCCTTCAGGATCTCCTCTATGCGTTGCTGGACCGCCAAGAGCAACGGGCACTGCAGCAACTCCTGACGGCGATCCCACATGTCGCTGATGCGGGCGACCTGCCAGCCTTCGCCCTCAGCGCCGTACGGAACGCCGCTGCGACGGTGGCTGCCGACCCGCGGACCTGGCGACCGATCCTGCTCCCCCCCGAAGGCACCCCGAAGCCCGTCCAGCAGCGGATCGAGCGCGCTCGAGAGATGGTCCGGGTCCGAATCCGGGAGCTGCTACGCCAGGCCCTGGCCCCGACAGGAGCCTCCGCGACCGACGCGGACTTCGCCGCCCACGCCACGATCGCGTTGGCGGAGTACTTCGGTCGGCTGATCGTCGAGGACCCAGGCTTTGACCGCGACGGTCTGGTCGCCGCGCTGGAGGTGCTGTTGAGAGCCTCCGCGGGTGCTCGACATCGGGTACGTAAATCCACCACCCCCGCGTAACCCCGGACTCGAACCGTCCGGACGACGTCCCCGGAGGGGGCATGGATGCCCATCGGGCGGCCCTATGGCGAGACCCGGACTCGAACCGTCCGGACGACGTCCCCGGAGGGGGCATGGATGCCCATCGAGCGGCGCTATGGCGAGACCCGGACTCGAACCGGGGACACCACGATTTTCAGTCGTGTGCTCTACCAACTGAGCTATCTCGCCGCAAGCGGGCGATGCTAGCGAGTCGCCGCCGGGCCGAGGTTCAGAATCCAGGGAGATGGACGAGACGCGCTGCCTCTACGTCCTGCGCCACGCCAAGTCGAGCTGGGACGACGCGAGCTTGCCGGACCACGAGCGCCCGTTGTCGCCGCGCGGCCGTCGCGCGGTGAAGCTGCTCGCCGCCTACGTCGAGGTCAATGAGATCCGCCCCGAGCTCGTGCTGTGCTCCACTGCCCGCCGGACCCGGGACACACTCGAGGGGGTGTTGACGAACGGCGGCACCGTCCTCACCGAGCCGGGCCTTTACGACGCCAGCTGCAGCGATGTCGTGGAGCGGCTGCGTCGGGTACCGCCTGAGACCCACTCGGTCATGGTGGTCGGCCACAACCCGGCGATGCAGATGCTCGTCCTGCGCCTGGCGCGTGGTGAGGACCAGTTGGAGGACTCCCCCGAGTCTCTATCCGACATCCAGCGGAAGTTCCCCACCGGCGCTCTGGCCACGCTCACGTTCCCCGCTCCGTGGGCTGAGCTCGGCGCCCACTGCGCCGAACTGGTCGGCTACGTGCGTCCGAAGTCGCTGCTCTACCAATAGCCTCCTTCGTCAGTGAGCGGTGTTGCGGACGGACCCGTCGTCGTCGGGCGTGACCTCAAGAAGCGCTTCGGCACCGGGCCTGCGGCCGTGGACGCGCTGCGCGGAGTGTCGGTGGAGTTGGCGCCCCGCAGCTTCACGGCGATCATGGGCCCCTCCGGCTCGGGCAAGTCGACCCTGATGCACCTGCTGGCCGGACTCGACCGCCCCACGGAGGGGGAGGTGTGGATCGGGCCGACGAAGCTGGCCGACCTGAACGACCGCGAGCTCACCCGTCTGCGCCGCCGCCGCGTCGGCTTCGTCTTTCAGTCCTTCAACCTGCTCCCGATCCTGACCGCCGAGGAGAACATCGTGCTGCCGCTGCGCATCGCGGGAGAGCCGATCGACCAGCCGTGGCTCGAGCGGTTGCTGGTCGCGGTCGGGCTGCAGGATCGCCGCCAGCACCGGCCCTCCCAGCTCTCAGGCGGCGAGCAGCAGCGCGCCGCCCTGGCCCGCGCGCTCATCTCTCGCCCGGCGATCATCTTCGCCGACGAGCCGACGGGCAACCTGGACTCAAGGGCCAGCGACATCATCCTCACGATGCTGCGCCGCGCCGTCGACGACCTCGGCCAGACCCTGGTGATCGTGACCCATGAGCCGGTGGCGGCCGCCCGCGCCGACCGCATCCTCTTCCTTCAGGACGGCTCCATCGTTCGCGAGAGCGAGCACATGTCGGAGGAGAGCATCCTCGACGCCGTCAAGGCCCTGAGGTAGGGCCCACGCGGGGCGCCGGCCCATGCTCTCGATCACTCTCCGCGTCATCCAGGTCCGCCGTCGGCGCGCCGCGCTGACGGCCATGGTCGTCGCCGTCGGAGTCGCGACCATCACGGGCACGCTCGTGTTCAGCGACACGATCCGGGCCTCGTACCGCACGCTGTTCGCCGGCGCGGCGCAGGGCGCGGCGCTCACCGTCGCCGGGCGTCAGGACATCGCCGCCGACCCCAGCGCGGCCACGCCCGTACCCCAATCGCTCGTCGGTCGCATCCGGCGCCTGGCCGGCGTCGCCGCCGCTCAGGGAGAGGTGTCCGACGTAGCCAGCATCGTGGGGCGAAACGGTGCCGTCATCGCGAGCGGGCGCTTGCCCACCGCCGCGCTGTCGTATCTACGGCCGCCGTTCACCGGGATCCGCATCGTGGCCGGCTCGCCCCCGCGCGGCCTTCGCCGGGTGGTCCTCGACGAGCGGACCGCGGCCCAACAGGGGCTGGGTATCGGCAGCCTGGTCTCGATCCTGACCGGACAGCCGGTACGGCGGTTTCGCATCTCGGGCATCGCTGCGCTCGGGCCTGGCTCAGGCGCGGGCCTCGCCGGTGAGCGGTTCGTCGTGTTCTCGCTGTCCGCGGCTCAGGCCCTGTACGGCAAGGCCGGCGTCGTCGACTTGATCGACGTGGCGCTCATCCCGGGCGCGAGCCCGCGAGCGGTGAGCGCGGAGATCGACCCCTTGCTCCCGGCGGGCGTCGTGGTTCGCAACCGTGCCGGCCAGGTCGACCTCGAGGTCACGGACACCACCCTGCGCCTGCGCTCCCTGACCGATGGGCTGCTCGCCTTCGCGATCCTGGCGATCGTCGTGGGCGGGCTCCTCATCCTCAACACCTTCTCCATCAGCGCCACCCAGCGCGCTTCAGAGCTGGCCCTGCTGCGCGCCCTCGGCGCGACCCGCGGCCAGGTCCTCGCGACGGTGCTCCAGGAGGCCCTCGTCGTCGGAGTGGTCGGCTCGCTGATCGGCATCGTCATCGGCCCGGCCGCGGCCCTCCTGATCCGGGGGGTGTTCGATCTCGCCGGCGCCAACCTCCCGTCCGGCGCGCTCACGCTGCGGGCCAGCTCAGCGCTGATCGGTCTGGGAGTCGGGGTCGTGGTCGCCCTGGTCGCCGCGCTCAGCCCGGCTCTGCGCGCCATGCAGGCCGCTCCCCTGGAGGCTCTGCGGGCGCGGGCGGCTCCGTCGCCCTCGCGCATGAATGACGTGGTGCGCGGCGCGGTCACCGCTGCCGGCGGTTTGGGCGGCCTCGGACTGATTCTGACCGCGGGCGGAGCCAGCGGGGAGCGCCTGCGCGTGTGTGCCATCGGCGGCGCCCTGGTCGTCTGCGGTGCGCTGGTGGGCGCCCCGTTTGCCGTGCGAGCGCTGGCTCGGATCGTGGCCTGGCCGGTCGAGCGCCGGGGCGGCGCGGTGGGCGGACTGGCACGCGAGCAGGCGATCCAGAACCCGGTGCGCACCGCGATCAGCGCGTCCTCGCTGATGGTCGGGCTGGCCCTCGTCCTGCTGCTCACCGGATACACCGCGGGCCTGCGCGCCTCGGCCGACGCTGCGATCCGGCAGACGTTCATCGGCGACCTCGCGATCCAGGATCAGAACGGCACGGACTCGATCCCGGGCGCGACCGTTCAGGCCGCCGCCGGCGTACCCGGCGTGCTGGCCCTGTCCGGGCTCAAGACCGCTGAGGCCCGGCTCACGGGCGCCGGCGACGTCCAGGTGGGCGCGGTCGACCCGACCTCATGGGGCGAGGTCTACCGGTTTGACTGGGTGAGCGGCTCGAATGC
>Ga0335074_10005449_pt1 | contig 17601 bp, 16 predicted proteins | sample Lox_Sample_23_FD_206715 | JGI IMG/M metagenome (GOLD analysis project Ga0335074, IMG submission 206715) | Soil microbial communities from Loxahatchee National Wildlife Refuge, Florida, United States - Lox_Sample_2.3 | ecosystem: Environmental > Terrestrial > Soil > Wetlands | place: USA... | reverse complement strand
GCCAGCAAGCGAATTAGCGACTGGCTGACTGGACCTCGTCCGAGCCAGGGCGGGATCGGCGGTGAGAATCTGCTGGTGCAGTTCACGCAGCTCGGGTCCCGGCTCGATGCCTAGTTCCCCGGCCAGTACCCGGTAGGCGTCCTGGTACACGGCCAGCGCTTCGGCCTGCCGGCCATGGCAGTACAGCGCCAGCATCAGCAGGGCGTAAAGCCGTTCGTGCAGGGGATGCCCCGCCACCAAACCTCGCAGTTCACCAATCAGCCGGGCGTGCTGGCCCAGGTGCAGTCCCGCATCAGCAGCTATCTCGAGGGCCTGCAGCCGCAATTCAATCAGCCGCGGCGTTTCCCTCAAGAGCAGCATGTGCGAGCCGGTATCGGCCAGGGGCTCGCCCCGCCACAGAGCCAGCGCCGCGCGGGCCTGCTCAGCCGCGACCTGCCACGCGCCCTGCCGTGCGGCCGTCCGCGCCTCACCCAGCAGTACCTCGAACTTGGTCACGTCCAGCGCGTCGTGGCCGACTCTGATCAGGTAGCCCTGCGGGCAGGCGACGATCTGCTCATGCTGACAGTCGGCTAGCGTCCGGCGCAGCCGGCAGACGTAGTTGTACAGGCCAGCCTGGGCCGTCGGCGGCGGCTGGCCGTCCCACAGCACCTCGATCAGCTCACCGGTCGGCACCACCCGCCCAGCACGCAGGAGCAAGGCCGCCAGCAGGGCTCGCTGCCGGCCGGCGGCCAGCGGCATTAGCACATCGCCCCGGCGTACCTCTAAGAGGCCTAGCAGGCCGAACCGCAACTCTGCCGCCATAGCAAACCCCCGATACCTACCCCGATTGCTCCCCGTTGCCGACTGTATAGGCCAGTACGCTTGCCCGACGGTTATTTACCGTTTACTCAGCAGAGTGGCTATCTGATCACATCTAGCCAGCGCCAGCCCTTTGACGGAGTCCCGCCGTGCGACCGCGGTCTGCATCGAGGCACCCATTCCTCCCACGTGAACCAGGACGATCACCCGCCTTCTCGCGCCTCCTGTTCAACTCTGGCCCAAGCTGCACCAATACCACCCGCAGGTTAAACCGGGAAGCATGAAGAACGTGATCGGTGCCCCACCTCCTTCTCCGGCGCCGCCTCAGGATCTTCTATCGGGGGCTTAGTAGAGCAGTGTTAGCCCGGTGTTAGAACCAGCGGCAAAGATGCAGGACGCGACTGGGCGCGATTACAAGTGGCACCGGTCGTTACGTCAGTACGCCCGGAGGTTGGGCAGAACGATCCGGGCGTTGCCGAAGAGAAAGGGTTCGGTATGGCAAGGAAAGTACCGCACGTTCGGTTTATTCTGTCTAGAACTATGGCGACCGCGGCGGCGGTCTTCCTCGGGCTCACCGTTGCTGCAGGAGCGGCGTCGGCGTCTGTCCCCAGCGCTCAGCAGAGCTTCGCGGCACAGGCGCGCGGCTATGGGCTGAGCAGCGCCCAGATCAGCACGCTTCAGCGGGAAGTAAATACCTACATCGCCAAGCACGGCGGGAAGCAGATCGCCATCAACGAGGTAGCATTCAAAGGTGGCAGCACCGTGTTCGCGGTGCCCGGCCAGAAGTACGCATCTCCGGTGACCAGCGCGATCCCAGACACCGGACCCGGCGAGATTTGCCCTGTCGGTGCCTTCTGCACCTTCGCATCCGCAAATTTCGAGGGCAGCGAGAGCGAATATTACGAATGCAACACATGGTTTGATAACAATTGGAACGGGTCATGGAAAAATGACCAGACGTCTGGCCTTGAGGCGACCCTGGCAATATACAACACCGACGTCCACAAGTACGGCACCTATGTCACGTGCGCCGCATACTGCAATGACGCGAACTGGACTAGTGACGTCTTGATCTACGAGGTTGATCCCTGTTAGTAGCTAGGCCATCTTCTTCACCACGGTGGCAGCTGGGCGGCAGCCCTAGGCCGTCGGCCAGCTGCCGCCACATGCGCATTGGTCTGGGCATTGACACAACTGTCACGCATCGGGTGTGGCCGCAACTGCCCAAGGGCCTGTGCCAGGCTTCATTCATGATGGCTCTGCGGATGGCGGGGCCCGCGTGACCGCGGGGCCCGGCGGATCCCTTTTGGACCGGCTGCTTACGGTCGTGGAAGCCGCGTATCTGGCAGGCAGTCCGGTCGCCGGCCATGACGATGAGAGCCGCCGCGAAATTGTTACTGTTACGGTGAGACGCTGGCGTTCGTTCTCACGCCGATCTGCGCACCATGACCGGGCCACGCGTGCCGAACGGGTCGAGGACCTGGCCAAGGGCCTTCGTGAGCGCTTCGAGGCCGAACCTCGGCTGACTGGGCCCCTGATGCAGGATTACCGGCAGTTGGCCGCCGGACTGGCGGCGGTCCTCACCGAGGTGCCAGCCGGCTAATTGGGGTCACCTGCTGCCGGTGATCAGAGGCGGGCGGCGTGCGGGTAGCGTCAGCGAGCAGGTAACCGGCTGACCGTGGTGAAGAGGGCCGAAGCGAGATGCCTGTTGATCGTGTGAATGGGGCTGAGCTGTACTGGGAGCACCGGGGCAGTGGTTCCCGGCTGCTGTTCTGCAACGGGTCGGGCAGCACCGTGCAGACCGCCCGGCCGTTGCTCGATCTGGTTACTGGCACGTTTGAGGTGCTGGCCTGGGACTACCGTGGCCTGGGTCGCAGCGTCCCGCTGACCGGTCCTTACACCATGGCCGATCTCGCGGCTGACGCTGTTGGCCTGCTGGACATCGCCGGCTGGGACACCTGCCGGGTGCTTGGAGTGAGCTTCGGCGGCATGGTGGCACAGGAGTTCGCTGTCACTCATCCGCAGCGGGCAGAACGGCTCGCCCTGGCCTGCACCTCAGCCGGTGGCGATGGCGGGTCGTCCTATCCGCTGCAGAAGCTGCTGGAACTCCCTCCTGCGGAGCGGGCTGCGGCGCAGCTCAAACTGGCTGACAGCCGCTGGGACGAAGACTGGCTGCAGGCCCACCCAGCCGATCGCGCGCTGATCGACGGCCTGTCCGCCGCTGGCCAGAATCAGCCGGACCCCGGTGCCACAGCCGCTATCCAGGCCCAGCTCGAGGCGCGCGCTGGCCATGACGTATGGGACCGCCTCGGTGCGATCACATGCCCGACCCTGGTCGGGTACGGCAACTACGACCAGATCGCGCCAGCTCAGAACAGCATTGCGATCGCATCGCGCATCCGCGGAGCCGAGCTGCGTGGCTACGACGGAGGGCACCTGTTCCTGGCCCAGGACCCGGCCGCACTGCCGGAATTCGCGGCATTCCTCCAAGCGCCGCCGCAATAGTTCGTGAACCTGGGCATTCCGCGAGGCCGGGACTAGCTTCTGGGCTGTTCCGGAAATTGTGAGGCCGGGTAGTGTCCCCCGCGCTGCTGTTCGTTCGTCGTGCCGGTGAGAGCCCACTGACTGCGGAGGTTGCGATGCAGTACGCCATGACGATCTACGCAGAGCCCGGCTATGCCGAGGCGCTGCCGGATCCCGAACATGAGGCGGTGCTCGCCGAGTTCGCGGCGTTGCTCGATGACCCCCGCTGCGTCACCGCTGCGCAGTTGCAGCCCGCCGAGACGGCGACCTGCGTGCGGGTGGCCGGTGGCCGGACGCTGATGACCGACGGCCCGTTCGCGGACACCAAGGAGGTGCTCGGCGGCTTCATCCTGATCGAGGCGGACAACCTGGACCAAGCTATCGAGTTCGCAGCGCGCATCCCGGTGACGCGGTTCGGCGGCACTGTCGAGATCAGGCCGGTGGTGGCCCGCTGAGCGTGCTGGAGGAGGTCTTCCGGGACGAGTGGGGCCGGGTGCTGGCCTCGCTGGTCGGGTTCCTCGGTGACTTCGACAAGGCCGAGGAAGCGGCGCAGGAGGCGTTCGCGATCGCCGCGGAGCGGTGGCCCGCATCGGGCAGGCCGGCCAACCCGGGTGCGTGGCTGGTGACGACCGCCCGCAACCGGGCGATCGACCAGATCCGCCGCGAGCGCACCCTAGCCGGGAAGCTCCACCTTCTGCCGGCAACGGAGGTGACGATGGAAGAGCTCGACGACACAGTGATCAAGGACGAGCGGCTTGAGCTGATCTTCACGTGCTGCCACCCGGCGCTGCCACTGGACGGGCAGGTGGCGCTCACGCTGCGGGCCCTGGGTGGCCTGGAGACCGCCGAGATCGCCCGGGCATTCCTGGTCTCCGAAGAGACCATGAAGCGCCGCCTGTCCCGCGCCAAGGCCAAGATCAAAGCGACCGGGATCCCGTTCGCCGTTCCCGCAGCGCACCTGCTCCCCGACCGCCTCGACGCGGTGCTTGCCGTCATCTACCTGATCTACAACGAGGGCTACAGCGGCCGGGTCGACCTCGCCGCCGAAGCTATCCGGCTGGGGCGAGTGCTCGCCGCGCTCATGCCGGACGAGGCGGAGGCCCACGGGCTGCTCGCTCTGATGATGATCCACCACGCGCGGCGGCGGGCCCGCTTCACCGGCGAGGATCTCGTGCTGCTCGACGACCAGGACCGGTCGCTGTGGGACGGGTCCCAGATCGCGGCCGGACGGACGGTGCTCGACCGGGCGATCGCCCTGGGCGGCCGCGGCGCCTACGTCATCCAGGCTGCGATCGCGTCGCTGCAGACCGCCGAGCAGATCGACTGGCCGCAGGTCGCCGAACTGTACCGGCGGCTGGCCGAACTCACCGGCTCGGCGGTAGTCGAGCTCAACCGGGCCGCGGCCCTCGCCCAGGCCGGTGATCCCGTCGCGGCGCTGGCCGCCGTGGACGGCCTCGACCTGGACGGCTACCTCTACTACCACTCGACCCGCGGCGAACTGCTGCGGCGTCTCGGCCGCGACGACGAGGCCCGGGCGGCCTACCGCCGGGCGCTGGAACTGGCTGCCTCGACACCCGAGCGGCGTTTCCTGACCCGGCGGCTCGAAGAACTCTGACCCGGGCTGTCCCGCGGGCGGCCGTTCGTTCGTCGCCTGGGTGTGAGCGACAAAAGCTCCCCCGGAAGGAGATAGTTCAATGAACGCTTTGATGGTGCGGGCCAAGATCAAGAAAGAAAACGTCGCCGACGCACAGGCCGCCGTTCAGAAAGTCATCCAGGCGCTCGAGCAGACGCAGCCTGCCGGCGTACGGTACGCCACGTCCCTGCTCAGCGACGGCGTCACATTCGTCGCCCTCGTGAACCTGGAGGACGACGGGAGCCACCCACTGCGCGAGCTGCCCGCCTACGCGGAGATGGTGGAAAACCTCAAGCAGTGGTATGACGGGCCGCCGGCTGTCGACCGGATGACGGTCACCGGCTCGTACCGGCTGTTCTGAGCTTGGAACCCCATCGCATGGCCGGCCGCCCTCGCCGCGGCCGGCCATGCGCGCTGCCCGGGCTTCTGGCCGCGCAGGTCAGAACGACGTCCCATTCTGGACAGCGCTGCCTATGAGTCCGGCCAGCTGGTGGTGGCCTTGCCGGGAATGGGCACGGCGCCTCCGGTGACGGTGATCGGCCCTTCCCCGTCGGGGATGTCGACGATGATGCGGCTGGGTCTGCCCATGTCGTCGCCCTGCCGGATGGTCACCTGGGCCGGGGTGCTGACCCGGCCGAGTTCTCGCAGGTAGGCACCGAAGGCGGCGGCCGCGGCGCCAGTGGCCGGGTCCTCGTACACGCCGCCGACCGGGAACGGGTTACGGGCATGGTAAAGGCCGTTTCCCGCGTCGAAGACCAGGTCGACCGTTGTCAGGTCCCGGCCGAGCATGAATGTCCTGAGCGCCTCGACGTCATAATCCAGCCGGGCCAGGCGCTCGCGGGAGGCTGCGGCCAGGATCAGGTGCCGCGCGCCTGCGTAGCCGATCTTCGGGGGAAGCGAGCGGTCGAGGTCGGCGCGGTGCCAGCGAAGCGCCGCCAGGGCCGCGTCTACGTCTGCCGGGGGCATGTCGCCGACCGATGGGGTGACGCTGGTGAGCGACGCGGTAATGGCGCCGGCGCTGTCGCGCCGGGTGGTGACCGGTACGGTCCCGGCCGCGATGTGGAAGACAAGCCGGCCGGGCCCGTCCCGCCCGGCCAGGGCGACCGCCGCGGCGATCGTCGCATGGCCGCAGAACGGGACCTCGGCCTGCGGGCTGAAGTAACGCACGTCATACTCGCAGCCCGCGCCGCCGTGGCGGCGGCTCAAGAACGCGGTCTCCGAATAGCCCAGGCGGGCGGCGACGGTGAGCCGGTCGGCGTCGCTGAGGGCGGATGCGTCAAGGATCACCCCGGCGGGATTGCCGCCGGCGGGCGTGTCCGTGAACGCGGCATACCGGAGGATGGCCACCGCGCTGCGGGCTTGTCCGTCGCCGGGCATATCCGCCCTCCCTGAACCTGGACTCCAAACTAAGATTGGACTATAGTCTACGAATATGGACCTGGCAACATCCGCAGTCGGCCGGCGGGAACGCCGCAAGCAGCAGACGCGCCAGAAGATCATCGCCGCTGCTGCCACCTCGTTCGCCGAGCAGGGATTCGAAGCCACGACCTTCGATCACATCGCCGAACGCGCCGACGTCGCCCGCGCGACAGTTTTCAACTACTTCAGCGACAAGCAGCAGCTCCTGCGCGCCTACCTCGGGCAACGCGGGGCGTGGCTGCGGGCGATGCTGGACGAGCATGCGGCTACCGAGCACAACAGCCCGGCCCGCCTGGCCCGGCTGCTCGACACGCTCGCGGCGGTCAACCAGGACAATGAGCGCGAGTGGCGCGCCGTCCTGGGTGCCTGGCGGCAGATGCGCGATCCATACGGGGAAGGGGCGCCAGTCGCCGAGGTGCTCAGTGAGGTCATCGCCGCCGGGCAGGCCGCCGGCGAACTCGCCGCAGACGCCGACCCGCGTGCCGCGGCCCTGGTCCTTTTCGATGCCTACATCGGCGTGATCACCCGCTGGTTCGCCACTCCGGTTTCCGAACGGTTCGACCTCCGGGCGGCCCTGCGGCAGGCACTGGCCGTCGTCCTGCACGGAATAGCACGGCAACCCGAGCAGTGATGACACCCAGGCCCCCAAATTTTTTCCGGCTTCACATCGCGGGGTGTCCTCTCCGGGCGGGCCCGTCCGTCCTTCCCCCGGATGGCGCTCGCCACCACGCGGAGAGAAACGAGGAGACCGATGACCAGCAAGACCAGCACGGCAGGGTCCGACACCGACCGGCAGGCCGTTCTCGGCGTGCTAGCGCGCGTGTACCAGGCGTGGGAGGCCAACGACGCCGAAACGTTCGTGGCTGACTACACCGAGGACGCCAGCGTAATTCAGCCCGGCGTCTACGAGAAGGACCGCGAAGAGATCCGCACCACCATAGCCGCCGCGTTCGCGGGCCCGCTCAATGGCTCGCGGGTGGCCTCCCATCCGGTGGACGTCCGCTTCCTTGCCGACGACACGGCCATCGTGGTCAGCGAGGACGGGATCATCTTCCCTGGGCAGGACGCTGTCGCCAGCGAGCGCCTGGTGCGCGCGACCTGGGTGCTGGTCAGGCGGGACGGCGGCTGGCGCATCGCCTCCTACCACAACAGCCCCGCCAGCTAGGGTGTCGTCTTCCGGGTATGGGGCGCCTCCCTTCTAGTGAGCTGACCCATACCCGGATCCAAACGGGTCCAGGGCCCGTGGCAGCGGCTGGTGCAGTCGTGATCGCCCCGATAAAACGGTATGGCATGGTCCCCTGAACGGAAGGAGCCTTGACGATGGCGCTGTATGTGGCCTTGTGTTACTACGACCGGGACCAGTACTGGGACTCGCCGCCGGAGATTGAGTTCTCCCCCGAGTACACCGAGTTCGCGCGGCGGGCTACCGAGGCCGGGGTGATGCGCGGCGGCGAAGCTCTGCACCCGGTGACCACGTCGACCACCATCACCGTCTCGGGCGGCAAGGGCGGCGACGTCCTGGTGACCGACGGTCCTTACGCTGAGGCGAAGGAGGTCCTGGCCGGGTACTTCCTGCTGGAGGCGGCCGACCTGGACGAGGTCATCGCGTGGGCGGCGCAGATTCCGGCTGCCTGGCGGGGGAAGATCGAGCTTCGCCCGGTAGCGCCGGCCCACGGCTAGGCACCTGGCATGGACGCCACCGGCACTCTGGTCGAGGTGCTGCAGGGCGAAGGTCCCCGGGTGCTGGCCACGCTGGCCAGGACCATCGGCGACCTGGCCGTCGCCGAGGACGCGCTCTCCGAGGCCACGATCACCGCCCTTGATGCCTGGCCCAGAACGGGGATCCCTGACAACCCGCGGGCCTGGCTGGCGGTGGTGGCCCGCCACAAGGCGCTTGACCTGCTGCGACGCGAGTCAGCCCGGGCGGCCAAGGAGGCCGCCGCGTTCCGGTGGGGAACCGGGGCCGCACCGGACCAGATCGAGGAGGCGATCGAGGCGATGGAGCCAGAGACATCTCTGCGCGACGATATGCTGCGCCTGATCTTCACCTGCTGCCACCCGGCGCTTAACCGTGAGGCCCAGGTGGCCCTCTCGCTGCGCACGCTGGCCCGGCTTGAGGTGCCGGCCATCGCCCGCGCCTTCCTTGTGCCTGAGGCCACCATGGCCAAGCGCCTGGTACGGGCGCGCTCCAAGATCGCCACGGCCCGCATCCCCTACGCGATTCCCACTGACACCGAGCTTCCCGGCCGGCTGGCCGCGGTGCTGGCTGTGGTGTACCTGATCGCCACCGAGGCCCACGCCCCGACCGGCGGGGACGCGGTGGCCCGGGTTGATCTCGAGGCCGAGGCGATCCGGCTGGCTCGCTTGCTGGCCACGCTGATGCCCGACGAGCCCGAGGCGCTCTCCCTGCTTGCCCTGTTGCTGCTGACCTCGGCCCGCACCCCCGCCCGCACTGACGCCGACGGTAACCCGGTGACCCTGGCCGACCAGGACCGCACCCGCTGGAACCGGGCTGCGATCGCCGAGGGTTCGGCGTGGCTGTCCGAGGCGGTGACCCGGTCCGGCGGGGTCGCCGGGCCCTATCAGATCCAGGCTCACCTCGCCGCGGCCCACTCGACCGCGCTCAGCTGGCCGGAGACGGACTGGGACCGGATCGTCGGCCTCTACGACTTGCTCGGGTCGATCACGGCCAGCCCGGTGGTGGCGCTCAACCGGGCCGTCGCGGTTACCGAGCGCGACGGCCCCGAGGCGGGGCTGGCTGCCCTGAAGACCATCGCCGGCCTGGAGTACTCCCATCTGTGGCACGCTGCCCTGGCGGACAACCTGTGCCGGCTCGGCCGCACGAGCGACGCGGCCGGGGAACTTCACGCCGCGGTGACCCTGGCACCCAGCGAGGTCGAACAGCGCCTCCTGCAGGGCCGTCTGCGCAAGGTGCGGTCCGAGCTCGGCTGACCGCGTTCTGAATTTCTCGCTTTCCTTGCCTGAATTTCTCCCCGGATATGTCCTGCGCCCGCTTCACCGTTCGTCCTTCCCCTGCAAGAGCGGTCCGGATCTCGCGGATCGCCGGTACCCGGCTGAGTTCACAAGGAGGCACCACTATGACTGACGAAACCATCAGCGCAACCACGATCATTGACGCCCCCGCCGAGGCGATCTTCGCCGTACTCGCCGACCCCGCCAAGCACGCCGCGATCGACGGCACCGGGTGGGTGCGCGAACCCCTCGACAGCCAGCACCTGACCGAGGCGGGTCAGGTGTTCCGGATGGCCATGTACAACGACAACGCCCCGGGTGGGCACTACCTGATCGGCAACCGGGTGCAGGTGTTCGACCGGCCACGCGTCATTTCCTGGGAGCCAGGCATGGACACCGGCGGCAGCAACCCGCGGATCGTCGGCCACATCTGGCGTTACGACCTGGCCCCCGCCGGACCATCCCGGACCGAGGTCACCCTCTCTTATGACTGGTCGGCGGTCCCCGACTCCCTCCGCCAGCGACTCCCATTCCGATTCCCCCCGTTTGCCGCAGATCATCTGACCAACTCGCTGGCCCACCTCGCCGAACTGGTCACCGGGTAACCGGCGGCAGGCCGGCCAGTCCCTGCCTCTGGCCAGCGGCTGTATTTTTACGAGTCGCACAGGCGAGTTTCTCCGATGCTGGGCTGAGGGCGGGATCTGATGGAGTTCCGGCTGCTGGGGCCGGTCGAGGCCTGCGCTGCGGCCGGACCGCTGGCCTTGGGGCATGCTCAGCGCCGGGCGGTGCTGGCGGTGCTGGCGCTGGACCTGGGGCGGGTGGTCGGCGCGGACCGGCTGATGGGCCGGGTCTGGGGGAGTGAGCTGCCGCCGTCAGCGCGCAACGCGCTGCACGGGCATGTGGCCCGGCTGCGGGCCGTGCTCAGCGTGGCGGGCGAACCGGGAGTGACGCTGGGGCGCCGGGCCGGGGGGTATGTCCTTGAGGCGCCCGAGGAGAGCACCGACCTGCTGCAGTTCCGGAGGCTGGCCGGTGAGGCCGGTGAGGCGGCCGGGGCCGGAGACGACGAGCGGGCGGAGAGCCTGCTCCGGGCCGCTTCGCGCCTGTGGCGGGGCCCGGCCCTTGCCGGTGTGTCCAGCCCGTGGCTGGACCGGGCGCGGGAGGGACTTGAGCAGGAGCGGCGGGCGCTGATGCTGCGCCTGTACGAGACAAGCCTGCGGCTGGGGCAGCACGAGGCGCTGGCCGGAGAGCTGTCGGAGGCAGCAGCTTCCGGGCCGACTGACGAGAGCCTCGCCGGGCTGCTGATGCTGGCGCTGTACCGGTCGGGGCGGCCGGCTGAGGCACTGCGGTGGTTCGAGCGGGTGCGTCACAGCCTGGCCGAGGAACTCGGTGCCGACCCGGGGCCGTCGCTGGGCCGGCTGCACGAGCGGATCCTCCGCGCTGACCCGTCGCTTGAATGGCACGCCCCGCCACACCAGGACGGCCACGACGGCACCAGCGCGCCGCCGCCACCCCCGGACCCGGCGCCAAGCGCGGCATCACCCGCCGGCTCCGCGCCGGTTCCCCGGGAGCTACCGGCAGACGTGTCGGCGTTCACCGGCCGGGCGGACGAACTAGGGGAACTAGACCGGCTTGTCGGCGGCACCATCCCGGGAGCGGTGGTGATCTCGGCCGTGTCCGGGGCGGCCGGGGTGGGCAAGACCGCACTGGCGCTCCGGTGGGCACACCGGGCGGCGGCGCACTTTCCCGATGGTCAGCTGTATGTGAACCTGCGCGGCTATGACCCCGGCCAGCCCGTCGCGGCCGCAGATGCTCTGGCCGGGTTCCTCCAGTCGCTGGGGATACCTGGGCCGGACGTCCCGGCAGACGAGGACGCGCGCGCGGCAAGGTACCGGAGCCTGCTGGCCGGGCGGCGGATGCTGGTGGTCCTGGACAACGCCAGCAGCGCGGAACAGGTGCGGCCGCTGCTGCCCGGAGCCGCCGGCTGCCAGGTGCTGGTGACCAGCAGGGACGCACTGGCAGGCCTGGTCGCCCGGGACGGGGCCCGGCGGCTGGACCTTGACTTGCTTCCCGAGTGCGACGCGGTTGAGCTTCTCCGCACGGTGATTGGCCCGCGGGCGGAGCAGGAGCCGGCGGCAACGTGCCTGCTGGCGCAGCGGTGTGCCCGGCTGCCGCTGGCGCTGCGGGTAGCGGCTGAGCTGGCAGTATCACGGCCGGGCCTGACGATGGCGGGTCTCGCGGCTGGGCTGGCCGATGAGCAGGAGCGGCTGGACCTGCTGGACGCCCATGGTGACCCGCGGACATCGGTGCGGGCCGTCTTCTCCTGGTCATGCCGTCATCTTGACGACGACGCGGTCGGGTGCTTCGCGCTGCTGGGCCTGCACCCGGGGCCAGACTTCGAGCCGTACGCGGCGGCCGCCGTGACGGGAGTCACGCTGGCCGAGGCGCGGCGGCTGCTGGAGGTGCTCGAGCGTGCGCACCTGATCCAGCCGTCGGCGGCGGGCCCGGGCCGCTACGCACTGCACGACCTGCTGCGCGACTACGCTCGCGGTCTCGCCGCCAGCCGGGAAGGCGAGCCGGGGGAGCGGGAGGCGGTTACCCGGCTGCTGGAGCACTACGTTGGCACCGCCACGGCGGCAATGGGAACTCTGTACCCGGCTGAGATCGAGAGCCGGATTGCTGCCACGGTTCTCCCTGCCCTCGTTCCGCCGATGACCGAGGCTGGCACGGCACGGGCCTGGGTGGAAGGGCAGCGTGACTGCGTGGCCGCGGCAGTCAGCTACGCCGTCGGGCATGGCTGGCCGGCCCACGCGGCCCAGCTGGCCGGCCTGCTGTACCGCGACCTCTTCGCTCGCGGCCATCTCACCCTGGCCGTCAGCCTCCTGGATCAGGCCCTGACGGCCGCCCGTCTGCTCGGCGACCAGGCAGCTGAAATCACCGCGCTGATCGACCTCGGCGCAGCAAAGACGTTCCGGAACTCCAAGGCCGCCCGAGAGCACCTGCTGCTGGCACTGACTCTGGCCCGGGCGGCTGGGAACCAGGCAGCCCAGGCCCGGGCACTGGGCAACCTCGGCACCATGGACCTCGCGCAGTGCCGCTACCAGGAAGCTTTCGGCAGTTTCACGCAGGTGCTGACGCTCGCCCGGGAAGCGGGCAACAAGGCGATCCAGGTCCAGGCGCTGATCAACCTCGCCACCGTCAGGATCAGGCAGGGGCGCCCGGGCGAGGCACAGGACTACAGCCGGCAGGGACTGGCCATCGCCCGTGAGACCGGTGATGCGTGGTACCAGGCCTACACCACGATCTCGCTCGGGCACTGTGAGGTCGCTGCCGGCAATTATCAGCAGGCCGCCCGCCATTTCAGGCAGGGGCTGAGTCTCGCCCGGACGCTGGGCAACCAGGTGGAGGAGGCCTTCGCCCTTGGCGGCCTTGGCCGAACCCAGTCAGCTTGCGGCAAGCACCGCCAGGCGGCCTCGCTGCTCCGCCGCGGGGCCGCGCTGCTCCACGACATTGGCTTCTCGTCCGGTGAAGCCGAGATGCGTGTCTATCTGGGCGAGGTGCTGACCGCTGAAGGTCAGTTCGATCAGGCCCGCGACCACCACGCTACGGCGCTTGCCCTTGCGGGCCAGGCCGGGGATCAGCATGAGAGCGCTCACGCTCACTGCGGACTCGCGGCGTGCTACGAAGCCGCTGGTGACCACGAACAGGCTCGCGGTCACTGGCGGCAGGCCCTCGAAATCTTCACCCGCATCGGCTCCAACGAGGCTAGCCGGGTCCGCGGCCGGCTCACACCTGCTGACGCACACGCCGACGTTTCCGGCTAGCGGCGCGCGGTGCCCGGACCCTCGGGCTGCGGTTTACCGGCGAGCATGGCCAGCGCCCGCATAAGCGATAAATCAGGAAATTATCAGGCAGAGGCTGCTAAACACCCCCGGCAAGAAGAGCGTCGATCAAGGAGGAACTATGCGATTTCCCATCCGGGGAATCACGCTGACGGCCGTTGCTGCCGTCGGCATGGCTGCGGGGGCTGTCCCGGCGACCGCGAGCACGGTCGCACATCATCCCCGGGCCAGGGCTAAGGCCGCCAGCCAGGCGGCGCCGCCTGCCTGGAAGCAGGTGGCAATCCCGGATGTGCCCGGCAACCTGCAGCTCTCGCAGGTGACTGCGGTGAGCGCTACGGATGCGTGGGCGGTCGGGTCAACGATTCTGCTGCCCGCGGGCACCGTAGAGCCTGTCGTCCTGCAGTGGAACGGCACGGCGTGGTCCCAGTTCGCCGTGGCGGGGATCCCGGACTATGTCAGCCTTACGAGCGTCGCGGTGGCGAACGGGCACGTCTGGGTCAGCGGCAACGACAACGCCGCCGGCGGGGTGGTCTACCGCCTGAGCGGCACGCAGTGGGTAAGCGTGGCGGTCCCGGCAGGCATGAACTCGGTGAGCCTCGCCACCTCGCCGAATGGGCAGTTCTGGGCCTACGGCGGCAACGAGGGCTACCCGTACGGCGGTGACGACGGCCCGGCCGCGGACATGACCGAGATCGCCGGGTACACCGGCACGACGCCGCAGGCCTACCCCACGGGGGCGAGCACTGCCGCGGCCGGGGCGGACCTCAGCTTCGCCAGCAGCACCGACGGGTACGCGGTAGGCACCCTCAACGGTGGCGGCCCGGTCGTGCTGCACTGGAACGGCACGGCCTGGAGCACCGCCCCGGCACCGGTGCCGCCCAAGGGCACCATCGGCAGCCTCGACAGTGTCCTCGATACCTCCTCTGCCGGGGTGTGGGCGACCGGTGCCCTGGAAAGCAGGTCAGGCGCGGTCAGCACCTGGGTCGTGCACTGGAACGGGAAGTCGTGGACGACGGTCAAGGTGCCGTCGGCCTTCGCGCCGCAATCGCTGTTCTTTGACGGGAACATCTCGGCCGGGGAGTCTGGGGGGCCGCAGTGGATCTCTGGCAACACCGGCACGGGCACCACTGAGTACCTGTTCTACGCGGGCGGCACGTTTACAGCCGTCAAGGGGACCACCGGGGCGCCGCTCCAGTCCGGCGCTGTCATGGACCTGGCCGGCGTACCCGGCAGCGACGCTACCTGGGCGATCAGCGCACAGCTCGACGGGACCTCGTCGGCGGGCTCTGCGCCGCGCATCGAGTTCGCGCCCTGACCCACGTCCCTTGGGATATGGCAGAACGGGGGCGGCGGGCAGCAGGGCCCGCCGCCCCGATCTCTGCAGTGCTCACAGCGCCCTGACCTGGGCCTTCCGGTGGTTCACTTACCGTGAGAGGCTGGTGAACACATGGCGAGCATCGCAGCTGACCAGTTGCAGCCGGAAACCGGCAGCTCTGGCGTTCTCCGCCAGATCGAGCGCCGGGTGCTCTGGCTGTCGATGGCCATGGTCCACGAGGCGAACCGGGTGCGGCCCAACGTGTCCGGGCTCAAGGTGGGTGGCCACCAGACTTCCAGCAGCTCGATGGTGTCGATCATGACCTCGCTGTGGTTCCGGCACCTGCGCCCGCAGGACCGGGTCTCGGTGAAGCCGCATGCCTCCCCGGTACTGCACGCGATCAATTACCTGCTCGGCCAGCTCGACGAGCAGTACCTGCGGACTCTGCGGGCGTACGGGGGGCTGCAAAGTTACCCCAGCCGCTCGAAGGACCCCGATCCGGTGGACTACTCGACCGGATCAGTGGGCATCGGCGCGACCGCGCCGATCTGGGGCGCGCTGGCACGCAGGTACACGGAGACAACCGTCGGAGGCGCTGGTACCGGCCGGCAGTACTCGCTGCTCGGCGACGCTGAACTAGACGAGGGCGCGATATGGGAGGCGGTTCTCGAGCCGGCTGTTGCCGAACTGGGCGAGATCGTCTGGGTAGTGGACCTGAACCGGCAGTCACTGGACCGCATAGTTCCCGGTATCGCGGCTGGCCGGCTGCAAGGGATGTTCGGCAGCGCCGGATGGCAGGTGCTCACCGTGAAATACGGGCGTTTGCTGGAAGAGCTGTTTAGCCGGCCGGGCGGGAGCGAGTTGCGCTTGCGCATCGACGAGATGCCCAACGCCGAGTACCAGCGCCTGCTGCGCTGCCCTGCGGCCGAGGTCAGGGAACGGCTGCCCGGCGGCTCCGCGCCGATCGCCGCTCTTATTGCCGGGCTGGATGATCAGACGCTGACCGACGCCGTCCGCAACCTCGGCGGTCACGACCTGGCCGCACTTGACCAGGCGTACGCAGCCATCGACGACACGCGGCCCACGGTGATCCTCGCGTACACCATCAAGGGTTACGGGCTGCCGACCCAGGGTCACCCGCAGAACCACTCCGCGCTGCTGACCACCGAGCAGATGCGGGATCTGGCCAGTCGGCTCGGAGCCGATCTCGACCGCCCGTGGAGCCGGTTCGACCCCGGCAGCGAGGAGGCCCAGGTCTGCGCCGCCACCGCCCGCCGGCTGCAGCGACCCGCCTGCCCGGCGCATTCAGTTCCGGCGATCCCAGCGGACATCGGCCGGACCCCGTCCGGCACCGCGTCCACCCAGGCTGCGCTCGGCCGCGTGCTCCTCGACCTGACCAGGGAGGCGCCGGAGGCGGCCAGGCGCCTGGTGACGGTCAGCCCGGACGTCAGTTCGAGCACCAACCTCGGCGGCTGGATCAACAAGGTCGGCGTGTGGTCGGTACATGACAGGGTCGACTGGTTCGCGGACGACACCGAAACTGTGCTGCACTGGCGCGAAAAGCTGACCGGTCAGCACATCGAGCTGGGCATCGCCGAAACCAACCTCGTCGGCCTGCTCAGTGAGCTCGGGGCTACCTGGAGCCGCTGGAAGCAGCCCCTGCTGCCGATCGGCGTCCTGTACGACCCGTTCGTTGAGCGGGCGCTGGAGCCGTGGTCGTTTGGCATTTACGCCGGCGGTCAGTCGATTCTCGTGGGCACGCCCTCGGGAGTATCGCTCGCGCCGGAGGGCGGTGCCCACCAGTCGATCACTACGCCGTCCATCGGGCTCGAGCAGCCGGGGTGCGTCAGTTACGAGCCCGCCTTCGCTATCGATACCGAATGGACATTGCTCGCATGCCTGGCCCGGCTGGGCAAGCCGGATGGCACCTCGGCTTATTTCCGGCTGTCCACCCGCCCGGTCGACCAGACCATGGCTGCGGTGCCGGCCGATCCCGCCGCCCGCGAGCGCCGGCGGCGGCAGGTGGTCGCGGGGGCTTACTCCCTGCGCCACACGCCGAGCCCACAGGTGACTATCGCCGCGATGGGGGCGACCGTCCCCAACGCTGTCGCCGCGGCCGAACGCCTCGGCACCGTCGGCGTCCCCGCGGACGTCATCTGCGTGACCAGCCCCGGCCTGCTATTCAAGGCGCTGCTCGCCCGCCAGGGCCAGGCGGATGCGCCAGCCTGGATCCTGGACCAGGTATTCCCGGCCTCGCGCGCCACCCCGATGGTCACCGTCCTCGACGGCCATCCGCACACTCTGGCCTTCCTGGGCACCATCAACCAGGTACCGCTCACCTCACTCGGCGTGACACGGTTCGGCCAGTCGGGCGCCCTCGAAGACGTCTACCGTTATCACGGCATCGACGCCGACGGCATCGTCCGCGCCGCCCTTGATGTCACAAGCAGCTAAGGGCATCCGGCCGGACTATTCTCGGCGGCCCGGTCACTGGCCTGCCGCAGTGCGCTCGCGGATCAGCTTCTCGACCGCGCTGGGCGCTGTGGTCTCAAAATCGAGCAGCCGGGCCCATTCCGGCGTGACGGTGATCGCGGTCATCTGCTCGTACAGGGCGCGCACCTGCGCGTCGAAGTCGGCCTGCGCCTCCGGCGGCAGGGTGCGGTGCGAGGCCTCGAGGTAACCGTCCGGCACGCCATCGACGGTCATCAGCGTGGCCCGGCCGCGGACCAAGAGCACACGCGGCGGCGGTCCGGGGATATCGATAGTGATCGCGACCCGCGGGTCGGCCTGCAGTGCCGAGACTTTGGGCGAAGCCGGGATCGTCCACATCTGGAAGCTGGCGCCGTCCCAGACGTAACCGATTGGTATCACCCGCGGCCCGCCGTCTCGCCCGGTGTATGACAGGTGCAGTATCGGCTCTTCGCGCAGCAGTTGCTGCGCGATGGGCAGGGCCATGACCTGCTGGCAGGGCTGCAACGTCATCAAGTCGCAGTCGGCGGCACCGAGAGCGGTGTGCATCAGAACGCGGCAGGCGGACGCCTGGGCCTCCCGCTGCTGCGTCTGAGCACCGCCATCTCAACATCAACCTCCGTCTTAGAAAG
>Ga0335074_10005447_pt1 | contig 17602 bp, 16 predicted proteins | sample Lox_Sample_23_FD_206715 | JGI IMG/M metagenome (GOLD analysis project Ga0335074, IMG submission 206715) | Soil microbial communities from Loxahatchee National Wildlife Refuge, Florida, United States - Lox_Sample_2.3 | ecosystem: Environmental > Terrestrial > Soil > Wetlands | place: USA... | reverse complement strand
CTGGCGCTGTACGATTAGGCCGCCGCGCACCTGACGGCCGCCCCTGGTCGGCTGTCGGCCGGCCCCAGGCCGGCGAACCAATCCGGGGGTAGCGCGGTTCCGAAGTAAGAGCGGCAACAGAAAAAGGACGAAGGACCAGGCGACGGCATCGCTCGCAGCTGCGGGAAGGCGCGGCGGCCATCGCCGGCACGTGGGTAGCATCGCTAACGCACCCACAATCTAACGATTTGTGCCACTTTGATGGCATATGGTCGGTTCGCCGGGCGTTTGGCGGCTAGCCTCTAGTCGTTTGCGTGACGGCGTGTAGACTCAACGCCGAGGCGAGTCTCGACTGACGGGACTCATCCCCTGTGACTTAAGGACGCAAATGATTGGTGACCTGTTCGACAGCCCGTGGAAGATCGCGATCATCGCGGCTTTGATCATCGTGCTGTTCGGGTCGCGCAAGCTACCCGACGCCGCACGCTCGCTCGGCAAGTCGATGCGCATCCTGAAGACCGAGGTCCAGGGCCTGCACGAGGACGACGCGGAGACCACGACCGCTCCCTTCCAGCCCGCCCCCGCCCAGATCCAGGCCCCGGAGCAGGCGCCAGCGGCGACTGATCCTCAGGCGCAGCTTGACGCGCTCAGCAAGCAGATCGCCGACCTCAAGCAGGCGGTCGCCGCGAACAACGGAACGGACGGCGCGCAGGCCAAGTAGGCCGCTGCCCGCCCTCTCCAGTTCCCCAACAGCAAACCCTCCGGGAAGAAACGATCATGGCGTCGAAGCCTTCCGCCATCGAGGGTGCCCGCGTCGTGGGCGAGCGCTACGTGCGCGCCAAGCGGCGGGACAACCCGGAGGGGCGGATGCCCCTGATGGATCACCTGCGCGAGCTGCGCAACCGGGTCGTCAAGGCGCTCATCGCGATCGCGATCGGCATGATCATCGCGCTCGTGTTCTCCGACCAGTCGTTCGCGCTCCTCACCCGCCCGTTCTGCGAGGCGAAGATCCACGGGATGACGGGCTGCAAGCAGGTTGGCGACACGCTCGTCGCCGACAACATCTTTGACCCGCTCTTCCTGCGGATCCAGATCGCGTTCTACCTCGCGCTGATCGGTACCTGCCCGGTCTGGCTCTACCAGCTGTGGGCGTTCATCGCCCCTGGCCTGTACTCCCGCGAGAAGAAGTGGGCATACATCTTCACCGCGAGCGCGGTTCCGCTGTTCCTCGGCGGCGCGGCCCTGGCCTACTTCGTCATGGGCCGCGGCATCTACTACCTGCTCCACCTCACCCCGACCGGCGTCCTGCCGCTGATCAGCGTCGACAGCTATCTCAGCTACTTCATGGGGATGCTCGTCGGTTTCGGCATCGTCTTCGAGCTGCCGCTGCTCATCGTGATGCTGAACGTGGTAGGCGTCCTCACCCACCAGCGCTTCCGCAAGTGGCGCCGGCTGCTGATCTTCTTGATCTTCCTTATCTGCGGCATCGTCAACCCGAGCCCCGACCCGTGGACGATGCTGATACTCGGTGCCATCGCGGTAGCGCTCACCGAGGCCGCGGAAGTCTTCGTCTACTTCAACGACAAGCGCCGGGCCCGCAGGAACCCGGACCCGTACGAGAACCTGTCCGACGACGAGCTTTCCCCGATCGAGGAGCCCGAGCCCGTCGACGCCGCCGGGCCGGTCGACCAGTAATCCCGGTTCCACCGCGTCTCACGCGTACCAGGCGGGGTAGAAGTCACCTAGTCTTGGTCCTATGAGCACACCGGCGGTGAGCCCGGCCGACAGGTACGCGAAGTTCCGGGAACGCCAGGCCGCCCCTGAGTTCACCAGCTTCCGTGAGCTCTACGATTTCGACTTCGACCCGTTCCAGGTGGCTGCCTGCGCGGCGCTGACCAGCGGCGACGGTGTCCTCGTCGCCGCCCCCACCGGTTCGGGCAAGACCGTGATCGGCGAGTACGCGGTGCATCTCGCGCTGACCCAGCGCAAGAAGTGCTTCTACACCACACCCATCAAGGCGCTGTCCAACCAGAAGTACAACGATCTGGTCCGCCGTTACGACAGCGCCACGGTTGGCCTGCTGACCGGCGACAACGCCGTCAACGGCGACGCACCCATCGTGGTGATGACCACCGAGGTGCTGCGCAACATGCTCTACGCGGGCTCGCCCGCGCTGCGGGATCTCGGTTACGTCGTCCTCGACGAGGTGCACTATCTCGCCGACCGCTCGCGGGGCGCCGTCTGGGAAGAGGTGATCATCCACCTCCCCGAGTCCGTCCGCGTCGTGGCCCTGTCCGCGACGGTCAGCAACGCCGAGGAGTTCGGTGACTGGCTCGCCCAGGTGCGCGGCGGCACTGACGTCGTCGTCGACGAGCACCGTCCGGTACCGCTCTGGCAGCACATGCTGGCCGGGCGCAGGCTGTATGACCTGTTCACCGACGACGAGCAGCACGAGGTCAACCCGGACCTGGTGCGGCTGGCGCACCGCGAGGCCATCAGGCAGCCCGCGAGCAGGCCGGGGCGAGGCGGCCACCGGCCGCGGCGGAGCGCGCCGCCGTACCGGCCGGAGATCATCGACCGGCTGGACGCGGCCGGCCTGCTGCCCGCGATCACGTTCATCTTCAGCCGGGCCGGCTGCGACGCCGCGGTTCAGCAGTGCCTGGCCGCCGGCCTCAGGCTGACCACCCCGGACGAGGCCCGCATCATCGAGGACACGGCGGCACGGCGCGCCGCCGATATCCCCGAGGAAGACCTCGCCGTCCTCGGCTACCACGACTGGGTGCTCGCGCTGCGCCGCGGCATAGCCGCGCACCACGCGGGCATGCTGCCCGTCTTCAAGGAAGTCGTCGAGGAACTGTTCACCGCGGGCCTGGTCAAGGCCGTCTTCGCGACCGAGACCCTCGCCCTCGGCATCAACATGCCGGCCAGGACCGTGGTACTCGAAAAGCTCGACAAGTGGAACGGCGAGGCCCACGTCGCGCTCACCCCGGGCGAGTACACGCAGCTCACCGGCCGCGCAGGCCGACGGGGCATCGACGTGGAGGGCCACGCGGTCGTGCTGTGGCAGCCGGGCCTCGACCCAGGCTCGGTGGCGGGCCTGGCGGGGACTCGAACCTACCCGCTCAACTCCTCCTTCCGCCCGTCCTACAACATGGCGGTCAACCTCACCGCCAATGTCGGCCGCACGCGGGCGGCCGCCCTCCTCGAGTCGAGCTTCGCCCAGTTCCAGGCCGACCGCGGCGTCGTCGGCCTGGCGCGTCGGCTCCGCCGCCTCCGGGAGCAGGCCGAAGGCCTGGCGAAGCAGGTCAGCTGCGACCGCGGCGACTTCATGGAGTACGCCGCGATGCGCCGCAGGCTCACCGAATCCGAGCGCGGTGTCTCCCGGAGCCGCGCGTCCGCGCAGCGCGCCGAGGCCAGAAGGACCCTGTCCACCCTCAGGCGCGGCGACATCATCCGCGTGCCGTCCGGCCGCCGGGCCGGCCTCGCGGTGGTGCTCAACCCGCCGCCCGCGACCGACGAGTTCTCACCGAACCGCGCCGACGGTCCCCTCGTGCTGACCGCCCACGGACAGCTCAAGCAGCTTTCCGCGGCCGACTTCCCGGTTCCCGCCGACCCCCTTGACCGGGTCCGGATCCCGCACTCGTTCAGCGAGCGCTCGCCCAAGCACCGCCGCGACCTGGTCTCCGCGATGCGGAGCAAGATCAGCCAGGTGGAGGGTCGCGACTCCGTCCCGTCGCCGCGCCGCCGTCGGGCCGGTGCCGGTGATGGTTACGAGGAACGATCTCGTGGTGCCGCGCACTACGAAGACGATCTCGCCGAGAGCGCGAGCCGCGGCCGTTCGGGTGATGAGGACGGCGATGACGGCGACTGGCGGGACCGCCAGGCCCGTGACCGCGGCGCCGTGGCCGAGGCAGGCGACGGCGATATCGCCGAGCTGCGCCGCCGGCTCCGCAGGCACCCGTGCCACGCGTGCCCGGACCGCGAGGAGCACGCCAGGTACGCCGAGCGTTACTTCCGGCTGCAGAAGGAAGTCGAGGAAGTCGAACGCCAGGTCGCCAGCCGCAGCCACGTGATCGCGCGCACCTTCGACCGGGTCTGCAAGGTCCTCGACGAACTCAGCTACCTGGACGGCGATACGGTGACCCCGGCCGGGCAGCGGCTCACCCGGCTGTACTCAGAACTCGACCTGCTGGCCGCCGAGTGCCTGCGCCGGGGCCTGTGGGAGGGTCTCAACCCGGCCGAGCTCGCCGCGTGCGTCTCGGTGCTGTCGTTCGAGCCGCGCAGGCAGACCGAGGAGGCGGGCCCGGCCCGGATGCCGAAGGGCCCGGTCCGGGACGTCCTCACCGCGATGGCGCGCACCTGGGGCGAACTCGACCACCTGGAGCAGCGCCATGGCCTGTCCTTCCTCCGCGAGCCCGACCCTGGCTTCGTGTGGGCGGCCTACCGCTGGGTCCGCGGCGCGAAGCTCGAAGACGTGCTCGACTCGGTTCCCGGCCTGACCCCCGGCGACTTCGTCCGCTCGATGAAGCAGCTCATCGACCTGCTCGACCAGATCGCCGTCGCCTCAAGGGACCAGACGAGGAACGGCTCGCAGCGGCATGCCCGCGACAACGCGAACGCGGGGAAGGCTGCCTCCGGCGCCCCGATGACCTCCCCGGCCGCCCCGGAGCCCGGCCCCGCCGAGGCAGGCGACACCGAAGCAGGTGACACCGGGACCGGTGGCGAATGGTCACCGGACGAGCCTGACAGGAAGAACCGGGACGTCGCCTCGACCGCGCGCGCCGCTATCGACGCGATGCGCCGCGGCGTCGTCGCCTACACCGCGCTGACCGACTGACGTCGATCTCCCGCCGGCCGCGATCAGCTCCGCTCGGCTACGACTCGATGCCCCGTGCCCGGTTCCATTTCTGAGCCGCCTGGTATGCGTCGACCATGCCCCAGATCCAGAAACCGAAGACGCCGACGAAGCCGATGATGACGATCGTGAGCACCCACGAGATGATGTAGCCGACGAGGATAATGACGCCGGTGTTGGTCTTCCCCGCGTAGAGGGAGCCGACCCCAGGTATGAAAAACGAGATCAGCAGCGCGATGCCCGGGCTCTTGGGCGCTACCTGCATAACGGCCGGTGCCGCGTAGCCCGGATAGGGCTGCTGGTAAGAGGCCGGCGGATAGCCGAGCTGCCCCTCGGGCTGCTGGTACCACCCCTGCCCGGCCGGCTGCTGCGGCTGCTGGTATCCCTGCCCGGCCGGCTGCTGCTGGTATCCCTGCCCGGCTGGCTGCTGCTGGTATCCCTGCCCGGCTGGCTGCTGCGGCTGCTGGTATCCCTGCCCGGCTGGCTGCTGCGGCTGCTGGTATCCCTGCCCGGCTGGCTGCTGCGGCTGCTGGTATCCCTGCCCACTGGGCGCGTTCCACCAGTCCTGACCCTGTGTCATCGCGGGCCTCTCTTTCACCTACGTCTGGGCGTAGCGCAGACTCTATAGAGACATATCATTGCGGGCCGGTATGTGACGCTAATCGTAGATAAAACGTTACGGAAATCAATTGGGTTAATCGGCTGCCGTCAGCACGCCATTGCTTTCCCTTTTGTGCGGGAAACAAAATCGCGCTATTTTCCTACGGCAAGCACGGAATCGCACGAAAAGCTCGCACGCAAAGAGGGAGCGCGCCTGAGGCTGCGGCCGGCGCCCGGCTGAGCGCTTCCGGCGGGCCGCGCGCCTGGCCCGCGTTCGCGCGGCGTTCCCGCAGCTTCCATAGAGCTGACCTATAGGTTCGGGGTGACACTGGCATTAGTGCTGATAGCACGCCAGCGGTTAGCGTGAAGCAGGGACCCGTTCAGGAGGTGTCAGCCGTGTCAAGCTCAGTCGCTGACCTGCCGGGAGTGACCGGCACGTGCCCGGAACTGCTCACGGCGGCCGTCCGCCGCGCGGTCCGTTCCGGCGGCTCGTGGCAGGAGACGGCCGGCCGCGTGGTCGCCGCCCTCCGCGGCCGTCTGCCCGGGCCCGGCTTGCTGTCTCCCGAGCAGCTCGCCGGCGACCCGAGCGGCTACCAGACGCACCTGGTGCACGCCGAACCTGACGGGTCGTTCTCGATCGTCGTAATGGTCTGGCGCCCCGGCCAGGCGACCCCGGTTCACGATCACCTCTCCTGGTGCTGTACCGCGGTGCTCAAGGGGATCGAGTACGAGGAGGTCTACGCGCTGCGCGGTGACTACCTCGAAGTCGTCGGCCGTAACGCCAACCCGGCCGGCACGGTGAGCGGCTTCGCCCCGCCGGGGGATGTCCACCAGGTGCGCAACATCGGCGACACGATCGCCGTCTCGATGCACGTGTACGGCACCGACATCAGTCGCGTCGGCTCTAGCGTCCGGCGCGTCTACGACCTCCCCGTCCGCTAGGAGTCCGCTGCATTACCGTGAATGGGAAGAGCCGTTTCCCTGAGCCAGCAGGGAGACCCCGAAGCGACTACTCCCCGTAACGGTGCAATCCAGTGAGCTCCTAAAGGCGACAAGACCTGCAGCTCAGCGCCAATACTGCTTCCAGAGAGAACTGTTAACGATGTCGTTAACAGTTCTCTCTTTGTTTCGTTATTTGCATCAACGATCCACAGCGATATATCGTTGAGATGTCGCAGACGATACAACGATCATCGAGAGAAGGTGACGCGCCATGCGAGAAGAGCACAGGCGCGGTATGCGAGACGAAGGCTGGGGTCCGTCGCCCCGGTCAGGTGGCCCCGAGTGGGGGCCACGGCCCGGGCGAGGCGCGGGCAGGTATGGCGGTGAGCGCGGCCCTCGTGGCGAGCGCGAGTTCCGCGGCGGTCCCGGAGGCCCGGGACGCGGCCGGTGGGGCCGGGGCGAGGGCGTGCCGTTCGGGCCGCCCGGTGAGCCCTTCGGGCCGCCGGACGCGCCCTTCGGCCGGTTCGGCCCGCCGTTCGGTCCCGGCGGTCCCGGTGGCCCGTTCGGGCGGCACGGCATGCGGCACGGCATGCGGGCGCGCAAGGGCGACGTCCGCGCCGCCATTCTCGACCTGTTCGCCGAGGATGAGGGCCGGACATGGAACGGCTACCAGCTGATCCAGGAGATCCCGGCGCGCACCGACGGTGCGTGGCGGCCGAGCGCGGGCTCAGTGTACCCGGCGCTGCAGCAGCTTGAGGACGAGGGCCTGATCGCGCCCCAGGGCACGGGCCGCCGCCGCGTCTACACCCTGACCGACACGGGCCGGACCTACGTCGAGGCGCACGCGGAAGAGCTGCGCTCCTCGTGGGACGCGGCCGCCGGCATGACGGACGACGACGCCATCGAGTTCAGGAACCTGATCCGCCAGGTCATGATGGCGGTCATGGAGGTGCGGCGGGCGGGTTCCGCCGAGCAGGTCGCGCAGGCACGGTCGGTGCTCGCGCAGGCCCGCAAGTCCCTCTACCTGATCCTGGCCGCGGACGAGCCCGCCGCGGCCGCCGAAGTGCCAGGCGCCGAGGCGCAGGACACGGAGCCGCAGGACACCCAGGACGCGGGCGAAACCGCCGCCGACGGCTCCGAGAACGGCGAGTGAGGTCCTTTCCTCCTGGTGGCGCTTGCTCGCCGGCGCACCCGGGCAGAGGACTGGATAGGGACAGGGAGGTTCAGTGACCGAGCCCGCCGTCCAGGTCACCGACCTGGTCAAGCGCTACGGAGAGCTTGAGGCCGTCCGCGGCATCGACTTCGCGGTCGAGCCGGGGGAGACCTTTGGCTTCCTCGGACCGAACGGCGCGGGCAAATCCACCACGATCAAGATCCTGTGCACCCTCGCGCACCCCACCTCGGGGAGCGCGAGGGTGGCCGGGCATGACGTGGTCAGGGACAAGGACACGGTACGGCGCAACATCGGCCTGGTCTTCCAGGACCCGACGCTCGACAGCTACCTCACCGGCGAGCAGAACCTGCGCTTCCACGCCGACCTGTACGGCGTGCCAAGGGCGCAGCTTGCCGCGCGGATGAAGCTGGTACTCGACATGGTGAACCTGTGGGACCGGCGCAACGCCGAGGTGGCCACCTACTCGGGCGGCATGAAGCGCCGCCTGGAGATCGCCCGCGGCCTGCTGCACGCCCCCCGGGTGCTCTTCCTCGACGAGCCCACCGTGGGCCTCGACCCCCAGACCAGGACCTCGATCTGGGAGTACATCAACGACCTGAAGCAGCGTGAGGACATCACGATCTTCCTCACCACGCACTACATGGACGAGGCGGAGCACTGCGACCGGATCGCCATCATCGACCACGGCCAGATCGTCGCGATCGACACGCCGGAGAACCTCAAGGCCAGCATCGGCAAGGACCGCGTACAGATCGCCACCGCTGATGACCAGGAGGCGATCAGGGAGCTCAAGGAGCGGTTCGACCTCGAGGCAGCCGTCCACGACGGCCTTGTGACGTTCAGCGTGGCGTCCGGCGAGCAGTTCGTGCCACGCCTGTTCACGGAGCTGACGCTGCCGATCCGCTCGGTGCACGTGGCGCGGCCGTCGCTTGACGACGTTTTCATGTCCTACACCGGCCGGACGATCAGGGACACCGAGGCGACGGCGGGCGACAGGAACCGCGCCCACATGATGGCCTTCAGGAGAGGGAGGTAACGAGCGATCATGGCGGTCCCCACCACCCGGCAGCACGCCGGCACCGAGCCGGACAGCGGTTCGGTCACCGAGGCGATCCGGGTCTCCGTCCCGGGCAGCGGCCTGAGGCAGGACCTGCGAGCGGTCAACATCGTCTGGAGCCGGGAGATCCTCAGGTTCAAGAGCGACCGGCTGCGCGCGATCACGTCGCTCGTGCAGCCGGTGCTGTTCCTGTTCGTACTCGGCACCGGCCTGTCCTCGCTGGCCAGTCACGGGCTGCCGCCAGGCGTCAACTTCCGCACCTACCTTTACCCGGGCGTGCTGTCGATGTCCGTGCTGTTCACGGCCATTTTCTCGGCGGCGTCCATTGTCTGGGACCGGGAGTTCGGCTTCCTGCGGGAGATGCTGGTCGCCCCGGTCAGCAGGTCCGCGATCGTCATCGGGAAATGCCTCGGCGGCGCCACGGTTTCCACGTTCCAGGGAATCATCATTCTTGCCCTGGCCGGCCTGGCGGGCGTCCCGTACAACCCGGTCCTCATCCTGACCGTAATCGGGGAGCTGCTGCTGCTCTCCTTCACGCTGACCGCGTTCGGCGTCATGATGGCGGCCCGGATAACACAGATGCAGGCGTTCATGGCGTTGACTCAGATGCTCGTGATGCCCCTGTTCTTTTTGTCGGGAGCGCTGTACCCGCTGCGGGCGCTGCCCGTCTGGCTGACCGTGCTCACCCGGTTCGATCCGCTTACCTACGCCGTGTACCCGATGCGGTACGCGGTGTTCAGCTACCTGCATGTCTCGCCGGCGGCGGCCGTGGCGCTGTTGCCGTCCCTGACGTGGGCTGGGTGGGCGGTCCCGGTAGGACTGTCGCTCGGCATCGTCGCCGTGATGGGCGCGGGGCTGCTCGTCCTGGCGATCGCGCAGTTCCAGCGGACCGAGTAGGGCTGGATACGCAGCGTTAGCGCGAATTCACACAATGCCACAAGATGGAAAGGGCGACGCCGGGTGGCTACGGGGGCGAACCACCCGGCGTCGCAATCATCGGCGTCCCGACGGGGGCCCGGAACGCCGGCAGTGGTGCCCCGACGGGGGACCAGAGCACCGATATGAATGGTACACGCTTGGGTCCCAGTGTGTGTCAAGACCTAATAACAACCTAATCGCCGGATGCCATTCTGGCCCCATGCCTACCGGTGTGCCGCACTTCCTCCGTGACCCAGTTCAGTGCCTGTGACCGGCGGTTTCTCTGATATTGCAGGCAGTTAGTGAGCAATTGAATACGCTGCGTGCCGATCGGTGAGACAAGAAAAACGGGCGTATGGACAAAGCGGGAGAAGGGCACGGGTGGCGAGGCAAGAGCGGGCAAAAAGACGTCAGCGCGGCCCCGGCTTCCGGCCCCGGTGCCATCGCCGGGACCGGCCGGCCGCCCCGTCCGGCAGCCCCGGGCGCGGCGGCTAGCGGTGGTTACCGCCCGTTGTCCGACTCGTCACGCCGGGCCGGGAGGTTCACCCGGTGCTCAAGGAACCCGCGCATGTTGTCAGGCTCCCGCCCGCCGTTGGCGAAGATGACCGCGATGTACGGGATGAAGATCGCGCCCACCGCCGGGATCAGCGCCAGCCAGTGCAGGTGGTTGACGAACATGATGAGCGCGACGGCGAAGCAGATCGTCCTGATGGCCATCATGATCAGGTACCGGTGCTGCCGGTACCTGATGTCGTCGGACATCGACCGGCGCGCCTGGGTGACCAGGTGAACCTGCTGCCCGTGTGCGTGGCCCATTCTCATCCCTCAACGTTATCTCGGTTCGGCTAACCTGCCTATACGCTAGCCGCCTGCCGGAACCACCCGTACCGCCGCCCCCCGCGGCCGGGGGGTCCGGCCGCCGTCGCGAGGCCGGGCGGAGCCCCGCTAGCTGGCCTGGCTCACCGATGACATGTTGAACGCCTCGACGCGCAGCGGCGGCATGGCGGCGCGGTTGAAGTAGTCGCCCCATTCCCGTGGCAGAGTCTTCTCGGTCGCGCCGACTTCGATGACTCGCGACAGCATCCCCACCGGCGACTCGTTGAACCGGAAGTTGTTCACCACGCCGGCCACCTCGCCCCCCTCGATCAGGTACACGCCGTCCCGGGTCAGACCGGTCAGCAGCAGGGTCTGCGGATCCACCAGGCGGATGTACCACAGGCAGGTCAGCAGCAGGCCGCGCTCGGTCGACGCGATCATCTGGTCGAGCGACGCCTCGGCACCGGGGGCGGTCAGGATGAGGTTGTCTACTGCGGGCGCGGCCGGCAGTCCGGCCAGGCCCGCCGAGTACCGCGACGAGTGCAGCGCGGACAGCGTCCCCGCGGAGATCCACGAGGCGCGCGGTGCCGCGAGTCCGTTGTCGAACACCGAGGAATCGCGACCCGAGGCGTGGGCGATCACGAAGGGCGCGCACTCAAGGCCTGGGTACGCCGGGTCGCTGAACAGGTCGAGTGCCAGCGGTGACAGCCGCTCGCCGACCCGAGTGCCGCCGCCTGGCTTGGAGAACACTGTCCGTCCCTCGCTGGCGTCTCGCGCGCCCGCCGACCAGTACAGGTAGGTGAGCATGTCGGAGACGGCGGTTGGCGGCAGCAACGTCTCGTACCGCCCGGCCGGGAGGTCTAGCCGTCGTGACTGCCACGACAGCCGTTCGGCGAGCCCGGCGTCGAGGGCCGCGACGTCCACGTCGCTGAAGTCCCGCGACGCCGCCCCGCCCCACGCCGAGCGGGACAGGTCGGCGGACTTCGCGTTCAGCTCAAGCCGCCCGGTCGGCTGGTCGTACCGTGCCCGCACGCCCGCCGACGTGCCGACGAACGTCGCAGTTACCCCGTGCTCAGCGAACCCGTAGAGCTTGCGCCCGGCGGCCTCCGCGGCGCGCAGCGTCTCGCCGAGTTGCGTTGCGAAGGAGCGGAAGACACTGAAGTCCGTGGCGCTCGCGGGAGCGGACCACGAGGACCCGGACTGGCTGGCGTCGTCGCCATGGACTAGGTCCGCCGCGTCTTCGGCGGCGGACGACTCGGCGGCGGCCTTCTCCGCCTCCCGCACGATGTCCTCGATCTGCCCGGGGGTAACACCGGAGCGGGCGACGACACCGACGCCCGCGGTGCCGTCCACCCGCCGGTCGATCGAGATGACCGTGAGCGAGCGCGTCGCGGCGACCCCGTTGGTGGTGAGCGTGTTCCCGGCCCAGCGCAAGTTGGCGGTGGAGGACTCGTCGGCGATCACGACGGTCTCGGTGCCCCGCCGGGCCGCGGCGAGGGCGCGCTCGACGGTGTCCTGCGGCGTGGCGCCAGCCGGCTCGTTCGTGCTCACTTATTTTCCTTCCTCGGCCGTGTTCAGGATCCGCACCTGCCGGAAGAGGGCGGCCGGCGCGCCGTGGCTCACCGGGGCGACCTGACCTGGCTGGCCCTTGCCGCAGTTGAAGGCGCCGCCGAGCACGTAGGTCTGCGGGCCGCCGACCGCCTCCATCGAGTTCCAGAAGTCCGTCGTCGTCGCCTGGTAGGCGACGTCCCTGAGCTGGCCGTCGAGCCGGCCGCTCCTGATCCTGAAGAACCGCTGGCCGGTGAACTGGAAGTTGTACCGCTGCATGTCGATCGACCAGGACTTGTCGCCGAGGACGTAGATGCCGTCGTCGACCCCGGCGATCAGTTCCGCGGTGTTCGGGCCGTTCGCCGCCGCCTCGAGTGACACGTTGGCCATCCGCTGCAGCGGCATGTGGCCGGGGGAGTCGGCGAACGCGCAGCCGTTGGACCGGCCGAAGCCCTTGAGCTGGGCCATCCGCCGGTCAAGCTGGTAGCCGACGAGCACGCCGTCCCTGATGAGGCGCCAGGACTGCGCGGCCACGCCCTCATCGTCGTAGCCGACGGTCGCCAGCCCGTGGACCGCCGTGCGGTCGGCCGTGACGTTCATGACCGGAGACCCGTACTGGAGTGAATTGAGCTTGTCCAGGGTGGCGAACGACGTGCCCGCGTAGGCAGCCTCGTATCCGAGCGCCCGGTCAAGCTCGGTGGCGTGCCCGATCGACTCGTGGATCGTAAGCCACAGGTTGGACGGGTCGACCACCAGGTCGTACCGGCCCGCCTCGACGGACGGGGCCTTGAGCTTGGCGGCGAGCAGTTCGGGCAGTTCGGCGAGCTCGCCGGGAAAGTCCCAGCCCGTCCCGGTCAGGTACTCCCAGCCCCGGCCGGCCGGCGGTGCGAGGGTGCGCATGTCGTCGAACCCGGTCTCGGTGACCGCGGTCGCGGTCAGCTCCGGATGCAGCCTCACCCGCTGCTGTGTCGTCGTGGTCGAGCCGTCGGTGTAGAACTTGCACTCCTTAACCTGGTACACCGACGCGTCGGCATGGCTGACCGCGGGATGCGCGAGCAGCCCCGCCGACCAGCCGGCCAGCAGGTCGACCTTCTCCCTCGGCGACACCGCGAACGGATCGACCTCGTAGGCAGACACCCAGGTCACGTCGCCGTAGGCGGGCTCGGGAGCCAGGTCGATCCGTTCGGTGTTCATCGCGGCGGCCACCTTGGCGACCTCGACGGCGTGGCGTGCCGCCTCGCGTGCCGCCTCCGGCGTCATGTCGACCGTCGCGGCGAACCCCCACGTGCCGTTCACGATGACGCGGACGGCGAGCCCGCTGTCGTCGGCGTCGAACAGCGACTCGAGCTTGCCGTCCGACAGCGCGATCCGCTGCCCCCGCACCCGCTCGACCCGGAAGTCGGCGTGGTCCGCGCCAAGCGCCCGCGCGTTCGCGAGCGCGGCGTCGGCGAGGTTCCGCAACGGCAGCGCGGCGAATTCGGCGTCTATGCGTCCGTCATGATCTCCCACGTTCCAAGAACCTATCCCACCCGCGTGCACGCAGTCACTCGAGGTGACTCTCCTTAATTCGGGTTTCCCTCAGACAACGCCTCCGGCTGGGGGTGGCTCGCCCGCGTGTGCCGGCGGCGCGTCTTTGCATAGCGGGCGACACGGCATATCGGACGTAACGGGCATGATGATGGTCACCCGCTGTGCGAACAACGTTGATCCTGGTCACCGGCTATGCGAAGTGGTGGTTACCGGGCCGGTACCGCGACGGGGATTTGTGGGGGATGTCTACAAAGGCTTGGGCTGGATCTTCGTGGCGGGCGGCATCGTAGGGGGCGGGCGGGTTGCGGGAAGGTGAAGGCCGAGCCTTCTTCGTCCCGGGCCGGCACGAAGGTCCGGCGAGGCCGGCCAGGTCAGGAGAAAGAAGGTTCGCTGTGCCGGGCGGGGGCGTGAGGCGGGGCGGTACTCTCGGCTGTCGGGTTGAGCGAGTTCGTGGAGGGTGAGCGTGGGGCGTTCCGTGCTGGTGACCGGGGGAAACCGGGGGATCGGGCTGGCGATCGCGCGGCGGCTGGCGGGCGACGGGGACAGCGTGACCGTCACCTCGCGGTCGGGTGAACCGGTTGAAGGGCTGTCGGTGGTCCAGTGCGACGTGCGGGACAGCGTGTCGGTGGATGCCGCGTTCACCGCCGTGGAGAAGGAGCAGGGGCCCGTCGAGGTCCTCGTCGCCAACGCCGGTGTCACCCAGGACCAGCTTCTCGCGCTGCTGAAAGAAGAAGCCTTCACCGACGTCCTCGACACGAACCTGACGGGCGCCTACCGGGTCGCTAAGCGCGCCGTGCGCGGCATGATGAAGATGCGGCGTGGCCGGATGATCTTCATCTCCTCCGTGGTCGGCCTGTACGGCTCGGCCGGCCAGGCCAACTACGCCGCCTCCAAGGCCGGACTCGTCGGCCTCGCCCGGTCCCTCGCGCGCGAGCTCGGCTCGCGGTCGATCACCGCCAACGTGGTGGCGCCAGGGTTCGTGGAAAGCGACATGACCGCGGTCCTCTCCGAGGAGCGCAAGGCGCAGATCATCGGGGCGGTGCCGCTCGGCAGGTACGCGTCGGCCGGGGAGGTCGCCGGGGTGGTCGCGTTCCTGGCCGGCCCGGACGCCGGCTACGTGACCGGCGCGGTCATCCCGGTCGACGGCGGCCTCGGTATGGGACATTAGAAGGAGCACTCGATGGGCATTCTCGACGGCAAACGGATCCTGGTCACTGGCGTGCTCACCGACGCCTCGATCGCCTTCCACGTGGCACGCGTGGCGCAGGAGCAGGGCGCGACCGTGGTGCTCACCGCGTTCCCCCGCCCGACGCTGGTTGAGCGGATCGCCAAGCGGCTGCCGCGGCCGGCCCCGGTCATCGAGCTCGATGTCACGAGCACCGAGCAGCTTGAATCGCTCAAGGACCGCCTGAAGGATCACGTCGACGGCCTGGACGGCGTGGTGCACTCGATCGGTAACGCGCCGCAGACCGCGCTCGGCGGGAACTTCCTCGCCACCCCGTGGGAGGACGTCGCCCGAGCCGTGCACGTCTCGACGTTCTCGCTGAAGGCACTCGCGATGGCGGCGCTGCCGCTGATGCCCGACGGCGGGAGCCTGGTCGGCCTCGATTTCGACGCGTCCGTGGCCTGGCCGGGCTACGACTGGATGGGCGTGGCCAAAGCCGGGCTCGAGTCCTGTGCCCGCTACCTGGCCCGCGACCTCGGCCCGCAGAAGGTCAGGGTCAACCTGGTGGCGGCCGGCCCGCTGAAGACCATGGCGGCCAAGTCCATACCCGGCTTCGAGAAGTTCGAGGACGTGTGGTCACAGCGCGCACCGCTCGGCTGGGACATCGCCAACCCGGAGGCCGCCGCGCGGGCCTGCGTGGCGTTGCTGTCTGACTGGTTCCCCGCGACCACCGGGGAGATCGTCCACGTCGACGGGGGCGTGCACGCGGTCGGCGTCTGATCGCCGCGGCTTCGCGATTTCCTTGCGTGCCAGCCCTTTGGTCCCGATACTGCATCTCATGGGAGGTTCTGCGGCCGAGAACCCTGCCTCGCCGGACGACCAGCCGGTTCCCGCTCTTCGCGCCTCCGACGCCGAGCGGGATCAGGTGGTGGCCAGGCTGAGAGACGAGTACGTCGCGGGCCGCCTGTCGCACGAGACGTTCCTGCACCGGGTGAACGTCGTGCTCGAAGCCAGGCGGCAGCAGGACCTGCCGCCGCTGCTGGCAGATCTTCCGCAGCCGCCCCAGCGATCCCTCGTCGGCTGGCTCCGCGGCACCTGGTCACGGGTGGCCGGGGCCACCGCGCACACCCCCCGGCCACTAGGGACCGGCAAGGGACGAGAGAGCGGGCAGCGCACCGTCAGCCCGTCCAGCGGGTCGGCCCGGTCCGTGACCTCGAGCGTGACCGCCTCGCCGGACCGCAAGCAGCCGTTTTCGCTCCGGTTCCCGCGCGGCGGTGGCGACCAGTTCAGCATCGGCAGGGACGCGAGCTGCGACCTGGCGGTCGCCGACATGACGGTCTCCCGGCTGCATGCCCAGCTTGAGCGGACGTCGGACGGCTGGCTGCTCTCCGACCTGGAGTCCACCAACGGCACCCGGGTGAACGGCTGGCGGGTCCGCGGCAAGGTCCCGGTGCGCTCAGGCGACCTGGTGAGCTTCGGCAGCCTTGAGGTGGTTTTCGCGGAAGGGGAGGATTAGAGCCTCGTCGTTCCGAACCCGGTGCATCATCTAGAGTTCTTAAGCGTGACAACAGTTCTGCTCGTGCGCCACGGCCTGACCGAGACGACGGGGCAGTTGCTGACGGGCTGGACGCCAGGCGTGGGTCTCGACGAGCGCGGCCGGGCACAGGCGAAGGCGCTGGGGGAGCGGCTGGCCTCCGTGCCGCTCGCCGCGATCGTCACCAGCCCGCTTGACCGCTGCCGTCAGACGGTGGAGGAGATTGTCGCCGCGCGCGTGGCGCGAGCAGGGCAGGGGATCGCACCCGTGGTCGAGGAACGGGTGGGGGAGTGCAAGTACGGCGACTGGACCGGCAGGCCGCTGAAGGAGCTGGTGCAGGACCCGCTGTGGCCGGTGGTGCAGGCTCACCCCAGTGCCGTCCGTTTCCCCGGCTCGGCAGGCGAGTCCATGCTTGATACCCAGCACAGGGCCGTCTCCGCGATCAGGGAATGGAACGAGCGGCTCGGCAAGGACGCGACGTACCTGGTCTGTTCGCATGGCGACGTGATCAAGGCGATCGTGGCCGACGCCCTGGGACTTCACCTCGACCAGAGCCAGCGCATCGTCGCGGACCCCTGCTCGCTGAGCGTGATCCGCTACACCCCGCTGCGGCCCTTCGTGCTCCGGCTGAATGACACCGGTGGCGGCGTCGACGACCTGCTGCCACACCCCAAGCAACCAGATGAGGCAGACCCCACCGGGGGGAGCGGTGACAGCGCCGCCCCCGGTCTCGGCCTCGGCCGTGAGAGCGATGCCGTGATCGGCGGCGGCGCGGGTAATACCGGAGCAGGTGTCTCCGGGGGAACCGACGTCCCTGGCCCGGGCTCCGATGCCGCCCACGGCGCGGAAGGATAGGACTCATGCCGGTCTTTTACTATGACCCGCCGGACAGGTTCGTGGCCGGTTCTGTCGGGCAGCCGGGCGAGCGGACGTTTTACCTCCAGGCAAGCTCGGCGGGCCGGGTGACGAGCGTCGTTCTGGAGAAGTTCCAGGTGAGCCTGCTTGCCGAACGCATCGACGAACTCCTCGACGAGGTGCTGCGCCGCACCGGCGCCAGCAACGATATTCCGGAGACCGCCCCGCCCGCGCTCAAAGACGACGGCCCGCTCGACCTGCCGCTGACCGAGGACTTCCGGGTCGGCGCGATCGCACTCGCCTGGGACCCCGAAGGCGACAAGGTGGTGATCGAGGCGCAGGAGGAGACCGACACCCCGGTCGAGTTGCTGTCCGATGACGTCCCCGTCGACGGCCCCGGTGTGCTGCGGGTCAGGATCACCCCGAGCGCGGCCCGGGCGTTCGCACAGCGCGCGCTCAAGCTCGTCGCGGCCGGCCGCCCCCCGTGCCCGCTGTGCGGGCTGCCGCTCGACGCGGCCGGGCACGTTTGCCCGCGGCAGAACGGCCACCGGGCCGCCAGTGCCTGACAACGCCGTCGCCTGGGAGTCCGACCTTCCCGAGGGGGAGCGCGAGGCGCTCGAACTGCTCGA
>Ga0335074_10005446_pt1 | contig 17602 bp, 12 predicted proteins | sample Lox_Sample_23_FD_206715 | JGI IMG/M metagenome (GOLD analysis project Ga0335074, IMG submission 206715) | Soil microbial communities from Loxahatchee National Wildlife Refuge, Florida, United States - Lox_Sample_2.3 | ecosystem: Environmental > Terrestrial > Soil > Wetlands | place: USA... | reverse complement strand
TGGTGAAAGAAACGGAAAGCGACCCCTGCCGGGCGACCTTGCCACATTCGAGTGCAACCGTCGTGCCAGAAGATTTTTTCCTATTTGATCAGGTAGATATATGAACATGAATGTGGGCTCGATCCCGGGCCGCACCAATCGGGGTCATCGTGAGGTGGGGCCCGCTCCATGATAGTGCATTCCACCACTGGACCGCATGAGCGATCCGTGAGGAATTGATGCCTCGATGCAACGCAGCGAGCCTCATTCCGTGCACCGCACTATCCGTGTCGCGGCCCCGGCAGCGGGCTCGAGACGCGGGCGGAACCTAACTCGGCACGCTGCCCGGAGGACTCGGCATGCAAATCGGTTTCATCGGACTCGGACTCATGGGTCGTGGGATCGCGGCGAACCTCGCCCGAGCGGGGCACCGGATGCGGGTCTGGAACCGCTCATCCGGACCCGTGGCCGAGCTGGTGGCCCTGGGCGCCGAGGCGGTTTCCGCCCCGCGGGAGGCGGCCAACGCGGAGGCGCTGTTCCTGATGCTCTCCGACGACGATGCCGTGCGCTCGGTGCTGATCGAGAGCGGTGTCCTCGCAAGCGCGCCCCCGGGCCTCACGGTCGTCAATCTCGCGACCATTTCGGTCCTCTGCGCGCGTGAGCTCGCGGAGCGTCATCGCGCCCGCGGAATCGGCTACGTCGCCGCGCCCGTCTTCGGGCGCCCGGATGCCGCGGCGGCCGGGAAGCTCAACGTGGTCGTCGCCGGTGAGCGCGCGGCCGTGCAACGGGTCGAGCCCCTCCTGAAAGCGATCGGGGAGCGGCTCTGGCCGGTCGGGGAGGCGCCCGAGCGGGCAAACGTGGTGAAGCTCGCGGGAAACTTCATGATTGCGAGCGCGCTCGAGGCGATGGGTGAGGCCTGCGCGCTCGCCCGCGCCTATGGCATCGATGCGGCCACGTTCCTCGATATTCTCTCGGGCACGCTGTTCGCCGCTCCGGTCTATCGGAATTACGGGGCTCTCATTGCCGCGGAGCGCTACGAGCCGGCGGGCTTCCCGGTGCGCCTCGGCCTGAAGGACGTACGGCTCGCGCTCGCGGCCGGGGACGGCGCGAATGTGCCCCTGCCCCTGGCGAGCCTGGTGCGCGACAGCCTGATCGAGGCCCTCGCCGCGGGTGCCGCCGAGCGCGATTGGGCGGCGCTCGCCCAGGTCGCGCTGCGCCGCGCCGGACTGGACCGCCGCACCCGTTGACCGACCGCGCTCGCCGGCCCGACCGAGCGCGCCGTCGCGCCCGAGGGGCCCCGCCGCTGCGGCTGACGGGCTTCCGGGCGGAACGGCTCTATTGACAATCCACGGCCCTCTGCTTGTGCCGGCCGCTCTGGTAGGATGCGGGTGGCGGGCGCACGCCCGCCCGCGCGCTCAAACCACGGCCACCACCTGGACTGCGAGCATGAGCTACACCATCAATTTGAACGGCAAGCCCGAAACGGTCGACGTGGAGGGTGATACGCCACTCCTGTGGGTGCTACGGGACGTGCTCGACCTCAAAGGGCCCAAGTTCGGCTGCGGAATGGGCTTATGCGGAGCATGCACCGTGCACATCAACGGCATGGCCACGCGCTCCTGCATCACCCCGATTTCAGCCGTCGGAACCGCCGCCGTGACCACGATCGAAGGGATCGGCACGACCGCGGAGGGCGCGAAGTTGCAGCAAGCCTGGATCGCGCTCGATGTGCCCCAGTGCGGCTACTGCCAGGCCGGGCAGATCATGACGGCCTCGGCGCTGCTCGCGAGCAACCCGAAGCCGACCGACCAGGACATCGACGATGCGATGAGCGGCAACATCTGCCGCTGCTACACCTACACACGCATCCGCGCCGCAATCAAGCAGGCGGCCGGTCTGCCCACGGCGGACACGAGGGAGGTTTGAGCATGGCCAGGCAGCAGGCGGGAAGAGTCAAGAGCCCCGGGGCCGGTGGACCGCAGTCTCCGTCGCGGCGCACCTTTCTCAGTGTGAGCGCCGCGGCGGGCGGCGGGCTCCTGATCAGCTTCAGCATTCCCGGATTCGCCGAGGCGGCTACCTCCGGCGAGAAGGGCGCGGAGCGCAACTACACGCTCAACGCCTACATTCAGATCGCCCCGGACGGGGTGATCACGATCATGGCCAAGAACCCGGAGATCGGGCAGGGGGTGAAGACCTCGCTCCCGCAGATCATCGCCGAGGAGCTCGATGCCGATTGGAAGGACGTGGTCGCCGAGCAGGCCCCGATCGATGCGCGGGTGTACGGTGCGCAGTTCGCCGGGGGCAGCTTCACGACCCCGATGAACTACGAGCCGCTGCGCCGTGTCGGCGCCGCGGCGCGGGCGATGCTCATCCAGGCCGCCGCGCAGACTTGGCACGTGCATCCCGAGGAGCTCGACACGTTGCCGAGCAAGGTGCGCAACACGCGCACCGGGCGCACATTGAGCTACGGCGCGCTCGCCTCCAGGGCGAGCCACCTGCAGCCGCCGAACCCCCGCTTCGTGAAGGTGAAGGATCCGAAGGACTTCCGCCTCATCGGCAAGCCCCTCTCGGGCGTCGACAATCCGCTCATCGTCACCGGCAAGCCGCTCTTCGGCATCGATCAATCGGTGCCGGGCATGAAATACGCGGTGTTCGAGAAGTGCCCGGTGTTCGGCGGCCGCGCGCTGAGCGCGAATCTGGCCGAGATCAAGGCACTTCCGGGCATCCACGATGCATTCATCGTCGAGGGCGCCCATCCGAACGGCCTGCCCGATGGCATGCAGATCACTCTGCAGCCCGGTGTCGCGATCATCGGCGAGACGTGGTGGGCGGCCAACAAGGCGCTGGATAAGCTCGCGGTGAACTGGGACGAGGGCCCGGTCGCGAGCCAGAGCACGGCGCAGTTCGTGCGCACGGCCGCGGACCTCGCGGGCAAGCCGCCGACCAAGGTCATTCGCAAGGACGGCGATGTCGACAAGGCGCTCGCGAGCGCCGCCAAGGTGGTCGAGGGCAGCTACCAGTACCCGTTCATCGCGCACGCCTACCTCGAGCCGCTCAATGCGACCGCACGCTTCCAGGATGGCAAGGTGGAGGTCTGGGCGGCGACGCAGAATCCGGGCGCAGGCCAGGGTGCGGTCGCGCGGACGCTGCGGATCTCCCCGGCCGACGTGACCGTGCACGTCACGCGTAGTGGGGGCGGATTCGGCGGCCGCCTCGGCACCTGGTACATGGTGGAAGCCGCGTACCTCTCTCAGCGCACCGGACTGCCGATCAAGCTTCTCAATAACCGCCGCCAGGACATCCAGCACGAGTACTACCGCCCGGCGGGTTTCCACACGTACAAGGCCGGCCTCGACGGCGAGGGCAAGCTGGTCGCTTTCCGCGATCACTTTGTGACCTTCTCCCCGGACGGGGAGAAGTATTCCGACAGCGCCGACATGCCCGCGGATGAGTTTCCCGCCGGCTTCGTGCCGAACCTCGAATACGGCGTCTCGATGATGCTGCTCGGGGCGCCGACGGGACCGCTGCGCGCACCGGGTGCCAATGCGCTCGCGTACGCGTTTCAGTCCTTCCTTCATGAGGTCGCGCTTGCGGCGGGCAAGGACCCGATTGACTACCTGCTCGATCTCTACGGCCCGCCACGGGTGATCCACGGCCCGCCGGGCCCCGGCGGAAGGCGCTTCATGGCCTTGCCCCCGTTCGACACCGGCCGCGTGCGCGGCGTGCTCGAACAGGTGCGCGAGGTGTCCGGCTGGGGCAAGCGCAAACTCCCCGAGCGCACCGGCATGGGCGTTGCTTTCTACTATGCCCACCTCGGTTACTTCGCCGAGGTGGTGCAAGCCTCGGTCGCGCCCGAGGGCATCGTGAAGGTCGACAAGGTCTGGGTGGTGGGCGACGTCGGGCGCCAGATCGTCAACCCGAGCGGCGCGCTCAATCAGGTGCAGGGTGCCACGCTCGATGGGATCAGCGAGGCACTCGGCCAGGAGATCACGATCGATCGCGGGCGCGTGCTGCAGGCGAACTTCAACTCGTTCAACCTGCTGCGCATGAACCAGGCACCTCCGGTCGAAGTGCACTTCCGCATCACCGACAACATGGTGACGGGGCTCGGCGAGCCGGCGCTGCCGCCGGCCGTGCCCGCGCTGTGCAACGCCATCTACGCGGCGACAGGCGTGCGCATCCGCAAGCTCCCGATCGATCCGGCCCTGCTCAAGTCGACCTGAGCGCGGGAGCGACCGATCCCAGCCTGCGCGCGGTGCCCGCAGCCTTGAGAGGGGCTGCGGGCGCGCCGCGCTGGGCATCGCACGAGGCTCGCCGTGAGCACCACCGCACAGATCGCCCTCGACCCCGGCGCGGCACTCCGCCGCTCGCGCGAGGACGTGGAGCGCGCGTTCGCCATGCTGATCGACGGCGAATGGACTCAGGCGAGCTCGGGCGAGGTCTTCTCGTGCACGGACCCTTACACGGAGGAGAGCTGGGGGCGGGTGCCGCAGGCGGGCTCGCTCGATGTCGAGCGCGCGGTGCGCGCCGCGCGGCGTGCCTTCGATGAGCGCGGGTGGCCGCAGACTCCACCGGCGCAGCGCGCCGCGCTCCTGCGGCGGCTGGCGCGGCTCATCGAGGCGCACGCCGAGGAGCTCACCTACCAGCAGATCCGCGAGAACGGCAAGCTCGTGGCCGAGATGCGCCCGGGAAGTCGTCTGCTCGCGCGCGCCTGCGAGTACTTCGCCGGGCTCGCCGAAGGGCCGTGCGGGCTCACCGTGTCCTCCCACGACTTCACCACGTACACGGCGCGCCAACCAATCGGCGTCGTGGCCGCGATCACGCCCTGGAATTCACCGCTCCTGCTGCTCGGCTGGAAGCTGTTTCCGGCGCTCGCGGCCGGTAACACCGTGGTCGTGAAGCCCTCGGAGATCACCCCGACCTCAGCGCTCATGCTCGCGCAACTCATCGCCGAGGCAGGCTTTCCGCCCGGGGTGGTGAACGTCGTGACGGGCCATGGATCGCCCACCGGCGCGGCGCTCGTCGCACACCCCGGCGTCGACAAGATTGCGTTCACCGGATCGACAGCGACCGGCAAGCGCATCGCACAGGTGGCCGCCGAGCGCTGCGCGCGCGTGTCGCTCGAGCTCGGCGGAAAATCCCCGAACATCCTCTTCGCCGACGCGCATTTGAGTGCCGCCGTCGACGGCGTGATCGCAGGCATCTTCGCGGCGAGCGGCCAGAGCTGCATGGCCGGCTCGCGCGTGCTCATCGAGCGCGGCATCTTTGGCGCGGTCGCCGAATTACTGGTGCGGCGCGCGCGCGAGCTCGCTCCCGGCGATCCGCTCGATGCGGCGACACGCCTCGGGCCGGTCGCCTCGCGCGCGCAGCTCGCGAAGATCTTGGGCTACTTCGAGATCGCACGCGGCGAGGGCCTCGAGCTCTTGACCGGCGGTGCGCGCCTCGAGCGGCGCGGCTTCTTCGTCGCGCCCACCGCGTACGGTCCGGCGAGCAACCGCTCGCGGGTGGCGCGCGAGGAGATCTTCGGACCGGTCGCCCTGCTCATTCCCTTCGACGACGAGGACGAGGCCGTCGCGATCGCGAACGACACGCACTTCGGGCTCGCCGCAGGGGTGTGGACCGAGAACGTGCGCCGCGCACATCGCATCGCCGTGCGGCTGCGCGCCGGGACGGTCTGGGTCAACAACTACCGCCAGGTGTCCTATGCCGCTCCCTTCGGCGGCTTCGGCCAGAGCGGCATCGGGCGGGAGCTCGGACCGGAGGCGCTCAACGAGTACACGGAAGTGAAGAGCGTCTGGATCGATCAGCGGGCGCCCTAGCGGAGGCGTTGCCGCATGACTGCACCATTCCCGAAGACCGCTACGTTCACGGGGTTCAACGAGCCACGTCGCATCGAGGCGGAAGTCTTCGACCTGGAGGTCGAGGGTACCGTGCCTCGCGAGCTCGAGGGCACGCTCTACCGCGTCGGCCCCGATCCGTGCTTTCCGCCGCGCCTGGGCGACGACATCAACATCAACGGCGACGGCCTGGTGATGATGTTCCGCTTCGCGAACGGCCACGTCGATTTGCGGACCCGCTACGTGCGCACCGAGAAGTTCGCGCTGGAGCGGGCTGCGCGCCGAGCGCTGTTCGGTGCCTACCGCAATCCCTACACCGACGACCCGAGCGTGACAGACAAGGACCGCACCACCGCGAACACCAACGTCGTCTACCACGCCGGACGGCTTTTCGCGCTCAAGGAGGATGGGCTTCCGCACGAGCTCGATCCGCACACGCTCGCCACGCGCGGGCGCTGCGATTACGGCGGGCGGCTTGCGAGCCTCACCCAGACGGCGCATCCGAAGATCGACCCCGTGTCGGGCGAGATGCTCTCTCACGGTTACGAGGCGCGCGGGCTTGCGACGCGCGATGTAGCGCTGCAGGTGATCTCCGCGAGCGGCGAGCTCGTGCGCGAGGAGTTCTTCCTCGCGCCCTACGTGAGCATGATGCACGATTGGGCCGTCACCGCTCGGCATCTCGTCTTTCCACTGATGCCGACGACGGCGGATGCCGAGCGCATGCGGCGCGGTGGACCGCACTGGGTCTTCGAGCCGCATCGCAACGCCGAGATCGGCATCGTGCGACGCGATGCCGACACCCAGGAGATGCGCTGGTTCGAGGCGCCGCCGCTCGGCGTCGGCCACATCGTGAACGCCTTCAGCGACGGGGAGCGGGTGCACGTCGACCTCTTCGTGAGCGAGCGCAATCAATTCCCGTTCATCGCGAGCACGGACGGGCGACCCTTCGATCGCAAGCGGGCCACGCCCAGGCTCACTCGCTGGACGTTCGATCTCACGCATCCTGCGGGCGGCTTCGATGCGCGGACCCTCTCGAGCGATTTCATGGAGATGCCGGCGATCGATCCGCGCTACCAGATGTATCCCTACCGCCACGCCTTCGCGACGATCGTCGACCCCGAGAGGCCGCTCAACGCCGCAGGCACGATCGGGGTCGGCTGGAATACGCTCGCGCACGTGGATATGACGACGGGGCGGATCGAGCGCTACTTCGTGGGCGGGAAGACCACCTGCCAGGAGCCGTGCTTCGTGCCGCGCTCGGCGAGCGCCGCCGAGGGCGCGGGCTTCATCCTCTCGCAGCTGACGCGGCATGAGGGCCCCTGGCGCACCGAGATCGCCGTGCTCGATGCCGAGCATCTTCCCGACGGGCCGCTCGCGATCGTGCGGGTGCCGTTCCGGCTGCGTCCCGCGGTGCACGGCAACTGGGTACCGAGGAGCGCGCTCGATGCCGCCGCGTGAGCGGCCACCGTTTCGCGCCGAGCACGTCGGGAGCCTGTTGCGCCCGCCGCAGCTGCTCGCGGCGCGGGCGCGGGTGCGCGCGGGCGAGCTCGGCGCGGCGGATTTTGCGCTGCTCGCGGACGCAGCCATCCGCGAGGCTGTCGCGCAGCAGGAGCGCATCGGGCTCCGCGCCGTCACCGACGGGGAGTTCCGCCGCGATTCCTGGAGCCTCGATTTCCTCAAGCAGTTCGCGAACGTCGTCGTCTCGCGCTCGCCCGTGAAGGTGAGCTTCCACACCGAGGAGGGCGACATCGACCGGCCACCCTCGGCGCTCAGCGTCGCGGGCAAGATCTCGCGGCCGCGACCGATCTTCGTCGCGGGGTTCGAGTTCTTGCGCTCCGTCGCCAAGTCCGTTCCCAAGGTCACGGTTCCCTCACCGAGCATGCTGCACTTCCGCGGCGGTCGGGCCAGTGTGGACCGCAGCGCCTATCCCGACATCGAGGAGTTCTACGCCGACCTCGCGCGTGCCTACGCCGCGGAGGTCGCGGATCTCGCATCCGCGGGCTGCCGCTATCTGCAGATCGACGAGGTCAACTTCGCCTACCTCTGCGACCCGGCTTTCCGCGAGGAGGCGCGGCGCATCGGTGAGGACCCCGAGGCGCTCCCGCACACCTATGCGCGACTCATCAATGCGGCGATTGCCGCGCGGCCGGCGGACATGACGGTCGGGATGCATCTGTGTCGCGGCAATTTCGAGAGCGCCTGGCTCGCAAGCGGCGGCTATGCGCCGGTCGCCGAGACACTGTTCAACGAGATCGACGTCGATGGCTACTTTCTCGAATACGACTCACCGCGTGCGGGGGATTTCTCGCCGCTCAAGCTCGTGCCGAAGGGCAAGACGGTCGTGCTCGGCCTCGTCACCACCAAAGGCGGCGCACTCGAGCGGGCGGACGACCTCAAGCGGCGGATCGATGAAGCCGCACGCGAGCTGCCGCTCGAGCAGCTTGCCTTGAGTCCGCAGTGCGGCTTCGCGAGCGCCGGTCGCGGCAATCGGCTCACCGCGGAGCAACAGTGGGCGAAGCTCGAACTCATCGTCGAGGTGGCACGCGAGGTCTGGGGCGACACGTGAAGCTCGAGCTCTCCATCGCCGTCGGCGATTACGACCGCACGCGCCCGCTCGTCGATGGGAGCGTGCCGATCGACGGGGTCGACCCCATCTTCATGCTCCTCTCCCCGGAGGAGATTTTCTTCCGTGCGTTCCGTCACGCCGACTTCGAGGTGTGCGAGCTCTCGTTGAGCAGCTTCGTGCTGCGCACGGCGCGCGGCGACAATCCCTACATCGCGGTGCCGGTGTTTCCCTCGCGTGCCTTTCGACACACGGCGATCGTGATCCGCACCGACCGCGGCATCCGCGCACCGGCGGACCTGCGCGGGCGACGCATCGGCACTCCCGAGTATCAGCTCACGGCGTGCGTGTGGGCGCGGGCGCTCCTCGAGGAGGAGTTCGGCGTGCGCGCCGAGGAGATCCGCTGGGTGCGCGGGGGCATGACACAGCCGGGGCGCGTGGAGAAGATCGCGCTCGATCTGCCGCCCGGCGTCGAGCTCGAGGCCGCACCCCCCGGTCGCACGCTCTCGCAGATGCTCGCCGCCGGAGAGATCGACGGTATCGTTGGACCGCGTTTGCCCGGGTGCTTCGGCACGCCCGGCGTCCCGGTCGGCTGGCTGTTCCCGGATCCGACCGGCGCGGCCATGGAGTATTACCGCCGCACCACCGTGTTTCCGATCATGCATCTGCTCGGGGTACGCCGTGCGCTCGCAGAGCGGCACCCGTGGCTTCCCGCGACGCTTGCGAAGGCATTCGAGCAGGCAAAGGCGCTCGCCTTCGAGCGACTTTCCGACACCTCGGCCACGAAGGTGATGCTGCCCTTCATCGAGGAGCAACTCACCACGGCACGGCGGCTGATGGGGGAGGACTTCTGGCCGTATGGCCTCGAGCCGAACCGCAAGACCCTCGAGACGTTCCTGCGCCACCACCACGACCAGGGACTCTCGCCGCGGCGGCTCGCGGTCGAGGAGCTGTTTCACCCCGCCTCCCTCGAGATCTTCCGCATCTGACGGGGTGCTACGGACCCGGATTGATCGCCTTTTTCATCGCGAGGTAGTCGACGTGGCGGATCTGCGCGATGAAGCAGTACTGCCGTCCGAACGTGACCGCATCGACGCCGCGGGTGACGAGGCCGCCTTGGTTCGTGAACCCGACACCGGAAACGAAGTCGAGGCCGATGCAGGGGGGAAGGACCCTGATGAGATAGGCATCATCGATGTCGGTCCAGACGACGAGTTGCAGCTTCCCCAAGGGCTGCCAGCCGTAGTAGTGGCGCAGGTAGGTGAAGCTCTCGAGCGGCGGACCGGCGTACTTCGCGTAGTCCGCGCGTCGCTCGGCATCGCTCGGTTGCGCGGGCCAGATGTGCGCGCAGGCACCGAGGCCCGCCAAGGCGACCCCCAGGGCAAGCCACCTCGAATGGCATTTCATGGCTTCACCTCCAGAATCGCGAACACGGGCAGGCGGTCCCGCGTTCGTCTAAACTTCGGCGCACCCCCGAACCAGGCACTGTCCATCCGCACGGCCGATGGATCTCGACGAAGCGGCAGCGCGCATTCTTAAGGATATCTTCGGCTACGCCGAGTTCCGCGGACGGCAGCTCGAGATCATCCGTCACGTAGCCGGCGGCGGGGATGCCCTGGTGCTCATGCCGACCGGCGGTGGCAAGTCGCTCTGCTACCAGATCCCCGCGATGCTGCGCCCCGGGTTGGGCGTGATCGTCTCGCCGCTCATCGCGCTCATGCAGGATCAGGTGGCGGCGCTGCGCGAGGCGGGAGCGCGCGCCGCGGCGCTCCACTCCGCGATGAGCGCAAGTGAGCTCCGCCGTATCGAGCGGCAGATTTGCGACGGGGAGCTCGACCTTCTCTACGCGGCCCCCGAGCGGCTGCTCACCGATCGGTCCCGCGAGCTGCTCGACTCCGTCCCGCTCGCGCTCATCGCCATCGACGAGGCGCACTGCGTCTCGCAATGGGGCCACGACTTTCGCCCCGATTACATCGAGCTCGCAGCCTTCGCCGAGCGCTACCCGAGCGTGCCGCGCATCGCGCTCACCGCGACCGCCGATGCGACGACTCGCACGGAGATTCTCGAGCGCCTGCGGCTGCGCGCGCCGCGCGAATTCATCGCAAGCTTCGACCGCCCGAACATCCGCTACCGCATCGCCGAGAAGGACAATCCGCGCCGGCAGCTCATCGAGCTCATTCGCGGCGAGCATCCGCGCGAGTGCGGCATCGTCTACTGTCTCGCGCGGGCATCGGTCGAGGAAGTCGCGGCTTTTCTCACCCAGCAGGGCGTGCGGGCGCTCCCGTACCACGCGGGGCTCGACGCTGCCACGCGCGAGGCCAATCAGGAGCGCTTCATCCGCGAGGAGGGAATCGTGATGGTGGCGACCATCGCATTCGGCATGGGAATCGACAAGCCCGACGTGCGTTTCGTCGCGCACCTCGATCTGCCGAAGAGCATCGAGGGCTACTACCAGGAGACCGGGCGAGCGGGGCGCGACGGACTGCCCGCCGATGCCTGGATGGTCTACGGGCTCGGGGATGTCGTCCAGCTCCGCCGGATGATCGAGCAGTCGGATGCGGCCGCCGCCTACAAGCGCATCGCGACCGCCAAGCTCGATGCGATCCTGGGTCTCTGCGAGACCACCGCGTGCCGGCGCGTGCGGCTCCTCGATTACTTTGGCGAGCCGAGCGCGCCCTGCGGGAACTGCGATAACTGTCTCGCACCGCCCGAGGAGTGGGATGGCACCGAGGCGGCGCGCAAGCTGATGTCGTGCATCCTGCGATGCCATGCCGCGAGCGGGGTTGGCTTCGGCGCGAGCCACCTCATCGATATTCTGCGCGGGCAGCGCACCGGCAAGGTCGAGCAGTTCCGCCACGATCGGCTCAGCACATTCGGGATCGGCAGCGAGCACGATGCCACCGCGTGGCGCTCGGTGGTGCGCCAGCTCGTGACGTTGCGCCTGCTCGAGGTGGACCTCGAGCACTACGGCGTGCTGCGCCTGACGCCCGCGGCGCGCGCGGTGCTGCGTGGCGAGCGCTCGGTGCGGTTGCGACGAATGCAGGCTCGGGCCGCGACTCGACGCACCGGCGGTCGAGCTGCGGCCCGCGGGCGCGCGGCTTCCGCCGAGGGTGCTGGAGCCGCTGCGGACCTCTCCGGGGTCGCCGCGAGCGGATCGGCGGATCGGGTGCTCTTCTCCGCCCTGCGCTCCTGGCGGCTCGTGGTGGCGCGCGAGCACGGCGTGCCCGCCTACACGGTCTTTCACGATGCGACGCTCGAGGAGATCGCGCGGCGGCGGCCCCGCTCGGCGGCGGAGCTGCGCACGATCAGTGGGGTGGGCGCAGCGAAGCTCGAGCGCTACGGTGCGACACTGCTCGACATCGTCGGGCGCTCGGCTCAATGAGCGCAGCGAGCGGACGAACCGATCACGTTGATCCGAGGCGCGCGCGATGAACGAAACCCACGCCCTTGAAGGCTCTCGGCCTGGCGCACACCTGCGAGCGACGCCGCGGGTCTTTCTGCGGCTGCTGTTGAGCGCGGCGGCGTGCCTCTCCCTCGCGCTCATCGCGCTGCAGCTCTCAGGCGTGCTGCCCGCCTCCGAGCTGCCGCTCGGGCTCGAGCGGGTCGCGCAGGGCGGCTACGTGGTGCGCGCGCGCAGCGACCGCGCGCTGCCGCCGGGCTTGCACGCGGGCGAGCGCGTTGATTACCGCGACATGACCCGAGCGGATCGCGCCGCGCTCGTTGCGAGCGGGAACATTCCCCCGGGTACCCCGATCACGCTCGCGGTGGTGCGCGCGGGGCGCATCGTGCGGATCCCGATTGCGGCGAGCGGGCTGCTGCAGGGGCAGCTCGAGCGCTATTTCTACGAGATCGACGGCTTGCTCAGCATGTCGTTCCTGTTCGTGCTCGCGCTCCTGACGCTTTGGCGGGGCCGCGATGCGGCGGCCTGGGGGCTCTTCGCGTTCTCTCTCGGAGTGCTCGTGAGCAACGCCCTCACCTCGATCCCCGCGGCGCCGCCCGCGAACGTCTGGATGGAGGAGGTGGGTCAGTCGATCCAGATCCTCACCGCGCTCCCGGGGCTCTACGTCATGGCCGAGGCGCTCGCACAGTCCGGTCTGTCGCCGCGCGCGCGCCGCGGGTCGCGGCTCGTGATGGTCGTGCTCGCACTCGCGCTCTTCGGGGAGTCGACGGTGGGCCGCATGGGGCCTACCTACCGCGGAGTCGTTTCGCCCTACTGGGTGTACGTCTCGGCGCGGCCGGTCCTCATCGCCATGACCGCGATGCCGGTACTGATCCTTCTCGCTGGCTACCGCCGCGCCGCGCACGAGAGTCGGCTCAGGATCCGCTGGGTGCTCTGGAGTACGGCGCTGCTCCTCGCGACGATCGTCGCCTTCACCGCGGTCACGGCCGACCGCGAGCCCTACCTCTTTCAGGTGGTGAGCGTGCTGCAGGGGCTGTCGCTCCTCGGCTATGTCTACGCGGTGCTGCGCAGCCGACTGGTCGATGTCTCGTTCGTCCTCGATCGCGCCCTGGTGTTCGCGCTCATCACCGGACTCTTGTTCGGTGTGTTCTCGCTCCTCGAGCAAGCGCTGCATCACTTTGCGGTGGGCGAGCGGCTGAGCTGGGCGGTGCAGGCCGTCGTCGCGCTCGCGATGGCGATGGGGTTGAGTCCGCTTCACCACCGGCTCGAGCGCTGGATCGAGCGGATCTTCTTTCACCATCAGATTCTCGCGGTCGCGGCGCTCAGGCGCTTTGCGACGGAGTGCGCCTTCGTCGAGCGTGAGGAGCGGCTCGTCGAGCTTGCGATCGAGCGGCTCCTCACCCATTGCGCCGCGGCCGCGGTCTACGAGCGCACGAGCGCCGGGTACCGGCTGCGGGCGGCACGCGGATTCGCGTGGCCGCGGCTCATCGATGCGGACGATCAAGTGTTCGTCTCGCTGCGGGCGCATCAGCAGGAGGTCGACCTCGAGGAGGTTGCGAACGCCATCGCGGCCGAGGGGTACGCGTTTCCGATGAGTGTCGCCGAGACGCTGAGCGGTGCGGTCGTGTGCCGTCCGCGCGACGGAGAGCAGTTTGCGCCCGATGTGCGCGCGGCGCTCGAGGAGGTCGCGCGCAATCTCGGCATGTCGCTCTACATCCTGCGCAACCGCGAGCAGGCGCAGCTCGTCGCTGACATCGCCGCAGACCGCATCGACGAATCGGCCGCGCGGCGCCGCGCAGCCGCGCTGGTGCAGGGGCCGGCGGATGCCGCACCGCTCGTGACAGGTGTCCCCTCAGGGTCCTGACGGGTGCCCCTTCTCGGCCTCCGCGCTGCGCGTGCGGCGCTTGGCTGGAGAGGACCTCTCGGGGAGCGACAGCGCGATGCGGCGCAACCTTTGCGCCGGGACCGTGCGAAACTATCTCACCGAGGCAGTTGGCAAGCTCGGTGCGCCGGACCTTCCCGGGCGCCGAGGGGTGGCTCATGGGGGCGGGATGGTGCAGGAGGGCTCAGCCTACGATCTCGTAGTGCTCGGCTGCGGGGCTGCGGGCCTCTCGGCCGCGGTCGCGCACGCGGCGGCCGCGCGCGCCGCGGATCGCACCGCGCGCATCGCGGTGGTGGAGCGTGCGCGCCGCGACGAGCGCGGCGGTGCCACCCGCTGGACGAGCGCCTGGTTGCGCATCACGGAGGACCGGCGGCTCGACCCGGCGTTCCTCGCGCGGATGCACGAGGTTTCCGGCGGTCTCGCCGATCTCGAGTACTGCCGTACCCTCGAGCGCGAGGTGACCGAGACGCTCGCCTTCCTCGAGCGCCACGGCGTCGAGCTCACCTACTTCAAGCAACCGTTCGCGAACCGCAACACCGGCAGCGGACTCGGCATGCCGGTGCGCGGCGGGCAGGGCATCGTCGAGGAGCTCTGCGGCTCCCTGGAGCGCACCGCCGGCGTGGAGATGCTCTATGAGACCGAGGCGGTGCGGCTCACGGTGAGCGAGCGCGGCCGCATCGCGGGCGTCACGGTGCGCAGTCGCGACGGGGCGGCACGGACGCTCACGGCCGCCGCCGGGGTGGTCATCGCCTGTGGCGGCTTCGAGGGCAACGGCGAGATGCTCACGCGCTACCTCGGTGCACGCGCCTGCGATCTACCCCTCATCGCCCCGACGCTGCGCCACAACACCGGGGATGGCGTGCGCATGGCGCTCGAAGTGGGCGCGGCGACCTCGGGCCAGTTCGATATGTTCCACGGCGAGCCGGTCGATCCGCGCTCGAGCAAGCCCGATGCGGTCGTCTACGCATATCCGTTCGGCATCCTCGTCAATGCCCGCGCCGAGCGCTTCTACGACGAGGGCAAGGACAGCTTCGATTCCACGTTCGAGGAGCTCGCCTTCGAGATCTGGGCTCATCAGGGGCAGAGGGCTTATCTCATCGGCGATCAGACGATGGCGTCGATCGAGCCCGTGCAGGCGATCATCCTCACCGATCAACCGCCGGTCACCGCCGCGACGCTGCGCGAGCTTGCGGTCGCGCTCGGTCTCGAGCCGCGGGCGCTCGAGCGCACGGTGAGCGAGTACAACGCCGCAGTGGGTCCGGGCGCGTTCGATCCACGCACCTTCGACGGCAAGCGCGCGCTCGGTCTCGCGCCGCCCAGGTCGAACTGGGCCGTGCCTGTCGAGCGCCCGCCCTTCATCGGTTATCCGCTCACCTGTGCGATCACCTTCACCTTTGGGGGGTTGCGCACCGACACGCTCGCGCGCGTGGTGACGCCCTCCGGTGCGGCGATCCCCGGACTGTACGCCGCGGGCGAGGTGACGGGTCTTTACTACCATCACTATCCCGCCGGCACCTCGGTTCTCCGCGCGGCGACCTTCGGGCGCATCGCCGGCGCGCACGCCGCGCGCGTGCGCGCGCGCTAGCGATCACGGGGCGCGCATGGACGTCGTTCGCGCCGATGAGATGGAATGGGGCGGCAAGCTCACCGCGCACCGCGCCGGCCACATGACCCACAAGGTGCTGTTCACCGGCGAGGAAGGCAGCTGCGACAACTACCTCTTCGTGCTCGCGAACGAGCGCTCGGATTATTTCTCCCCGCGCCACCGGCACGCCTGGGATCAGGTGCGGCTGTGCCTCGAGGGCGCGGTGCCGATCGGACGCGATCTGAAAGTGGATACGGGGGAGGTGGGCTACTTTCCCGAGGGCGTGCACTACGGACCGCAGCAGGGCGGACCCGATCGGATCGTGCTCCTGCTGCAGTTCGGCGGGGCGAGCGGGCTCGGCTACCTGAGCCCCGAGCAGCTCGAGCGCGGACGCGAGCGCCTGCTCAAGGAAGGCGTCTTCGAAGGCGGGGTCTTCCGGCGCACGACCGGCGAGGGCAAGCAGAACGAGGACGCGTACGAGGCGATCTGGCGCGCCGTGACCGGCGCACCGATCCGCTACCCGACGCCGCGCTATCGCACCCCGATCGTCATGCGGCCCGAAGGCTTTCCGTGGCGCGGAATGTCCGGCGTGCAGGGCGTGCGCCAGAAGCTTTTGGGCTCCTTCGCCGAGCGCGGCCTGTCGCTCGAGCTGGTTGCCCTCGCAGCCGGCGCCACCTACGAGGAGGAGGCGGCGCCCTCACGCCGGCTGATCTTCGTGCTCGCCGGTGAGGGGCGCTGCGGCGATGAGCGCATCGGCGCGCGCACCGCGATACGACTCGAGCCGGGGGAGCGCGGACGCTTCACGGTCGAGGCCGCAACCGAACTCTTCGTGATCGCCGTGGCGCCGCTCGGTGCGGCCTGAGCAGCCGTGCGCGGCGCCGCTCAGGCGCGGTCCGGCATCGCCGGCGCGCGGGCGGCGGGAAGCCGCGCGGCGGGAAGCGTTTTGCCGCGGATCAGATCGGCGGCTTTCTCGGCGACCATGATCGTTGGCGCATTGGTGTTGCCGCCCGGAACGTTCGGCATGACGGACGCGTCGGCGACGCGCAGCGCCTCGATGCCGCGCACGCGCAAGGCGGCATCGACGACGGCGCGCTCATCGAGCCCCATGCGGCAGGTTCCGACCGGGTGATGGGTGATCGCACCCGTGGCGCGGATGTAGCGCTCGAGGTCGGCGTCCGATTGCACCTCGGGGCCCGGCGCGACTTCGCGCTCGATCAAGCTCTTCAAGGGCTCCTGGGCGTAGATCGCGCGCGCCGCACGAATGCCGCGGATCATGCGCGCGACATCGCTCGGCTCGCTGAACAGGTTGAACAGGATGCGCGGCGGATCGGCCGGGTTGGCTGAGCGCAGCGTGACGCGGCCGCGGCTCTCCTCGCGAATCATCGACACCGCCACGGCGAGCCCATGGGCGGGTGGCTTCGCGATGAGCGGATACCAGATGCGCGCGCCCGGCTCCGCGGCTGCGCCGCCCGCGGGGCAGGTGAGCTGCATGTCCGGACGATCGAGGTGCGCCTCGGTGCGCAGAAACACGTTGCCTGCGCATGCGTTGGTCGCGAACGGTCCGCTGCCGAAGAGCGCCCAGCGGATCACCGAGAGCACTGCCCGGTCGACTCGCAGCTGCGAGAGAAAGGTGCGCGGGTGGGCTGCGTTGAGCGTGAAGGCGAGCGGGTGCTCGATGAGGTTGCCGCCGACCCCGGGCAAGTCGACCTGCGGTGCAATGCCGTGTGCGCGCAGCTCATCGGCGGGTCCGACACCGGAGAGTAGCAGCACCTGCGCCGAGCCGTAGACCCCGCCGCTCATGATCACTTCGCGCTCGGCGCGCGCGCAGCACACGCGCCCGTCGCGCGCGTACTCCACGGCGACGGCGCGCCCGCGCTCGATGATCACGCGGTGCACGAGCGCGTGGGAGCGCACGGTCAAGTTTCCGCGGCGCATCGCCGGGAAGAGGAACGCGCGCGCCGCGCTCGCGCGACGGCCGCGGCGCGTTGCGGTCATCTCCATCCGCATGAAGCCCTCGGAGCGCTCGCCGTGATAATCGTCGGTCACCGGATAGCCCGCGGCCGCGGTCGCAGCGCCCACCACATCGGCGAGGACGCACGCCGCATCGGGCGCCGTCACCTCGAGCTCGCCCGCGTCGCCGTGGTAGGGGCCCGCGCCGAGCCAGCTGCGCTCGGAGCGCTTGAAGTAGGGCAGCACCTCGCGGTAGCCCCAGCCCTCGAGCCCCATGGTGCGCCATGCGTCGTAGTCGCCGCGGTGTCCGCGCGCGTAGACGAGCCCGTTGATCGCCGAGGAGCCGCCCAGTACCTTGCCGCGCAGGATCGGGATGCGCCGCCCGTTCAATCCCGGCTCCGGCTCG
>Ga0335074_10005445_pt1 | contig 17603 bp, 16 predicted proteins | sample Lox_Sample_23_FD_206715 | JGI IMG/M metagenome (GOLD analysis project Ga0335074, IMG submission 206715) | Soil microbial communities from Loxahatchee National Wildlife Refuge, Florida, United States - Lox_Sample_2.3 | ecosystem: Environmental > Terrestrial > Soil > Wetlands | place: USA... | reverse complement strand
GCTCCGCAGCCGCTGGAATTTTTCTTCAAACGGCGCATAGATGAACACGTGAAAAACCTCCGGATTGGATTTGAGATAGTGGGCCGATCCACGTCCGACGATTACGCAATTGCCTTGTTCAGCCGCCTCGCGCACCACCTTTTCGGCGGCTTCGCGAATACAATCGGCATCCACGAACTTCACCCGGTGCGCCTGTATTGTGCCTTCGAAGCTGCCGCGTATAAACGCCTTGAAGAGCCTGTGGGGCAGGGCATCGCGACGCTCCTCACGCTCCTCCACCGCCGGGCAATCGCAGCCCGTGATGCGGGCGATCTCAATGGTCAGCAGCTCGTCCCACAACTTCCAACCAAGCCGTGCTGCAAGTTTGGCAGCGATATCCGCCGCGCCGCTGCCGTATTCGCGATCGATTGTAATGATCTTAATCACTGAGCTACCCCACTGCCACCCCGCCAGCCTTGGGATCGTTCTTGCGAACGAGGAAGGCTAGCACAAACATGATGCTCGCCGCGACGGTCAGCACCAGGAAAATATCGATGTAAGCGAGTGTCTCCACTTGTCCTCCCATAGCGCGGTAAAGCAGACCGTAGGCCAGCTTGGGCGCGTCGGCAACGCTTGAGCCGGAGTGCACCAGCCGCAGGCTCAAAGCTTTGACCTGGTTTTGAAGGGACGTATCGAATGCACTGGTATGCTGCGACAGCACCACCTGGTGAACTTGCGCGCGCCGGGCCAGTAGCGTCGTGACCATGGAGGTTCCCACGCTGCTGCCGATGTTGCGCATGAAGTTGATGATGCCGGCCACGCTATTGGCTTTTTCAGAGGGCATCCCGATATACCCCGCCATTGTTACGGGAACAAACAGAAGGCCGAGGCCCACGGATTGAATCAACCGCAGCACAGTGGCCGACTCGAAACTGATCAAAGTATCCAGCCGCACCGTGGAGATATACATCCCGATCGCTAGCGCGAGCCAGCCGGCGGCGATGATGTATTTGGCGGGATATTTTCCGGCCAGCATGCCCACGATGGGCATCAGCGCTAGCACCACCGCGCCGCCGCCCGACAAAACCAGCCCGGCATTTTCCGCCGTGTATCCCAAGACGGTCTGGAGAAATTGCGGCATCGTTACCAGTGCGCCGAATAGCAGAACGCCAAAAATAAACATCATGAGGTTGGCAGTGGCGAAGTTGAAGTTCTTGAACAGATGCACGTCGATGATGGGCGCCTTATGACGCCACTCCCAAATGACGAGACCAACCAGACAGACCACCGAGACGATCACCAGGCGGGTGATAAACGTGGAGCCGAACCAATCGTCTTCCTGTCCCTTATCGAGCACCACTTGCAGCGCTCCCACGCCCAACGCAAGCAGAGAGATGCCGATGTAGTCGACGCGCACGCCCGCCCCCTTCTCGCGCCGCAGGAACGGGGGATCTTCTACCAGACGCATGATCAGGAACAGCGCCAGAATTCCTACCGGCAGATTGATGAAGAAGATCCAGCGCCAACTGTAGCTGTCAGTGATCCACCCGCCCAGCGTGGGACCAATCGTGGGCGCCATGATCGCTGTGATTCCGTAGAGCGCAAACGCGAGCCCCCGTTTCTCCGGCGGAAACGTGTCGGCGAGAATGGCCTGCGCCATGGGCTGGAGTCCGCCGCCACCGGCCCCCTGGATAACGCGAAAGAGGAGCAGCATGTTCAGGCTGGTTGCGCTGCCGCAGAGGACCGAAGCCACCGTAAATATGAAGATGCAGACGATGAAGAAGCGTTTTCGGCCGAAGAGGCTGGCCAGCCAGCCGCTAATCGGAAGGACGATGGCATTGGAAACCAAATACGACGTGAGCACCCACGTGCTCTCGTCGTTGCTCGAACCGAGCCCCCCCGCCATGTATGGCAGAGCCACATTGGCGATGCTGGTGTCGAGCACCTCCATGAACGCGGCCATCGCGACCACCACGCCTATGAGCCAGGGATTGAATTTCGGCCGCCAGGGGAGCTCTGGTACAGCGAGTACCGGATTGTTATCGGACATAGACTTTCGGCTCCACGGACATGCCAGGCCGCAGCCGGTGGTCACGGTTTTGGTTGGGATCAAGATCGATCCGGACAGGGAGGCGCTGCACTACCTTCACGAAGTTTCCCGTGGCATTTTCCGGCGGAAGCAAGCTGAGCAGCGAACCGCTGGCGCCGCCGATACCGGTGACTCTACCTGTGTATTCACGGTCGTAGGCATCCACGCTAAATGTGACGCGCTGGCCCGCTTTCATGTGGCGTAACTGGGCTTCCTTGAAATCCGCCGTGACCCAGATGTCATCCAGAGGAACAACGGCCATCAACTCTTGGCCTGGTGAGACATTGCTTCCCACCTCGACGCTCTTCTTTTCGACGATGCCGCTCACCGGCGCGACGATCGTGCAGTAGCTGAGATTCAACCGCGCTTGGTCGACGGCAGCGCGCTTTTCAAGCACTTGGGCTTCAGACGTTCTGGCGCGCGACTGGCTGATGGCTACCTGTTGCGGAGCGGTCAGCGCGGCTTGGATGGAAGCATCCGCCTGCGCGATTCGGGCATTGGACTGATCGATGGCGGCCTGCGCGACGCGGACATTGTCCTCGGCCTCGGCAACCGCCGCCCGGCGTGCGTCGACGGTCGCTTTCGTGGAATTGGCGATGTTAACTGCCGTATCGTAGATCTGCTCGGAAATTTCATCCTTGTCCACTAGCTTCTTGTACCGAGCCACATCGTCCGCATTCTTTTTGTAGGTTGCTTCGGCCTCGCGCACAATGGCCTGGGCCGTAATCAGACGCGCCCGGGCCGCACTCAACTGGCGCTGGGCGCCGAGCAATGCCGCGACCGCATCCACTTTGCCCGAGCGCGCCGAGGTCAACTGGCTGCTGGTGGTGGTTGAAATAACCGGTATATCGGTACGAGAGCTTTGGAAGCTCGCCTCAGCGGCAGCCAGGTCCGCCTCGGCTTGATCGAGCGCGACGGTAAAGTCCTTGGGATCGATACGGACCAACACCTCGCCGGCCTTCACGTAGCGCTCATTGTCGACAGTCACACCCACGACGTATCCGTTGATACGCGCGCTGATGGCGTTGATGTTCCCATCGACTTGGGCGTCGTCTGTCGATTCGTACGCGCTGAAATAATTCCAGGCGTAGTAAGAGCCGGCGGCCACTGCGGCCAAGGCGACCAGCAACACAATCGCGCGAACGAGCCTCTTACGCCCTCGATGTGGCGCTTTTGGATGGAAGGAATCCGGTGGCCGCGTGTTTGCGGCTCGGCTTTCGGTCGGGATTTCGGTTGTTGTGTCATTCGGCACGGCTACTTTACCTCCATGAATTGCTGAATTCGTTGCTCGGTAGATCCCAAGGCGCGCGCGAGCTCGACCTTCGCCAGGTTGTGGGCGTACAGGGCGGCAATCAAGTTGTCGTTGGCAACGGCAACCGATCCTTGCGCCTGCACAACCTCAATAGTGTCGGTGACTCCGGACGCGAAGCGGTCTCGGGCCTGCGTCAGGGTCTGGTTCGCGAGGTCGAGATTGTTTCTGGCGACGGATACCTGGTCGGCAGCCGACTGGATGTCGAGCAAAGCCGCCCGCACTTGATAATCGATCTGGCCGCGAAGATCGGCTAGCTCATCCTGCCGCTGCTTCAATGCCGCCCGGGCCTGAATGATATCGCCGCTGATTCGGCCACCATCGAAAATATTGAATTTGGCGGCAACTTGGAACGTGAAGGTTCCATTGGAACTCGTGGGCGTGGTTCCGATATCGCCGTAATCCGCGTCAACGCCGACGCTCGGGTAGCGCTCGGCGCGAGCGGCACTGACGGAATCCTCGGCGGCGCGGACGGAGGCTTTGGCGCTCTGGAGATCCGCACGTTCCTGGTAAGCCGCGCGCAAGGCTTGATCCGGGGTCATCGCAGCCAGCGGCGAGTAGGGCTCTCGGTCGGCGACCATGAACTGTTGGCCCGGCGGCAGGCCGATCACTCGTCCCAGAGCGAGCTTGTCTTTAGCGACTTGATTGGCCTCGGCGATCAGTTGCTGCTGCTCCTGCTGTAGCTCGACGCGAGCGCGAAGCACATCAATCGCCGCCGCAGTCCCGGCGTGATGCTGGTCGGCGGTGCGGTCGTAGATGGCCTGGTCGGTTTCCACCTGCGCCCGCAAGGCTTGGACGCGCGAAGACCCGGCAATCACGAGCAGGTAGGCGTTGGCCACGGACTGCACTACTAAGTCCCGAGCGTCTTTGACCGATAGCTGAGCGGCACGCTCGCCCTCTTGGGCAGCACGATAGCTCTTGCGGAGGCTGTAATCAAAGACGCTAAAAGAGGCGTAAGCGCGCGCGTCAGTATAGTGAAACGGACCGACGACGGTCGGAGTAGAGAAGCCGGGGAGATGAAAGTCGATCCCGTGGCTGGGCAAGTCGATTTGCTCGTTGTTCTCGCTTATTTGCCCGGTTACTTGCGGCAGCAGCGCGCTCAGAGACCGCAGCCGCTCGCCTCGCGCGGATTCGCTCGCCTGTCCGCTGAGTAACAGACCGAGGTTGGCTTGTAGGCCGCGACGGATCGCATCACGGAGTGTCAGCGAGAGCGGAATAGCAGAAGCTACCCCCGTCGGAACGCTGCCTTGAAACTGAGCTTGCTGTCCCAGAGCTTGTTGGCAAAGGAGTGCTGACGCGGCTAACAGGCCAACGCTAGCACGTACGCAAGAACACCGCTTCGATTGCGGCTTAAAGGTTTGCATCGTTTGGTCCCTCATAAAGCCTGGGCAATAAGAGATGCCAGCAATAACATGCAAGATGAGCTCTTCATACCAGTGCCTCTCTGCGCTTGCGCCGGCTGCAGAGCCGACTTCGCGGTCTGTTTTGTAAACTGATCGAGCCAGTCTTTGAAGTGCGTCTGGCCTAGTTGCGCGTTATCCTCAGGGATCAGCGCCCGCTCGGTCACCCTAATGCCGTAGTAACGCCCTTGCGGGTCAGTGATCACTTCGCGCGGATCCTTGCGCGCGCTTAAATCCATTCGTATGAGTTCATCCAGACGGAACCGGTCCGGTCCGCCGATCTCCACGGTGCCGTTCACGGGTGAGCTGGTCGCGATTCCGGCCACTGCACTGGCTACATCATCGCCAGCGATCGGTTGGATGAACGCAGAGGGCATTCGTACTTGGTTGCCTTCGGTGGAGAAATCGCCGATGCTCTTAACGAATTCGAAAAATTGGGTGGCGCGGACGATCGTGCGTGGAATCGAGGAGGCTTTGATCAGGCTCTCCTGGGCGAGTTTTGCGCGGAAGAAGCCGCTTTCGAGCAGCCGTTCTGTTCCGACCACCGATAACGCAACGTGGCGCCCGACGCCTGCGGCCTTCTCACCGGCAAGAAGGTTACGGGTTGACGTTTCGAAGAACTTCAGCACTGCCGCGTCTTCCCAGGAAGGGGAGTTCGTCACATCGACGACCACAGAGGCGCCTTTCAGCGCGTCTTGGAGTCCCTCGCCGGTGACGGTGTTAACGCCAGTCCTAGGCGATGCCCCCACGGCTTCGTGCCCCTGCTCGCGAAGCTTTTTGACAAGCTTCGATCCAATGAGTCCAGTGCCACCAATTACTGCGATTTTCATAACCGTCCCTTCTTTGTAATCAGGACAGTTTGTAGACTGCCCGTCTTGTAGGACCGAACGGCCCAGGCACTCGTGACATGGTTACGGTTACCCCGAAATGATGAGTCATTACCCAGGTAGGCTACTGACCAAGCGCGCTGTCCGCTGACTAACAGACCAGGGTTAGTTCTTAGGCCGCGACGGATCGCACCACGGAGCGTCAGCGAGAGGGGGGTAGGAGAGGCTACCCCCGCCGGGACGCTGCCCTGAAACTGAACTTGTCCAAACAGCGCGAAACCGGCGAACAGCGCTACACAAGCGCCGATGAGCCAGTAGGCCCGCCCCCTTTCCGTTCGAACATGACTAATCATGGTGGCTCCTTTTTCGGCTTGGGCCCTTGCTGCTAAGCAGCCTTCCGAACTGCGAGCAATTCGATCAGTGCCTTGGCCGCGGCAGTCGACGAAGCCGGATTCTGGCCGGTGACGACTCCACCGTCGACTAACGCGAAGGGCGCCCAGTCGGCGGCCTTCTCGTAGAGGCCGCCGATTCTCTTCAGCTCGTCTTCAACCAGGAAAGGCACGACGTGGGTCAAGTTGACCGCGGCTTCTTCGCCATCGGTAAAGCCGGTTACACGTTTACCTTTGACGAGAGGCTCGCCCTGATGCATTACGCGATGGAAAACCGCCGGCGAATGACAGACAGCAGCCACGGGCTTGCCAGAGTTGTAGAAGGACTCGATCAGCGCGATGGAATCCGGATTGTCCACCAGATCCCACATGGGACCGTGGCCGCCGACATAAAATATGGTGTCGAAATCCTCCGATTTCATGCCGGAGAGCTTCACTGTTTGAGATAGTTGCTTCTGTGCGGCCGTATCGCCCTTAAACCGCGTCATCGCGGGAGTCTGATTCTCCGGCAAATCGCTCTTGGGATCGATCGGGGGCTGTCCTCCTTTGGGCGAAGCCAGCGTCAGTTCGACGCCGGCGTCGCGGAAGACAAAGTACGGGGCCGCGAATTCCTCCAGCCAGAAGCCGGTCTTGCGGCCGGTGTCCCCCAATCGATCATGCGACGTTAGCACCATCAGTATTTTCATTTCGTTTTCCTTTGTTTCGGCATACTGTCGATTGGGAGGACGCAAGTCGCACGCCAGCGAGAAAGCACTGAAACGAAAGGCTGAAGTAGACTCCAGCTTTGTCTTCCGTCTGTGCTCCGACACCGACTGCCGTCACGTTCCGGAGATGTCCCGGGTATCCTTGTAGGTACTGCGCACAATGAGCGAAAACACAATGAATGTCGATCTGATCGTCATCGGCGGCGGTCCGGCCGGAGTGGTCGGAGCCACCACCGCCGCATCGATGGGCAAGAAAGTGGCGTTGGTGGAGTCGCGCGCCGAGCTGGGCGGTGCGGGCGCGAATACGGGGACGGTTCCCAGCAAAACGCTACGCGAAACTGCCCTGGCCTTGTCGGGTGTGCGGTCGCGGGGTCTGTACGGGGTGGATTTATCGCTGCGGCGCGAAGCGACGGTCGCCGATTTTCTTCGCCACGAGCAGCAGGTAAAAGCCGGATTGAACCACTTGCTCTCACAGCGCATGGACACGTGGAACACGGCGGTTTACTGCGGCAGCGCCGCCTTCGCTGACTCGCATACGGTGCGTGTCGGCGGTGACACCCCCATTTCACTCCAGGGCGACTACATTTTGATCGCGACCGGATCGGCCCCGGCCCGCCCTCCCGGCTTCCCGTTCGGATGCCGCGAAATCTACGACTCCGATACCATCCTAGAACTCGATCGTCTCCCGGAAACGATGGCGGTGGTGGGTGCAGGAGTCATTGGTAGCGAGTATGCGTCCACTTTCGCCGCCCTGGGCGCCAACGTTCACCTGATTGACGGCCGCAATGCCCTACTCCCGTTTCTGGATGCCGAACTTTCCCGCGCTTTGACCGCAGCCATGGAGAAGAACGGAATTCGTTTTCATTGGGGCGCCCGGCCGCGCTCCTATTCTCAGGCGGATTCGGGAAAAGTAACGCTCACTTTTGATTCGGGTGATCCTTTGAGCGTGGATGCCGTTCTCGTCGCGAGCGGCCGGAGAAGCAATACGGAAACCTTGAATCTCGCGGCGCCGGGAGTAACGGTTGGCGATCGCGGCATCATTCCGGTGGACGCCAGTTACCGCACCAACGTCCCTCACATCTTTGCCGCCGGAGATGTGATCGGGTTTCCCGCGCTCGCGTCCACCAGCATGCAGCAGGCCCGGTATGCGATACGCGCGGCTTTCAATGGGACTAAATCGACTCAGCCCTCGCGCTTCCTTCCCACGGGCGTTTACACGATTCCCGAAGTCAGTATGGCCGGTGAGACCGAAGAGGCTCTCGAACGGGCCGGCGTCGATTACGTGGCAGGCCGGGCGCCTTATGCCCGCAGCGCACGGGGGCGGATTATTGGCGACACGGACGGTTTTTTGAAGCTGCTCTTTCGGCGGTCCGATATGAAATTGCTGGGCGTCCACGCGATGGGGGAGCAAGCCACGGAACTGGTGCATGTCGGAATGATTGCGTTGATGACCAGCGCTTCGGCGGACCTTTTCGATGAGGCCTGTTTCAACGTTCCCACTCTCGGCGCGCTCTATAAAGTCGCGGCGTTTGAGGCGTCCCTCGCGGCTAGGGGTTCATTGCGTCCAAGCTAGACCGATTTTGGCTCCTTGTTCCATCCATGGAAGGCCGACAAGTCGCCTGCGTTCCAAGCCTCGCGGAGTCCAGGAGTGCTCAGATCCCAGTCGGGGCGGATCTCGCGCGTGACGGCCCGCAAGTCGTGCCAGAGGTCGGCGACCGAAGGCCGGCCCCAAAACCAATAGCCGTTATAGACGCTGTGGATGATGAGTCCGGGCTTGAGCACGAGCGTATGCGGAATCATCGGATTATTCTCCGGGTCGGTATACTCGGCGATGTCGAGATCCTTCTGAACCGTTCTTTCGGGGTCGGAGAGGAAGGGCCACTGGGCGCCCACCGACGCGCGAAACTCCTGGAGAGTGTGGTGGTCGTCGGTGGAGATCGTGACAATCTGCGTGTAGGCCACCGCGATCTTCGGATAAAACGCGGCGAGATCCAGATGCTGCTGGTGCTCTTTCGGGCAGTAATGGCCGCGCGAAAGCGTCAGGATCAGGGGATCGCCGCCCTGGAGTTCGCTGAGCTTGCGCGGTGTGCCGGTGTGATCGGGCAGTTGATAGTCGGGGAAAACGGCTCCTGGTATGAGGTCATGGCGCATGATTGAATTCCTTTCGCAGATGTTACGCCATCAGCGTAACCCATTGGCTCCGCCACGCCGGCGCTTCGAAGGGATCGGCGAAATACTGTGTCTCGTGCACGACCTTACCGTTGCGGAACTCCATAATGCTCACGGTGTAGGCTGGCCGCCCCTGGTACGTAATCGTATATTCCGTGATCCAGAGGTCACCGTTGCCGAGAATTCGCTTGACGTTGAAACCGGCCGGCTTGCCTGGATGATGACTTCGCAAAGCCTGCAAATTGTTTCGCCCGAGGATTCGTTCGCCTGACTGAGGATAGTCACAAATGGCATCATCCTCGTAGATATCGTGTTCCGCATTGGCATCGCCCGAAGCCGAGGCCTGCCAGTGTTTATTTAGAGCTTCACGTATTTGTTCGTCTTGCATGATTATCTCCCTTGTGGAATGAAACGCGGGCTGCCGGTCTTCACAACGTCCCGCACCATTCATCCGGTAACTGCCGAAACGGAGCGCGCCCTCTGGGATCGGCGTGTCTCGATTCCCAGTTTTCGCATCTTATAGATCAGCGTGGTTCGCGGCAATCCAAGCCGATTGGCCGCTCCGCCCTGTCCTCCGATTAGCCAGTTGGATTGTTCTAATGTTTCCAGGATATGCTCCCGATCGGCGTCGGCAAGGGTGCGTGCAGCGCTCTGGGAGCTCTGCTTCACCGACTGCTTGAAGTCCAGCGGCAGACGCAGCGACGATCCGGGCGAAAAGAGCACCGCGCGCTCGATGAAATTCTGCAATTCGCGAATATTACCTGGCCAATCGTGCGCTTGAAGCACCGCCATCACTTCGTCGGGAATCAAATCGATGGGCTTATTGAGGCGGGCGGCAAATTTCGCCACGAAGAACTCCGCCAGCAGCGGGATATCCTGAATGCGTTCACGCAATGGCGGCAGGCAGATGGGGATTACGTTCAACCTGTAGAACAAGTCTGCACGAAACAGCTTCTTGGTCACGAGTTGCCCGAGGTCCTGGTTGGTGGCCGCCACCACCCGCACGTTGACCCGGACGGTCTGGGAGCTACCCAAACGCTCGAACTCCCGCTCTTGCAGGGCGCGCAGGAGCTTGGGCTGAAGTTCCAGCGGCATGTCGCCAATCTCGTCCAGAAAGAGCGTGCCGCCATCCGCCATCTGAAATCGTCCCGAAGTTTGTGTGGAGGCGCCAGTGAAGGCGCCTCTTTCGTGGCCGAACAGTTCGCTCTCCAACAATGCGCTCGGAATTGCCGCACAGTTGAGGGCTATAAAGCGGTTGTTGCGCCTGGGGCTAGCCTCATGAATGGCTCTGGCAATCACTTCTTTTCCGGTGCCCGTTTCCCCCTGGATCAAAACCGCGGAGTCTACTGGTGCAATCCTATCCACGTCTGAGAGCACAGCCCGAAATTTCGGACTGCACCCGATCAAATCTAAAGCAGTCATAGCGTTACTCCTTTATGAATGCGAGATGTGCTCAACGTTTGCCATCACCAGTGCATCCTAAGTACATTCCGATGATAGGAGCGGAGTAGGAGGCTGACAATTATAGATTCCTTTATGCGAGCACCAATCGAATTGGCGGGTTTGTTCGCGAGGGCGCAAGGATGGAGAACAGAAAGGCCGGCTGCTCTCAACGGAAGCTACTTAAGTAGCCTTAATCACAGCGGACTGGACTATTCTGAGGAGGTCCGTGGCATCGAAGGGTTTGTATAGAAAATCGACGGCGCCTTCGTCGATCGCTTTCTGTCGGATATCAGCATTATAGTGCGCAGATATCAGGATGACTGGCAATGTCGGACGCTCAAGCCTGATGCGGCGCTGTAACTCAATGCCATCCATTCCCGGCATCCGAACGTCGGTGATCACACAGGTGGCTGCGGCCAGCGTTCCTGAACCCAGGAACTCTTCCGCGGAGGCGAAGACCACAGGTGCGTATCCTGCTGATTCCAGGAGGCTTGCTATGGACTCTCGAATTCGAAAATCGTCATCGACGGCCGCCACGATTGGTATTACTTCATTTGCCATTCTGCGCAAAATCCCAGACACAACCACCATATAGGAGACTTCGCTGAACGGCTATTATATGTTTATTTAGACAGTTCGAGCGGCACGGGCGATTCCGAGCCGGTCGGCCATTCTTACCAGCTCTGCCAGCGATTTCGCGGCCATCTTGCGCATGATCTGTCCGCGGTGAACCCCAATTGTGATCTCGCTGGTACCCAGATTGGCGGCAGTCTGTTTGTTGGCGAAGCCGGCCACCACGAAAGGAAGAACCTCCCGTTCCCGGGGCGTGAGAAGGTTGTAGCGCCTTTGCAATTCGGCGAGTTCCGATTTTTTCTGCCGCGCGATTCGATCTTGATCGATGGCGGCGTGAATCGATCGAAGCAGTTCCTGATCGTCGAACGGTTTTGGAAGGAACTCGATCGCCCCGGCCTTCATGGCGCGCACCGAAGAAGGGATATCGCCGTGACCGGAGATGAAGACGATCGGCGGGGTATCTCCGGCCAACAACTGCTGCTGGAGCTCGAGTCCGCTGGTACCCGGAAGTTGCAAGTCCAGGACCAGGCAAGCGGGGGCATCCGGCTTTTCGAATTCCAGAAATTCCGCGGCCGAGCCGAAGACGGCGACTCGAAGTCCCACGGAGGAAATGAGGCTGGACAGCGCTTCCCGTACGCGATGGTCGTCATCCACGACGAAGACAACCGGGCTGTCGGAGTTCATGACGCTACGCGGACTGGGAGGGTAAAAGAGAAGGTGGCGCCTGAGCCTTCGCCGGATGCCGCCCACAGCCGGCCGCGGTGGGCATCGATGATGGAGCGGCAAATCGCCAACCCCATACCCATCCCGTTTTCTTTGGTAGTGAAGAACGCTTCGAAGATTCTGTCGGGATCCTTTATACCTGGGCCGCAATCCCGCACCTCCACCAGGATCGTTTCCGGGTTGGGCTGTTTGGAACAAATGAAGAGTTGCTTGGGACGATCCACCACTCTGTCCATTGCCTCGATCCCATTGAGAAGGAGATTGAAAACCACTTGCTGCAACTGCACGCGATCCCCCAACACCGGCGACAGATCCAAGCCCAGATCCGTCTCCACGGCGACGCGCCTTCGCGTGGTCTCGCCAGTCAGGAGGTGGAGCACCTCGCCGATCACCTCATTCATGTCGAATTCAACGTTATCAACGGCCGCCTGCCTGAAGAGGGCACGGATACGCCGCACTATTTCTCCGGCCTCCTTACCGTCGCGAACAATTCTTTCGGCGGCCTCGTGCGCCTTGGCCATACCGGGAGGCTCGGCCGCGAGCCAGCGCAGACAGGCCTGAGCGTTGGTTACCACGGCTGCTAGAGGCTGGTTAACTTCGTGTGCGATAGCGGCGGCAAATTCGCCAATCGTAGCCGTCTGTATCGCTCGCGACAACCGCGCCCGATTATTGCGCAGGGCTTCCTCCATATTTTTCCGGTCATCGATATCGATCAGCAAGCCGTACCAGCGAGTCACTCCGCCCGCACTGTCACGCGCGGCCTGGCCGAGCGCCTGAAACCAGCGGTAGGCGCCATCGGACCGCCGGAGCCGGCATTGAACTTCGAGCGGCTGGCCGGTTGTAACGGCCCGCGACCACGCATGCGCAGTTGTTTCCGCATCCTCTGGGTGGAGGAGGTTCTTCCAGCCGAGCTGCGCCCAATCGCCAGCTCTGGTGCCGGTGTAGTCCAGTATCCGCTGGTTCAAGTAGTTCAGTTCGCCGTCCGGCGCCGCACACCACACCAGGCCAGGGATTGTCTCAACGATCAAGCCCAGACCGCGCTCGCTCGCCCGTAGGGCTTCCTCAACCTGCTTCCGTTCACTGATGTCGCGGATGAAGCCCGTAAACACGCGGCGGCCGTCGCTATTGAACTCCCCGAACGAGACCTCAACGGGAAACTCTTCTCCATTTTTGCGAAGGCCGATCAATTCGGTGCTTTGCCAGTTGATGTGCCGGTGGCCGGTTTCCTGGTAGCGCTTGAGGCCTGCCCGGTGCAAGTCCCGCAGGTATTCCGGCATCAGTATCGTTAGCGGTTGCCCGATTAACTCCGCTGGTTCGTAGCCGAAAGTTGCTGTGGTAGCGTGATTGGCAAGCAGGATATCGCCTCTGTGGTCGATACTCACCACGGTATCGCTCGCAGTTTCGACAACCACACGATGGAATTCTTCCCCAGTTCGAACTTGCGCCTGCAGACTATCCAGTATCACCCCGACCTCAGCCCGGGTTAGCTCACGCAATCTTGCTTCCGCCTTTTCGCGCGCGTTAATTTGCGATTTGAGGTTGTCGATTGTCCCCAGAGTCTGATACGCCAGGGAAGCGAACTGCCCGAGAACACGCATGAGCCGCTCATCTTCGGAATCGAACCGGCGACGATCAGTGTGCATCATCGCCCATATTGAGCCCACGGCGTTGCCTCGAACGTAAAACGGAACCAATAAGCACTCTTCTGCAGCGAGCGAGACCGGCAGCAAATCGGGGTACCGCCGCTCGAAGTGCCGAAGCAACAGAGTACAATTACGATCAAGTACGTCTCCGCAAGGATCGAAATTGCGCTGCGTCCCGTCCCCGGCGTGCCCTTTCCACATGCCTTTGATGGTTGCCGAATAGAATCGTCGCCGTTCATCGCCCGGGGTCGCGAAGCCCGACGTCAGTAAACTGAGCCCCGCTGAGTCAGAGTCGGTGACCTGCAGGATCGCTCCCGCCAATATGTCAAGAATGCTCTGCCCCGACTCGGCTAACGCGCTGGCGAGGGCCACGAGCGCGGCGTTCTCTTTCGCGTGATCGGGTGGGCGCGAAGTGCGCTGCAGTAACTCCTCCGTGCAGAGGATCGACTCCAAGGAAGCCGCGCCTTCTGGAATGGAAGTCGCCGGAGGGATGTCATTTTTCGATTTGGCAGATCCGGTCACGTGTTCACCTCCATGAAGCGCGGACTTCACGCATCCTCAGGATTTCCGAGACCATTCCCGCCAGCAGACCGGCGTTTCAGGCACAAAGACGCCGTGAGCCTCGTAAGTTGAGCTGCCAACATTCGGCCTTCGCCGATTGCCGACCTAGCTCTCCCGTACCGGGACCGATGTACGATGTGGAAAAGCCCCAATACACCATCATTATATGCCCGGGCTCACATCTGGAACTGCTTCGATCCTGCTTTCACCCTTGGCCATTTGCTGGGTAGTACCGGCAAAGTCGAAAGCTGCCAATCATAGATTTATTTATTCGATCCGTAGTGCCAGTGATCCCGACTCTGTCAGACATGCCGCACGTGTTTGGAAGGCGGTACCTGCGCCTTCGCCGGATGCAGCCCACAGCCGGCCGTGATGGGCATCGATGATAGAGCGGCAATTCGCCGACCGAATGCGGCGTTATGCGCGCAGCGCCGAGGCCAAAATTGGCGAATCGTCTTCGTCTTGTCGGCCGATTCGCTTGCGGGCGACGTAGCACGAGTTCGAGCGTGGCGAACGCAGGAGCCAATGGCACATTTCGCCGCTCCAAGATCTGAGGCAGACGCTCCCGGGCCGGAACCAGCATCTCACACGCCGCCTAGATACCATGCGGTTCACGCTCCAAAGATAGACGCCTGGGAGGACTGGCGTGGCCAGGCGGGATGATCCGGTTTCGAGGTTCTTAGCCGATTTCCATTGTTATGATTGCGGTGTCATGTATCTTCCGCATTCTCGATCCCTGCTCTTACACTCGCGTGCGCTTGCGCTGCTCCAGCCGTCGTCGAGGAACAGGAAGCCTTACGAGCCGTCGATCTGCACACGACTCTCTCGCTCGACAGGCTGGCCGCTCAGCTCGCAACCAAGCGCGTCGTTTTCGTTGGCGAGACGCATGACCGCTATGGTGACCATCTCAACCAGCTCGAGATCATCCGGCGATTGCATCAGCTCGATCCCGACCTGGCGATTGGCGTGGAGTATTTTCAGCAGCCCTTCCAGTCCCAGGTGGATGACTACATCGCCGGCCGAACCTCGGAACAGGAATTCCTGCGCGGCGCCGGCTATTTTCAAAACTGGGGATACGATTATCGTCTATATGCGCCGATCTTTCGATTCGCTCGCGAGCAACGGATTCCGGTGCGTGCACTCAATGTGCCCTCGGCGCTCCCTTCCACGGTCGCAAAGGCGGGCATGGCCGGCCTATCCGAGCAACAGCGCGCCTACTTGCCGAAGGAAATCGAGCCTGCGGATAAGGACTACAGGAGCCGGCTGCGAGAAGCGTTTGAAGAACACGGCTCGGCGAAACCTGACGCCTTCAACCATTTCGTGGAGGCGCAATTGGTGTGGGACGAGGGGATGGCCCAAAGTGCCGCCGCGTATCTGAACGCGAATCCGAGCCGCCGGATGGTGATCCTGGCCGGTTCCGGACATCTTGCATTCGGCAGCGGCATTCCGCAACGCTTGGAACGCCGGACGCACGTCACCTACGCCATCGTGCTCAATAGCGGCGAAGAAATTGAGCCCAATATCGCGGACTACATTTTGCTCAGCAAGCAACAAGAGCTGCCGCCGGCCGGTGTTCTCGGCGTCAGCCTGGAGGAGAAAGGTGGGGAGTGCCGCATCCGCTCATTAATTCCGGGGGGCGCGGCGAAGAAGGCTGGATTGAAGCGGGGAGATGTTGTAGTTGAGATCGACGGTCAGAAAGTTTCCACCGTCGCGGATCTGCGTTTGGGGCTTTGGGACAAAAAACCAGGGGATCGCGTACGGCTGAGCGTCCGCCGCAAGGGCTTTCTTGGAGCGGCCGCAAATCGCGACTTCGAAGTCCAGTTGGCAGCGCCCGGCGGATCCGCCGGCAGCCATGATTCCTGAGTTCTCGATTGCAAAGTGCGCTACGGAGCGAGGGCTGTACGGAGATAACCCGCAACGTCGGCCACAAAGCGATGCACCGATACCTCCGCGATGCGGTGGCCGACGATCGCGTTCATAGCCTTCCCCACGGCGCCGAACGGCGGTTCATAGAGGCCCGAGAAATCCAGTTGCGTCTCGCTGGCCGTCAATGGGTAGATGGAGAGTTCGGCTTTCATCAGCGGGAACAAGCTGGGCATTTTTGCCGCTTGCCATTCCAGCTCCAATCGAGTGATCGGCGCCGCCAGCTCGGAGGTCTGTTCCTCGATATTCTTCACCGAGATGACGATATCGGCCTCCACCGCGATTCCGCTGATGTCGACGCGCAGTTCGGAAGCGATCGATCGCGCACGGGACGTGGCTGCCTTGGTCGCCGATTGAAATACCGTGAGCGCGTGTTTGCTCAACACATCGCGCACCTGCGCATAGGGATGATTCACGTAGTCGTAGGAGCGAACCTCACGCCCTTTACTCATCGGATGCACGCGGTTCTTGGCCGCGCCTGTATGGGCCGAACTGTTTCATACTGCGATCGTAGCCGATGTCGCAGGCCGGGCGCTATGGGAGGGCCGCGCGGCTTTCGCGCGAATCAAGCTCTTACTGCCGAACCGAGAATCCAGGGTGTTCCTCCAGCGCAGCTTCGGCTTCCTCCACCCCACGAACCTCAGCCCAGCGCGGCCCCTTCCATAGGAACCCCGCGAGATCGGAAAGCTGGGCCTCACTTCCAATCGCGTATACTTCCACGCTGCCATCATCGTCATTTCGTACCCAGCCTCGAATGCCCAGGGAACTCGCGGCCTGCTGCACAAAATAGCGAAATCCCACGCCCTGCACTTGTCCTCGCACACGGTATCGCTTGGCTTGCTTCCTGGTGCTCAAGGCTTCTTAACGAGAGGGTAAATAACGATACGGCGAAAGGCAATCGATCCACGATTTCCCTGTAGCACGATTGGTCCGGGATCGGACTCGTTTGAGTCGAGAGCGATCGCCGTGGGACCGTCAATCGTTTGCCGATTGATCACGCGAATGCCGTTCAGGATCACCGTGACCTGGCGGCCCACCAAGCGGGCGGTCAATATCTGCCACTCCCCGGACGGCCGCGCCGCATTCACGATGGGAGCGATGCGGCCTAAAATTGCGCCGCTGGTGCGATTGGAGGGCGGGCGGTCGCCGTCATCGGCAATCTGGATTTCATAGCGTCCGCGCAAGGCGATGCCGCTGTTGACGTGCGGCTCGATTTGATATTCGGCGTCCAGCACGAAATTGAAAAACTTTTTGCCGGACATCAGATCAGGCGCGCCCGCAAGCGCGGTCAGCGCGCCATCCCGCACCACCCAGCCAGTCAAATGAGCGGGCGGCACAGTTTCCCAACCGGCCAAATCGTGTCCATCAAACAGCGCTACCGGATCGCCGCGCTTCCACGATACATCGTCGTGGTCGGACAGCGCGGGAGCGCGAATACCGGTCCATTCCAGATAGGACGACGGATCGCCCTCGATTTCAAACGTCCCTTTGAGCTTGCCGTCTTCCAGGCGCGCCCAGTACAAGCCCTTCTCCAGGCTGCGGTCCTTACGGAAGTGAGCTTCCAATGCGAACCGAAGTTCACCTTCGGAAATGGAGAGTTTCGGGATCTCATCGAGCAAGCCCACAGGAGATCCCAGGAATTTGCCCTTGAGAATGTCGGTTCCCGCGCCCGACACTTCCAGCCACCAGCCGTGCGGAGCGGACAGCCCGTTGACGGTAATGTCCCAACGGCCGTTAAAATCCTGATCGTCTTTGGAGGCAGCGAAGCAGCAGCACAGCGCTAGGGCTGCGACGAAAAGGGGTCGCACTGCGCCTACTTTACCAAAGTTGACGCTGGCTCGTCGTGCAAAAACGCACGGCCCTCCTATCGG
>Ga0335074_10005444_pt1 | contig 17608 bp, 13 predicted proteins | sample Lox_Sample_23_FD_206715 | JGI IMG/M metagenome (GOLD analysis project Ga0335074, IMG submission 206715) | Soil microbial communities from Loxahatchee National Wildlife Refuge, Florida, United States - Lox_Sample_2.3 | ecosystem: Environmental > Terrestrial > Soil > Wetlands | place: USA... | reverse complement strand
TGGACAATCGCTTTATTACCCGAGGGTGATGATGCGTACACTCGCGCAAGTACTCACTGAGGAGTACTCCGAGCACGGCGTGCACGTGGCCAATGTGGTGATCGACGGTCTGATCGACTCGCCCGGCACTCGGGCACTGCCAATTGCTCAGAAGCGGCCTGAGATCGTGATGGATCCAGTCAAGATTGCAGAGGCATTCTATTACTTGCATACCCAAGATCGGTCGTGCTGGACGCATGAACTGCAACTGACACCGTTTCCGACCAAGCCAAGCTTCTAAGGCGTGTCGCTTCCTAAAAGCAGCGAGGTCCAAGGATAGGAACCGGCGCCGCGCACGAACTGAGGGGATCGATTTTCCGTTTGAGGTGCTGGCTCCAATCAATTACTAATTCCGTTTATGAAATTCGGACTTAACATGCCCGCGCATATCGATTCATGGAAAGACATGACGGTGGCCGAGGACTTCGGTTTCACCAGCGCATGGTTCTATGACTCGCAAATGCTCTACAGCGACATCTACGCGACGATGACTCTGGTGGCAGAGCATACCAAGCGTATCAAGATCGGCACTGGCATCGTGGTTCCCAGCAATCGGATCGCGCCGGTCACCGCGCATTCGATCGCGACCATCAACCAACTTGCGCCGGGGCGCGTGATGCTCGGGATTGGCACGGGATTCACTGGCCGTAACATGATGGGCCTGCCTCCCGTGAAATTGGATGATTTGCGCGAGCACGTACGAATCTGCCGGGCGCTGCTGCGCGGCGACGAAGTCCTTTTCCGAGAAGGAAAACGCGAGCGTTGGATTCGTTTCATGCATCCCGCTCTCGGTTACATCAACATCAAGGAGAACATTCCGATCATTATCGCGGCACAAGGTCCCAAGGCGCTCGAGGTTACTGGTGAGATTGGCGACGGTTGGATGGCACCCGTCTCCGGCGTAGAGGAATTCAAGCAAAACTTCGACGCAGTGAAATCCGCCGCAAAACGTGCGGGCCGCGATGTGCAGAATTTCAGCGCCACCATGTTCGCCGCTGCTTGCGTGCTCAAGCCGGGGGAATCGCTTGGCTCTGCTCGTGTCATGAGCCAGATGGGCCCAATGGCGGCGGTGGCGCTGCATGCGCTATGGGAATCATCGGCGGTGGCCGGCCAGCTGCCGTCATCCCTCCAATCAATCTACGAAAAGTATCGTGACGAATACGTCGATAAACTCGATGTGCCTGCCGATCGCCGGCACTTGAAGGTCCATGAGGGTCATACAATCTACGTCAAGCCGGGCGAGGAGCGTTACCTGACTCCGGAGGTTATCGCCGCTTTCAGCATGACGGCGCCGCGCGAGCGCCTAATCGAACGCATCAGGGAATTGGAAGCGGCAGGGATGGATGAGATAGCCTTCTGCGTACCCAACGCAGGCACCCGCGAAAGGATCGAGGAGCTGGGACGCGAGATCGTCTCGCATTATTGACGGATCTCAACATTCGACACGCCGCGCTGAGAACTAAACGGGGCCGGTCGGACTTGGCGTGTGTGCGTCAGCGATACGGTCAGCTCGCCGCCTTCTCACAATTGACCATCCATGGAGTGCCGAATTTGTCGACTAACATGCCAAACCGGCGAGCCCAGAATGTCTCTCCGATAGGCATTTGAACAACCCCGCCTTCGCCCAGATCGCGAAAGACGCGCTCAGCTTCCGTTGGATCGTCAACTTGAATGCTCACGCAGAAGCCCTGTGGCTTCGAGGCAGACTTTGGCGGCGCGTCGCCACCCATCAAGAATCGATCACCAACTTGCAGACGGACGTGCATGATTCGGGAGTCCGTCTCAGGTCTTCGCGGAACACCAGGTCCTTCGCGGAACACCAGTTGCCATATTCTTCCTTTCATACTCGTTGGTCGGGGACAATTGAACACTCGGGCTGTCTTGCCGGTACTTGGATGGCGCCACGTTCTCACAGACACATTCCGATAAAAGAACCTGGTGCCTGAGCGGAAGCCCACCGCTCGAATCCCATCGTAGCGTCATGCGCGCCGCGGATCAGCTACGGTCACGAACCCTTCACCATAGGAATCGCCAAGTACCACGACCGTTTTTCCGTGAGCCTTGACAACTAAACCGGTTCGTTGGGAAATCCATACAGTCGCAGAGGAGGTCCCGCATAATGGCGATTTCGATTGAACGTATTGCTGACGTAAAAAACAAGTTGGGTGAAGGCCCCGTATGGGACGTGGCCGAGCAGGCTTTGTATTGGATCGATGGCGCCGCGCCAGCCATCTATCGGCTCGAACCGCGAACTAACGCGATCAGGGAATGGAAGACCCCAAAAGCGATCGGATCATTCGCCATCCGTCAGAACGGCGGAGCTATCTGCGCGCTGAGCGATGGCTTTTATGTCTTCGACTTTACCTCAGGAGCCGCGACGCCGATTCCCGACGGGCTCGTCGCGAAGCCGGGAACTCATTTCAACGACGGGAAAACAGACGCCCGCGGAAGGTTCATTGCCGGCACGCTTGATGCCGCTTTCGCGAAGTCAATCGGCACAGTTTTCAGCCTTGACGGGTCGTTGAAGTGCAGCGTTCTCGAACCCGAAATTGGATGCACCAACGGCCCGTGCTTCAGTCCTGACAATCGCACTTTCTACTGCGCCGACAGTATCAGCCGGACGATCTTCGCGTACGACTATGACCTTGTAACCGGCAGGGTTTCGAACAAGCGCGAACTCGCCTCGACCAAGAGTCTCGGCGGAGTGCCAGATGGCGCAACGGTCGACGCGGAGGGGAATCTCTGGTCGGCAATCGCAGGCGGCGGAAAACTCGTGTGCTACAACCCTGATGGCTCAATTGCACGGACGATTGAGATGCCGATAGCGATTCCGACGAGCGTGATGTTCGGTGGCGCCAACCTCGACGTGCTCTACGTGACGAGTATCGGGATGAAAATTCTCGGAATGGAGCCCGGCCCCGAAGGCGGTGCGTTATTCGCAATCAAAGGACTAGGAGTAAAAGGGAAGCCCGAGCCGCGGTTCGCTGGGTGAATAGCTGAAAGCTTGTGCCTCACCGAAATGAGCAGTCAAGGAGGTCTTGCGCGCGATGCCTACCGTCGATGCTAACGGATGCAAGATGTTCTATGAGATCGACGATTACACTGATCCTTGGGTGACCGGCAAAGAGACTGTGTGGATCCAGCATGGAGTAGGGCGTAGCTCGAAGTTCTGGTACCACTGGGTGCCGGCGCTGGCTCGCGAGTATCGTGTTATCCGCCGCGACATGCGAGGTCATGGGCAGTCGTCAGCTCCGCCACCCGACCATAAATGGTCGCTTGATGAATTGGCTGAAGACATGCTCGCCTTCATGGACGCTCTGGGCCTTGAGCGGGTGCATTACCTGGGCGAGTCGATCGGTGGGATTATCGGGATTCTCTTCGCAACTCGATGGCCGGAACGTCTCAGAAGCCTCACAATATGTAATTCGCCAACTGAGCTTCGACGGGCCGAGCGTCAAGCCTCGACAGGGTCGCGCAGCTCAGTTGCGAACACGCTCGCGAACGATGGATCGCGTGGATGGGCTCGTTTGCTTATGGAACAACGAGTGATCAGCGGCAATAGCCCCGCTCACACAGAATGGGTCCTCAACGAAGTATCGAAGACTCCCGCGCACGTATTGAAGGGTATCACGCGAACTTTGGACGGCGCAGATACGAGCCCTTTGCTCCCGCAAGTCAAGGTGCCGACGTTAGTCCTTGCGCCGTCGCGAAGCCCGATCACGTGGCTGAACGATCAGATTAAGATGCGCACGCTCATTCCGAACGCCCGCATCGCGCTAGTCGAAGGCCCGGGACATGAAATCTACGTTGACTGCGCAGAGGAATGCATCGACGCATTTTTAAAGTTCATACATTCGTTGAACTGAAAGATTGATTGCATATAGATGAGGGACCTGCTCGAAGCCCTGCCCTACCTGAAGGGCATCGGCGTCTAACTTGAGAAATATATGGCTCAGGCTTTCGATCCTATTCTCAGTGAAGTAATGCGCCACGAGCTCATCTCCGCGTCCGAGGAGATGAACATCACGATGAGGCAGACGACGCGCTCGATCGTCGCCAAAGAGGCTGGTGACTATTCCGCAGGCTTGCTCGATCCCGAGGGCCGGGTTATCGCGCAAGCGATCCCTTACGGTCTCGGTTACTTCACCGCCGTGATGCCGCACATAATCGCGAAATATCGGGGCAAATTCCGGCCGGGCGACGTAATTATCTCGAATGATCCGTATGGCGGTCTGTCCCATCTGCCAGATATTGCGCTGGTCCTGCCGATCTTTTGGGGCGAGGAGCATCGCGGTTTCGCCGCGGTGGTTCAGCACCATACCGATATAGGTGGCCGTTTTCCGGGCGGAATGGGGCTGGCGTGTGGCCAGATCTATGAAGAAGGACTACGCCTGCCTGCTGTCCGGTTCTACGAAAACGGTGAGCCAATTGAATCTGTTCGCGAGATCATCGCAGCGGCCGTGCGCGCGCCCGACGACGTCCTGGGCGACCTTGAGGCGGGAATCGCGGCATGTCGTCGGGGTGAGCGCGCACTCACTGCATTGTTTGACAAGTACGGTAACGAAAGAGTCGTGGAGTGCTACCAGTATCTGCTGGGACGCAGCGAAAATCTGATGCGTGCGGTTATTCGCTCGATACCAGACGGGCGTTATCGATGTGCTCAGCACTTCGATGACGGTGCCGGGACGCGGGTAGAAATCGTCGTCACCCTGGTTGTCGAGGGAGACAACCTGACCGTTGATTTCACTGGTACGGGTCTACAGGTCGCAAATGCACTCAATTGCCCGCCCGATCTGATCGGCAACTTTACCTGCAACAACGTCTTTATCGCATTGCTCGGTAGTTCAGACGTCCCGATTAACTCGGGGCTCTTTGTGCCGATTCGCACGATCACGCCCGAAGGAACGTTGCTGAATCCACGCTTCCCCGCCGCGGTCGGATCGCGCGGGCAGGTGTTGTGGCGCGTTTACGATCTGATCTGTCAGGCCCTTGCGATGGCCATTCCTGATCGGATGCCTGCGGCGTCGGAGGGCGGCGTCAGCATGATGGTCTTTACCACTGCCAATGGCGACGGTGGCGCTGACGCGATGATGACCGAAATCTATGCCAGTGGGTGGGGCGGCCGTCCCAATACTGACGGCCTCGACGGCGCGATGCCCGTAGCGATGACGGGGTTCCGCACCAACTCGGGCGAGGCGTTTGAACAGGAACTGCCCGTGATGCTCGATGGCTTCGGCTTTGTACCCGATACGGGAGGGCCCGGGCAATTTCGCGGTTCTCTCTCGGTTTACCGGCGCTGGCGTTTTCTCGCCAATGGGCGCGTGATGCTGCGAACCTGCCGCGTTGACTCTCTCCCGTACGGAGTTGCGGGCGGCGGCGACGGAAGAGCATCAAAGGCGATCCTTACCTCGAACGGCAAAGACACCGAATTACCGCGCAATATCATGCTCGACATCTCTGTAAAGGCCGGCGATCGGTTAACGCATATTCAGCCGAGTGCGGGCGGATACGGCTCAGCGTTCCATCGCGATCCCTCGCTGGTACTCGAAGACGTCGTCGATGGAAAGCTTTCAGCCTCAGCGGCAGCGCGTGATTACGCCGTTTCCATAGACGTCAGCAGACGAACCGTCGATCTCGCCCGCACGACAGCGTTGCGTAAAACACAGACTGGAAGAGATGGATGAGACAGGCTCCTCGCGTTGCCTTCGATATCGGCGGAACCTTTACCGATATCATCGTCGCAACTGGCGATGGCCAGTTGTTGACCTTCAAGGTCCTTTCATTGACCGAGAAGATCGCCGCGTCATTGCGAGAGCCGATCGAAGCCGCTTTGAAGTCTAGTGGACAAACTGTTTTAGGCAGACTCGTTCACGGCACGACAATCGGTTCCAACACCATTATCGAGGGGAAAGGGGCCAACACGGGTCTGATTACGACTCAGGGCTTTCGCGACGAACTCGAGATCCGCCGGATGGGGCGTCCGCCTGTCTTTGACTTCCTATGGGAACGACTACCGCCGCTGATTCCGCGCCGTCGTCGCATCGAGGTCACCGAGCGGATCACTGCACGCGGCGAGGTCTTCATGGCGCTAGATATTGAAGCAGTCCGCGAGGCGATCGACGCGCTCAAGGCTCAGGACGTTGAAGCGGTCGCGATCTGCTTTATCAACTCATTCGCTAATCCGGCGCACGAGCGTCAAGCCGCAGCGCTCGTTAGCGAACTCCTGCCCGACGCTGCCCTGTCGATATCTCACCAAGTGTTGCCGGAAATCCGCGAGTACGAACGGATAAGCACCACGAGCATCAATGCGTACCTGATGCCGGTAGTGAACCGCTATCTGTCTGCGCTTGAACGCGACCTAGGCAGGCACGCGCGTGGACTGCGAATTATGCAGTCGAACGGCGGTGTGATGACTGCGGAGCATGCGCGGCGCTATCCGGCGCGATTGATCGAATCAGGACCCGCCGCAGGTGCGTTGGCTGCCGCTGCGTTGACCCGTCAAGCCGGCGTTCAGCGCGCGGTGTCGTTCGATATGGGCGGAACGACGGTCAAGGCTTGCCTGATTGAGGAATACGCTCCCATTGAGAAGAACGACATGGAGGTAGGTGGCCCCGCCAATGCTATTGCGCGGTACAGTCGCGGTGCCGGTTACGCTCTTAGCACGCCTGCGCTGGATATCGTCGAAGCTGGCGCCGGCGGCGGCAGTATCGCCTGGATCGACGAGGGCGGTGCTTTGCGCGTAGGGCCGATTAGCGCCAGCGCTGACCCTGGACCAGCGTGCTATGCTCGCGGCGGAGTGCGGCCAACGATCACCGATGCGAACGTCGTGCTTGGCTACATGAATCCACGGGCTATTGCAGGTGGTACGGTCGCGATTGATCCGGGGGCTGCCGTCGACGCGATCCAACGCGAACTCGCGACGCCTCTCGGGCTTTCGGTCCAAGCTGCGGCGTATGGCGTCTATCAGGTTGCAAACGCCGCCATGACCCGCGCCATCCGGGCTGTCACGACGGAACGAGGGCGCGATCCGCGCGACTATACGCTAATTGCGTTTGGCGGCGCCGGGCCGATTCATGCTGCTGATCTCGCGGCGAGCTGCGGGATGAGGCGAGTTTATATCCCGCTTTATCCGGGGCTTTTCAGCGCGATGGGCCTGATGATAGCCGATCTGCGCTACGACTACGTACAGAGTATTCCCGGCCGTCTTGACGCGGTTGACGTTGCCTCGTTGCAAAAACACTACGAAACCCTCGAAGAGCGCGTTCTAGAAGAGGTCAGAACAGAAAACGTCGATCCCGCGACATTAAAAACAGAACGTTTTCTCGATCTGCGCTATCGGCGGCAGACATCCGAACTTACTATTGCCCTACCAGATCCTCTTGCGCCAATTTCGCTGGCGACGACCATGGCAGAATTATTTCACGCAGAACATGAGCATACCTATGGCTACAGGCGCCCGAATGAGCCGATCACGGTTGTTAATCTACGTCTGAAGGCCATTGCACCGACTCAAAGCCTGAGTTTCAAGGAACTCGCGGAGAGCTTTCACGCGTCCGCCGCACAAAAGAAATCGAGTGATGAAGTACGAGCAGCTTACTTCGGCTCAACCCTTGGCGAGCAGCCGACTCGCATCTTATCGCGCGAGGCCTTGGCCCGGCGGACGATTCATGGGCCGATCGTCCTGGAAGAATTTGACACTACCGTCGTGGTGCCACCCGGATGGGCCACGTCTCTGGACGGACTTGGAAATATAATTCTCGACGCTGTTAGCAATGCCTGACGATTCTCTTATGCGTATCCGGTTTAATGCGGAGCGTGGTGAAGCACGCCAGCTTGCTCTAACTTAGCGACCCGAACTGCGTCGTAACCCAAATATTTTTCAAGTACTGATGTGTTATGTTCGCCGAGCATCGGCGCATCAAACTCCAACTCCACCGGAAACCCCGAAAACCGCAGCGGGAAGCCGGGAATCTTGAATTCACCGAGTAGCGGATCTGTGATCGATCGAACAGTTCCGCGCTCGATAAGATGAGGATGCTCCATTGCTTCGCGTATCGACAAGATTGGTGCTACCGGAACGCGCGCACGGCGCAGTGCCTCGACCGAGGCCTCATCGCTGGGCGACGCGGCCAGCCAGTCTTCGATGATACGGACGAGTTCGGCGCGGCGCTCAGAGCGGCGGCGTCGATTCAAATAGCGCTCATCTCCACTAAGCTCGGGCCTGCCGATCGCTTCACAGAGACTAATCCATTGCTTGTCCGTCATCGCGAGAATGATGATCCACCATTTCTGCCCTTTGAAGACGCCGGCTGGGCAGGCGAGTGAATGATGTAGACCAGATGCCTTCATCTCCTGTGCACCTTTGCTCGCGCTGTACAGTTGCACGCCGACGGTCTGGCAATGAAAATAAGAATCGAGCAAGGAGATATCGATGCACTGTCCCTCGCCCGTTTTCTCGCGAAACAGCAATGCGCATGCGATCGCGCCCATCGCATGCGCGCCGGCGCTTACGTCCCCGATCGCCACCATCGGCATATAAGGTGGTCCCTGCTCCTCGCCGATGAGTGACGTGATCCCAGCATACGCCTGGCCGATGAAATCAAATCCGGGATCCTCTGCCAGCGGTCCCGTCTGGCCAAGCGCTGAGATCGAACACATCACGATTCCCGGATTGAGTGCTTTCAGTACTTCGTACCCAAGACCTATTCGACCGATTACACCGGGCGCGAAATTCTCGACGACTACGTCGACCTTCGGGGCCAGAGCTTTGATTAAATCGATGCCCTCCACCTTGCGCAGATCGACGCAAAGACTCTGTTTTCCGCGATTTTGTTGAACAAAAAAGGCACTGCGATGATTATCGATATAGTCGAACTCGCGTGCATGGTCGCCTCGCGGCGCGATCTCGACTTTGATGATTTCCGCCCCCATCCCTGCCATGAGGCGCGTCGTTGTTGGGCCTGCAACGAAGTGGGTGAAGTCGAGGACTTTGTACCCGTCGAGAAGATGGCGCGGCCTATCACCCATTACCGAAGCTCCTGTTGGTCAACTTTCGTGGTCCGTTCAACCGCCAAATGGTCGGAGCTATCTAAGTAACACCCAGCGTCAGAATCGGGAATACTTCCGAGTGGATTCTTGCGGCAGTGCTGTTCCGCGAGTTGCAAACGCTCGGCTATAGCGGCGGCTTGACCACGCTCAAGCTGTATCTCGCCAGGCTCAAGCCGGCGCCGCAGAGTGAACCGCTGCTACTCTTCGAGACTGAACCCGGACGGCAGCTGCAGGCGGATTTCGCTAACATCCAGCGCGGCGCGGAGCGCCTGTCAGTATTCATTGCTACTCTCGGCTGGAGCCGCACGGCTTATGTCGAGCTCGTCGAGGACGAGCGGCTCGAAATGCTGCTCGGCCGTTATGGGCTCGCCTTCGAATATTTCGGCGGGGTACGCGCGAGGTGCTGCATGACAACATGGACACGGTAGTCATCGAGCGCGATGTTCGCACGCCTCGCCGGTTTCCCGGCGATCAAGACGGCTCGATCACCACGATTTGAGTTTCGCAACCGGCGCGCCGAACGAACAAATCATGGAGCTCGCCAGTCTGGCCTTCATCCGACGCGGCGAGAATGTAATTTTGCTCTCGGATCGTCGGGGGTCGGCAAACCATCTTGTCATAGCACTCGGTTATCTCGCCACCCGGCAAGGCTATTAAGCCCCGTTTCTTCACCGCCGATTTAGTGCCAATGCTGGAAGCGTCGCAGCGCCGGGACCGTAATCGCGGAGTGATGCACCATGTGGTGAGCGGGTGTCGGCTATTGATCCTCGGCGAGGTTGGCTATCATCTGCCGATGAGCCGTAAACAGGCCAATCTTTTCTTACAAGTAGTGGCCAAGCGCTATGGGCGTAGCTCGATGATTCTCACCTTGAATCTAACTTTCGGTAGTTGGGACGCCGCCTTCGCCGGTGACAGCGGACTGGCCGCGGCCAATGCTCGATTGTATTCTCCATCACGCGGCGATAATCACATCAACGGCGAAAGCTATCGGCTTAAGGATAAACGCAAGGCCGATCTCCTGCTGAAGCTTGCCAAATCCGCCAAAGAGTCCTACCGCGCCGCCGCGCGCACCGTACGGCGGGAAAATGAACCACAGCTCAACGCATAAAAAGCGATCAAAATCGCCCTGAAAAAGTAATCCACTCTGAAATTGTGAACGAAAAGCAATGAAACGCGCGGTCTCCGAACGGCGGTAGCCGCGCACGATCTTCCTTCGACCTCGTAGTTCGCTGGAGGGACGCTTCGGAAGCGGCAGTCGGCTTGCCCAAATCATACCGCATCACAATGACCTTGTCCCCGTTGGTCGCTCCGGTGCAGGGAAAAGTACATTGGCAAGCTTGGTATCTCGCTTTTCGCTCCCGATACCGGGAACCTTATCGGTCAGGTTGATTATCAATCGCCGCAGATAACTTCTCGGCTACCGTCTACATGGCGTCTACACAGACGGATTGTCTTTTCAAGTTCGATTCGTAGCTCTACGATTCTCTTTTATTTATGATAGTTTAATGGTGCCCCCTGCGGGATTCGAACCCACGGCCCCAGGATTAGGAATCCTGTGCTCTATCCGTCTGAGCTAAGGGGGCGTAATCGGAAAATTTCACGGATCACTTCATAATTCAAACGACTTCCGATTAACCGCGTACTACCCGGGTGTGTGGCATCTGTATTCACTTTTCCATTGAGCCGGGCGCTCGTTCGCAATCGGTCGCGGTAGGCGTCATGCCAATGTCGACAATCAAAGCATCGGCGTGCACGCTTAACAAGCGGACGAATCGAAGAGGACCCTGTTGATTGAAGGCAAAGATCTATCGGATAACCTCGAGTATGGGACCGTTCGGCAAAAATTTTAGGCTGGCTCGAGGTCGGTGGTGCTAGATTTTTTGAGGGCACAGATGCCGAGAGAGTGAAATTCCGCTTCTGTTTTAGATGCGTCATAGACCGCGGAGCTTGGCTGTGCGGTACTCCGTTTGAGATATCCTGAAGTTGGTTTTCGGCAAAGGAGAATGTCATGAAACTCGGGTATTTCGACTTCAATCCTGACTATTCAATTCGGCCGGATGATCTCGCACGGGCCTGCGAGGAACGCGGCTACGACTCGTTGTGGCTCGGGGAACATATCAATATTCCCGTCAGCCGCCGGACGCCCTACCCGCTCGGTGGCGAGCTACCCAAATACTACTCACACATGCGTGATCCGTTTATATCCCTGATGGCCGCAGCGGCAGTGACGAAAAATCTCAAGCTCGCCACCGGTATTTGTCTGATGATTGAGCGGGATCCGATCACCACGGCAAAAGAAGTGGCTACGCTCGACTGCCTCTCGAACGGGCGGGTCATTTTCGGTATCGGAGGGGGGTGGAATGCGGAGGAAATGGAGAATCATGGCACGCGTTTCGACCGGCGGTGGAAGGTGCTACGCGAACGTATGCTTGCGATGAAAAAGCTTTGGACTGAAGACGAACCCTCATTTCATGGCGAGTTTGTCAATTTCGATCCAATCTGGTCGTATCCCAAGCCGGTTCAGAAGCCGCATCCACCGATCATCATGGGGAGCGTCAAGGCACAGGGACTGCAGCGGATTGTCGACTACTGCGACGGCTGGTGTCCTGCCGACATGGCAATTGACGATTTTCGACGAGTTGTGGCTGACCTTCAGGAACGATGCAAAAAAGCTGGACGCGATCCGGAATCGATATCAATCTCGATTTTTGCCACAGGTGATCCGGATGAATCAAAACTGCACCAATACCGAGAATTAGGCGTCGAGCGCGTAGTGCTGGGAGTCGGCCGTGCTGATGTCGATCTGAAGGAAAAAGTATTGCCGTTTTTGGATCGCTACGCGAAGCTTATTCCACAACTCGTTTGATGACTCGTCGCAGTTGGAGATGTTTCGGGGTTTTCCCGCGAACGTTTCCACCGCTTCGGCGAAAGGTGCGACTCTTTGAAGAGGGCATCGAGCTATGCTATCGGATGGAAACGAAGATGATCGTAGCCGCGGAGCCAACTCGGCGCAGCACAGCATAAGTACGAGGCCGTAGCCAGATAGGCTCGAACTTCAACAGAGAACGGTTCTAACCGACGAGGAACCTAACGAGGAACTCGAATGAGCGAAGCAGTCCGGATCGATCCTGAAACAGGCCTGAAGGTTTTCAAGACCCGCGCCGCAAAGGCGTCCGAAAAGATCGCGGGTAAGGGCTATTCGGTTGTTACTGATCAAAAGTTGAGAGAACTGCCGCAGATGCCTGCCGGCGCGACTTTCAACGCGGAAGAACAGGCCAAGTACCGCGCATTCAAAGAGGCCCGAGCCGGCGCTGCCGACTACATGGCGATGGAAGGCAATTTCAAAAAGTATCTGGACGATGTCTATTCCGAGCCGCCGATTCCGCGCGAAGCGCTGACCGACGAGTGCGAAATCCTTGTGGTTGGCGGGGGCTTCGGCGGTCTGTTGCTATGGCATAAGTTGAATGAAGCGGGCTTCACCGATGTGCGTTTCTGCGAGAAGGGTGGCGACGTTGGCGGTACCTGGTATTGGAATCGTTATCCCGGCATCGCCTGCGATGTGGAATCATACAGCTATCTGCCTTTGCTCGAAGAGACGGGCTACATCCCCTCGATGAAGTTCGCATCGGGCTTCGAGATTTTGGAACATTGCCAGAGGATGGCCGAGAAGTTCGGCTTCTATGACCATTGCCTGTTCCATACGACGGTCGAAGCGACGACCTGGGATGAAGAGTCAGGCCGATGGATCGTTGAGACGGATCGCGGTGACAAAATGCGCGCCCGTTTTGTGATCCTGGCCAACGGCATCCTGACGACGCCGAAACTCGCGCGCATCCCTGGCATGGAGACCTTTAAGGGCGAGTCGTTCCACACCTCTCGCTGGAACTACAATATCGATCTAACTGGCAAGCGCGTGGGAATCATTGGTACCGGCGCGACAGCTGTGCAGGCGATCCCCGAGCTGGCTAAGGTCGTCGGGGATCTCTATGTGTTCCAGCGGACGCCTTCCTCGATCGACGTGCGCGACCAGCGCGAAACCAGCCGAGAGGAGCGCGAGACCTGGTCCAAGGAGCCCGGGTGGGCACGAGCAAGGCGGGAACGCTTCGCGAGAATCTCGGAAGTGCGTGCCGCTGTTCTGGCCAACGATGATTACCTGGCTGGCAAGGTTAAGGATTTTAAGGAGCGCAAGCAGTACGACCGTCAGTTAACTCCGGAGGAGCGGATGCAGAAGCAGCTCGATTCGAGCTTCCGTCTGATGGAGCAGATCCGGGCGCGAGTGGACGCGATCGTCAAGGATCCGAAGACGGCGGCAGCGCTGAAGCCGTACTATCCATATGGCTGCAAGCGGCCGACCTTCCACGACGAATATCTGCCAACCTTTAATCTGCCCCACGTCCATCTGGTCGACACTGCTCCGCGGGGCGTCAACGAGATTAACGAGCGTGGCGTGGTCCATGACGGAGTCGAATACCCGCTCGACGTGTTGATTTATGCGACCGGATTCCAGTGGATGGGTACCTCGACCTTCCAGCGAATAAAGGGCCGGGGCGGCCGCACCCTAACGGAGAAATGGCAGACGGAAGGAACCAGAACTTTCCTGGGCTTGCATACTAGCGGCTTCCCCAACTTGTTCATCGTTACGGGACCGCAAGGTGGCGGTGGGAGCTTCAATTTCACCGACGTGATTTACGCCCACGCTGACTATCTCATTTGGATGATGCAGACGATGCGCGAACGCGGCGCCGGCGTTGTCGACGTTCGTAAGGAGCCAGAGGATCGGTATGCCGAGCATTGTCGCGAAGTCGACATTGCGACTGCTCCGCTGCGGGATTGCATCTCGTATTATAACGGTGAAGGTAAGGCGGCTCCTGGTAGTCTGGCTTACTACGGAGGCCGTCAATGGGATAGGTTCCGCACAGAAGCGCAGTCGTCGCTTGAGCCATACGTGTTCGGGACAGACGCTAACTAAGGGTTTGCGTCACAGCTGATAGTTCGAATGCCAGCTTTCGGGCTGGCATTCTGCTTAGCGAACGCAGGAGGAAGTGCAATGCCTCGCGCTGAAGTTACAATCAAGACTCGCGACGGAAGTTGTCCGGCTTCGGTCTTCACTCCGGCTATCGGAAATGGACCGTGGCCCGCAGTGATTTTCTACATGGACGGCCTGGGAATTCGTCCCGTCATGTGGGAGATGGGCCAGCGCTTGGCAGACGCTGGATATCTGGTTCTGCAGCCGGACCTCTATTATCGTTTTGGCAGTTATCCACCCAAGGTGCCATCCGAGGTACTGAGTAATCAGAAGTCGATGGGAGAATTAATGAAATGGGTAGGCAGCCTTGATCGTGATCGCAAGGTCTCGGATTCGGGCGCATTCATCGAGTTTCTTTCATCCAGACCCGATGTCAAAGGAACGCGCTTCGGTGCTACCGGCTATTGTATGGGCGGAAACGCCAGTCTGACTGCGGCAGGCGCGTATCCCGATCGGTTCGCAGCGGTGGCGTCGTTTCACGGTGGTAATTTAGGAACCGATAAACCCGATAGCCCGCATCTTTTCGTAAACAAAATAACCGGACGTGTGTATGTCGCCGGCGCGATCGAAGATCAGAGCTTCCCGGAAGAGCAGAAGGTCCGTCTGGAAAAGGCTTTGACTGACGCCGGAGTGAATCACGTCGTCGAAACGTACGAGGGCGCACGCCACGGCTTTGCGGTACCGGACTTACCAGTGTTTGATAAGAGTGCATCGGAAAGGCATTGGACAGCTTTGTTCAAGCTCTTTCAGGAGACGATCGCAGCTGCTTAGAAATTGGCCTATCTGGTCGGATCGAAAGAATGAGCGCTGCCGCGTCTAGTCACATCAGCATGTGTGACGAAAGCTGGTTGATGCCATTCCAGAGGGGCAACCGCGTAGCGGGATTTGCCATCTGAGTCGGGAAGTCGTTGAGATCCAAAACCAGAGACCGTCGTGGTAGGGCGGCGCCACCGTTGCGCAATTCTTCTGCGCATCTTCCCTCTCATCAAAATAAATAACTGTTTGAATAAATGTTGGGGCTCATTTTTCGTTTCCGGCACGCCGCCAAGATCGCGTACTTCGGCAAACTTTAACAGCCTAAATGGGCCGCCCTCCCAAGACTGCCGGATTTGGGAAAACCCGGTTAGCGACAACGGTGGCGTCGCGCTGCCTGATGAGGGTGGAGTTGCAAACGCGCACGCATGACATGTAAGCGAGGTTCCGACTGGCGCGCCAAGCGCGCAGCGCGCAATTTCCTACAACTTGTCGAACAGCCGAATGTTGTGAGTCCAGATTTCGCGCGGCGTAGAGAGCCCTCAGATTATCGCGGAGTGGAATGCGCAAAATCCATTTTCGAATCCCACTCAGAGAACATAAGACACGATTACCCGCCGAAAGCGCATTGGTCCGAGTTGGATGAACTGTAACTTCTGAACAGCGAACGGGCCGTTAATTGCCCACGTGCTGTGGCCAATTTAATCGTAGTGTCTCTTAGCCTTATCGAACATCGTGGTATTTCTAATGATTGCAATTTGACGGCCGTCGAGATGAAACGGCATCATATCGTTCAATTCGCGCGATAGAGCGAGACTGGACGGGTCGATGATGTACTCCGGCGACTTCTCAGGCCGAGGCTCCAACAATTTCGATATAACGCTGCCATGCCCCCGGTTTGGCCAGTGGTGCAACCAGCTCTCTTCTTTAGAGGCGATTGTACTGTTCATCCTTCTATTACTCTTTCGACCGCTCCCCGCTTTCGCCCAGACCGTTATCCTTGCGGGCAATCATGCCGGCGGCAGTGCCATCTTGACCGGCTCCGCTCCGGCTGAGCTGCCGTTAACAATTAGGGTGCATTTTGCCCTTCGTAACGCTGGCGAACTCCGGCAACTACTTGCCGATCAACAAGATCCAGCCTCCAAGCATTTTCATCGATGGCTTACACCATCGCAGTTCGACCGCCGCTTTGGCCGCACTCGCTCCGAAATGGAGGCCGTTAGTGCTTGGCTTAGAAGCCAAGGCTTTCAGGTGGCCAATCAATCGGTGCGGGACATAACCGCGAGCGGTACCGCAACGCTCGCCGAGGCTGCCTTCCATACGAACATTGCCGCGTCGACGGATAATCTTACCTACGGTAATGTCACCGACCCGGAAATCCCCGCGCGCTTTGGTGACGTGATCGGTTCAATCGAAGGGCTTTCCAACACCGCGCAGGCGATCCCGTTAGCCCACACGAGTCCGCATGGTTTCACCGTCTCAGCGCTAACTTCAAGCCTTAGTACGGCCGCTGCCGTTAATGGGCTTCCAATCCTCGGGCCAGTTCCGATTTACACTAACGGTAACGGGGTCGGTTTCGGCCCTGATGATCTCTATACCTTTTATGATGAGACCCCCCTTCAAGGCTCCGGCATCGACGGAAGTGGCGGCGACTGTATCGCCTTACCGGAAACGTCCGATTATTTAGACGCGGCAGTTACCCTCTTCGACAGCACCTTCTCGCTCCCCACAGCGAATGTAACGCGGGTTTTCCCGGAAGGCCGCGACCCCGGCATCGGGCCCGCCGACACCGAAGCCCTAATTGATGTCGAATGGGCGCACACTGTGGCGCCGGGTGCACCAATCACGGTTTATGTAGGCGCAGCATCGGAGGCCTTGCAGGACGCGATCCAGCGCGCGGTCACCGACGATACCTGTGGCGTCATCAGTATCAGTTACGAATATTGTGATACCAGTTCCAATTCTTCATTCTTCACCGGAACGCTAGATCCGATTTTCGCTCAGGCAGCGGCCCAAGGACAGACCGTTTTCGTGGCCTCGGGCGACACCGGCGCGGCGGGTGAGGCTGAGCCTGCCGGAGAGATCGGATGCGGCACCGGCACCAGCCGCAACGTCAACGAGATGGCGGCTGACCCGAACGTGACTGCCGTCGGCGGTACCGAATTCGTACCCGACTATGACGCTAACGACAATGACATCGGCTTCCTCCCCGAGACCGTATGGAACGATCCGTCCGGTAGCCTCGCCGGCGCCAGCGGAGGCGGGGCGAGCGCGATCTTCCCGAAACCGGCTTATCAACTGACCAACACTCCCGCAGATGGTGCTCGAGATATCCCCGACGTCGCCTTCGCTGCCAGCGCTATCAACCCTGGCTTCTACCTCGGCTACGAAGCGAGCAACCGAACCGCTGCCCTCGGATGCTGCGTCGGAGGCACAAGCGTGGCTGCCCCGATGTGGGGTGGCCTGATCAAGCTAATCAGCCAAAGTAACGGCCGCCTTGGCAATATCAATCCGCGTCTGTATGAGCTCGGGCCTCTGGGCGATACCGTCGGCATCCGCGACGTTACTACAGGCAACAACTCCTTCAATGGCGTAACTGGGTTCAACGCAGTGCCGGGTTATGATCAGGCTACTGGCTGGGGCAGCGCGGATATCAGTACATTAGTGAATTCCTGGGACATCATTATTCCGACGCCAACCCCAACGGCAACTCCGACTGCCACGGCGACCCCGACTGCCACG
>Ga0335074_10005443_pt1 | contig 17610 bp, 12 predicted proteins | sample Lox_Sample_23_FD_206715 | JGI IMG/M metagenome (GOLD analysis project Ga0335074, IMG submission 206715) | Soil microbial communities from Loxahatchee National Wildlife Refuge, Florida, United States - Lox_Sample_2.3 | ecosystem: Environmental > Terrestrial > Soil > Wetlands | place: USA... | reverse complement strand
TGTCGCCGGAATACTCATCTGCATCGCCATCTTCGGCGTGCCGAGGCCGTACGGCACCGGCTGCTGCACGACATCCGCAGGCTCGCCGACGCCACCATTCACGTCAGCCCGCTGCCGGGCGAGACAACCGACCCGCACCAACAGACACGCCATCACTTCAATGGCCCGGCGACGACAGGCAAGTCACCGGCCGCATGAGTACCCGAACGCCAGGCCCGACCGTTGGTGGAAGCACACCGGGCGCGTCCCGGTTATGGCTGCAACAGGCCTCGCCCGGATCGGTGTCAGAGCCGCTGCCTAGGGTGGAGACAAGGCGTATGCCTGATGACGAAAGAGGTAGTGCCATCAGCCCCCACGAGCCAAGCACCCATGAGCCGGGCGAGAGCAGGCCGGCAAGCCCCAGCGCCATCCGCCGCGCGCTCGCCAGGGCCAGGGATGGCAAGACACTGGACCCGGCCGAAGCTGCGGTGCTGTTGCAGGCGCGCGGTGACGACTTGACCGCGTTGCTCGGGTATGCCGCGCGCGTGCGCGACTCCGGGCTGGCTGCGGCAGGTCGGTCGGGCGTGATCACCTACTCGCGCAAGGTCTTCATCCCGTTGACGCGGCTGTGCCGGGATCGTTGTGCCTACTGCACTTTTGTCACGGTGCCGGGTCGGCTGCACGCTCCGTTCCTGACCCCGGACGAAGTCCTGCAGATTGCCCGCGACGGCGCGGCGCTTGGCTGCAAGGAAGCACTCTTTACCCTCGGTGACCGGCCCGAGGCACGCTGGAAGCAGGCCAGGGAGTGGCTGGAAGCGGCCGGATACGACGACACGCTGTCCTATTTGCGTGCCATGGCGATCCGCGTGCTGGAGGAGACCGGACTGCTGCCGCACCTGAATCCAGGTGTCTTGAGCTGGCAGGATTTCCAGCGGCTGAAGCCGGTTGCGCCGTCGATGGGGATGATGCTCGAGACAACGTCCGAGCGCCTGTTCACTCAGCGCGGCGGTCCGCACTTCGGCAGCCCGGACAAGGACCCGGCCGTCCGGTTGCGCGTGCTGCAGGATGCCGGCCGCAGCAGCGTTCCGTTCACCACCGGGATCTTGATCGGGATCGGCGAGACGCTCGCCGAGCGCGCCGACTCGATCTTCGCAATCCGGCAGGTAACGCGGGAATACGGCGGGATCCAGGAAGTCATCGTGCAGAATTTCCGCGCCAAGCCCGATACCAAGATGCGCGGTACGCCCGATGCGGACTTGGCTGATCTGGCCGCGACGATCGCGGTAGCCCGGCTGGTGCTCGGCCCCACGGCGCGGATCCAGGCCCCGCCGAACCTGATCGGTGAGGAATACCAGCTGATCCTCTCCGCCGGCATCGACGATTGGGGCGGCGTCTCGCCACTGACCCCCGATCACGTCAACCCCGAGCGCCCGTGGCCGCACATCGACGACCTGGCAGCGCGGACCGCGGCTGACGGCTTCGAGCTTGCCGAGCGGCTGACGATCTACCCGCCGTATATCCGCGAGCCGTGGCTGGATCCGCGACTAGCCAGGCACGTAGCGGCGTTGGTTGATCCCGCTACCGGGCTGGCGGCAGCCGGCGCGCAGCCGCGCGGGCTGCCCTGGCAGGAGCCGGACGGTGGCTGGGGAGAGTCCAGCGGCCGGACTGACTTGTTCACGACGATCGACACCACCGGGCGGACCACAGATCGCCGGGACGACTTCGCCGAGGTCTACGGCGACTGGACGGAGGTGGCAGCTCGCATCGATCCGGCCGCTGCTGCCCCGTCGCCCACTGCCCCGTCGTCCGCCGCGCCGAAGCGGCGTGGCCAGGCTGAGGTGCTCGCCGCACTGCGCAGCGCCGAGCGTGACCCGGCCGGGATTACCGACGACCAGGCACTCGCGCTGCTGGCAGCAGACGGGCCCGAGCTGGACGCACTCGCGGCGCTGGCCGACGAGTTGCGCCGGCAGACAGCTAGTGATGACGTCACCTACGTCGTCACCAGGAACATCAACTTCACGAACGTCTGCTACACCGGCTGCCGGTTCTGCGCGTTTGCGCAGCGGCGCACCGACGCGGATGCATACACGCTGTCCCTGGAGCAGATTGGCGACCGGGCGGCCGAGGCATGGGAAGCGGGAGCTACGGAAGTCTGCATGCAGGGCGGCATTCACCCGGACCTGCCTGGCACCGCGTACTTCGAGATCGCCGCAGAAGTCAAGCGGCGCTGCCCGGACGTGCACGTGCACGCGTTCTCGCCGATGGAGGTAATGAACGGCGCTTCCCGTACTGGCCTGCCGGTACGTGAGTGGCTGTTGCGGGCACGGGAGGCCGGGGTTGACTCATTGCCGGGCACGGCAGCTGAGATCCTGGACGACGACGTGCGCTGGGTGCTGACCAAGGGCAAGCTGCCGGCCGCGGCCTGGATCGACGTGATGACCACCGCGCACCAGCTGGGCATCCGCACCACCGCGACGATGATGTACGGGCACGTAGACACGCCGCGGCACTGGGTCGGGCACCTGCGGGTCGTGCGCCGGATCCAGGAACAGACGGGCGGGTTCACCGAGTTCGTGCTGCTGCCGTTCGTGCATGCGAGCTCACCCATCTATCTCGCCGGCATGGCAAGGCCAGGTCCGACCAGGCGGGAGAACCGTGCGGTGCACGCCGTCTCGCGGCTGATGCTGCACGGCGCCATCGACAATATTCAGTGCTCCTGGGTCAAGCTCGGCGCCGACGTTTGCCAGGACGTGCTTCGCGGCGGCGTCAATGATCTCGGCGGCACTCTGATGGAGGAGACCATCAGCCGGATGGCAGGCTCGGAGAACGGGTCCTACAAGACGATCAGCCAGCTGGCCGAGCTAGTGGCGCCGACTGGCCGGTCGCTGCGGCAGCGGACCACGCTGTACGGGACACCGTCGGAGGAGCGGATGGCCGCGGCGGCGGCCAGCGATGGCGTGTGCGCGTCGGTCAAGCGACCGCACGGGACGCTGCCACTGCTGCAGTCCTAGAACGGGCCGGTGGCGGCGAAAGCGGCCCAGACAACCTTGCCCTCCTCGCCGCCTCGCTCCCGGCCCTCGGGTGCGGGGCAGTAACCCCACTGCTCGCTGAGCGAGGCCACCACCATCAGCCCGCGCCCCGACTCCGCAAGGCAGTCAGGTTCTCTGAGCACCGGAATCCCTGCACCCGGGTCGGCGACCGCGCAGACCACGTACGATCCGGCGTGCAGCAAGCCGAGTCGGATCGGCCAGGGCGGCACATCCGCGGCTGCCTTCGGCAGCGCGTGCCGCAGCGCGTTGGCCAGCAGCTCGGATACGACCGCCGCGACATCGTCAGCGCGACTGGCCTCGCCCCAGCGGTGCATGGTCCGCAACGCGAAGGCACGGGACGGGCCGATCGAGGCTGCGGCCGGAGCTGGTTTCCGTGTCGCAACCCTCGGTGGTGTCGTCCAGGTACCGCGGCTGCCGAGCTCTGACGGCCAGTCCTGGCAAGTGATCCGGGCCATCTGGACAGCAGACTGCAGCCATGGCCATTCGGTGCCGCTGACGGGCGCCAGCTGTGCTGATGGCGTGGTCATCAGAGGATCCAAGTGGTCGTCTGGGTCACGAGGACTCCACCAGGCACAACCACCTCATGACCATCGGAAATATGGAGCTATTGACCATATCCTGCCGCATGCACGGCGCAGCCGCAAGTGTCATCTGCATGTGCATTTGCATTTGTTGCCCGGTGTACGGGGCGCTATGCTGCCTTCGTCACGTGCTATCGCACGTGCATTTGCAAAGTCAGTTCGAACCTTTCCCCGCTCAGGAGTGAACATGCAGATCAGGAATGGCATGAACGCCGGTGAACTCGGCGTGGTTGAGTGGCGCAAGAGCAGCTTCAGCAACCCCAGCGGTAACTGCGTCGAGGTTGCAGCGCTGCCGGACGGCTCCGTTGCGATGCGCAACTCGCGCGAGCCAGCTGGGCCGGCGCTCGTCTACACCAGGCCAGAGATCGACGCGTTCCTGGCCGGTGTCCGGAACGGCGAGTTTGACGATCTGGCCTGACGGTCCGTGTAAAAAAAGTGACAGTACGGTTACGGCACTACCGATCACGGGCGTAACAGGTGATACCGTTCTCTGAGCGCACGGTTCGCCTGCCACCGTTGTGATTCGGAATTTCCGCAGGCTATTGGCTGTGTGCTAGTCAAGGCGGAGCATGGTGACTGGCATAGCGGGGTGGGGCGGCGCGCCATCGCGTCGTGCGGGAGTGATTGTGGACGTGCAGCGGCCTGGTGACGAGCATCAGGATGAGCTGAGTGCTGTCGGGTCTTCCGGTGGCGGGCCGACGGTTCTCCGGATGCTGCTCGGCAGTCAGCTCCGGAAGCTCCGGGAGGCAGCTGGCATCACGCCGGAACGTGCAGGTTACGAAATACGGGCGTCCCGCTCCAAGATCAGCCGGGTTGAGCACGGCCGGGTCGGCTTCAAGGAGCGGGACGTCGTCGATCTGCTGACCCTTTACGGGGTGACCGACGAGAAGGTACACCAGCGCATGCTGGTGCTTGCGCAGCAGGCGAACAGCCCAGGGTGGTGGGCCAGGTACGACGATGTGCTGCCGGACTGGTTCGAGACATATGTCGGACTTGAGCAAGCCACGTCGCTGATCAGGACCTACGAGCTGCAGTTCGTGCCAGGGCTGTTTCAGACCAGGGAGTACGCCAGGGCGGTAACGGTGCTCGGCCACCGGGCGGCGCCCGCTGAGGAGATCGACCGGCGCGTCAGCCTGAGGCTGAACCGGCAACAGATCCTGACCAGAGCCGACTCGGAACCCAAGGTCTGGGCGGTGATCGACGAGTCCGCGCTCCGACGGCCGCTGGGTGGCCGGGAAGTGATGCGTGCCCAGCTTCAGCACCTTATTGAACTTACCGAGTCACCGCAGGTGACGCTTCAGATCATGCCATTCGACCGTGGTGGCCACTCGGCAGCAGGCGGGTCGTTCGCCATTCTTCGCTTCGCTGACTCCGACCTGCCCGACATTGTCTACATCGAGCAGCTGACTGGTGCCCTTTACCTGGACCGCCCGGAAGAGATCGACCACTACCGCGAGGTCATGAACAGCCTGAGTGCTGAAGCAGAGACGCCTGCGGAGAGCGAGCGGCAGCTCAAACGGCTCATCAGCACGATCTAGCCGCGCCCGCGGAGTTCCTCCGCTCGCAGGCGCGAGCCCGGTGGCCGGGCGAACGGTCTGGCGGTAATGTGCTGGCAAATGCAACATATCGAGCGATGGCGAAAGCCAGGGGAAGGGCATCGTTAATGGCCATTGACGGCACGCCCGCGTCGAGTGAAGCCGTTCCGGGGTCAGCCGAGGCGCCGACTTTTGACACGAGCGTCGCGCATGTTGCCCGGGTCTACAACTACTGGCTGGGCGGCAAGGACAACTTCGCAGCCGATCGCGCCGCCGCGGAGCAGGCGATGGCTGCCTTCCCTGACATCGTCTTGTCGGCCCGCGCGAACCGGGCGTTCCTGCGCCGGGCTGTCACCTACCTAGCCGGCGAGGCCGGCATCCGGCAGTTCCTTGACATCGGCACCGGGATACCGAGTGCCAGCAACACCCACGAGGTCGCGCAGTCGGTAGCTGCTGACAGCCGCATCGTGTACGTAGACAACGACCCGGTGGTACTGGCGCACGCCAGAGCGCTACTGACCACTACGCCAGACGGCGCCACCGACTACATCGACGCCGATTTGCGGCAGGCCGAGCGGATCCTGGCCAAGGCCGCTCAGACACTGGACTTCAGCAAGCCGGTCGCCGTCATGCTGATGGCGATCCTGCAGCATCTCAGCGAGGCGGACGATCCCTACCAGGTGGTCGGGACGCTGATGGCCGCCGTGCCGTCCGGCAGCTACCTGGTTCTCTCGCATCCGGCCAGGGACATCCACGCGGCCGAGATGGCAGCGATGGCGGCCCAGCTAAACAAGATGATGGCGGAGAAGGTCACCTTCCGCGCTAAGGCGGAAGTCGCCCCGTTCTTCGCGGGGCTGGAACTGGTCGAGCCAGGCATGACCAACGTCCCGGACTGGCGGCCGGAGACCGACGAGGAAGCCGCCAGCCCGGCTGCCCTATGGGCTGGAGTCGCCCGCAAGCCCTGACCGGCCGGGGGTCAGCCGGTGCCGAGCCCGGCACGCAAGAAAGCGGTGGCTTGCCCGATCGCGGCTCGCGTTGCCCGGGTGTCGCTGAGAGCGTTGAGCAGCATGAAATCGTGGATCGTGCCGTCGTAGCGCACGGTCGTGACGGGCACGCCCGCTGATCGCAGCTTGGCGGCGTAGGCCTCCCCCTCATCGCGCAGCACGTCGGCCTCATCGACGCACAAGTAGGCCGGCGGCAGGCCGCTGACTTGCTCCGCGGTGGCCTGATTCGGCGATGCGGTGATCTCGGCGCGCTGCGCCGGGTCCGGGGCGTAAGCGTTCCAGAACCACTCCATCTCGGCGCGGCTCAGGTAGTAGCCGGTGGCGAACTGGTCGTAGGAGGCGGTGTTCATCGCCGCGTCGGTGACGGGGTAGTACATCGACTGCTGTACGAAGGTGACATCGCCACGCTCTTTGGCCATCAGCGCAAGGGCTGCGGCCATATTGCCGCCCACAGATTCGCCGGCAACTGCCATGCGGCTGGCGTCCAGGCCCTTGGTTGTCCCGTTGCGAGTGATCCACTGCGCGGCCGCATAACCCTGCTCGATGGCAGTGGGGTAGCGGGCTTCCGGGGAGTTCGGGTACTCCACGAACGCGAGCGCCGCGCGAGCTCCCACCGCGAGCTCGCGCACCAGCCGGTCATGGGTGCTGGCATTGCCGAGGATCCATCCGCCGCCGTGCATGTAGACGATGACCGGCAGCATGCCGGTAGCTCCCTGCGGCTTGATGAGACGGACCCGCACCTCTCCTGCCGCGGACGGCACAGTGATCCATTCTTCGTCGACCGGGAGCTTGCTGACCGGGCCGGACTGTGCCTCTTCGAGGACCTTCCGGGCACCGGCGGGCGCCATTTCATACAGGAACGGCGGCTTGGAGAACGCGTCAGCGATCTTCTGTGCGGGCGGTTCAAGGACGATCGGACTGGCAGCAGGCATGATCATCTCCCCGGACGAGGCTGGACCTGGCCATATTCGTGATCGGTCCTACCTACCCGTCAGCCCGGTTCGGCACGCCGGCGCCTAGGGAGCGGGGGAGGACGGCGTCACGCGATGAACTTCAGCAGCGCGCTGTTGACCTGGTCGGCATGCGTCCACGCGATAGCGTGCGGGCCGTCATCGATGACCATGCTCTGCAGGTCCTTGATCATGCCGTTAAGCCGCTGCCCGGTCTTGGGGTAGGGCAGCACCTGATCGGCGTCGCCCTGGATGACCAGCATCGGCACGTCAATCTTCGGCAGATCGGCGCGGAAATCGGCCTCCCAGGTCGTTATGCAGGCCACCGCGGCGATCGCGGACATGGACGTCGCGATGTTCCAGCTGGCCTGGTAGGCCTCATTGCTGACGAGTGTGCCGCGGAGCTTGTCGATGTTGTAAAAGTTGTCCAGGAAGGTCGTCATCCAGGCCGGAGCGTCGTTTCCGGCCTGATGGACAAAGCCGTCGAAGAGGCTGGCCGGCAGGCCGTCGGGGTTGTCGGGTGCCTGGAGCAGGAACGGCGGGATAGGCGACACGAGAACGCCCCTGGCGACCCGGTGCGAGCCGTACTTGCCGAGGTACCGGGTGACTTCGCCGGTTCCCATGGAGTGGCCGACCAGCACCACGTCACGCAGATCCAAGGTCTCGAGCAAGACGCGCAGATCGGACGCGAACGTGTCGTAGTCGTACCCGGTGGCCGGCTTGCTCGAATTGCCGAAGCCGCGCCGGTCGTAGGCGATCACCCGGCGGCCGTCGTCGAGCAGTACCGGGACCTGCTTGTCCCACGCTCGGCAGCTCAGCGGGTAGCCATGAATCAGAACGACCGGCGCGCCTGAGCCATGGTCCTCGTAATACAGCTCGATCGGACCTGAGTTCTCCTGGCCTACCTTCGCATATGGCATGAATCCCCCTGGTGCGCCACGTGGCAGAGCGGTCAGCCGACGGCCTACCCCGATGCTGTCCCGCTCAAGAGCGCGATCTTGTTATCGATGGAGATTCTCAGTGAACAGCGCTGAGAATCTCCATCAACAACGGGACTTGCAGGGCTAGAGGCGCAGCGTGAACTGGTCCGGGTCGCGCTCCGGGCGGTCCGGCGCTGGCGCGGCCGGGTGCCCGACGCCGACGGCGCCCATCGGCTCCCAGCCCGCTGGCAGCCCGAGTGCCCGCGCCGTGACGTCCCGGCAGAACAGGGTGCTGGAGATCCAGCAGGAGCCCAGGCCCTCGACCGCCAGCGCGACAAGCAGGTTCTCGATGGCGGCGCCGATCGCCACCAGGAACATGGCTCGCTCGGAAGCATTCCGGCGCGCGTCCCGGTAGGTGTGCGCGGCATCACTGACCAGGCACGGCACGATGATCAGCGGTGCCTTTCGCAGTGGCTCACCGCGCCGGACGCGACGGGCGATCTGCTCAGCCGTGAACCCGTCGGAGGCCAGGTCAGCCCGCCAGGCATCGAGCATGTCGTCCAGCAGCCGGATCCTGGCCCCGGCAGATTCGACCACCGCAAACCGCCAGGGCTCGCTGTGGTGCGGGGCAGGCGCGGTGACCGCCGCCGCGATCGCGCGCCGCACCGCGGCCGGCGAGACGGGCGCCGCAGTGAACTCGCGCACCGTCCGCCGCGCGGTGAGCACGTCCGCCGCCCCGAGCCGGAACATGTCGTCCTCGGCGGGCCTGATCAGCGCCGCCGCGCCCGGCCCCGCGCTATCGGTGACCAGGTCAGGCAGCCCGCGGACGAGCGCGACAGGGACGCCTGTGGTCTTCTGCTTCACCAGGTCCGCCGCGGCCGCGATCTCGTCCGCGACGGCGGCGACCGTCACCTCTAGCAGGTTGCCGAAAGTGTCTTCCTGACCGCGGTGATCCCGCAGCGGCACGATGCCCGCGGCACCGATCGCCGTGTCGGTCTGGCCCGCCCGCCAGGGCCGGCCCATCGTGTCGGTAATGATCACGCCGACCCGCGCGCCGGCCCGTTCGGTAATGCTCTTGCGCAGCGCCTCGGCGGACGCGTCCGGATCCACGGGCAGCAGCACTACCGTGCCGGGCGCGGTGTTGGACTCATCGACTCCGGCCGCCGCCAGCACCAGGCCATGGCGGGTCTGGCTGATCGTGGTCGGGCCGCGGCGCGCGACCACGCGCACCGTTTCCGCCCGGATCGCGCTCTCCCTGTCGCCGGTAACCACCCGGTCCTCAGCCTTGCTGACGATCTTGGATGTGATCACCAGGATGTCGCCGTCAGCCAGGCCCGGCCCGGCTAGCGCGGCTTCGCAGATCAGCGTGCCGAGATCCGCGCCGGCCTCGACCTCAGGCAGACCGGCCACCGGCAGCACCCTCACTTCCGCTGGCCCGGGCGTGACGCGCTGGCTGCTCACGTGCGGACCGCCAGCGCGAGATCGACGGCCGCCCTGGCGATCTCCGCGGAGGTGGCCACGTTGGTCATGTACAGCGGCCGGTTCCTGACCTCGATTCCTGCCAGTTCCGGCGCATCGACGGCGTCCTTGTCCTGATCGTCGACGAGCCAGCCATCGAGGAGATCCGTGCCGTAGTGCGCGGCGACCGCAGTCGCAGTTGTGGCAACTCCGATCGCCGCCAGGCACGCGTCGGCCATGCCGCGCACCGGGGCGCCGCCGATGATCGGCGAGACGCCGACCACGGTCTGTGACCGCACCGCGTCGGCAATGCCCGGCACGGCAAGGATCGGGCCGATACTCACCACCGGGTTCGACGGCGGGAACAGCACGAAGTCCGCGTCAGCCAGCGCATCGAGGACGCCCGGCGCCGGGGTTGCCTGCGCGGCCCCGACAGCTTCGATCTTCAGGGCGGGAACGCCCGCGTGCAACCGCACCCACCATTCCTGGAAATGCAGTTCTTGCTCGATTCCGTCAAGGCGGACGGTCACGTGGGTACGCACCGGGTCATCGGACATCGGGAGCAGCGTGACGCCCGGCCGCCAGCGTTCGCACAGCCTCTTTGTCACCGCAGACAGCGGCAGCCCTTCGGCCAGCAGCTGACCGCGCAGGATGTGCGTCGCCATGTCAAGGTCGCCGAGGCCGAACCAGTCCGGCCCGGCGCCGTAGGCGGTCAGCTCGCCGAGCACGGCGTGGCTCTCGCCGGCCCGCCCCCAGCCCTGCTCCTCGCTGACGCCCCCGCCGAGTGTGTACATGACGGTGTCGAGGTCGGGACACACCGGCAAGCCGAACGGCGTGAAGTCGTCACCGGTGTTCCCGATCACCGTGATCTCGGCATCCGGTGCCGCAGCGCGCAGGCCGCGGAGGAACCGGGCCGCGCCGACCCCGCCGGCCAGAACTGTGATGCGCATGCTGGCAGTCTCCCACTCCCCGGCCGGCGGCCTGGCCAGGCCGTGCGAAAACCGCGCGCGGACGGGCCGCAGCACCACGGGGGCGCGCGTTCCCCGGAAATTCTCGGCCGGATTTTCACCTCAACCCGGGGCAACCGGGTGACCACTACCACGTATCTCCCTTGACGAGGTGCAAGACACGCGCGTGTAATTTCAGCCATGTAATTCTCGCTGCAGCGGTGCGGGTGAGACCACGGGGATCGAGGGCAGGAGGTGCGCAGTGGGAGACGTCATCGTCTCGCTGGTGCACGACGCGCTAGGTATCGGCGCAGATGATGCCGAAGAGCAGAGCTGGCAGGACCGCGCGCTGTGCGCGCAGACAGATCCGGAGGCGTTCTTCCCGGAGAAGGGCGGCTCGACAAGGGAGGCCAAACGGGTCTGCCGTAGCTGTGAAGTCCGGGCGGAGTGCCTGGAGTACGCGCTCGGTCATGACGAGCGCTTCGGGATCTGGGGCGGGCTGTCTGAGCGAGAGCGCCGCCGGCTCAAGCGCCAGGCGGTGTAGGCGGTCTCTCGCCAAGACACTGCGCAGGCGGGTCAGCCCGACTGCCCATCCGCCTGGGCGAGATTCGCGTATTGTTCCGGGTACCCCCACGAGGGCCAGCCGGCACGCCACGTGCCACCTGCCCGCTAGCGAACCTGGACACCAGCGAAACTTCCTTGTCGCCTTCTGATTCGTATTCCCAGCACGTGGTAACCGCGGTGATCGTCGCGCACGACGGTGCCGCGTGGCTGCAGCATCTGCTTGATGCGCTGAACGAGCAGACCAGGCCGGTCCAGCGGGTCGTCGCGGTGGACACTGGCAGCCGCGACCGCAGCGGAGCGGTGCTGACCGCTCAGCTCGGCCAGGGTGCCGTGTTCGGAATGGACCGGAGCACCGGCTATGCCGCAGCCGTGCGGCGTGCCGTCCAGCACAAGGCCGCCAGCGTTCCGGTGCCAGCCGCGCCGGGCGGCAGCGGCACGCGCGGAGCCGCCGGGCGGGGCGGGGCCGACCAGGTCGAGTGGCTCTGGCTGCTGCACGATGACTGTGAGCCAGCCGCGGACGCACTGGAGCAGCTGCTGCGCGGGGCCGCGGAGACGCCGACCGCGGGCGTGCTTGGCCCGAAGCTGATGGACTGGACAGACCGCGACGTGATCGTCGAGGCCGGGCTGGCGCTCGACGCGGTCGGGCGGCGGATTACCGGAATCGAGCCGCGTGAGATCGACCAGGGCCAGCACGATGGCGACCGGGACGCCCTCGCAGTCTCCAGCGCAGGGATGCTGATCCGGCGCGATGTCTTCGAGCAGGTCGGCGGCTTCGATCCCGGCATGGCGTTGTTTGGCGAGGACGTCGACTTCTGCTGGCGCGTGCACGCGGCGGGCTTGCGCGTCCGGGTGGTCACCGATGCGGTGGTATTCCACGCCCGCGCGGCGACCAAAGGACGGCGGCCTATCTCGGTCGGGCGGCGGGCCCGGTTGCTCGATCGGCGCAACGGGCTGGTGACGCTCCTGGGCAACCTGCCGGCCGGGCCAATGCTCGCAGCACTGATCGGGAACCTGACGCTGTCGCTGCTGCGGACCGTGTTCTATCTCGTCGCCAAGCGCCCGACCGCGGCGCTCGATGAGTCCGCGGCGGTGCTGGGGGTGGTGGGCCACCCGCTCCGGCTGGCAACGGCCAGGAGGTTGCGTGCCCGCGGCCGGCGGGCTGCCTATGGAGCGTTGCGCGCCGACCTGCCGCCGGGCCGGTCGGTCCGGCGTGCGGGCGAGTTCGTGGCGTCGATGCTGTTCCGGTCCTCGCATCAGGAACTGGCCGGGGCTCATCATGCCAGTGACGATCCCGACTCTGACGAGTCGCTGCTGACGGACAGCGGCGTGCTGCAGCGGTTGCTGACCAGGCCGGGCGTTCTGCTGGTACTCGGGCTGATTGCCGTCACGATCGCGGCTGAGCGCTCATTGATCACCAGCGGCATCCTCGGCGGCGGCGCGCTGGTGCCGGCGTACGAAGGCGCCTCCAGCCTGTGGGCGCAGTTCCTGCAGGCGTATCACCCGGTCGGGATCGGCTCGGCGAGCGCAGGCCCGCCCTATGTCGGCCTGCTGGCGCTGCTCGCAACGGTGCTGCTGGGCAAGGCGTGGCTGGCCATCGACGTGCTGCTACTCGGCTGCGTGCCGCTGGCTGGCTGCACGGCTTTCCTGGCGCTGCGCCGGGTGACCCTCTCGGTTCCGGTGCGTCTGTGGGCTGCGGCCTCGTACGCCTTGCTTCCCGTCGCGTTCGGCGCCATTTCGGCCGGCCGGCTCGGCAGCGCAGTCGCATTCGTCCTGATCCCGGTCATCGGGATGCTGGCCGGCCGGATGTTCAGCCAGCCGCCCAAGATCGCTCGCCGGGCAGCGTGGGCGACCGGGCTTGCGGTGACGATCGGTGCAGCCTTCGTTCCGCTGCTGTGGCCGCTGGCCGCGGTTGCTGCCGTTCTGGCTGCCGTCGCGATGCGCCAGTCAGGCCAGGCGTTCCTGCGGAACCTCGCCATCGTGGTGCTGACGCCGCCGGTGCTGTTGCTGCCGTGGCTGATGCAGGTGCTGGCGCACCCGTCGCGGCTACTGCTGGAGGCAGGCGTGCAGCAGCCGGGGCTCGCGGCGCCGGACCTGCCGGCCAAGTCACTGTTGTTGCTCAGCCCGGGCGGGCCTGGCCTGCCGCCGTACTGGGTCAGCGGTGCGCTGGTGCTGGCCGCACTTGCTGCGCTGCTGGCGCCCGGGCGGCGGAAGCTCGTCATGTGCGGCTGGACCGTGGCGTTGCTGGGCTTCGCCGCTGCCCTGCTCGCCAGCCGGGTTACCGTCGTCGCTACGAGCGGGCAGCCAGTGAGCGCGTGGCCGGGCGTGCCGCTAGCCGTGGCCGCCGCCGGACTGCTGCTCGCAGCAGCAGCGGCCGCAGACTCGGCTTGGCGCCCAGCTCTGGCCGCGGGTCGCGCAGCGTCTGCACCAGGGCGTTCGGGGGCACGGCGATCGCCCGCTGCGCTCAGGTTTCCGGCGGTCCTCCTGGGCCTGGTGGCCTGCACCGCGCCGGCGCTCGCGGCCGGGTACTGGCTGATGAACGGGATGAGCGGGCCGATCGGTGCTGCATCCGGTGAGATAGTGCCGCCCGCGGTATCCACGACGGCCGGTGCCGGACGGCAGCTACGGACGCTGGTCCTGACCGCTTCCGGCCGGGCGGGCCAGGTCTCCTTCTTGCTGCTGCGCGGCAACAGCCCCGAGTTCAGCTATCCGGACGTTTCGCAGGTCCCGGCCGCGCAGGCGGCGCTCAGCAAGGCAGTGGCCGCGCTGGTTGCGCCCGGTGGCGGCGAGGCAGCGAACCAAACCCAGCAGCTAGCCCGGTTTGATATCGGCTTCGTGCTGATTCGGGCTCCGATCAGTGCGGGCCTGGTCAGCGTGCTTGACGGCGTTAGCGGCCTGAGCAAGGTCAGCATGTCGCCGCCCGCATTCGATCTCTGGCGGCTCAGCGCGCTCCCGTCGCGGGTAAGTGTCCTTGAGCCGTCGGGTGCCGTCGTGGCTGTCGGCTCTGGTGCCGTCAGCGTGACGGGAGCTAAGGTGCCTGCCACTGGCGGCACCGTCCTGCTGTCCGAGCCTGCTGGCGGCTGGTCGGCTGCCGTGAACGGGCACGCGCTGAGTCCGGTCGCGTCGCCGGATGGCAGCTGGGCTCAGGCGTTCAAGCTGCCACCTGGCGGCGGGACGCTGACGATCAGCCGTGACGCGCTCGTGCACAACTTGCTCGTGGTCATCTATCTGCTCCTGTTCGTGGTCGTGGCCGCACTTGCGTTGCCGGGCATCAGGTCCACCGCGGAGATGGAGGCCGCTGAGGCTGCCGCAGCGATCGAGGCCGCGGGCATCGGTCAGGGAGCCGATCCTGAGGTCAGTGGCGACGGCGAGGCTGGCCGGGAACCCGCCCTGCCTGGTGCTGGCCGGCCGGGTGCTGGCAGGGCGGGCGTCGGCCGTGCGGGCCGTGCGCTGCGGGCCGGCCGGAACCGCGAAGACCGGGCCGGCGGCGCGGCCAGGCTAGGCCGGGGTGGTCGCGGCGAGGCGGCTCGTGGCGACCAGGTGAGCCGTGGTGACCGGGCAGCCGGTGCTGACCCCGCACGCGGAGCCGAGCAGGAGGCCGGTAGGCGGACCGGGCCGCGCGAGGGGCCAGTGCAACCCGAGGGGACGGAGATCCCGGTCGGTGCGGGCCAGCAACGCTCCGCGCGCAGTGGCATCGGGACGGCACTGCAGGGTCGTATGGCCGGCCGGTCTGACCGAGGTCGGTCCGACCGAGGACAGCCTGACTCTGGCCGAGCGGGTGTGGCAGCGGCCGCCAGCGCCGGCATGGCAGGCGCGGGTGGTCCGGGCAAGCTCGTCGCAGGCACGGGTGTCCCAGGCGCGGGTGTCCCAGGCGCGGGCGGGACAACTGCTGCGTGGCCCGCTGGCCAGCCGGTGAGCCGCTTCGTCAGCGGACCGCCCGACCCCAGGGGACGTCCTGGCGATGGCCGGCTAGCAGATCCGTACGCCGCTGGCGCCGAGCCGGCGGTGCGGGCCGCTGAAACGTCCTATGACGAGCCGCCGCGAGCCGTGCGGTCGCCGTCAGGAACGCCCTACGACGAGCCGGCCCGAGTACGGCCCGCCGCGGATCTGGAGGCCGGGTACGACCGGGACGGCCGTTACAGCGCGGAGGCCGGCTACGGCCGGGACGCTCGCCACGGCCGGGAGTCGGGCTATGGGCCGTCCGGCTACGACCGGGATGCCGGCTATGGCTCGGGCGCTCGCTACGACGGAGACGCCGGCTACGGGTCGGACGGTCGCTACGACAGAGACGCCCGCTACCAGCCGTCCGGCTCCGACCCGGAAAAACACAGCTACGGCGGGCATGCCGGGCGTGGCTACTCTGAGCCCGCTTACCCCGACCCGGCCGGCTATCCCCGGCACGACAGCTACTCCGGACACAGTTACTCCGCAGACAGTGGCGGACGGGCGCCTGTCGACCAGCCATCTGGCTGGCCGTCAGCGGGCCAGCAGCAGGGCTGGCCACAGGAGTATCAACAGCCTGGCAGCTGGCCGCAGGACGATCAGCAACACGGCTGGCCGCGCGATTACCCGGCTACCGGGGGATCAGCAGATCGGGCCTGGTATCCGCCAGGCCAGGAAGCTTGGCCAGATGAGCCTGGTGCAGGTGGCGCGCTGGAAGCCCTGCCGCCGCCTGAGGAAGTGCACCACGACTGGTCGTCCCGGCGCGACCGGGCCGCCCGCGGCTGGCCGGCGCCTGGCCAGGACGAGGAGGGAGAATCCTGGTGAGGCCGCGTTACCGCCGGGTCATCTTCGCCGCGGTTGTGCTGGTGACGCTAGGCGGGATTTACGCTGGCGCCGGCGCGATCCACCCGGCTGCCGCTGCCGGCAAGTCCGACCGGCCCGGCCGGGTTGCGGTGTCGACAGCAACCCGGCTCTGCCCTGCGCCGGGTTCGGCGACGCCGACGGCTGCCTCAGTCGCGGTAGCGGCGATGCCTGCTTCATCAAAGGCCGGCCACGCCGTGATCACCAGGCTGGTCGCCGGCGGCAGCCCGGCTGTTGGCCCGGTAGTGGCAACCAGCGGCCAGCCGGGTCTGCTGCAGGTGTCAGCTGTCAAGACGGCCCCCCGGCTGACGAAATCGGAGCAGGCGGGTCAGCCTGGCTCCAGTGCGGATGTCACGACGCAAGACGGCCAGGGCGGCATCGCGGTCAGCGCAGTCGGCGCGATGGCCCAGGGGCTGGAAGTCGAGCAGACCGGTTCTGGCGGCCTGGTCACCGCCCAGTGCGGCGCGCCCGGCACCAGCTTCTGGTTCGTCGGTCCTGGTCAGGCGACCGCGGGCACGATTGAGCTGTACCTGATGAACCCGGGCAGTCAGCCAGCCGACGCCGCTGTTTCGGTGCTCACCGACATCACCAAGGGCCCGCCGCTGCTCGGCGACGCCGACAACGGCATCACCGTGCCACCGCATGGGATGGTCGTGCAGTCACTTGGCCGGCTGGTGCAGTCGTCGAAGGTCATCGCGCTGAACGTCACTACCAGCGTCGGCCAGGTCGTTGCTGCCGTGAGGGAGAGCAAGTCCGCTGGCCGGGACGGCGCCTGGCTGCCTTCCGCTGGAGCGCCCGCGCGGCATCTGGTGATTCCCGGCTTGCCGTCCGGCACGGGATCGCGCGACCTTTACATCGCGGTACCGGGCTCCGCGTCGGCTCAGCTGAAAATCACCGCAGTCACGGCCAAGGGGTCCTACCAGGCGACTGGCGCAACTGGTCCTTACCTGGGCGGCTCCGCAGTCGTGATTCCCGTGTCGTCGCTGGACGGCGTGTCGGGCGCTATCGAGATAACAGCGAGCGTGCCGGTAACCGCGACCATGGAGGTGGCAGGTGGACCGGCCGGGGCGCCCGGGGTAGTCGCGGTCAGCGGAGTGCCGATCGGAGAGCAGGGGGTTCTCGCCGATAACCCGGCCCGCTCGGCCGGCTCCACTGAGCTGGTCCTCTCTGCTCCGCAGAAAGCTGCCAGTGTCCGGATTATCACCGCCACTTCGTCGGTCTCGGCTCTCGGGGAGCAGGGCACCGTTGTGCAGATCAAGGCGCGATCCTCGGTCATCCTGCCGGAAAGCCCGCCGAAGGGTGCTAAGACCGATGCCTTCATGCTGGTCGTTACGCCGCTGAGCGGATCGGGTCCGGTCTATGCGGGCCGGATCATCTTGTCGGGTCGCAAGGTGCTGTCGATACTCCCGGTGCCGGCGTCGCCTACCTCGATATCGCTCCCGGCCGTTCAGGAGTCGCTCTCGGCCATCCTCCGCTGACCTGGCGTCGCGGCAATGCCCCGGAAGGAGTCCTGGCTGTTACTACTCGGCCGGATAGCCGGGGTCGACGGTCTGCGGATCAACGCCGAGCCAGCGCGCGAACTGCTCCACGATCACGTCGAGCACGAGCTCGGCCAGTTCTTCTTCACCGTCGGCGCGGGCCATCAGCGGACGCCGGTACAGCACGATCCTCGCGGGCCTGGCCGACTGTCCACGACTCTCGGGCAGATCCGACGGCCCCGCTGGCTCCGCGTCGCTGGGCTGCGGCGGAACTGGCCGCATCGGTGCCGGGCGCACGCGGACTGGCGAAGCTGGCCCCGCCTCAAGCCGGCCAAGCGGCACCG
>Ga0335074_10005441_pt1 | contig 17610 bp, 18 predicted proteins | sample Lox_Sample_23_FD_206715 | JGI IMG/M metagenome (GOLD analysis project Ga0335074, IMG submission 206715) | Soil microbial communities from Loxahatchee National Wildlife Refuge, Florida, United States - Lox_Sample_2.3 | ecosystem: Environmental > Terrestrial > Soil > Wetlands | place: USA... | reverse complement strand
CGGCGCGGTGAGCGCCGCTTACGGGGTCAGGAGCGCCATTCGATGCCGTCCGGGTTGCAGCGTCACGCCACGTCGATCCCCGGCGGCCAAGGCTTGGTCTATCTGGCCAGCGCCATCCCTCCTGAGCGAGCGCGTCCGCTGCGGTGCCGCAGTTCGGCGCGCCGCATCGCCGCCATCCACGGCGAGGGGATGCCCATCACGTGACGCGCCCACGGGCTGCACAGCCACAGGACCGCGCGCGCGATCTCCTCCGGCTCGCCGGAACACCCGATCGCCGCATGGTTCGGGCTACCGAGCACCGGCGCGATGATCGGGTCCAGACAGATCTCGGTTACACGGATGCCGTTGGCGGCAGCATCCATCGCGGCGGTATCGGTCAAACCGTTGGCGCCGTGCGTCGAGGCGATGGAGCCCGCCGAACCGAGGCAGCCGGCAGGACCGTCGATGCAGGCGCAATTGACAATCGCGCCGCCGCCCTGGCGACGCATCTGACGCAGCTCGTGGTTCGTGCAATTGGAAATGCCGCGGAGGCCCGCCGCGATCATGCGATCCCGGGCGCCGTTGCCGAGTTCAGCCGTCTCGGAGTGCGGGCTCATGCCGCCGGCGGTGTTGAACGCCGCGTCCAGACGCCCGAACGTGGCGACAATCCAATCGACCATCGCCGCTACCTGGGCGTCGTCGGCGATGTCGCAGCCGATCGCGACAACCCGGCGGCCGGCGCCGACCAAATTCTCTGCGGCGGCGTGTGCCGAAGCCTCACGCAAATCCGCCAACACCACCGTGGCACCCGCTTCGGCAAAGGCTCTCGCCGTGGCCAGTCCCATGCCGGCGCCCGCGCCGGTGACTATTGCGACCTTGTCCTTGAAAGACCAGTTCACGGCGGTGCTACTCCGGGTCTCATGCTGTTGGTGACCCAGAGATAAGCCGGGTTCGGTCGAGCGGTTAGACGCCAAAGCGTGCATGGGCTTATGGCCCGCATTCATGAATCCCGGCGAGCCTGTCCCGCACGCATGCGAGGACGCGGCCCAATTCATGCGCCGGGGAGATAAGTGCTATCGCCAGGCGCCGGCTAGTCCTGGGCGTGCATTCCCCTAGATTCAGTCGATCGAATGGAGAGCCGGGATGAGACGCCGTGCCGTGACGAACGCATTGTTCTCGCTCCTCGTCTCGGCATCGGCCCATGCCGACCAACGACCATCCATCAGGAGGTCCAGCATGTCTCGGCCCGCGCCAACGCTCGACGATCTAAGGCAGGTCTCGCCGGCGCTCGAGAAGTACACGCAAGGCGCGCTTTTTGGTGAGCTTTGGAAGCGCCCTGGCCTGTCTCCGCGTGACCGCAGCATCGTGACGCTCGCCGCACTGATCGCGCGCAATCAGATCATCGAGATGCCTTTCTATCTCGATCTGGCGCTCGATGACGGCGTCAAGCCCAGCGAGATTTCCGAGATCATCACTCATCTCGCGTTCTATTCCGGCTGGGCGACCGCCACATCGGCGGTCGTCGTCGCGAAGGATGTCTTCGCCCGGCGCCACATTCGGGTTGATCAGCTTCCGCCGGCGTCCGGTCCGCTGCTTCCGCTTGACGAGGCTGCCGAGGCGCAACGCGTGACGCGCGTGGGCCAGCAATTCGGCGCGGTGGCGCCGGGTCTCGTGCAGGACACCACCGATGTTCTCTTTCGCGACCTCTGGCTGCGCCCGGCCCTGGCGCCGCGCGACCGCAGCCTGGTCACCGTCAGCGCCCTGATCGCGACCGGCCAGGTCGCTCAGCTGTCGGGTCACCTCAACCGCGCGATGGACAACGGCCTGGCGCAGGCGGAGGCCGCTGAGGCGATCCGGCAACTGGCCTACTACGCCGGCTGGCCGAACGCCTTCTCGGCGCTGCCCGTCGCCAAGGAGGTGTTCGAGAAGCGGCCGAAATGAGGACCTTGATCGTGCACCTCGGACGGTCCCTGGCAGGCTTCGGGGCGGTGATCGTGATCAGCGCGCTTTCGGTCCCCCGACGGGCAGATACGATCGTCCGGCAAAAGCCCCGCCGTTGACGGCGAGCACCTCGCCGGTCACGTAATCGGCCGCCGGCGAGGCCAGGAACAGCGCAGATTGCGCTACGTCCGCCGGCGTTCCGAACCGCCCCCACGGGATGTTGCTCAGCATCGCGTGCTCGAAGTCCGGGGGCACGACCGCGCCGTCCAGCTTGATGTAGCCGGGAGCGATGCAGTTCACGTGGATGGCCTGCCCGGCGAGTTCCATGGCCAGGACCCGGGTGAACATGACGATTCCGGCCTTCGAGGCGCAATAGTGCGCAGCGCCAAGCCGAGCGCTGGCGTGGGCGCCGGAAGAGATCGTGATGATCTTGCCGGGGCGTCCCCCAGCCGTCATGCTGCGCGCCGCCGCCCGGCAAGTGAGGAACACACCGCGCAGATTGGTCTCGATCACGCGGTCCCATTCCCCGACGGTCATGTCGAGCACGGGGCAGTTCGGATAGATGCCGGCGTTGGCTATCGCGATCGTGACGGGGCCGAGTGCCCGCTCCGCCGCCGCGAAGAAAGCCTCCACAGATCTCTCGTCGCGTACGTCGATTGTCTCGGCAAAGACCCGCTCGGCGTCCAACCCGGCCGCCGCGCGCTCGACCGCGTCCTTTCGCAGGTCCCCCAGCGCAACCCGGGCGCCGCCGGCGTGGAACGCCTGGGCAATGCCCTGACCGATGCCAGCGCCGGCGCCGGTGACGACGACCATGGCGTCGCTGAAGTCGAAGCGGCTCATGTCCGCTGCTTGGCGTGACACCGCGCCAGCTCCGCCCAGCTCGCCAACCAGACGCCGCTCTGACGCGCTGACGTTTTCGATCCGATCCACAGAGCGGCGATCAGGCTTCGTGGCGGAGGCTCGGTTAGCCAATAGTCCTGATACCAGGACGGACGGACGAACAGCGGGGGCATATCGTTACTCCGCGAAAGAGGCACCTGCGGCATCACGACTGAACTGGATATGATCCTAAGCGCGCGCACTCGTCCGGACTAGGTGCCGAAGTCCGCATGAGCTTATGCGCGGACGTCATGAGTTGGTTGCCGCGGTGGGCATCGCGGTGGAGCGACGCATCGGGGGCGTCTGACTGCGGCCGCTCTACTTTCTCAGGGGCCCCAAAACGTCTGCAGTGGGTCATCACCGGCGCTCGGCGCTCCTCTCGGCTTGGTCCGCTTACGCCCTGGCTCCAGACGTTCTGTACTGAAGCGCCTGGGGCAGCCCCTGACCCGTTGCTGACATTGAGGGCCCGCGCTCAGGCGGTCTTCCGACTTTCGATGGACTATCTGAGGCTATGAGGTGCGACAACTACAGAGTTCACCCGATAGTGCTCCACGTGCGTGCATCGATCATTACTTGCAGACCAGCGTCAGGCAGGTTTGCCGCCATTCTGCGAATGTCCAAGGAGCGCGCGATGACACGCATGGGAAGAGCTGGCCACTTGACGGTGATGCTGCTCGCCCTACCGCTCGCCTGTGCCGGAGCAAGGGCGCAAAGCGATCCCCTGGCGGCGTGGAACGATGGGCCTGCAAAACAGTCGATCCTCGCCTTCGTTAAATCGGTCACAGACAAAACCGCTGCGACCTATGTCGCGCCTGAAGGTCGCATAGCCACGTTCGATCAGGATGGGACCCTATGGGTCGAACATCCCGCCTACGCGCAAGCAATGTTTGGGCTTGATCGCGTCCACGCCCTGGCATCCGCTCATCCGGAATGGAAGCAAGAGGCGCCGTTCAACGCCATCATCGAGGACAATCGCGAGGCGATCACGAAATTCAGCGAAGCGGATTGGGAGAAAGTCGTTGCCGCCACTCATGCCGGGATGAGCACCGACGCATTTCGCGAGATCGTCAGGCAATGGCTCGCCACGGCGACGCATCCGCGCTTCCACCGGCCCTACACGGAGCTGGTCTACGAACCGATGCGCGAGGTCATGGACTTTCTGCGCGCCAGCGGGTTCAAGGTTTACATCGTGACCGGCGGCGGGCAGGAGTTCGTGCGCGCCTATGCTGAGCGCGTCTATGGCCTTCCGCCGGAGCAGGTGATCGGGTCGAGCATTCTGACGAAATATCAACAGCAGGACGGCAAGCCGGTGCTGATGCGTGAGCCGAATATCTTCTTCATCGACGATCAGGGTGGCAAGCCGGTCGGCATCAACCTGTTCATCGGTAAGCGACCCTACGCCGCATTCGGCAATTCAACAGGCGATCGCGAGATGCTGGAATGGACGCAGGCCGGCGCGGGCCCCAGGCTGGAGATGCTGGTGCTGCACGACGATCCCAGCCGAGAATACGCGTATGGCCCGGCGCGAGCTCTACCCGACACGAGGGTCGGCACCTTCCCGGCTGCGCTTGATGATGAGGCGAAGCATAAGGGTTGGACGGTGATTAGCATGAAGAATGATTGGAAGCAGATCTTCGCCTTCGAGGGGCCCTCTGGCTCGTCGCAACCGAAACCGTGATCTCGCCTATTGAAGGCGCGTCGCGATGACGACGGCCTTTGGCCTTGGGCCGAGGGCTTTGGGTCGATCAGTTCGCAACGCGAAATCCACAGGGAGGTCGTCATGAAGCTCCGCCGAAACCTATGGCTCGGCCTGATGACGGGTGTTGCTGCCGTCGTGCCTAGCAGGCCTGCGTCTTTGGGTCTCGGGCTAGCGTTCGCGCTTACCCAAGGGGCCGTCGCGCAACAAAATCCGGTGACAGCGATCGACATCGCGCTCGAACCCGACGCTACGATGGTTCAGCACGCGATGGCCGCCAACGCTCGTCTACTCAAGCCTTTCCCGAAGGGTTTTGCTCTCGATGAGACCCACCACCCGCACGTCACTATGTTGCAGCAGTTCGTTCGCACCGACGACCTCGACAAGGTTTTTGCGGCGGCGAACGCGGTTCTGGCCAAAGAGAAGCCAGCGGCATGGACGTTGAAGGCGGTCAGGTATTACTACATTCCGTCTCCGCCGATCGGGCTCGCCGGGATTGTCGTCGAACCGACTGAAGACCTGCATCGGCTGCAAGATGAACTCATCGCGGCCGTTAGGCCCTTCACCGTGAAGACCGGGACCCCGGCGGCATTCTTCAGCGACGAGGCCGGACGCGACATTCAAAAATCCCTGATCGAGTACGTCGCCAATTTCGTCACAGTCGCGGCGGGCGCGCGCTTCAATCCGCACGTGACGATCGGCGTCGGAACGGAAGTCTATTTGAACAAGATGTTGGCGGAACCATTCGCGTCGTTCACGTTCTCGGCGGCTGGCGCGTCGGTCTATCAGCTTGGCAGCTTTGGCTCAGCCCGGAAGGAACTCACGGCGTTAACGCTGACGCCCTGAGGTGTGGCGGGCAAAATCACACCAGTCCTGCACAACTGCTTTCCTCGTAAGTCCGAATAAGGCGAAGCAATGTCGCCTTGTGGCACGAACCTGCCGAAAGAGGCTAGGAACGCTTGGTCCGCTGTACCGGGGTGATTCAGACACGGACCGATTCAGCGATGGCAAAATCGTCGTCGACATCGATGCAATTCGCTTCGGACAATACGTCCGCTTCTTCGTTGTCGGACGTTCGCAAGCGCGAGTGCAGCTCATGTCGCGTAGTCGCGCCGACGCCGATGTTGACCAGGTCGCATCCGCATAGCCAACTCTAGATAGTGAGACTGAACTGGCGAGATCGCGGATCCGGCTATCGACCTATCATTTCGTCAGCTTTCAGATCAGAGCGGCCTTATTCGCGAAGCGCTCGCTGCTCGCAGGTCAGAATCGTGCCAGAACGGGACTCGCGTAGGAAGCGTCTCACGGTTCGGACAGGGCGGCTCCTGCTGAGTTACAACGCGACACTGCGCGCAACCGATGGTGGAGCGCTTTCTTTCCGCACGGCTTTCATCGCAGAGAGCCCAATACGCAGAGCCGATATCGAATTGCCAATTACCGAGCTGCGGGATCGCCAAAAAAACGCGGGGTAGCATCCATGGTGCGAGCGGGTGCCTAGGCAGGCGGCGGCGCAGCGTCAGGTAGCAGGCTCTCTCTGTAAGGCCCAATGTAAGGCCCAATTCAGGTGCTTGGCCTATGATCGGCGAAAGCCGATTCAAATCGCCAACGGTACGCACGACCTCTTCCGGCGAGAGGCGATAAGCGAGATGCGATCGAGCCACCATGAGTATCTAGAGTCCCTCGATCTCTGCGATTGGTCTGGCGCTTGTCCGCCCGCGGACCGCGAGCGCGCGCTGGCGGCGCTCGAAAGCGGCAAGATCGTCTTTTTACCGCGTCTCCCCTTCGAGCTGACGGCGGAAGAGCGGCGCTTCCTCGATCCGCGCGTCTCGGACGGCAAGGCCAAGAACATCAGCTTCGACCCGCGCACCGGCGCGATCGGCGGCGCAAGCCTCACCGGCGGAGAGCGCGACGCGCTAGCGGCACTGCTGCGTCGCTTCGGCAGAGCCGCTGAAGGGCTGCTGAGCGGCCTGTTTCCGGACTATGCGGCGCAGCTCGAGATAGGGCGCGCGAGCCTCCGCCCGGTGAGCATCGATCGACGGCGAACCTCCTGCCGCAAAGACGACACGCGCCTGCATGTCGACGCTTTCCCGTCGCAGCCGGTGCAGGGGCGGCGCATCCTGCGCGTCTTCGCGAATGTCAATACGGCCGGCGCGGCGCGCGTCTGGCGCGTCGGCGGACCCTTCGCCGATTACGCCGGCCGGTTCTTGCCGCGGCAGCTTCTCTACCCCATGCCGGGCGCGGCCGCGGCGCTCGCCTGGCTCGGGGTCACGAAAGGCCGCAGGACCGTTTATGACTGGCTGATGCTGTCGCTCCACGATCGCGCCAAGGCCGATGCGGACTATCAGCAGACGGGCGCCATCGCCGAGCTCCGCTTTCCGCCGGGCTCGAGCTGGATCGTCTACAGCGATCTCGTGCCGCACGCCGCGATCGCGGGACAGCATGCGCTGGAGCAGACCTTCTACCTTGCCATCGCCGCCATGCGCGATCCGGAAGTGTCGCCGCTCCGCATTCTCGAAGTCCTGGCGCGACGGAGGCTCGCGGGGTAGGTGCCGTTCGTTCGCACCACCGCGCCGGTTCTGACCGCGAGCGCGGCGAAGCAGCGGGCAGCGCCTCGCCGCTGGCGCCGCCGCTCAGCACCAGAAGACCCGTGCGGTGTCTCAGAGCGTAGTGTCCACCTCGGCGGGCGAGCGCCATTGCTGCGAGGTCATGCGCAGCACCTCGGCGCCGTCGCCGCCGAACGTCGTCAGCAGCTCGCAGCGATAGCTCGGATCCGGCGCCGCGACGTAACGGTCGAGCGCGGTGGGTTCGGTCGCGAGCACGGGCAGAGCGCGCAGGGCAAGAAGCGCAACAGCAACGCAGCGCGCGAGCGTGTCACGAGCCTGCGCCGCCAAAGGGCCAGACCCGGTATCGCGCTGCCGGCGCGCCCGGAAGGAACCGGGCATAGACGACGATGTCATGCGCATCGAAGGCCACCTGGAAGGTGCGCGAGCCCACGCCTTGTCCGCCGAGCTTGAAATCGTGCGGCACGTATGAGATCGGCGTGATGAAGCCCAAAGGCCAACCGAAATTGACGCCGAAGGACTTGCCGTCCGACGAGACGTAATTGAGCGCGAGCCCGTTTCCCGTGCGCACCAGCTGGTCCGGGGCGCCGAGACGGGCCGTGACCTCGTCCCATGTCGTCTGGTGCGGCACGATGAAGGCGACATCTTGCGGGCGCAGCGGCTGATTGACCGTGACGCGGGTCCAGCCGATGGGCCCGCCGCAGCCGCCGAGGCCGAACCCGCCTCCGATGAGCGCTCCGGCCAGCAGCAAGGCTCCGGGCGCGCGCATGACTCAGTCAAACGGCCAGAATTGGAATTTGAGCTGGTCCGTGTGGTTGCCGGACAGCACGCGATCGACGATGCCGTGCTCGTTGAAGAAGACGTAAAGCTGATCGGAGCCGATATTGACGCGCGAGAAGACGAGCACGGTCGCGTGCTTCAAGGCGTAATGGTAGTAGTGGAACACGACGCGCTCGCCGCCGACCCGGATGATCTCGTCCGGCGCGCCGAGCACGCGCGCGACGTCGCTCTCGTTCGATTCCGGATTGATCGCCGCGATATCGGCCGCTTTGAAGGGCACGCCGAGATCGCCGCGCGTGAAGGCGCAGCCGCCTGCTCCCGCCGCTACGGCGACCATGATCAGCAGGGCGAGGAAGCGCCCGGGATAGGAACGCCGCCCCGGTTGGAGCGCGCCGGCGCCGCGCGGCATGTGAACGGAAGCGTCAGACATTCTTGTCTATCGGCTCCCATTGCGTGGGCCCTGCGGCGCGCCGCGCGCCAATTCGGGCGGAGCGGCGAAGGGCAAGGTTTCCGGTATCACCCGCACGCCAGTGGTGAAGGTGAAGGGGTACCTGCTGCCGCTCGGAAAAATCATTTCGACCAAGTACGCCACCCATCCTTGCTTCGGTGTCGGCACCTTGCCGATGTAGAGGCCGCCGCCCTGATCATCGAGAAAGGAACTCTGCCACGCGACGCCGATCGTCTGCAGTCGAAAATCGCGCGCCCTCGGGTCCGCGGCCTGCCACAGCCGCACTTCCAAAGGCTTCGTCTCGGTCTTCACCTGGATCGAGCCGTCGGCTTCGAAGCGCCAGCGATATTTCGGCCGCGGCGTGCCGTCGAGGATCGACTGATAGAACGCGAGCGCGCTGTGCGCCGCGTTCAAGCTTCGCATCTTGTGGTCGGTGTTCGGGACGTAACGCAAATAGGTCTCGCCCCTGAGGCCGCCGACATAAAACTGAGAGGAGTCCGGTAGGAAATACTGATCGCCGGTCGAATTGACGATGTATTTCGGCAGCGTCAGCCGGTCGCGATAGGCGTACGGATCGACGAAGCTGAGCAGGCGCTTCATCTCCGGCGTGCCGCGCCATCGCATGATTCCCATTTCCTCATAGTCGCGCAGGCTCGGCGCCCAGCAATTTGAGAGCCCTGGCCGCTTTGGCCAGTGCCACCACGTTGTGCTTGAGCTCGCCCGTCGAATAGTCGCGAACCCCGGTCATCAGGCCGATTTGGTGGTCGACGAGGATGAGAGCGGCGTTCTCGGATGTGAGCGGCTCGTAAGCGCGGGTCGGGTTTAACATGACATCCTCCTGCTGTTGCGGGCTGCGGCCGGCGCGGCACGAGAACACCTAGCTGCTGGACTATCGGCCGAGAAGTGGCCAGAATCTGAACTCAGCGTCCAATGTTATGGACGATGGAGCTCGCCTGTGCTGAACCTCAATGACTTCTTCTACTTCGTGCAGGTGGTCGATCGCGGCGGCTTCACCGCCGCCGGCCGGACGCTTCGCCTGCTGCCGAAATCGACGCTGAGCCATCGCATTCAGCAGCTCGAGACGGAGATTGGTTCCAGGCTCCTCAACCGTACGTCACGACAGCTCGGGATGACCGATGCCGGCGAGGAATTTTATCGTCACGCGGTGATGATGTTGCGCGAGGCTGAGCTGGCGGAGACCGCCATACGCCATCGGCTCAATGAACCTATCGGTACCGTGCGCTGCACCGCGGCCATGGCGACCATGCAGTTCGCCATGCGCGATATCGTGGCGGAGTTTCTTGGTCGCTATCCCAAGGTCAATGTCGTCGCGCATGCGAGCGACCAGAATATCGACATCGTCGGCGAGAATTACGACGTCGCGGTCAGAGCGCATACGGAGCCGCTCCCGGATTCGACCCTGGTCCAGCGAAGTTTGGCGCCGGCGCCGTGGCTCTTGTTCGCGGGCGCAGCCTATCTCGATGCGAACGGAACGCCGCAAACGCCCGCAGATCTTCGGAACCACCCTTCGCTGTTCATGATGCGCACCGGCGTGGCTCCGGTTTGGCGGCTTCGCCACGCGCGCGCGGCTAAGGACGAGGTGGTCATGCCCCTTAATCCGCGGCTCTTAAGCGACGATATGATCACGCTGAAGCGAGCGGCGGTCGCCGGCCTCGGCGTGGTCGCGCTGCCCGGCTATGTCTGTCGCGCCGAGGTCCGATCGGGCGCGTTGCGGCGGGTGTTGCCCGCGTGGCTTGCGGGCGATTCCACCATCACCGCGCTCATCCCTTATCGGCGCGGTCTTCTACCCTCCGTTCGCGTCTTCATCGATCACCTGGCCGCGGCGTTTCCGCAAGCGGTCGAGATGTAGGCATTCCTATCCTGGTCCGGCTCGAGAGGCTGCGCCGCACGCGGCTGCTCTCGCAGGCCGCGCGCGGCGCGCCGGCACGGTCAGCAGGGCGTCTCCTGACCCTGCCGCGCCGCCTTCAGCCATTGCCCTCGTTGCTCGTTGAGAGCGCGAGGTACTGGTCGGTGCCGTGACGATTGACGAGCAACAGCACGTTTCCGCCGGATTTCGCCTGCTTGAGGCTCGCCTCGGCTTCTTGTGGCGTCGTCACCGGCTGCCGATTGACCTGCTCGATGACATCGCCCGGCTGGATCCCGGCCTGCGCCACTTGGCTACCGTCTTCGACGCCGGTCACCACGACGCCCTTGACCTCCTGCGACACGCCGGCGCGCTCGCGCATCTCGTCGGTCAGGGGAGCAAGCCTCAGCCCCAGCGCAGTGACGGTCTCGTCGCCGCTTTGGTCTCCACCCTCGTCGTTCATCGCCACCTGCGGATTCTCCGGCATCTGGCCCATGGCAACGTCGAGGGTCTGGTCGTTACCATTGCGCGAGATGTCAATCGCGGCGTGGTCGCCTGCCGGCGTCTCCGCCGTGTCGATCGCCAAGTCACGCGCTGTCGCCACGTGATGGTGGTTGAAGGCGAGAATGACGTCGCCCTGCTTGAGGCCGGCCTTGGCGGCGGGACTGCCGTTTTCGACATTGGCAACGAGCGCGCCTTCGGCCTTGGGCAGGCTGAGACTCTTGGCGAGCTCCGGCGTCACGTTCTGGATTTGCACGCCAAGCCATCCGCGATCGACCTTGCCGTGCTCACGCAACTGCTCGATGACCGGTTTGGCGAGGTCCGAGGGAATGGCGAAGCCGATCCCGACCGATCCTCCGTTGGGCGAGTAGATCGCGGTGTTGATGCCGATTACCTGGCCGTTCAAGTTGAAGGTAGGCCCGCCCGAGTTGCCGCGATTGATGGCGGCGTCGAGCTGGATATAATCGTCATAAGGCCCGGAATGGATGTCGCGGCCGCGCGCCGAGATGATGCCGGAGCTCACCGTGCCGCCGAGGCCGAAGGGATTGCCGACCGCCAGCACGACATCGCCAACCTGCGCCGCATCGCTGTCCCCCCAGGACACGTAGGGCAAGGGATGGTCGACGTTGATCTTGAGCAGCGCGAGATCCGTCTTGGCGTCGCGGCCGAGCACCTTGGCGGGATGCTTGCTGCCGTCTTGGAAGATCACGGTCACCTTGTCGGCGTTGGCGACGACGTGGTTGTTGGTCACGACGTAGCCCGCGGGATCGATGATGAAGCCCGAGCCCAGCGCCATGCGCTGTTCGTGCGGCGAAGGCTGCATCGGCGCGCCCGGGAAGCCCTGGCCCTGCTGTTCGAAGAACTTGCGCATGAACTGGTCGAGGGGGCCTTGCGGAAAGCCATCTTGAGGGGAGCCTTGGTTGTTCATCTCCTCCTCGTCGGCGACGGGCCTATCCGGCTTCTCCAAGACGGAGATGTTGACGACGGCGGGCATCACCTTTTTCACCAGCGGCGCAAAACTCGGCATCGTTGCGGTCGCAGCGACGGCGGGCTGGGGCGCAGTCGCGCCGATTTCGGCCCAGGCGATCGGCGCCGCTACGGCGAGGCCGACGCACGAGGCGAGCGCAGCGACGCGGACCCGCCGATACGTCGACCCATTCGGGTTGGATTGGTTTAGGCGAAACATGAGCTACCTCTTTAGCGAAACGGGGGCTCTGCCGCCGCTCTTGGCCGAAGGCCCGGCGCGCAAGGCATACCTGGATAATGGGTGCCGCCCATTGCCCCACCCCTTCGGGGAGTTTAATTCCGTGTAATCCAGCCGAGCTCATCGCATCGCCGCGAGCTCGGCCCTATTCGATCGGCGAGATTCAGCGCGCGTGTAAGCCCTCGCGTTCGCGACCGGCGCGCCTAAGTCATTGAGAGATGAGCCGCATGTTACGATTGAGATCTAGTTTCGGCAGGTTTTGGCTGCTCATGATCTAATTCTTGGGAGATGCACGGAGCGGATGCGCAGCCAGCGCCGCTTCACATCTGGAGAAACTCGCCGCTCGCGACATGGCGCAAGATGCCGGCGACGCTGTGCAGTTCCTCCGCTTCCTCGCGCTCGCGCGCCGTCCGTGGTGGCGCGCCGGAGATCCAGGCGCCAAGCTGGCGACCGCGGTAGAAGCATCGCTCACCGATGCCGTACCGTTCAGCTTGATAGCGCTGGAGGGCACCCCGGAGGTCGCCGTTATCGGCCTCGAGCGCTCTTGCAAGCGAGAGCGCATCGCCTGCGGCCTTGGTGGTGCCGTAACCGACGTGAGGCCGCACAACCACGGCCGCGTCGCCGATCAGCGCGACCCGCCCGAAGGCAAATTGCGGCGAAAGCAGGTCGTAGATCGGCGTGAAGAACGGGCGCTCAATCTTCTCCAACACATGAAGCAATTGCGGTGCGATGGCGGTCCTGGCTGCCGCCCGCATGCTGGCGATCACGTCGTCGCGAATGAGTGCGGGAGAGATGCCCATCGGGTGGTGACGACCGGTGGCATCGGTCAACATGGCGTCGAGATCGGCCTCGCTCGTCCGCCGGTACCAGACCCAATTGTAGCGGCGGTTGCCTTTGCGGAGGTCGTTGTTCTTGCCGGCAATCGGATAGCCGAGAACCTCGGCCCCCGGCGGAAAATGAAAGGTGAAGCGGTCGAACACGGCGTCTCGGATGTCCGGTTGCAACGCTGCCTCGTCGGCCAGCCCTCGCCAGATCAGATAGCCGCTGTACTGCGGCGTGATCGCCGGCAGGAACTGCTGGCGCACGGTTGAGCGGAATCCGTCTGCGCCGATCAACAACTCTCCTTCAACGCTACGCCCATTCCCAAAGATTGCGCGCACGCCGGCGGCGTCCTGCTCGATCGTCGCGAGGGTGTGATCGAGGTGGTAACAGCTGTCGGGCACAATCCTCCGCACGAGCTGGTAGAGCCGGTCCCAGGACGTCACGGTCTGCGGAAAGGGCCGCCGGCCGATGACGGTTCCTGCTTCGTCGAAGGCGAGGCGCTCGCCGACCTCGACACCGATCGCGTTTGTCCCAGCTCCGCTCTCTTGAAGCGCCTCGAGGAGTTCGCAATGACAGACGATACCGGCGCCACGGCCCTCAAGTTCGACGGGCGAGCGCTCGAAGACGTCGACCTGCCAGCCTCGGCGGCGCAGTAAAGCCGCCGCGAGGAGTCCCGAGGTCGAGCCACCGACGATAATTGCCCGTCTGGCTGTACCGCTTGGCGAATGGACGATCATGGAGTTCTCCATCAGGGTAGGTGGCCTGAGCTGCATCTCGTTGGTGCATCGGATCGAAGACGCCGCCTACAACGCGGCGACAATCGTCGATGCGGGACAGTCGGGCGAGGCCGCTCGTCTGTAAGGGCCCAGAGAATCCTGCGGCTGCGCCCTCGAGGAAGGGGCCGAGGCCCTCAGTGTACCCTCGGTACGCGCCAGGGTTTGGGAAGTCAGCCACCAGGCAGGCTTGAGGCGGCTTCATGCTGCCGCTGGAATTCGATAGAGCCGGCCGGTCGCCTGCAGAGTTTCTACCGTCCACGGCGCGCCCACGCCGCCGATCATCCAACCGAGGATCGCCCAAAGATCCTTGTCGACGGCGGTATCGTCCAAGGGCTCCAATGCGTCGACGATCGCGTAGATCTCCAGGCCCGAAGGGAACGGCTCTCCGCTCCGCCCAAGGAACACCAGCGCGTAAGCCAGCCCAGAGGGCGCACGGACAAAACCGGGTTCGGACAGCCCGATCCGATCGAGATCGAACGTCCGGGCAAAAAAGGCCCGGAACTCCGGATAATGTCCGAGCCTATCCTCCGTGAGCACCAGGGCACGGCGCGTGCCCCCGGCTTCCGGGCTCGCAATGACGACGATGTCGGCCATCACGCGCCTCCTTGCTGATCCAAGCGGTCGAGGAAAGCTCCAATCATGCTGCCGATCTCGTGGCCGGAATCTTCCTGCAGAAAGTGCCGACCCGTCACCATGTTCGGGCCCTCGGCATGCGGGAGGAGCTGTTTGAAGCGGGCGGCGAATGTTGCCGCGTCAAATACCTCGTCCTCGCGCCCCCAAATGATCAGTGTCGGCAGTCTGGTTTTTGCCAACTCCGCCTCGAGCCACGCGAACCGGGCCTGCGCGCGGGCGGTGTCGTCGAGCGGAATCCAACGGGGCCATGTCCAGGTCAAAAGGCGGGTTTCGTAATCGGGCAGAACGGCATCATAGGCGGCCTGAGCTTCGCGGCGGAATTTGTCACGATCGACGACCGACAGATAGACGCCGCGTCGCGCCAGGACGTTATGCCGGCCCAGCAGATAGGGGCCTACGAGCGGCGCATGCATGGTACGCCACGGAAAGAGGCGGGTGTGGAACTCCGCCGGCGGCGTCGGCCAGGCCCAGGTGCTCATGACCACCAGCGCGCGCACCCGTTCCGGGTTGCTCATCGCAAAGGACAGTCCGGTCGGTCCTCCCCAATCATGACAGACCACGGTCAGGCGCCGCAGATCGAGCTGACGGACCAGGCCCGTGAGGTTGGCGATATGCCCGTCCAGGCTGTGAGCCTGCTCGCGTGCTGGCTTCTCCGACAGGCCGAAGCCAATCATGTCAGGAACAACCACGCGGCGCCCGGCTTCCAACAGCGGCGGTATGACGTCGCGATAAAGAAAGCCCCAGGTCGGATTGCCGTGCAGCAGCAGAACCGGGTCGCCCGCGCCCTCATCGACGTAATGCATCCGCCAACCGTTGACCCGCACGTCCCGACCGGCGAAACGCCATTTGTCCTGAAAGCCCTCGATATTCGCCAGGAAGACTGCGGTCATGCGCCTATCCTTCATGGTTTCGTGGAAGCCTTGGCGTCTTCCGTGGCTTGACGCAGGAAGGCGCAGATCACCACCATCTTGGCAATGACATCTCCGACAAACGGTTCGAGGGCGCCGCTGATCGCCGTCCTCAGAGCTGGAGACGGCGATGGTGCCGAATCACCCAGCCGGACCAGGAGCCGGTCCGCCCGGGTCCGCGCCACGCGCTGTGCCCGATCGATCGCCTTGGTCAGCTGACCATCATCATTCAGCGGCATCAGCAGCAGCCAGGCCAATGACAGATAGGCCGGCCAGTGCGCGAGATGGCGATACATGCTGGCAAGTACCGCTCCCGGACGCCGGGTGCCGAGCCCGTTCAGGGTGGTCACCAGCGCGGCGGTCGAGGGGGATAGGTCGGCCAGGTTGAGCAGCCGCGGCAGCCAGGCCTGCGGCGCCGCCACCACGCCCATCGGTTCGGCAGCTTCGGCCTCCGAGGGCGAAGATCCCTGTAAGCGCGCCCGCAACGCCGAAAGAGCGACCAGCGCCATCGCGTTGGTGTGGTCATAGGCGGCAAGGACGCTGCGGATAGCGGTCAGGTCGTCCGGCCGCAGGCCCAGCCCTGCGAATACCTCCGCCGGGATGGAGGGTGTCGACGGCAGTGCAAGCTCGGCACGCAGAGTCATAGCCTCGCTGGTCACCGACCCGTCGATATAGAGCGGCCGCAGCGTTCCCCACGCCCAGGGCAAGGCGCCGTCGATCGTCGCCAGATGCCGCCAGACCAGGTTGACGACGTCGACGCCCAGGACGTGTCGGATATCCGCGAAAATTGTCGCGATCTCGCCGGTCGCGGCGGCTTCGGTGATGGCTGGAATGGGGTCGTTCATGCTGCCCTCATGCCGAATCGCCTGATATCGGGCGGCAGAAATGGAAATGACGGTGCACCGCCATTGATGCCGTGCGCGCTGGTGACGAGGAGAGGCATGTGAACGGCCGTTCTCTGAGGGGACGATGGCTGCTCACATCACCTTCTCCACTGTAATCGGCAGATCGCGCACCCGCTTACCAGTCGCGTGATAGACCGCGTTGGCGATCGCCGGCGCGACCGAGACGGCCGTCAATTCACCTAAGCCTTTGGCGCCGAGTGGGCTTGCCTCGGCGTCGAAATCGCCGACGAAATGCACGTCGAGATCGGGGATGTCGGCGTTGCTCGGCACGAGATATCCGGAGTAGTTCCGGTTGAGGAAGCGTCCGAGCGCTGGGTCTGTCTCCGATTGCTCGAGAAGCGCCTGGCCCACGCCCCAGATGATGCCGCCGATCGCCTGGCTGCGCGCCGTCTTGGGGTTGATGATCCGACCGGCATCATAGGCCCCAACACAGCGATGGAGACGCACCAATCCCAGATCGGGGTCGACGCGAACCTCGGCATAGACAGCGCTGAAGCTGAAGACGGCCTTCGGTCCCTCCGCCTCCGGCACCGGATCGTAGTTCCCGTCGCCGATCAGATGGGGAAGCCCGTTGCGCGCCAAGAGCTCAGCGTAGGTGACGCCGACATTCCTCTGCGCCAGCCTCAGCATGCCATCGCCGACGCGGATGTCGTCGGTTTTGGTGCCGGCAAACGGGGCGTCCCGGCCGGTGAGGGCGAGCTCGATCGCCTTGTCGCGTGCCGCCTTTGCCGCCAGCATGACCGAGGCGCCGGCGTTGGCCATCGTCGCCGAGCCGATCGAGGCATGCGAGGGCGGTAGCCGCGTATCGCCAAGTCGTACCGTCACGCGCTCCGGCGCGACACCCAGCGCATCGGCGGCGACCTGCCGCAGCACGGTGTAGGTGCCGGTGCCAAGCTCATGCGTGCCGATTTCAACCAGCGCCGAGCCGTCGCGGTCGAGGGTGACGCGCGCCTGCGCCGGCCAGCGCCAATGCGTGTAGATCGCCGACGCCATGCCCTGGCCGATGAGATAGCGTCCCTCCCGCATCGAGCGCGGCTCGGGAGAGCGCTTCTCCCAGCCGAAACGCGCCGCGCCCTCCATGAGGCATCGGCGCATCGCGCGCGTCGAAAACGGCCGGCCGCTATGCGGGTCGATCTCGGTGTCGTTGCGCAGCCGCAGCTCGACCGGGTCGATGCCGGCGGCGTAGGCAAGCTCGTCCATTGCGCCTTCCAGCGCAAAATGCCCCAGCGCCTCATGCGGCGAGCGCATCGCGGTCGGCGTGTTGCGATGGACATGCACGATCTTGTGATTGGTCGCGATTCCGCCGCTTGCGCTCCACAGTGAGCGGGTTGAGAGCGCCGCGTATTCGATGTAGTTGTCGAACATCGAGCTCGGCGAGATGCTTTCGTGGCGGATGCCGGTGAGCTTGCCGCTTTTGTCGGCGCCGAGCGCGATCGTCTGAATCGTCGCCGCCTGGTGTCCGACCATGGCATACATCTGGGCGCGGGTGAGCCGCAGGTGGACGGGTCGGTTAAGAAGCTTCGCGGCGAGGCTCGCCAGCAGCGTATGCGGCCAGACATAGGCCTTGCCGCCGAAGCCGCCGCCGAGATATTCGCAAATCACCGTGATCTTCTCGGCTGGGATGCCGAGTACGATCGAAATCAGCTCCCGCGTCCCATAAAGGTGCTGGGTCGTCTCGTAGAGCGTGAGCGAGCCGTCGGCGTCCCACATTGC
>Ga0335074_10005440_pt1 | contig 17610 bp, 17 predicted proteins | sample Lox_Sample_23_FD_206715 | JGI IMG/M metagenome (GOLD analysis project Ga0335074, IMG submission 206715) | Soil microbial communities from Loxahatchee National Wildlife Refuge, Florida, United States - Lox_Sample_2.3 | ecosystem: Environmental > Terrestrial > Soil > Wetlands | place: USA... | reverse complement strand
GTACAAGCTCTGATCACTCAATTGTTCCAGGAGGTACCAGTTGAAAATCTCATTGTTCTACGAATTCGCCCTACCCCGGCCTTGGACAGCGGACGATGAGCACGTCCTGCTGAAGGACTGTCTGGACGAGGTCGAGCTGGCCGACAAGGCCGGCTTCTCCACGGTCTGGCTGACCGAGCACCACTTCCTCGAGGAGTACTGCCACTCCACCGCACCGGAGATGTTTCTGGCCGCGGCAAGCCAGCGGACCAAGAACATCCGGCTGGGATTCGGCATCATGCATCTGCCGCCGGCCGTCAACCATCCGGCCCGGGTCGCCGAACGCATTGCCACCCTTGACCTCATCTCGGATGGACGAGTCGAGTTCGGCACCGGGGAATCCTCGTCGATCGGCGAGTTGGGCGGCTTCAACATCGATCCCGCCGACAAGCGTGCCCAGTGGGAAGAGGCACTGGAAGTCGCGATCCGCTGCATGATCGAGGAGCCCTTCACCGGGTTCCAAGGCGAGCACATCCAGATGCCGGCCCGCAACGTCATCCCCAAGCCGTTGCAAAAGCCGCATCCGCCGGTGTGGGTGGCCTGCACCAGGCCGGCCTCGGTGCAGATGGCCGCGCAGAAGTGCATCGGGGCACTGAGTTTCGCGTACACCGGCCCAGGCCCGCTCACCGAACGGGTGAACGGCTACTACAAGGAGCTCGAGGAAGCCGGTGTGCCGATCACCCCGCAGATCAACCCGAACATCCTCGCCATCGGCGGTGACCTGTCGATGATGGTGGCCAAGACCGACGAGCAAGCGGTCGAGCGCCTCGGCATGGGCGGCGGGTTCTTCTCGTTCGGGATCATGCACTACTACATGACCGGCATCCACACGCCCGGACGGACCGGAGTCTGGAAGCGCTATCTCGAAGAATGCAAGAAGGACCCGACGCTGGCCTACGGTCCCGGTCGTGGCGCCATCGGGTCGCCGGCCACCGTGCGGGAGTTCCTCCGCGGTTACGAGGACAGCGGGGTGGACGAGATCATCTTGCTGCTCAACCCACGCAGCCACGAAGGGACGATGGAATCCATCGAGCTGATGGGTAAAGAGGTGCTGCCGGAGTTCATCGAGCGCGACGCAAAAGCGGTCGCCGACAAGAAGAAGCGGCTGGAGCCGGTCATCGAGAAGATCGAGGCGCGCCGGCAGGGGTCGACCGCACCCAAGTTCGACGAGGGCTACTCCTTCGGCGGTTTGCCCACCGGTCGCGGCGGGAAGTTCACCGCCAGCGAGATCCCGGAGGCCATGGCCGAAATCAACGAAGGTCGCGTTCAGGCAGCGCAGCGCGCCAAGGAGCAGAAAGCGCACGGGTCGTGATAGCGGAAGTTGCCTGACCCTTGGGACACATCGACGAGCTGTGGCGTTACGACGGTCGCCGCGCCGTGGTGACCGGATGCGCGTCGGGGATCGGCGCGTACGTCGTCAGGCAGCTCACCGAGTTGGGCGCCGACGTCGTTGGGCTGGACAAGCATCCGCCGAGCACCGACGTCGCGGAGTTTCATCCCGTCGATCTGAGCGACCCGACATCCATCGACCGAGCGGTGGCCTCGGTTGGCTCCCAAGTCGACGCGTTGTTCAACATCGCCGGCGTCTCCTCGGGAATCGGTGATCCGCTGCTGGTCGTCACGATCAACTTCCTCGGCCTGCGGCAGGTCACCGAGGCGGTGTGGGACAAGATGCCAACGGGATCGTCAATCGCGAGTGTGTCGTCGCTCGCGGCGGCCGGGTATCGGGAGCATCAGCAGGTAGTCGGCGGACTGCTGAACACCGGCACCATGTCCGAGGGGCTCGACTGGTGCCACCGCCACCCCGATGCGCTGGCCGACGGGGGCTATCGGTTGTCCAAAGAAGCGATCATCCTGTACACCATGAGAAATACCGCTGCGCTCGGTGCCCGAGGTATTCGCATCAACTGCACCGGGCCGGGCGTTACCGAAACCCCGATTCTTGACCAGCTGCGCGCCGCCTACGGCCAGGACTACCTCGATGACATCCCCAAGCCTCTGGGCCGGGTGTCCGACCCCGCCGAGCAGGCCGCGGTCCTGGTGTTCCTCAACAGCCGTGCCGCCAGCTATATCTCGGGCCAAGTCGTCTGGGTCGACGGCGGCAATATCGGCGCCGCGGTCGCGCGCGAACTCGAGGAAGGGCAAGCGCTGTGGCCAGCCTGACCGACTTTCGCCGCGCCGCCGCCGATGTCAGCAACTGGGGGCGCTGGGGCGACGACGACGAGCTTGGCACCCTGAACTTCATCACCGCGGACAAGATCGCCCAAGCCGCCGGCCTCGTGAAGCACGGCAGGGTTTTCCCGCTCGGCGTGGACTTCGGGTCGTCGGGCCCGCAGGGCGCATTCAAGTTCCGGCACAACCCGATCCATGTGATGACGGTGGACGGGGGCGACGCGAGCACGCTGCCCCGCTTCGGGCCGGGGTGGGCTCGCAACCCTGGGGCGGCGGAGCTCGGAAAATACTTCCAGGACGAGCTATTTCGCTTCAACGATGACATGATCATCATGCCGCTCCAAGCTGCCACCCAGTGGGATGCGCTGTCGCACGTCTACTACGAAGACCAGCTCTACAACGGATTTCCAGCGGGCTCGGTAACCAGCCTCGGTGCGCTGCACTGCGGTATCGACAAGGTCGACGGCAAGGGCATCACGTCGCGGGGTGTGTTGCTGGACGTCGTTCGGCATCGCGGTGTGGAGACTTTTCTTGAACTCGGCAATCCGATAACTCCGGCCGAGCTCGACGACGTTGCCCGATCCCAAGGCGTCACCGTTGGGCGCGGCGACATCGTCTTGATCCGGACCGGCTGGTGGGCAAGGTTTCTAGAGACCGGAAACGGGGCAGAGCCCGGCTCGGGATTGGATTGGCGGTGCGCGTCGTGGCTTCATGACCACGAGATCGCCGCGGTGGCTGCCGATAACCTGATGGTCGAAGACCCGATATCGGGGGTTGAGGGAACGTTCATGCCCATGCACATGCTGTGCCTGCGGGACATGGGGCTGATGCTCGGCGAGTACTGGGATCTCAACGCATTGGCGGCCGATTGCGCGGCTGATGGTGTGTACGAGTTTCAGCTCATCGCCCCGCCGTTGAGAGTCGTTGGTGCGGTGGGCTCTCCATTGAACCCGATCGCGATCAAGTAAGAAGGGGCAAGGTTGATGCGCAGGGATGAGACGGAACAAGACGGGCCGCTGGTATTCGGTCTCGGCGGCACCTTACGGGCGAACTCGTCGACCGAACGAGCCCTGCGCCATTGTCTGGCTGCCGCCCGGCGCCAGGGTGGACGCACCAAACTCTATTGCGGTGGCGACATCGAATTCCCGATGTACAACCCGCACGAACCGGCCCGCACGCGGGAGGCGATTGCGCTGATCGAAGCTCTTCGTGAGGCGGACGCCGTCATCGTCGGTTCGCCGGGATACCACGGCGGCGTCTCAGGACTGGTGAAAAACGCGCTCGACTACATCGAAGATATGCGCGACGACTCCCGTGTCTATCTCGACAACAAGCCGTGGGGCTGCATCAGCTGTGCGTACGGCTGGCAGGCGGCGGTGGGCACACTGGACCAGCTCCGCGCCGTCGGTCATGCGCTGCGGGCCTGGCCGACCCCGCTGGGCGTCGCGATCAACTCCGCCGACCAAATCTGGAGCGAGGCAGGCGAACTGATCGACGCGACCGTCACCAATCAGCTGAACCTGTTGGCGTCGCAGGTGCTGACATTCGTACGATCAACTCCGGGCCAGGCCCCCGGGTGATGCAACGCAAAGAGCTCGTCGTCGACGGGCTGATCACCAGCTACCTGGAAGCCGGTGACGGCGACCCGGTCATCCTGCTGCACGGTGGCGAATTTGGCGTCAGTGCCGAAATCGGCTGGGAGCGAACAATACCCGCACTCGCTGAGCGGTATCGCGTGTTGGCACCCGATATGCTGGGTTTCGGGCAGTCGGCCAAAGTCATCGATTTCAACGACGGGCGCGGTATGCGGATACGGCACATCGCCCGGTTCTGCGCCGAGCTCGGCATCGACTCAGCGCATTTCGTCGGTAATTCGATGGGCGCTATCAACCTGCTGACCGACGCTACTTCGGATTCGCCGGTGTTGCCTATGCGCAGCTTGGTGGCCATCTGCGGTGGCGGCGAAATTCAGCGTAACCAGCATATGGAGGCGCTCTACGACTACGACGCGACCGTGCCTGCCATGCGTCGCATCGTCGAGGCGCTCTTCCACGATCCGTCGTATCCGGCTGACGACGACTACGTCCAGCGTCGTTACGAATCCAGCATCGCTCCCGGCGCATGGGAGTCGCTCGCCGCGGCCCGCTTCCGCCGGCCCGGAGCTGCGCCGCCAGCGTCGCCGTCGAGCAAACGCGCCTACGAACGCATCTCGGTTCCGGCGCTTGTGATCGAGGGCGGGTGCGACAAGCTTCTGCCACCGGGCTGGGCGAAGGAGATCGCCGACCAGATCGCCGGTGGACGGTCGGCCGTGGTCGAGGCGGCCGGTCACTGCCCGCAGATCGAGCAGCCGGCGATTGTCAACGAGCTGTTGCTGAAGTTCCTGGCAGGCGCGGCGGGTGTCACTTCGACTCCGAATGGCGCCGCGCGGACCAGGTGATCAGCCGCCCAACGATGATCAGCAACAGCAAGAACACGATCAGCAACAGGGCCGCGTCGTAGGACAGATCTTGGGCCGTCTTCGACGGCAGGTTATAGAACGTCCAGATCGGGTAGGTCAGGTATCCGACGGGGGAGTCGGTGAGTTTTCCGGTCGGGAGGGAATCCGACCAGCCCGCTGTGTACAGCATCGGCGCGGTCTCGCCGACCGCCACCGCCAGTGCCACCAGCAGACCGGTGACGATTCCGGGCATCGCCGTCTTCAGCACGACTTTGCGCAATGTCCAACCCACCGGCAGCCCCAGAGCCTCGGCCCCCTCCCGGTATGAGGTTGGCACCTGACCGAGCGCCGACTCGGTGGCCTTGGTGATGTAGGGAATGCTTATCACCGACAGCACCAGCACCCCGGCCGCCAGGGAAAACCCCCAATCAAATGTCACCACGAGTGCGAGATAACCGACGTAGCCGAGCACAATCGACGGGATACCCGACACCACCTCGTAAGCGCCGCGCAAGATTGAATAGGTTCTGCCGGTAGCGAATTCGGACAGATAGATCCCGGTCAGCACGCTGACGGTGCCACCCACCAGCATGACCCCGCTACCCAGGACCGCGGTACCGACGATCGCGTTGCGCAGACCGCCACCGCCGCCGTGCGAGTCCTGCACGAGCACGCTCCAGTGAAACACCGGCAACGCGCGGCCGAGAACTCCGATTAGCATCCACAGTGTGGGACCGACCACCACTGCCAGACAGCCGAAGCAGGCGGTCCACCAAAGGCCGTTGACCACCTTGCGTCGGGCAGCGACCGACCTCACCTCAAATACCCCGTCCGACTGGTAACGCGGTGCCTGACACCCGGCGCACCAGCGCACGGGCAGCGACATTCGTCAGCAGCGTGATCACCATCAGCACCAGGCTCGCCTCGGCCAGCGTCCTTACCGCGAAGTTGGTGGAGTCCGTCAGTGCCGAATCCAGCTGTGACACTACGGTTGCGGCGATGGTGGTCATGGTCGAGTAGATGGTGGTAGGCATGGCACCCAGCGCGGCGCCGGACACCATCGCGACGGCCATCGTCTCGCCCAGCGCGCGGCCGAGTCCCAGGACCACGGCGCCGACGATGCCCTTGGATATCCACGGCAGCGTGACCCTGCGCGCACATTCCCAATCGGACATCCCCAGTGCGGTAGCGCCCTCGCGGGCCAGCGACGGCACCTGACGGATCAGGTCACGAGTGGTGCTGGCGATGATCGGGATGATCATCACCGCCAGCACCAGACCGGAAACCAATAAACCTTCTCCGTTGCCGGGATCACCGCGTAAGTAGTTGAGCACCGGAACATCGGGCGCGTTGCGGGCGATCACCGGGGCGATGTGGTGAGCGATGAACGGTCCGAATGTCATTGCCCCCCATAAGCCCACGACGACACTGGGGATGCCGGCGAGCAACTCGAGCACCATACCGACCGCCGAGGCGAGGCGTTTCGGCAACCGTTCCACGATCGCCAACGCTGCTCCGATGGACACCGGCACCGCGATGAACAGGGCGATCGCAGAACTCGCCAACGTGCCGACGATGAGCGGCAATGCTCCGTAGTAGGCGCCCGCCGGATGTGGGACTCCGCCGGTGACAACGGTGTTGCCGTAGAGGTTTCCCTGATTCCATTCGCTCCCGGTGAAGAAGTGCAGTCCGTTGAGCTTGATCGCGGGCAGCGCCTCGATGATCAGCGTCGCCAACACGAACACGAGCGCGATCATCGGGATCACCGCGCCCGTCGCGCCGGCCCAGCGGATGGCGAGGCCCCGGCCGCGCACCCCACGGACGCGGCGCAGCACGGGCCCAAGGACAGTCGAGCCGCCAGATGCGGGCTGTTGCATGTAAAGCGTCAAAGCAGCGCTTTAGCTTGCGATTTCAGCGATCTGCGCGTCGGACAACTTCGACACCGCGGCTGGCAGTGGCTGAAAGTGAACCTTGCCCAGATATTGGGGGCTGGCACCATCGGTCACCACCCAGTGCAGAAACGCCTGCAGCGCCTGCGCGGTAGCGGCATCCTTCTGGTTTGCGTAGACCACTGCGTATTCGTAGTTGACGATCGGGTACCCGTCCGGGGCGGGCCCATTGATCAGCGAGATGACCTGGTTCGCCGGTGTCTGCGAGCCGAAGCCGGCGGCCTCGGCCCCAATGCTTGTGGCATCGGGCAAGACGTACTTACCGGAAGCATTGGCTAACGCGGCTTCGCCCAAGCCCTTCTGGGTGGCCTGATCGAGGTAGCTCATGCCGATGTAGGCGACGCAGCCGGGAGTGGCGGCGCAGCCGGTCACCATGCCGCCGGCGCCGTTTTCGCCGAGCGCGCCGGGTACCGCGGGAAAGTCGACGGTAGTACCGAAGCCCGGCGACTTGCCCCAGCCGTCGGGATCCTGCTTCGACAGATATTGGGTGAACACGAAAGTGTCACCGGCGCCGTCGGAACGGTGCAGCGGAACCACCGGGGTTGGCGGCAGATTCACCCCGGGATTGAGGGCGGCGATCTGCGGGTCATTCCAGGTCTTGATCGTGCCCTGGTACATGCCCGCCAGCACTTTGCCATTCAGCTTGAGGTGTTCGGTGACACCGGGCAGGTTGTAATGGACCTGCTCGGCGGCAATGGCCAACGCGATGTTCATCAATCCCTTGTGTGCGGCGATGTCACCCTCGGACAGATAGGCGCCGGAGGCGCCGATATCGACTGTTCTCGCGATGGCCTGGGAGATGCCGGCACCTGATCCGGTGGACGCGGTGTTGATCGTGATGTTCGGGTACTTCGTGTGATAGCCGTCGCGCCACGAATTCATCAGCGGATATAGCTCTGTGGCACCGGTCTCCGACAACGACACAATCGACGCTGGGGGCGTAGTGGCGACGCTACCGGTGCTTGCCCCCGGGTTGGACGAACCGCTTGTCGACTGCGAACCACAGGCTGCTGCGAGCAGAACCAGTGGCATGGCAAGCGACAGAGTACAAAAACGAATTTTCACGCGTCCCACCTTTCTCTAGCTTTCTTCCCCACCTTTTCGCCGTTTGCTCCGCTGTTCCCAACGACGACACCGAGAAGTCCTCGATCGCCGAACAATCCGGAGACATAACGCACGGTTTCCGCATGCTTCGGCGACAGGAATAACTGCTCGGTGGGCCCTTCTTCGACCAGCCTGCCGTCAAAAAATAGGGCCGTTCGATCGCCGATCCGGGCGGCCTGGGCGAGATCATGCGTCACCATGATTACGGTTAGGCGGTCGGCAAGCGATCGAATGAGCCTTTCGATCTTCTCGGTCGTGGTTGGGTCCAGCGAGGACGTGGGTTCGTCGAGCAGGAGCACCTCCGGGTTCACCGCAAGCGTGCGAGCGAGGCACAACAACTGCTGCTGACCACCGGACAGCCGGAACGGTGAATCGCTGAGCCGATCCTTGACCGCCGTCCAGAGCCCAACCTCGGTGAGTCGAGCCTCGGCAACGCTTTCGAATTCCCTGCGCGGCACCATCTTGTGAGCGCGCACCCCGGCGACCACGTTGTCGATGATCGACATGGGAAACGGATTGGGACGCTGGAACACCATGCCCACCTTGCGGCGAAACTCCATCAGGTCGCGGTCGGAGAAGATGCTGCGTCCGCGCAACAGCACATCACCGCTGTGCCGGTATCCAGAAACTTTGTCGTTCATCCGGTTGAGGGCACGCAGGAAGGTTGTCTTTCCAGAGCCGGTTGGTCCCAGCAACGAAGTGACGGCACGCGCAGGAAAGTCCAGACTTACCCGGTCGAGCACAGTTTTAGCGCCGAAACCCAGGGTGAGGTCCACGGCCGCCATGGCTGGCGGATCGGCAACATCAGTATCACAGGCACCAATTGTGGTGCCGATCTGTTCACATTTCATTAACCTCTGATGCTACTTTGTGACGCAACGGCCCGAGAGAACCCATGCTGACCTCTACACATCTTCCCAGGCGCCACTAAGCCTCCGCCCATCTTGGACGGTTTAAATATTTACTGTGAGTTCACCTATTTGTTGCTGAGAGGAGTGCGGTGAAGCCCACCCGATCTGGTGCCGCGCTGACCCTGCTGGTCGCCGGCGCACTGGTGTTATCGGGATGTGGCGGCAGCAGCAACAACACCTTGTCATCGAGTTCCAGCTCGGCGCCGGTGCAGTGCGGCGGCAAGACGAAACTCAAAGCGAGCGGCGCGACCGCGCAAGAAAACGCGATGGAGCAATTCGTCTATGCCTATGTCCGCGCGTGCCCGGGGCACACGGTGGATTACAACGCCAACGGCTCGGGCGCCGGGGTCACCGATTTCATCGACAATCAAACCGATTTCGCGGGTTCCGGCGATCCGTTGAACCCATCGAAGGGTCAGCCGGATCGCGCGGCGCAGCGCTGCGGTTCGCCGGCGTGGGACCTACCGGCGGTGTTCGAACCGATCGCGGTCACCTATCACCTCGATGGGGTGAGTTCCCTGAAGCTGGACGGACCCACGACCGCGAAGATTTTCAACGGTGGCATCACCATGTGGGACGACCCGGCTATCACGGCGCTCAACCGGGGCGCCAACTTGCCTGCAATGCCCATCCACGTCATCTTCCGCAGCGACCAGTCCGCCAACTCGTCCAATTTCCAGGAGTACCTCGATGCCGCATCCGATGGTGCCTGGGGCAAAGGCGATGGTCAGAAGTTCAATGGGGGGGTCGGTGACGGCGCCGCCGGAGACAATGGCACGTCGGCCTTGCTGCAGAACACCAACGGGTCGATTACTTACAACGAGTGGTCGTTCGCCGTCGGAAAGCAGTTGACGATGGCTCAGATCATCACGTCGGCGGGTCCGGATGCGGTGTCGATCACCACAGATTCCGTCAGCAAGACGATAGCCGGGGCCAAAGTCGTTGGGCAGGGCAATGATCTGGTGTTGGACCTGTCGTCGTTCTATAAGCCGACGCAGCCCGGTGCCTACCCGATCGTGGAGGCCACTTATGAGATCGTGTGCTCGAAGTACCCGGATGCCGCGACCGGCGCGGCCGTAAAGGCGTTTATGCAGGCCGCGATTGGTCCGGGCCAAGATGGTTTGGACCAGTATGGGTCCATTCCGCTGCCGAGCTCGTTCCAATCAAAATTGGCAACGGCGGTGAATGCTGTCTCATGAATCAAAAACTCATCTTTTCCCTGCGACCTGCGATTCCGCCTCGAGCGTTTGATACGGAATTCGGTGTGGCAGCGCGGTTTAGCTAGAGGGCCGCGGCCGGTTCCGCCCGGTGGGATCACGTGATTGGAGGAAGGGAGCGTTGAGGGTGAACGACAGCCGGTCGAGTTCGCTGGTGGGGTCACAGTTAGGTCCCTATCGATTGATGCGACTGCTGGGCCGCGGCGGCATGGGCGACGTCTATGAGGCCGAGGACACCCGTAAGCGCCGGGTGGTGGCGTTGAAGCTGATCTCGGTGCAGTTCTCCAGTGATCCGATGTTTCGCGCACGGATGCAACGCGAGGCTGACGCCGCCGGCCGGCTGACCGACCCGCACGTGGTGCCGATCCACGACTACGGCGAGATTGACGGGCAGTTGTATTTGGACATGCGCCTGATCGACGGCGCCGACTTGTCCACCATGTTGCGGCGAACCGGGCCGATGAGCCCGCCACGGGCCGTTGCCATCATGCGCCAGATCGCCGCCGCGTTGGATGCCGCGCACTCCGCGGGTGTGACCCACCGTGACGTCAAGCCGGAAAATGTTCTGGTAACCCGCGATGACTTCGCCTATCTGGTGGATTTCGGTATAGCCCGCGCGGCCACCGACCCGGGACTTACCCAGACCGGGACGGCGATGGGAACCTACAAGTACATGGCCCCAGAGCGGTTCACCGGCGACGAGGTCACTTATCGCTCGGACATCTATGCGCTGGCATGTGTGCTGAACGAATGTCTGACCGGGTTGCCGCCGTACCGGGCGGACAGCATCGAACGGATGGTCGCGGCGCATCTGATGGAGCCTCCCCCTCGACCCAGCGAACTGCGACCTGGCAGGGTTCCGCCCGCCCTGGACGAGGTGATTGCCAGAGGCATGGCCAAAAACCCCGAGGAGCGCTATCGCAGCGCCGGCGCACTGACCAACGCCGCCCTCGACGCGCTGACCACCCCCGAGCAGCACCAAGCCGCCATGATTCTGCAGCACGGCGAGGACGCGGCCGCCGCCACGATGGCTCGTCCAGTGGGGCCTCGTTGGCCGTCGCGCGCCGCTGCCGGCGGCAATGGAGCCAGCCCCTCGGGCATTCCATCCGCGGCCAGCCCGGCTGGTTCACAGCAGCCTGATTTCGCTCCGAGCGCGCCCGAGGGCCGCAGCAGACGCAAGTGGTGGATCATCGCCGGCGCTGCCGTGATCCTGCTCGTCGCCGCCTTCGGATACCTTGTGCGGCCGCATCACTCGCCGTCCGGGCCCGCGTGCGGACAAACCGTGTTGCCGTTCACCGGAATCGACTTCCGGCTCTCCCCTGGCGGCGTGGCGGTGGATAGCGCCGGCAACGTATACGTCAGCAGCGAGGGCATGTACGGCCGCGTGGTGGAGTTGGCGAACGGTTCGAACACCACGACGGTGTGGCCCTTCGCGGGCCTTTACCAGCCCCAAGGTATAGCGGTTGACAGCGGCGGCAGCGTATACGTCGCCGACTTCAACAACCGGGTGGTGAAGTTGGCGTCCGGGTCGAACAACCAAATTGTGCTGCCGTTCAATGGTCTCAATTACCCCGAGGGCGTAGCGGTGGATGGCGCCGGCAATGTCTATGTGGCCGACCGGGGCAACGACAGGGTGGTGGAGTTGACGGCTGGGTCCAACAACCAGACTCTGCTGCCGTTCGACGGTCTCAATAACCCGGACGGTGTGGCCGTGGACAGCGCCGGCAACGTCTATGTGACCGACACCGACAACAACAGGGTGCTGAAGTTAGCGCCCGGGTCGAACACCCAGACCGTGCTGCCGTTCACCGGTGTCAGCGTGCCCTGGGGGATCGGCGTGGACAAGGCCGGCAACGTGTTGGTCACCGAACACGACAGCAACAAGGTGTTGAAATTGCCTGCCGGATCAACCGCTTCGACCCAGCTACCCCTCACCGGCCTCAACACCCCGCTAGGGGTTACGACCGATGCGGACGGGAACGTGCTCATAGCCGACCGCGGCAACGACAGGGTGGTCAGGCTCGGCGTCGCCGGGTGTCCCGGGTAGCGGATTAGCGCCGGCGGATTGCGATCACCCTGTTGGCTAGGGCAGCCGCCAGGTAGACCACCGCCACCACGATGATCAATGTCAGCGCGGCACCCCAAACCCGCAGGAAGCCAGCGTGTTCGGGGTTATTGAGTTCGCTGTAGATCAACAGCGGCAGCGATGCCATGTTGCCGTTGAAGATGTCGAAGTTGATCGAGCGGCTGTACCCGACCAGCACCAGTACCGGCGCAGTTTCGCCCATAACCCGCGCGACCGACAGTAAGACGCCGGAGATGATGCCGGGCATCGCGATGGGAACGACGATCCGCATGATGGTCTTCCACTTCGGAAGGCCCAAGGCGTAGCCGGCTTCTCGCAGGTCGTTGGGCACCAGCTTGAGCATCTCTTCAGTCGATCGCACCACGATTGGCAACATCAGTAGTACCAACGCGAGTGAAACCGCAAAGGCACTCTGCTCGAATCCCATGGTGGCGATCCACAGGCTGAAGATGAACAGCGCCGCCACGATCGAGGGCAGCCCGGCCAGCACGTCAACCATGAAGCTGGTGAACCGCGCCAGCCGATTGGAACGGTATTCCGCCAAGAACACCGCGGTCATGAATCCCAGCGGGATGGCCAACAGAGCCGCCACCGCAGCCTGCACCAGGGTTCCGTAAATGGCGTGATAGACCCCGCCGGAAAACTGTTCCGGCAGCACTCCGCGGAGTGAGTGACTCCACCATCCGGGCTGCACGATCGCGTACGAGCCTCTTTTGATGACAACCCATAGCAGCCAGACCAGCGGTACCAACGCGATCAGGAATGAAAAGATGAAAAGTAATGCCGCAATACGGTTTTTGATCCGCCGCGCGAGGCCGATTGGCTGCACCGCCGCGGCTTTAACGGGCAGGTCGAGGGTTGGGGCGCTCATGTGTAGACCGCCCTGCCAACGATCGCGCGAGCGATCGCGTTGACGATGAACGTGAGCACGAACAGCACGAATCCAGCCGAGATATAAGCTCCGGTCGGCAGGGGCTCGCTGAATTCGTTTGCCGCAGAGGCAATTTTGGAAGCAAATGTGTAGCCACCGTCGAAAACAGACCAATGTCCTGCACTTGCGGCCGCGCGCAAGATGATCAGCACCGCCACGGTTTCACCGAGAGCGCGACCCAACCCCAGCATCGAAGCGGCAACGGCACCGCTACGACCGTAGGGCAGCACGGTCATCCGCACCACCTCCCACTTTGTCGCGCCCAGTGCTAGAGCTGCTTCGGTGTGAGTAGAGGGGGTCTGCCGGAACACTTCTCGCGATACCGAGGTGATGATCGGCAGGACCATCACGGCAAGCACGACACCTGCGGTGAAGATATTGCCGCCGCCGGCCAGTGAAACGTTGCCGGCTTTGAACAGAAACAGCCATCCCAGGTGGTGGTTGAGAAATTCTTCGATCGGCTCGATCTGCGGCGCCAGCACGAAGATTCCCCACAACCCGAAGACGATCGACGGCACTGCGGCGAGTAGGTCGACCAACGCGCCGAACGGGCGTGACAGCCGGGCCGGCGCATATTGCGTGAGAAACACCGCGATCCCGATCGCAACCGGTACCGCCAGGGCCATCGCCCAGAGTGAGCTCAGCACCGTCACCATGAACAGATCACGGATACCGAACGCCAGGTGGTTGCTGTTGGTGGTATCGAATTGTGCGCTGGTAAAGAAATTCGCGTGGTTAGCGCGCAGTGACGGAACCGCTTGGACCAGCAGGAAAATCGCGATCAGGCCGATGACGATCGTGATCGTCGAACCGGCGGCGCCGGCGACCGACTTGAATAGTCGGTCGCCGCGCCGTGCCTTGCCGCCGTCGCCGGCGCTCAGCGCAGGCGTTGTCGCAGTCAAGATGGTCCTAGTAATCAGCCGATGGCGTTCACGGCGGTGGACAACCTCGTCTTGAACGCGTCGGGAATCGGAATGTATCCGTTGTCAGCCAACCCGTTCTGGCCGGGACCAATGGTGGCCTGCAGGAAGGCCTTCACGGCCGTGCCGACCTGGCTGTCGGGGTATTTGGAGCAGACAACCTCATACGTCGCCAGCACAATCGGGTAGGAGCCCGCCTGGGTCGGCTTGTAGAAGGACACCGTGTCGAGCGTCAGGTCGTTGCCCTGTCCCTTCACCTTGGCCCCGGCGATGGTCTTGCCGACCGAGTCGGCGCTGATCGTCACCGGGTCGGGACCCGCCGACGTGACGATCTTGGCCATGTTCAGCTTCTGGGCCTGAGCGAACGACCATTCGTTGTAGGTGATCGATCCCGGGGTGCTCTTGATGGCCGCCGAGGTGCCGTCGTTGCCCTTGGCCCCCTCGCCGACACCGCCTTTGAAGCTCTTTCCGGTGCCCTTGCCCCAGGCGCCGTCGGATGCGGAATCGAGGTACTGCTGGAAGTTGTCCGACGTTCCCGACTCGTCACTGCGGAACACCACATGGATCGGCAGATCGGGCAGGGCGGTGCCGTTGTTGAGCGCCGTGATCGCCGGGTCGTTCCAGTTCTTGATGGTCCCGTTAAAGATTTTCGCCGCCGTCGGCCCGTCCAGACTCAGTGACGTCACGCCGTTGACGTTGTAGGTGATCGCGATCGGGCCGAACACCGTCGGCAGGTCCCAGGCCGGCGAGCCGCACCGCTGTTGCGCCTTGCCGTGCTCGTCGTCGCTCAGCGGAACGTCCGAGCCGCCGAAGTCAGTTTGATTGCCGGTGAATTCATTGATGCCAGCGCCCGAACCATTGGCGGTGTAGTTCAAGGTTTGACCTGAGCACGCCTGTTCGAACGCGTTGACGAACCGGGCCATGGCATTGGCCTGGGCGGTGGATCCGCTGGCTTTCAGTGTCTGCTTTCCGCCGCAGCTGACACCCGACGCCGAGGAACCAGACGCAGCGGACGAACCGGATGTTGCACCGCCTTGACTTGCGGTGTTGTTATTTCCACACGCGGACAGCATCAGCGCACTGGTGGCCAAGACGCCCAGCGCAGCACCAAATAGGTTGTGTTTCAAAATTGTTCCTTTGAACGGTCGTTGAGATGCCTAATTTCAATGCGCCACCTGCTTAGGCCGGACCATAGGATCCCGCCAACATACGAAACCGTGGCTGCTCTAGGCCAACGCCGTGAGGATTCGAAGTTAACAAACCGCGTCACCGAGCCGAACGTAACACCGCGCCAAATCGGCCCGCGATCTCTTGGCTAAATCAATCGCTTGACTTAACCGAGGCCGCGCCGATTAACTCTTGGACATGGTCAATGAACTGACCGGCAAGGTCGCGATCGTCACCGGCGGCGCGTCGGGCATCGGCGCCGGCATCGTCGAGAAGTTTGTCGCGGAAGGCGCGCGAGTCGTCATCGCCGACGTCGAGCGCGATCGCGGTGAAGATCTCGCCGCCGCAATGGGCGCCGATGCAGTCTTCCGATTGACCGACGTCTCCGACCCTGACCAGGTCGGTGCGCTGGTCGCAGGTGCCGTGGAGACGTTCGGTGGGTTGGACGTGATGGTGAACAACGCCGGGGTCTCCAGCCGGATGCACCGCAGCTTCTTTGACGACGACCTCGCCGACTTCCAGCGGGTGATGGCGGTCAACGTGTTGGGCGTGATGGCCGGTACCCGCGATGCGGCCCGGCAGATGGCGACGACCGGCGGCGGGTCGATCATCAACATGTCGTCGATCGGCGGCATTCAGGCCGGTGGCGGCGTGATGACCTACCGCGCATCCAAAGCGGCGGTCATCATGTTCACCAAATCCGCCGCGATCGAGTTGGCGCAGTACGAGGTTCGGGTCAACGCGATCGCGCCGGGAAACATACCGACACCGCTGCTGAAAACGACGACGTCCGAGAAGTCCGCCGAGGAGCTCGCGCGCTTCGAGCATGCGATCCGCGAGCAGATGCGAGCCGACCGGCCGCTGAAGCGGGAGGGCACGACCGCGGACATCGCGGAGGCGGCGCTGTACCTGGCCAGCGACCGGGCCCGGTATGTGACCGGGACCGTCCTGCCGGTCGACGGCGGCACGGTCGCCGGGAAAGTGATGCGCCCCCGTAGTGAAAAGAAAGATTAAATCAATCGCTTGACTTAATCGCGATCAAGGCGTTGACTGGCCAGGTGACCACCGCGAAGACCGCGCGCACCGACCGGGCCAGTACGACCCAAGAGGCGATTCTGACCGCGGCCGAACGACTGTTCGCCGAACACGGGGTCTTCGCCGTCTCGAATCGGCAGGTCAGCGAGGCCGCCGGCCAGGGCAACAACGCCGCGGTTGGCTACCACTTCGGCACCAAAACGGATTTGGTGCGTGCCATCGAGCAACGGCATCGGGTGCCCATCGAGATGCTGCGGCGCAAGATGGTGGCCGAGATTTTGCAGTCCGGGACCGCCGACGACATGCGTAGCTGGGTGGCGTGTCTGGTGCGCCCACTGACCGACCACCTGGCGGCGCTCGGCAACCCCACCTGGTACGCACGCTTCGCCGCGCAAGTCATGACCGATCCGGCCTACTACAACATCGTGGTGAAGGACGCCCTGACATCTGAATCGCTGGTCCAGGTGATCGATGGCATCAATCGCTGCCTCCCCGAGCTGCCGATCGAAGTGCGGGTGGAACGCAACCTGATGGCCCGCAACCTGCTGATGCACACCTGTGCCGAGCGTGAAAGGGCAATGGCCGCAGGCGCATCCGTGCCGAGTTCTGATTGGCAGGCCGCCGGGTCCGGTCTCATCGACGCGGTTGTGGGCCTCTGGCTCGCACCGGTAACACCGCACGATTGAAGAAGCAAGTAATGAAAGTGACTGTGGACCAAGACAAATGCGCTTCCTCTGGCAACTGCGTGATGAATGCTGTCGAGATTTTTGACCAGCGAGACGACGACGGAGTCGTCGTCTTGCTGAACGAGAACCCGCCGCCCGAACAGGCTGACGACGCCCGCAAGGCCGCCGCGGGTTGCCCCGCGCTGGCCATCCATATCGAGGAGTGAGAAGTGTCCGACACCCTCACCGGTACCGCCGAGACGGTTTCTGACGTTCCGGAATATCCGATGGGACGGGCCGCCGGCTGCCCGTTCGCCCCGCCGCCCGAGGTGATGGAGCTCAGCGCGGCGCGGCCGCTGTCCAGGGTCAGGATCTGGGACGGCAGCACGCCTTGGCTCATCACCGGCTACGAGGAAGTGCGGACGCTGTTCTCCGATTCCCGCGTCAGCGTTGACGACCGGCGGCCCGGCTTCCCACATTGGAACGAGGGCATGTTGTCCACGGTGCACAAGCGGCCACGGTCCGTGTTCACCTCGGACGCCGAGGAGCACACTCGGTTTCGGCGAATGTTGTCAAAGCCGTTCACCTTCAAGCGGGTAGAAGGCTTGCGGCCGGCGATTCAGCAGATCACCGACGAGCACATCGACGCGATGCTCGCGGGACCGCGGCCCGCCGATATCGTCACCGCGCTCGCGCTGCCGGTGCCGTCGCTGGTGATCAGTCAACTGCTGGGCGTGCCGTATGAGGACGCCGAGATGTTCCAGCACCACGCGAACATCGGGCTTGCCCGGTACGCGACCGGTGAGGACACCGTCAAAGGCGCGGTGAACCTGAACAAGTACCTCGCCCGGCTGGTCGAAACCAAGATGGAAAATCCGGCTGAGGACGCGGTGTCGGATCTGGCTGAACGGGTCAAAGCCGGAGAGCTCAGCGTCAAGGAGGCCGCGCAACTGGGTACCGGGTTGCTGATCGCCGGG
>Ga0335074_10005438_pt1 | contig 17612 bp, 10 predicted proteins | sample Lox_Sample_23_FD_206715 | JGI IMG/M metagenome (GOLD analysis project Ga0335074, IMG submission 206715) | Soil microbial communities from Loxahatchee National Wildlife Refuge, Florida, United States - Lox_Sample_2.3 | ecosystem: Environmental > Terrestrial > Soil > Wetlands | place: USA... | reverse complement strand
CATCAGCGAGAGCGCGCCGCAGGTGAGCCCGTGAAATGCTCCCTGGTTGTAAAGCAGGCGGGCGCGCCCCGTTTTGGCCCGCGCGAACTTAATAGCCGCTTCCACGCCCTCGCTCCCGGAACTGCAAAAGAAGACTTTACTCAATTGACCGCCGGCGCGTTGGCACAAGGCCGCGGCCAGCTCGCCAGCCAGTGCCGGCACGTGGCTTTGCAGCATGCCCGGACCGTTCCGCTGGAGTTCGCCGGCAATAGCGGCGATGATCTCCGGATGATTGTGCCCGGCATTATGCACGCAATATCCGGATAGGAAATCGACAATCGACCGGCCTTCGGAAGTAAATAGCTCGGCTCCCGCACAGCGTTCATAAGACACATCCATTCCCAACACCGCGAGCAAACGGCGCCATTGGGGATTCACAAATGTGGCGTAATCTGATGAAGTCGTGGAGACGTGCTGAACCATTTTGGGGCGGTTCTGTTTTTTGGGGGCTAATAATAAGGACGGCTTGTGCGGCAAACGCGTTTCGTCGAGCGGCCACAGCGGGCGGCGGCTTTCGCAGAAGTCACACTTGTGACATACTCAGCGCGATGCAAGCACTGATCCTGAGGGCGCACGCGACACATTACGGGATGTGGACGACGATGCAGCCCGGAAGCTTCTAGACAAATCGCGCAAAACGATCATGAAAACCCAGTTGTGGGGCGGCCGCGCCATCGCCCTGTAAGCCGCCAGCCACTCGCTGCGCGCGACCTTCGCGCGGGGCCGGTGACATCAGCTCGCCGCGCCCGCTTTTCCGCCGATGTGCGTGAGCCTCACGGCGCCATCCGGGAACACCGCGCGGATCTCCAGTTCCCCCCCATCGCGCGGATGAAATCGCCCAGCGTGCTGACGTACATATCCACCCGCCGTTCCAGCTTGGACACCGCGGACTGATTGACGCCCCGTAAGCCGGCCAGATGCTCTTGAGTGAGTTGCCTGGCCGCGCGAAGCTCATCCAGCGCCATTTCCTCGATCATGCGCTGCGTCTTGGCCGCGCTGCGCGCTCGCACATCCGGGCTTATTTTTCGCCGAAGCTCTTCGAATGTGCCTGCCATTCCATTTAAGTCCTCCCCTCTTTGCCAGCGACCGTAAGTGCGCGTTGAACAGACGGTCCGCGCGGCACGGTTTTCTCGTACCAGCGGTCGTCGCCCGTTTTGTCCCCGCCCAGCAACAACAACGCCGTGCGAGCCGGATCGAACGCATAGAGCACCCGGCAAGGCCGCCCCTCGTTGCTGAATGCGCAACTCCCGCATCTGCGCGTGCGCGCTGGAAGCCACCCCGAACAATGCGGGAACTTGCGCGTCGGCCCGTATCTTGCCGGCAAACCCACGCTGGCGTCCACGCCCACCTGCTCTTCCACGGAAAGGCCGTCCCACCATGCGCCGAATTCGTCTGTGTATTCAACCGGCCATTCCAAACAAGTATTGACATCTATGGAATGTTCGCGCCAGGGCCGAAAGTACTGCGCCGCTTAGGCTATATCCGCCCCCGGAAGCGGACATCGAAAAGTTATGACGCTTTCGGACGGCCCCCGCGCGCGGAAACTGACGAAGGTTTTCAGCCCATGCGGCAGCCCGCGCCTTAGCCATCGCGCGGCCCCCCCCCCAGCTCTTCGTAAGTGGATTTCGTCTCCTATAAGGCGGCGCGTCAACCCGGGCCCTTTGTGCCAGCCGGGCGGAAATGCAGGCGTCGAATCTCATGCGCGGGGTCATACCTGTGAGATAATCGCCCCAAATGCGAACCAGCCTCCTTCTGCTTCTGGCTCTCCTGCCCTGCGCGGCGCAGCTTTCCCAGCCCACGCCCGAGCTTATCCGCGTCAATCCACATATCTATTGCGCCACGGGATATGCGCTCGGCAACGTGATCTTCGTCCTCACGGACCGCAGCGTGGTGGTGGTCGACACGACCGAGGGCCAGGACCCCGCGCGCGCCGTGCTCAACGATTTTCGCAAGATCTCCGCACTGCCTGTCAGTTACATCATTTATACGCACCACCACGGCGATCACATCCACGGCGCGAAAGTCTTCGCCGGACCCGATACCAAAGTCATCGCGCAACGGAATCACACCGAAGAGATGCGCAAGTACATGCTGATGCTGGGCTACAATCGCAATCTGAACATGGCGCAATGGGCCGCGGATGTGCCTCGCGCGGATCGCGGCGCCACGCTGGGAGTCGACCTGCGGCATCCCGGCGCCAGCGGCTATATCAAGCCGCAAATCCTGTTCGATGAGGAGTACAAATTCACCGAAGGCGGCGTGCGCTTCGAGTTGTATCACACGCTCGGCGAAACAGTGGATCATCTGATGGTCTGGCTGCCGGATTTCGAAACGCTGCTTCCCGGCGACCTGTTTTATTGGAGCTTCCCCATGCTGGCCAGTCCCGGTAAACCCGACCGGCCAGTGCTCGAGTGGGCCGCCTCGCTCGATCGCATGCGCGCACTCCATCCGGCGTATCTGGTGGGATCGCACAGCCGCCCGCTTACGGGGCGCGATACTATCGATCAGGCACTCGGCAATTATGCGCGCGCCATCCGCTTCGTGCACGATGAAACCGTGAAGCGGATCAATGCGGGCGAGCCTCTATGTCAGATCCGCGCGGAGGTGCGGCTACCGCCGGATCTTGCCGCGCAGCCTTATTTGCAGCCGGTCTACGGCACGGTGGAATGGGCCGTAAACGGTGTGTTCCGCCAATCGACCGGCTGGTATGATTTCGATCCCGCGCACTTGAACGGCGGCGATCCGGCGCTTCTCGATCGCGCGCTGGTGGAAGCCGCGGGTGGCGCCGGCGCGATCGTGCGGCGCGCGCAAAAGGCCGCGGACGAAGGCCAGCTTCAATTGGCGCTGGAAATCGTGGAAGTGGCCGGAGAGGATGCCGCGGCGAGCCGCCTGCGCCAAGACCTGCTCACCCGCCTCGCGGCGCAGTCCAGCAACGGCATCGCGCGCAATATCTATCTGGAAGCTGCCGCCGAACAGCGCAAGTCCGCGCCGTGATGTGACTGAAAAGGCCTCCCATGGCCCTACAGCACGTGAGGGAAGCGTTATGATTTGCAAATGGCCGGCAGTGAACAATCGATCGCCGCGGGAAGGCGTCTAGCCGCCCATTCTCTTCTTTGCTAAAATACCTCTGGCGCTTTGGCCTTCTTGTCCGTGGGCAATGCGGTGACGGTGTCGGCAAGCGTTCTCCAAAATTACTTACGCCCGCGCGAACAGGCCCGAGTTGCCCTTCAGTTATTAGAACTGCGCTCCACTGACGGCGCGTGAACCTATGTTCAGACGATCTGCGGCTCTCCGATGTAGATTTTGACGTTTCCCTACATCCTGACAAGAAGCAGGAGGCGTGGTGGTGTCTGAAGATGACCTTGAAGGCGGAAGATCTGGATGGAATGGCGCTCGCACGCCTTGAGGTTGCGAACCTGATCTTCGTAAATGTATCCGCACTCCGCTGGGAAGAGGACCGTTCACCTGCCGCTGGGGAATTGATTTCAGAGGCCGCCGGGTCCCTCGATGCGAGCGCCTTGCCCGCCGATCCCCCCGGTGCACGAAATTAGTTTGTGTCGCGCTCGCCCCAAAAGCACCCCGAACGGACGCCCGTAGGCGCGTGTTACTCCGATTTCTTCGGCTTGATATCCAATCGCTTAATCTTTTGATTCAGCGTGGACAGCGGCACATGCAGGCTGGCCGCCGCTTCCGTCTGGCTGCCGTTATGCTGCTCGAGCCGCTCCATGATAATACGCCGCTCGAAATCCGCCACGATTTCGAATAGCGATGCGTCGGCGGGCAGCGCGCCGCCTTCACTGCGCAGGCGGATGCCGCTCGCTTGCAACAGGTGATCGGGCAGCACATCGATGGGCACCGAAGGGTCGGTGGCCAGCACCACGGCGCGCTCCACGGCGTTCTCCAACTCGCGCACGTTGCCCGGCCAGTTATGCTCCATCAGGATTTGCGTGACCTCCGGCTGGAAATGCAGCACCGAGTTACCTTGCGCATCGAGGAATTTTTCGTTTTCGCGGCAGTACTTAGTAAAAAAGTGACTCACTAAGGCGGGGATATCTTCCTTGCGCTCGCGCAGCGGGGGTAAGACGATGTTAATCACATTGAGGCGGTAATATAAGTCCTCGCGGAAAGTGCCTTCCTCCACGCGCTTCTTCAAGTCGTCATTGGTGGCGGCCAGGATACGCACATCCACGCGCACGGATTCGGTAGCGCCCAGCGGAATGAATTCTTTTTCCTGCATCACCCGCAGCAGTTTGGCCTGCATATCCTGGGCGATGGTGCCGATCTCATCGAAGAAGATCGTGCCGCGGTCGGCCACTTCGAAATAGCCTTTCTTCGATTGGATGGCGCTGGTGAAGGCGCCCTTCATGTGGCCGAACAAAGTAGATTCGAGCAACTCGGCGGGCAGAGATCCGCTGTTGACGGGGACGAACAGGTGCTCGGCGCGCGGCGAATTGGCGTGGATGGCTTTGGCGATCAGCTCTTTGCCCGTGCCGGTTTCGCCGGTAATCAGGATGGTCGAACGGCTGCTCGCCACCTGTCCGACAAGGTCGAGCAGGCGAAGCATACGATCGCTTTTGCCGATGATGTTGGGGAAGCTGTAGCGCTGCCTGAGGGCGCGCTTCAGGTGCGTGTTTTCGTATTCCAGGCGGCGCTTCGAGATCATGCGATCGATCTCGATGAGCAGCTTTTCGTTGTCCCACGGCTTCGAGAAGTAATCGTTGGCGCCGAGTTTGAGGGCTTCCACGGCGGCTTCCACGGAGCCGTAGGCGGTGATCATGAAGATGGGTGTTTGGCGATCGCGTCCGCGCACATCGCGCAGCACGTCCATGCCGGAGCGGTCCGGCATCATGAGATCGAGCAGCACCAGATCGTAGTCGCGCGATTCGATTTTGCGCAAACCTTCCACACCGTTGGCGGCCAGATCGACGCGATAGCCTTCCAGGTTCAGCAGGGTTTCCAGGCCTTCGCGGATGTCGAGTTCATCGTCGACGACCAGGACCAGGCCTTTATCGGAAGCGGTTGGGGATGCAGCGGCAGTCATTTCACGCACACAAACCCCGTCCTGACAGGCGGGGCTGAAAAACATCGCGGCAGCAATACAAGAACCATCTTATGCTGCATTCACCGGTTGTTGGGAAGCGGACATGGCGGCGACGCGCACCAGCGCGGCTTTCGACCAGGGCAGACGGATCTGGAAGCGGGTGCCTCCCTGGCGGCTGGAGACTTCGATCGATCCTTTATGCTCCTGGATGATGCCGTAAGTCACCGCGAGTCCCATGCCGGTGCCTTTACGGCTGCCCTTGGTGGTGAAAAACGGATCGTAGATGCGCTGCAAGTGCTCGGGCGGAATCCCGTGGCCGGTATCGGAGACATCCGCGCGCGCGCCGGATTCCTCCGCCCACGTGCGCACGGCCAGCACGCCGCCGCCTTCCATGGCGTCCCGCGCATTCAAAAACAAATTCAGGAAAACCTGTTGCAGCTTGCCGGCGTTGCCGTGCACGGACGGCAGATCCGCGGCGAGATCCAGCTTCACTTCCACGCCCACTTTTTTGATCTGGTGTTCCAGCAGGGACATGGTTTCGCGGATCACTTTGTTCAGATCCACGTCGCCGAACAAGGTGGTGGAAGTGCGCGAGAAATTCAACAGCGAATTGACGATCTCACTGGCGCGGAAGGTCTGCTTGGCGATCTTATCCAGCAAGATGGATTTTTGATCGTCGTTGGCCACCTGCTTGGCCAGCATCTGGGCGTAAGTCGAAATTACGGCCAGCGGCGTATTTACTTCGTGCGCCACGCCCGCGGCCAGCAGCCCGATGCTCGATAACTTGTCGGCCTGCACCAGGCGCTGTTCCAGCTCGGCGCGGTCGGTGACGTCGTCGAAGATGATCAGGCGCCCGATTTGCTCGTACTCCTTCGAAATCAGCGGCGCGATCGCGACATTCAACGTGGCGAAGTGACTGTGCGAGCCGTTGCCGTTGCCATTGCCATTGCCCGCATGGGGCATGACGAATTTATAGATGTGATGAATGCCGGTCTGGCCGCGGACGCGCGCGAATTGATCGGCCAGATCCGCGGGGAACAGTTCCGCCAGCGTGCGGCCCACGGCGGCATGCCGCGCGATGCCGGTCAGCTTTTCGATCTGCGTGTTCCAGCTCTCCACGCGATCTTCCAGATCAGCGGCCAGAATCCCCACGTTGATGGATTCCACTATGTTTTCGCTGAACTCTTTCAGCCGCTCGTACTCTTCCATCTTGCGCTGCAGGGAGCGGTAGAGCGTGGCGTTTTCAATGGCGATGCCTACATAGCCGGAGATAGTAGCGAGCAGTTCGACATCCACGGTGGAAAGGAAGTCGCCATCTTCCGAGCGGCTCACGCCCAGATAGGCCACCGTACGGCCGCGCACGGTGCACGGCAGGTAGTAAGTCAGATCGAGATCGGCGATGGCGGCGCGCACGCTGGCCGGCCAGCTTCGCGATAACGCATCGAGTTGATGGCGCGTGCGCTCGAAGAAAATGTAGGGCTGCTCGAGATCCCAGTTGAGGAAGCTGAGGTCCAGTTGCGCGGCGGGCAATTCGGGCGGGCGGCGGCGCGCGCCCATCGACATTTTCAAATGGAACGCCGGCTGGCCTTCGGCCTGCTCTTCGGCCAGAAACACGGCCATATGACGGATCGAGAGGGTATGCAGCAGCCGTTCGCAAACCGATTTCAGCATGGCGTCCAGATCGGTTTCCGCGCTCAACTCGCGCGCGAATTCCACCAGCGTGCGGCGGTAATCGTAGCGGTCGCGATAGAAATGCTTATCCAGGCGCTCTTGAATCCAGGTGCGGATGGGCTGGAACAGGAAGGCGGCCACCAGCATCACGGCGATCAGGCCGATATTGCCAACGTCTTTGAAATTCTTTTGCACCAGGCTGCCGAGCGAAAATACGATGCCATAAAAAGCCGCCAGCACGCATACGGTGGCCAGCGTGTATGCGTAGCCGCGGCGGAAAAGGATATCCACATCCATCAGGCGGTAGCGCGCGATGGCGTAGGCCAGCGTGAGCGGAATCAGCGCCAGCGAGAGCACTGAAAATCGCATGTACTGATTCGGCAGCATGCCCAGCGCATAAGGCAGCACATAAAGAACGGCGAACGGCAAGATGCCGCAGAAGGTGCCGTTGCGCAGCCATTTCAACTGCTGCCGCACGATGGGATCCTCGGCCTTGCGGTAATCCAAGCTGAGCGCCAAACCGCTCAGCAGATAAGGAACGATCAGCAGGGGCTGCCACAGCCGGTCGAGCAGCCAGCGCAATTCGACGATGGAAATGCCGATCTGCAAAACGCCGGAAGTGATGGCCAGCCACACGGAAAACAGCGCCACCGGCGGCACGTAGAGCATCGCGACCCAGAACTTCGAGCGGAACCAACGGCGCGGCTCGGGAAATGTCAGGCAGAAGTGCAGAAACACGGTCGGCGCGAGCAAGCCCGCGGCCACGTTGGCGAAATACACCACCTTATCGAAACCGTTCAGCTTGCCGGTGTAATGGAAGCAGCACAGAATGAACGAGAGTAGACAGAAGATGTAAAAGTGCAGCGCCATGTGGGCGCTGCCGCGCCGGAAATAAACGAACAGACCGATCAGCAGATACGCGGCGCCTACCAGATATTGATACGTGACCGCCGGATCGAGCGGCTCCTCACGGATATAAACCGAGGCGGTAAAATCGACGCCGGCGCGCCGCGCTACATAGTCCGCCTTATTCCAGGCGCCCACGGCGGCCAGGATCTGGGGAACGTCGATGGCTTTCGAGGTCGCGGCGCCGTGGATGCTAACCAGCGTGTCGCCATCTTTCAGCCCCGCCTTGGCGGCCGGACCATCGGACTCGATGTGCAGGGCTTCCACGCGGCCCGCGCGATCCACCCAAATCGCGCCATCATCGGCGAGGCGAAACTTATGCTGTTGTTCGAAATTGATGACGGCGGAAACGGCCGCGGCAATGGTGAGGATGGTCAGGATGGCCGTGGAAAGCTGAAATTTGAGTTCCTGAAACATTCACGCCGCCACAAGGGGCTTGCCGGACACACTACCGTTACGACCTGCGGGACCAGCATGTAGCATGCTGGCCGCCATCCCCATAATAGTAAATTTTTGAGTGGCTTAGCAGTAGTTTTGCTGTGGGAATCCGGGATTTGGGAGAAGTCGAATACGCGGATGCGTAGCAGGCCGCGCTTAGCGTCCGGGCTTAGGGGACAGGGGATGGGTGCCGGGGCTTTGATCCCGCGTTTTGCCGGTCTGCGATCCCCCCGCCACACTGCGCTAATGCGGCACGGGGTGGGACGGCGCGTCCTCAATATCGAGGGTTGTCCAGCCGCCCCGTTGGATATAGTCCGAGCTTACCGCCGGCAAATAATACGACCCGTGTCCCTGGCAACAGACCAATTCCGTGCCCGAGTGATCGAACAGGATGGCGCCCATCGATCCGATCCGCACCGGATATTGCAGCGTTCTTAGACAGGCACGGCAGCGGGCGAGCTGATCCCATATCGACCACCAGACAATCGCCGCGCAGGCCAGAATCACCAGCCAGATAAACAGCGGCTTGGCGACGAATAGAGCGCGGCCGGCCGGAGAAAACGAAGTAGCGTGGGTATACTCCCAGATCATCAACGCCAGAACCAGCGGCACAAATACGGCCTTGGCGCAAAAGTAGGCCCAATACTTGCGCCGGATGTGGCCCGTGCGGCGGCGGTCCGTGCGCATACCGGAACCGGCGGCGAGCAGCAGCGCCAGAACGGCCGTGCCGCAAAGTCCCGCGTACGCTAGAAGCGGCTGCCGCGTGCGCGTGACCAGCGGCGTCACTTGAATCTCCTCTGAGTCCGCATAGCCGCCATAACGCGCAGCCAAGCTACGCAGCTCCACCTGCGCATCGTCCGGCGTAACGCCGGGCTTGAGTCTGCCCAACACACCCAATTCCCGCGCCCCCGCTAATGGCTGCCATTGCCGGACGCGACGCAACAGAAAACAATAAGGCCGCGTGCCCAGCACCGTGAAGAAATCCTGCGTAACCGATGCCGTGCCATGGCGGTTCCAATGGTAGCCGGCGATCCCCGCCAGCGTGGTGTCATGCGATCTCCAATAATTGAGTAACGCCGCGGGGACCTCATGGCGATCGTTCTGTAAAATCCCACCCTGGGAAATTACGATCAGCCGCCCGGCATCGGGATACGGTGGAAACAACATAGCCCGCGTGATCGCGAAGCCATGGCTGGTGGCGGCGATCAGCGCCAGCGCCAACGCGATGGCGCCCAGACAAAATGCGGGCGAGCGCATGGCGGAGTGGAACCAAACCACGCTGGGCCGGCCCGTGAAGAGACACCATGCGTTGAGCATCGCGCCCACGAAATGGTGCCAGGTTCGCACCCGGACGTAGCGGCGCCGCAGGCCCCGCTGGCGCAACATCTTGCGGTAATGCCGGATCTCACTGATCCAGGCGCTACGCCAAGCGGCCCGGCTGCGCGGCACGGCCAGGGATGCGGCAAGTATGGCGATCCGGTAAAGAAACAGCATGGTTTCGGATAGCGCGGCTTCTAAGCCTCTCGCGCAAAACGGGGCGCGGCCCGCACCGCCAAAAACCAGTCTTCCTCCTGCATCGCGGCGGGGAAATCGCGCCCCTTTGCGCTCGTTATTTAGGATACTACGAGATCCACAGGGCCGGTAAGGCGTGGTTTCTATCTAAACCCTGGCCGCCATGCCCCAATCCCCAACCCCCCGCCGTATCTGGCACGAGCCACCGTGCGAGAACGGCCAAGGTACTGGTACCACGAATTTGCGAAACGCCGATTTTAACTTGCGTTACGGCCTCTCGCGATTTAGACTCCATACTAAGCGGCAATCGGAGGATCCTGCGCCGATTTGTATCAATCCTCCCCGCATTAGGGGCCGATAAGACCAATTAGGAGAAAGCTGAATGCCAGAGATGCCGGAATCGGAGATTTTCAATCAGTTTGCACAGATTGTGGCGCGGAGCTTGCGCATCGATGCCGCGCAGGTGATGCCCGACGCGCAACTGACCGATCTGGGCGCCGAGTCCCTCGATTTGATAGAGATTTCGATGGAGACCGAAGCCCAGTTCCATATCTTCCTGCCCGATAAGTCGATTCTGGAAACGGCCGTGGAGGTGTTCGGCCCAGGCATTCTGGAAAAAGAGGGTTATCTCACCGACGAAGGCAAGCGGCTGCTGATGTGCCGGCTCCCGCAAGCCGATACGCAGGCGTTTGAAGGCGTGGTTTCCGTAAAGGATCTGCAACGCTATTTCCTCAGAGTGGATACCTGGGTGCGCATGGTCCAGGGTTTGGTGCGGTATACGCCATCGAAGTGCGCCGCGTGCGGGGGAGCCATGACGGCTTCGATGGGCTTCCGCATGAAGTGTACGCATTGCGGCCAAGAGATCACCCTACGCTCGGGCGAGGAAGTGAATCGCGAGTGGGTGCGCGCCTACTACGAGCAGGAGTACCTGCCGCGCGCGGGCGGCGAGGTTTCGGTTGCGGCTGGCCCGGTAATCTAACGCCTCATCGCCAGGTGGACCTCGCAGGCACGCGTCATTCGGATGACCGGCCGTCAGCAAACGCAACAATCCGGTGTATACTTTTTGAAACGCGCTTGCAGAAGAGCCACCCATCGCCTACTGTAGAAGATCGGCGAAGGCGCCGGCGCGTGAGATTTTGGAGTTCGAAAAAGGGCCAGCCGGATGCCCCGTACCGATTCCATGCCGAGAGCCTGGTCGGCGCTGCCTCTCCGGGCGAGAAGAGATACGCACAAGCTGAACCGCTGTTACTCGAAGGTTATCAAGGCATGCTGGCACGCAAAGACCGGATGGGAGCCCCGGACGGCTATCACCTGGATCGCGTCCGCGAATGGGTTGCGCAATGTGACCTGGACGAACGGCGCGATGCGGCCATCGTTTGGACGGATCCCGGATAAGGCTCAGGGCCAATCCATATCGAGTGCGTAGATATCGGAGTTTCGGTGAATGACTGAGATGATAGGCGCCCCCGCCGGATCGATACCGGCGAGGACGAAACCTGTAAGGTCGGATTGTGGGATCTGACTGAAGCCCGCCACCTTCTCGGCCTTGCCGTCACTGATGCGCACCCGGAAGATCGGCTGCTCGGTACCGCCAAAGGCGTCTTGGACGTACGCGTGGCGGCTATCGCGAGACCATCTGACCGTGCTGAAGCCCGTACCATGGGTCAAGCTGCTCCAAGCGCGGGTTTTCAGGTCGAACAAAAGGACCTCGTCACCGCTGTGGTCGGCGGCGATGTAGCGCCCGTCCGGAGACCAGGACGGCCGCGTGAACGATGGCGGACCCGGAAGCACATCGATCTGATGAGTGACCAGATTCAGAAGGCAGATATGCCCGGCGGAAAGACGTCCTAACGGGCTCCGCCGGACCGCCAGGGAGTGCCCATCCGGAGACCAACTGGGATACTCATCCCAGTATCCCTCGGGTGTCACGGATTCGGCGGGGCCGCCGGCCGCTGGAACCACATAGACCCTTGGCGTGGCAGCCGCGAACACGATGCGCGCGCCGTCGGGCGACCATTGCGGCCAACGGGCCCGTAAATCAGTTGGCGTAAGCTGCCGGCATTCGCTGCCATCGGCGCGGCAGCGCCACAGGGTGTCGCCTTGAAACGTGGTATATAACAACCAGCGGCCGTCTCGCGAAAAATCAACCGCTCGCCCAGCGACTCCTGGAAGGAAGGGTGCGAACTGATGACGTGCGTCGTCGTAGCGCGCCAGTTCCCGGCGCTCCAGTCCGGCGGTGAAAAAGACCCGTCGGCCGTCCCTAGCGGGGGCCAGAAAGCCCAACTCCAGCGGAGTCGAGTAGATCTGCATCGGCTTATGGGAGAAGAACCCGCTCAAACCGTGGGATTCACGTACGGCCCAAAAGCTAAACACCGGCCCCCGCTGCGTACGAAACAGATAGTAGTTTCCACCAGGAGTCCAGATTCCCCGGTCATCCGTGTCCGGATAGACCAGATTCGAATTCCAGCCGTGTAACCTTATGGGATGCAGGTTAGCGCCATCGGCGTGGACCTCCCACAGTACGCGGCGTTTCAAATCGTTGGTCCAGAGGCTGAACCGCAGAACATCCGGGCCCGTTCCCGGTGAGCTGCGGATGGCGAATGCAGGATCCGGGATATGCAGGAGCTTACGGCAATCCGAACCATCGATATTCACGCGGAATAGAGCCGAGCCATTGAAGAAAATGATGGAACGTCCGTCGCGGGACCAGGCCGCGGAGAAGCCGGAGACACCACCGACTCTGTGCGCCGGACCGCCCGCGGTGGGGAGCAAGTAGAGAGGCTTGCTGTCTTCGAGACCGGCCAGGACCAAAAGCTGCGTATGGTCTGGCGAGATGTCCTGGATCTCGGGAAATGGGAGGGTCTGCGGCAGGGTCTGCGGTGGACCGCCCTCGACGGAAACCTGCGCCAGAGACCATCGTCCTCCCGAGCGCTCCGTGAAAAAGATTCGGGATCCGTCGGTGGCAATGTTGTTGCCGAGTTCCACGCGCCCAATCTGCGTAATCTGCAGTACGCGCGACACCCGCGGCGCACGGGCGAATCCGCCGGCCAGGCTGGTCAATGCCGCCGCGATCGCGATCACGGCGGCCGCGCCCGCGCCCACGGCGGCTGCCGCGCGATTGCGGCGCAGAAACTTGGCAGTGCGATAGCCCAAGGTGTCGGGCCGGGCCGTTACCGTGCGTCCCTCCAAGTGGCGCTGAATATCGCGGGCCATCTCCGATACCGACGCATAACGGCGCTGCGGCTCTTTACGGATCGCCATGCGGACGATGTTGTCGAGGTCGCCCGAGAGTTGCGGCTTCAGCGCGGCCGGCGCTTTGGGTTCCAGGTGGCAGACCACTTGGCTGATGGCGACGGGGGTGTAATGAGGTATCTCCTGCGCTTTTCGCCCGGTGAGCATTTCATACAGCACCAGGCCCAAAGCATAAATATCGGTGGTCACCGACGCCGCTTCACCGCGGACCTGCTCGGGCGCGGCGTAATCGGGCGTCATCACGTGCAGGGTGGTTAGCGAGATGGCCTCGCTGTGCGGGTCCGGATCCAGCAGCTTGGCGATCCCGAAGTCCAGTAGTTTGGGCGAACTGTCGCGGGTTACCAGAATATTCGCGGGCTTCAGGTCGCGATGCACTACCCGCTCCCGGTGGGCGAACGCCACCGCTTCGCAAACGTGAAGAAACAACCGGAGCCGATCCGCGATCGGTAGCGCGCGCCGCTCGCACCAAGTGGTAATGGGCTCTCCTTCGATGAATTCCATCACCAGGTAGGGAACCCCTTCCGGTGTAGACCCGCCATCCAAGAGGCGCGCGATATGGGGATGCGCGAGGCGGGCCAGGATCTGCCGCTCCTGCTTGAAACGCCGCAGCGTGGCGGGCGATTCGGCCGCGGCGCGCACCAGCTTGATGGCCACCTGCTGGCGGAATTCGGCGTCGTCGCGGGTAGCACGGTAGACTGCGCCCATGCCGCCGTGCCCGGCGATAGCATCCACGCGGTAGGGGCCCAGGCGCGCGCCGATCAGGCGTGCGTCCGGATCGACGCCGCCGGCTAAGTCGGCGGTGGCTGCCGCAATCGCCTCGCTGATCGACGACAGTCCACCGCCGGCATGATCCAGCAGGGATGCCGCTTCACTGCGTACGTCTGGATCGGCGCACGCCTGCCGCAGGAACTCGTCGCGGCGATCGCGCGGCAACTCCAGGGCCGCCGTGAACAGGCGTTCCACCTCGCTCCATTGGCGGGGGTCCAGGGCGGCCATGGCTACTGGCGCGCTCCACCGGCGAGCGCCCGGCGAAGGAAAGCTTCACCCAGCGCGATGTCCCGTTTGACCGTGGCGATGCTCAACCCCAACGCCTCCGCGATTTCCTCGCGCGCCAGGCCGCCGAAATATTTTAACTCGACGATCCTGGCTTTACGCTCGTCCTGCACGGCCAACCGCTCCAAGGCCTCATCCACCGCCAGGAGTTCCTCGGATTGGGCCATCGGAATCGGCAGGTCGCCAGGCATTTCGGCACGATGGCCGCCGCCGCGCTTCTGGGCGCAACGCCGGCGCGCGCCGGAGATCAGGATCTGCCGCATGATGCGCGCCGCCACGCCGAAGAAGTGCGCACGATTCTGAAAATCCGGCAAATCCTGAGCGACGAGTTGCAGATAGGCTTCATGCACCAGCGCGGTCGGCTGCAACGTGATGCCCGGACGTTCCTGCCGCATGCAGCCCGCCGCGAGCCTCTTCAGCTCCGCGTAGATGACCGGAGTCATAGCGTCCAGCGCCTGTTTGTTGCCGCTGGTGAACTGCCGGAGAAGGATGGTGAACTCGCCCGTCTGCAATCCGGTTCCGTCCTGTGTTTGAACAATAATACCGCTAGTTTCCGCGACTGAAAAGAGGCTGCAACCGTTAGCCATCCGCAGTTCGTTTTGCGCATTCAAGAGTGGAAGGCAGCCGCGGCGCCAGGAAAGTTTCCGGCCGGCCCGGAAGATTCCCTAAGCCACCACAAGAGGGAGCACCCCGGAAATGCACAGGACTAGCGAACGGAACTCGCGAAAAAGATACCGGATGTACAGAGCTACGATGCGCGCCGGCATGTTGGCCATGGCCGCCGCCGCACTTTTCGCCCAGCGGGCCCAGCCCGTGTTTACGACCATTCTGGACGATGCCGTCTCCATCGTAGGAGAGGCCAACGGCACACTATACGGCAGCACGGATACCCAGGTCGTGTCATTGGCGCCGCCGGCATCCCCGGGCGGGCTGTGGACCCAAACGGTACTCTACCAAGCCCAAGGCTTTGTCAGCGGGTTGGTCATGAACCGGCAAGCGGGCGGGCTCCCGATATTCTATGGACTGACCCAGAACGGCGGAACCTCGAACCTGGGCGCGCTGTTCTCGTTGACGCCGCCCGCGTCACCCGGCGGCGCCTGGACGGAGACCGATCTCTATAGTTTCAGTGGCATTGACAAAACCAGTTATCCGAGCAACCCCTCCGGCCTGGTGCAAGGCGGCAATGGCGTTTTCTACGGCGTGACCGCCGGCGTTGTGGAAGGCCCGCCCCCGCCTGAAGGCAATCCGGCCACGGTGTTCTCTCTGACGCCGCCCGCGTCACCCGGCGGCGCCTGGACACAGGAAGTACTCTACACCTACACTCCGGCAAACGGGACCACTTACCCGCTGGGGAACGTGGTGCGCGGCAGCGGGCCGGATGGAAGGCCCGTGCTATACGGCACTAACATCGACGAGCACTCGGTGTATGAGTTGACGCCGCCGGCGGTTCCAGGAGGCTCCTGGACACCAACGGTGATCGCTACGGGCGGGAGTTGGTCTCTGGTCTTGGGAAAAGATGGAATTCTCTACGGCACGAATCCAGGCGGGGGCGCTGATGGATTTGGCTCCGTGTTCTCATTGACGCCGCCCGCCCAGGCTGGCGATTCCTGGACCGAAACCACGATCTACAGCGTCAGCGGCTCCGCTTTAGGAATCACGGCGTCCGCTATCGCGATCAACCCAGACGGGGTTCTCTATGCGACTACAATCTCCAACGACGGCGGGTATCCGGGCGGCGCCATATTCTCCCTGACCCCGCCCAAGACGGCTGGGAACCCGTGGACCGAGCGCACCCTGCAGTCCTTCCCAGCCTCGCAGAAATTCACAAGGGGCGCGTCGCCTGCGGCGCCGATCTGGATCGGCGGTGTGCTCTATGGCGCCACTGGCCAGGGCGGCCCGTTCAATACCGGCACCGTTTTTATGGTGGCGCAGTAAGCGGACACGGGACGCCTGGGCGGGCCGATGCCGTTTTTCCACCTGCGCGCAGGGGCCGAGGACTCGCTTATCGATTTACAGCGAAGAACGAAAAACGAAAAAACGACGAACATGCACATGAGACGAACATGCGCCGCAGCCGGAAATCTGCAGGTGAATGTGGTCCGGAGACTACGTGGCCCCGTAGGGACGGGGCGGACACACTGGTGGGTGCAGCGGCGTCTCCGGCTGCCCGCGGCCACCTCGTCCGCGCAGGACTTTATCGAATACGTTTAATGAAACTCGGCGGGCTGTCCACTCGGTTTGCGTCGCGAGTTTAAGGAATAACACATACTTCTCAAACCAGAGATCGACTTGCAGATTCCCGGCTTTGGTGCGTGTGGCAGTCACGGAATGGAGGGACGATAGCGGCGCCTGCGGTGAGCTCCCCGCCGTTAGATCTCCAGATGCCCGCATCCACATCTACGGTGGAGTTGATCGACCCGGTGCGGAGGCCACCCAAAATCGTGCTAGCCGCCATCCGTTTAATAAACGAAATGACGGATGTGGCCGGCATCTGGCTGGAAAATCCGTGATCGCCGGTCACTGACGCTTGGTCAGCAGCACCTTCACTTCCACCGGCTCGCTGCCGCGCATCACCCTTACCAGCACCTCGTCTCCCGGTTTCTTGGCGCGCAAGGCGTAGGTGAAGTCGTAGAGGTTCTCGATCTTCTTCCCGTCGAACTCCACCAGCACATCGCCCGCTTTCAAACCGGCTTTGGCGGCGGGAGATCCCTCGCGGATATCCGCGAACTTCACGCCCTTCACTTCCTCGCCGAAATCCGGGATGCTGCCGAAATCCGGACCGTAGCCCGCATGTCCCGCGCCGGAGCCCGCCATTTCGCCCGCATGCTCGGGCTCTTTCACGCGCGCAAATTGCGGACGTCCCGGCGCCTCGAGCAACTCCTCGCCCACGTCCGCGACCAGGTCCAGCACTTTGGCGGCGTCCGGCGCGTCGATCTTGTCCCAGGTATCGCTGGGCTTGTGATAATCGGCGTGCAGGCCGGAAAAGAAAAAGAGCACGGGCACCTGCTTGGTGGTGAACGAAGTATGATCGCTCGATCCGTACCCGGCTTCCGAATAATCGATGTGCAGGGGGTACTTGGGCGCGGCTTGTTCCACATACTTCCTCAGCGTGGACCCGGTGCCCACGCCGCCGACGAATAACTTGCCGTCGCGCACGCGTCCGATCATATCCATATTGATCATGGCCACGTCTCTATCGAGCGGCAGCAGCGGATGATTCACGTAATAACTGGAGCCCAGCAGTCCCAATTCTTCGCCCGCGAAGGTCAAAAACAGAATCCCGCGTTTTTGTTCCGGCTGTTTGGAGAACCAGCGCGCCAGCTCGATCACGCCCGCCGTGCCCGAAGCGTTATCGTCCGCGCCCGGATGGACCGTTCCCACGAGCGATGGCGCCAGCGAATACTGTTCGCCCAGGCCCAGGTGATCGTAATGCGCGCCGATGACCACATATTCGCCGCTGGTCCCCGGCAGATAGCCCGCCACGTTGTGGACCGTCTTTACCACGCGCTCCACATCCAGGTTGGCGTTCACCCGCAGGGCATCCGGGAAGGCAAACGAACGCGGCTGCAGGTCCTTATCGATGTTCCGTTGAATCTCGTCAGGGTCCTTGCCCGCGAGCGCGAACCAGCGGGTGGCCATTTCGTAGCGGATCTGCGCGCAGGGAATGCCCGCGTCTCCCGGGCCGGCGTACTCGCCGAAT
>Ga0335074_10005437_pt1 | contig 17616 bp, 11 predicted proteins | sample Lox_Sample_23_FD_206715 | JGI IMG/M metagenome (GOLD analysis project Ga0335074, IMG submission 206715) | Soil microbial communities from Loxahatchee National Wildlife Refuge, Florida, United States - Lox_Sample_2.3 | ecosystem: Environmental > Terrestrial > Soil > Wetlands | place: USA... | reverse complement strand
GCCGAGAGCTTCTTGATATTGTCAGCGTCCGAACAAAGAGTCGACTCGCGAACCTTCAGCTCGAATGAGGTCAGCTTCCTGCGATACTCTCGCCGCCCCGCCTTTCCTTCAATCTGAAGGGTGAGCGCCGATAGCGCGCTTTCGGCGATTTCGTCCAGATCTGGAGCCAAGCTTGTCAGCGGCGGATCCACGAAGGCGCTTTGCACGAGGTCATCGATCCCGGCGACGGCGACCTGCCCGGGCACATCGACTCCGTACTCGCGCAGCACGCGCAGCGTGCCGAGCGCGAGCGAATCGTTGAACGCGAACACGGCTTGCGGCAGCGCCCGCCGATCCGCGCTGAGCAGCCGAGCCACCGCCTCATATCCGCCCCGCGGGGACCAGTCCGAGGTAGCCAGTTCGAGACGTGGAGCCGTCCCGATGCCCCATGCGTCTAGCTCTTCGTGGAAGCCGCGCAACCGCAACACGGCGGTGTCGGAATCGTTGACGCCCAGCGCTGCCAGGCGCTGCCGTCCCTGCGACAGAAGGTGCCGGACCACGGTCCGCGCGGCCTCCACGTTGTCGATTCCCACGTGGTCGCCGTACGGGGTGGCGGTGTGTTCGCCGAGCAGCACAAGTGGCACATCCGGTGGATCTTCGATGGTTGCCTGGCTAGCGCTCAGGAGAACGCCGTCAGCTACCGTCGCCAGAGCCCCCTTCATGATCCGTTTCTCGGTTTCCGCGTCGTCCTCGGTCGCCTCGATTAGGACGCTCAGGCCACGATGAGCAGCCGCCCGGATAACGGCCTGGGCCAGTTGGGCGAAGTACGGCTCGGCCAACTGCGGGATAACCAGCGCAACCATTCCCGTCCGCCCGGAGCGCAGCCCCCGGGCGACATAGTCCATCTTGTACTCGAGATGGTCCAGCGACGCCTGAACGCGCTCGCGCATTTCCGGGCTGACGTAGACATAGTTGTTGACTACGTTGGAGACAGTGCGCACCGAGACGCCGGCGTGCTCCGCCACGTCTTGCATACGAACTCGCGGGTTCCGGCGTGCTGCCACCCACTCATGATGCCACACAGGGGTGCTGCGGCGCGCCTGGCCGACCGAAGTCTTGCATCGTTGAAAGAAACGTCTTGCAACGTTGCACGAACCTGGTGAATACTGCAGCGGACGAGCCGCGACAAGTACGGAGCGAGATGAGCGCAAGCCGCCAGGACGGCACCTACCCACGTCCGCAGATGTGCCGGCCGGACTGGCACAGCCTCGACGGGACGTGGGCCTTCAGCTACGACGACAACGACATCGGCAAGGGTGACGCGTGGTTTCAACCGGGCTCGTTCGCGCGGTTCGCTCGTCAGATCATCGTGCCGTTCCCGCCGGAAAGCGAGGCCTCCGGCATCAGCGACCTACGTCAGCACCCAATCGTCTGGTACCGCCGCGAGGTGACGACCGAGGAGCTACCGCTGAGGCAGCCTACGCCGGGTTCGCGCGTGCTTCTGCACTTCGGCGCCGTTGACTACCGGGCAGACGTCTGGGTGGACGGTCAGCACGTCGGAGACCACATCGGGGGGCAGACTCCGTTCACGCTCGACATCACCCACGCTCTCGACGGACAAGCGGCGGCGCACGCAATCGTCGTGCGCGCCGAGGATGATCCGAGCGACCAAAGCCAGCCGCGCGGCAAACAGACGTGGCAGTCCCACCCACACAAGGTGTGGTACGAGCGGACCACCGGAATCTGGCAGACGGTCTGGATCGAGATGGTCCCCGACACCCATATCTCGGAGCTTGCGTGGCAGGCCGACCCTGACGACGGAGTCAGCGCATTCATCGAAACCAACCGCTCCTGGGCAAAAGACCTGCTCGTGACTATCGACCTCGAGATCGACGGCCGTCCCCTCGGACATGCCGCGGCCGTCATGTACGGACGACGGCTGCACCTCCATGTACCCGTCCGAGAACTCGGCAACGGGATCGATCGGGAAGACCTCCTCTGGTCGCCCGACCAGCCGGTTCTTATCGACGCGAAGGTGTCGCTGGTGAACGCCGCGACCGCGGCCGTGGTAGACGAGGCAACCAGCTACTTCGGCATCCGCACGGTCGGGGTCGGGGGTGGGCGGTTCCTCCTCAACGGACGCGCATACTTCCTGCGGGGGGTTCTCAACCAGGGCTACCGTGCTTCGACGCACATCTCGAACCGCGGAACCGACGAGCTGCGAGGCGAAATCGAGCTGGCCAAGGCCATGGGCTTCAACGCGATGCGGATACATCAGAAGGCTGAAGATCCGCGCGCACTCTACTGGGCTGACCGTCTGGGCCTGCTCGTCTGGGGCGAGATCGGGGCCGCCTACGAGTTCTCCGCGACTGCGGTCCAGCAGCTAACCGCCGAGTGGGTCACCATCGTCCGACGCGACCGCAGCCACCCCAGCGTCGTTGCGTGGGTACCCATCAACGAGAGCTGGGGATTGCCGAATCTGAGCCACGACGCCGCACAGCAGCATTTCGCCGCGGGCATCGCCAACCTGACCCGGGCCCTCGACCCGTCGAGGCCAGTGATGTCCAACGAGGGGTGGGAGCACGTTGACAGCGATATCCTCGGCCTCCACGACTACACGAACGATCCGGTCGCGCTGGCTGAGCGCTACGGTGAGGGACGCATGACTGCGGCGCTCCTGCGTCGACCCGGGGATGGCGCTGCAGGGCGCGTCGCGGCCCTGACCCGATCCCAGGTCGCCAGGTTCAAGGCCGGCAAGGCTCCGCTGATGATCACCGAGTTCGGCGGGCTGTCGCTGCAATCGTCACCGGATGCATTCGCGTACACGCACTTGAGCTCGGACACCGAGTACGCCGCGCTACTGCACGAGCTGTTCGAAGCACTGCGGTCGACCCCGTCAGTCGCCGGCTTTTGCTACACCCAGTTGTTCGATACGGCGCAAGAGACCAACGGGTTGGCTAACCAGCATGGCGAGTCGAAGCTGCCCGTCGACACGGTGCGATACATCGTTACCGGGGAGAAACGCGCCTCGTAGGCCCAGGCACCGACCGCGCGGGGCCCGATCCCGTTTCGGGGACGTGCGATTGCAGGCCGGGCAGGCGCTCGAGGCGCTGAGGTTGAGCTTCTGAGTGCCGCAGCTCGGCAGCGAACCCAAATCAACGCCGGACTGGCCAACACCCCGGCACGGGGCTTGCGGCGAGTATGCGGGAGCACAGGATCACCCGTCCCTCGTCGCGGACCTGGGGTATCGGCCGGTGCGCTGCGGGCGTCCATCAACCTCGGCAACCCAGGCCTGGTCCCGGGCGCCGGGGACGTGGCGATCTTTGCCATCCAGCCGCCCCGGGAACCCAAGGTCTCGCTCAGGCACGATCCAGCCCGCCTGGCTGGCCTCGGCGGCGAAGAGCCTTATCCGCAGGACCTTGGCCTACCGTCCATCTGGAGCCGCGAGGCGCAGCATCGTCCACGAGGCGGGCGGGAGCTGGGCAGTGATCCCACGGTCAGTCAGTTCGTGGGCTGTGCTCGGCAGCGGCGTGACCCGCGCGGGATCGGACTGCGCGTTTACGGCGCTGAGATGGGCGCCGCCAATCACGGCGTGCTCGACGATGGTGTACGTGTCGTCCTGCACAATGCGGACATCCAGCAGCGCGGCATCTGAGACGCTTCTGTTGACCGCGAATATCGTTGTAGAGCCGTCGTTAACGTCTCTGGTGGCTACCATGTCGACCGGCTTGACATCCCCACGCGAGGGGGAATCAATCGTTGTGTCGGAGTGCATTTCGACCCTCAGGACGTCGCCACGTGCATATCGCGCGGTCAACGCGAAAGGGTGGAAGATCGTCTGGCGCCAAGCCTTAGCATCGGACTCGGCTCGGATCGGCGCGATGACGTTGACGAGCTGCGCCTGGCAGGCTACGGCCACTCGGTCGCTATGCCGGAGCAGGCTGATCAGCAGGTTACCGATCACGACGGCGTCTTCCGCCGTGTATTCATCTTCGGCTACGCGAGGCGCGTGTTCCCAGGCCTGCTGGTTCTCCTCGGGTATATACGGGAGATGTTCTACGTTCCACTCGTCGAAGGAGAGCTTGATCTGCTTCTTCGTTCGCTTCATGGCGGCCACATGATCACAGGTGGCGACGACGCCGGCGATGAAATTGTCCATCGAGTCGGCAGACGCGAGGTAGCCGACTGGGTCGCCGTCGATCTTCTTGTAGTAGGCGTGCAGCGAAAGGAAGTCGATCTGCTCGTACGCATGCTCGAGTACCGCCGTCTCCCAGGCACCGAAGGTGGGCATGCCCGCATGTGAGCTGCCGCACGCGACGAGCTCGATCGACGGGTCGACCAAGCGCATCGCCTTAGCTGTCTCGGCCGCCAGCCGTCCGTACTCGTCGGCGCTCTTGTGTCCGAGCTGCCACGGCCCGTCCATCTCGTTGCCCAGGCACCAGAGCTTGACGGAGTAGGGCTCGCGCTGTCCGTGCGAGATGCGAAGGTCGGAGTACTGGGTGCCGGACGGGAAATTCGTGTACTCGAGAAGGCTGACTGCTTCGGCGACGCCCCGGGTGCCAAGATTGACGGCGAGCATCGGCTCCGCCTGGGCGCGGGCAATCCAGCGCATGAACTCGTTGAGGCCGAACGTGTTTGGCTCTATGGACCGCCAGGCGAGATCCAAGCGGGTGGGCCTCGCGCTGACCGGTCCCACACCATCTTCCCAGCTGTAACCGGACACGAAGTTTCCGCCTGGATATCGCACGACGCTCACGCCCATCTCGCGCGTCAGTTCCAGGACATCCAGCCGGAAGCCGTCTCCGTCGGCGTTCTCGTTGCCGGGTTCGAAGATTCCCTGGTAGACACACCGACCCATGTGCTCAACGAACGAGCCGAACAGTCGTGGCGGCACTGGCGCCACGATGAACGCCGGGTCTAGTGTTGCTTTGCAGGTGATCACGAGACTAGGACTCCTGTTCGTATCTAACTGTGCCATAGGTGATAGCCGCGGCCGCATATCCAAAACGCCTAACGTCCTTATGCGGGAGAACTGCCCCTTCCAGCCTCCGGCGCGTCGCTACTTGAACCCTGTCGTCGCGATTCCTTGAATGAACTTCCGCTGCACCGCGAGAAATGCCACGAGCATTGGAAGCATCGCCATCGTGGCGCCTGCCATCAGCAGCCCGTACTGGACGACGTGCGTGCCGGCAAACTCGGAGAGCCCGGCGGGCAACGTCGCCATGTTGTTGCTGGTGGTGATGATCAGGGGCCACAGCAGGTCGTTCCAGTTGTACATGAAGTGGAACAGTCCGAGGGTAAGCAGGGCGGGGCGGGCAAGCGGCAGGATTACCTTCCAGTAGATGCGGAACTCCCCGGCGCCGTCGATGCGCGCCGCTTGGCTCAGGTCCTCCGGTATCCCGAGGAAGAACTGGCGCAAGAAGAAGATTCCGAACATGTTCGTCGCGCGCGGGATTATCATCCCGGGGAAAGTATTCACCAGACCCAGCTTCGCCACAATCTGGTAAACCGGAATGAGCGTAATCTGCGGCGGGATCATGAGGAAAAGAAGAACCAACAGGAAGAACACGCGCTTGCCCGGGAAATCCAGCCGCGCGAGTGCGTACGCTGTCATCGAGTCGAAGAGCAGTGAGACGCAAGTGACCCCACCTGCGAAAATGACACTGTTCCGCAGCTCGTCCAGGAATGGGATCGCGCTCCAGATCTCGCGGAAGTTGTCAAACGTGAAGGCCGTTGGGATGAGATCGGCCGGATGAGAGATAATATTTCCCTCCGGCCGCACTGACGCACTCAGCATCCACAGCACCGGCAAGAGGATGATGAACGCCGACACCGACAGCGACGCGTAGAGCAGGACCCTGCCCGGCAAACGGGTCATCGCCAGCCGCTCACGTCGGCGAAGCTGCACAGTCATACGGGCCTCATCTCCACTCATCAGTACCTGACCTCGCGACGGCTGAAGAAGGCCTGCTGGACCAGTGCCACGGCGAAGACGATCGCGGTCAGAACCCAAGCCACTGCCGACGCGTACCCGAAGTCAAGATCTTGGAATCCCTTCCGGTAGAGGAGATACGCAAGGGTCTCGGTCGAGAAGTAGGGGCCGCCACGCGTCATGGAATAAATCTGGTCAAAGGCCTGAACCGACGCGATCGTCGCCATTATGAACACGAAGGCGGACGTATTCGACAGCAACGGCCACGTGATGCTGCGGAACTGGCGGAACTTGCTGGCGCCATCGACCCTCGCCGCATCGTACAGATCCTGCGGAACGGTGGCCAAACCGGCCAAGTACATTACCATGTAGAAGCCGACGTTCTTCCACACACCCACGATACAAACATAAATGAACGCGATTGTGGGATCGGCCTGCCCAATCCCGACGGACACCCCTAGGGGGGCAAGCCACTGCGGTACCAGTCCGATGTTCGGATCCAGAAGATACTCCCACGCTATCGCCATGACACCCAGAGAGAGGACGGCCGGGAGAAATATCGCCGCCCTGAAGAACGAACGTCCGCGGAGGCGGCGATTCAGCATGACGGCGAACAACAGGGCAAGACCCACGGTGGTGGGCGTAACCACGAGCGCATAGACGATCGTGCGAATCAGGTCACCGCGGAAGATGGGATCCCCGAACATCTGGCGGTAATTCCCAAGGCCGACAAATGTTTCAGGGCCAAATTCGGAGCTCTGGTAGAACGACAGCCGTGCCGACGAGATGAGTGGCCACAACATGAACACACCCATGATCAGCACCGACGGCGCGATGAACGCGTAGGCGCGCAGGCTCCGGCTGCGACGCAGGCTGTGCCACCGGGTTCGCCTCCCCGGCGGCACAGCCCGCGTCTTTGCATACAGAGCCGGTTCGCGTCCGAGAACCCGGGTCACTCGCTGCTCATTTCGTTGCGATTGCTTATAAGGCCGTCTCGGCTACCCTGATCGCGTCAGTCGCCTGAAGCGATCGTCGAGGTAACCTGCGAGGCCGCGTGGTTAAGCAGCGAACTCGCGCTGCTGGGATTGCTGATGATCTGTTCGATGGTCGGGTCGAACACGTCATTTTCGATCGACGCGAAGGTCGTCTGCCCCGGGGCCAGGGCGCGGGTGGTATTGGCCTGCGCGGCGAACGCCGCGACAGCCGGGTTTCCCGACAGGGCCGAGGCGGGAACGTTCGTCGTGACCGGCGGGAAGCCCGCGGTCAGCGAGAACTTCACCTGGCTGCTCTCTTGCGTGAAGTAGGCGTAGAATTCGGCGGCAGCCTTCAGCTTGCTCCCGCTGTCCGCGGCACTAACCCCCAGTACCGTGGTTGAGCCGACGCTGATGTGCTCTCCGTTGGGCCCCGTGGGCACCGGCGCCAGGCCGTAATCGATCCCGGCCTGCGTGTACCCGGTCGTCGCCCACGGCCCGTTCACCTCCATGGCGGCCTTGCCGGACTGGATCAGCTCGTCCGCCTGCGCGCCGGAGAGCCCGGGGGGTGAAATATGGTCGTTGTGAATGAGGTTGGCCCAGTACTGCACCGCCTGCAGCGAGCCGGCGCTGTCAAGCAGGACCTGCTTACCGTCAGGCGAGAAAATCCCGCCGTTCGCCTCCCACATCAGGATGGGGAACACCTCGATCGTGTTGTTAGTGCCTATCGCCATTCCGTACTGCTTCGGGTTGCCGTCCGTGCCGCCGGGAATCGTCAGCTTCTGCGCGTCGGCTGCCCATTGACTCCAGTTCGCCGGCGGGCTAGCGATACCCGCCGCCTTGAACATCGTCTTGTTGTAATAAAGCATCACCGGAGTGCTCTCGATGGGAACCCCGTAGAGCTTGCCCTGATATTCGCCTGCCGCCAGCTCCGAAGGGACAATGCTCGCCTTGTTGACCCCGAGCGAGAAGAACGAGTCCAGCGGCTGCAGCACGCCCTTGCTTGCATACTCGGGGAGATTGTCGCTGCTGATGCCGACGAGGTCGGGTCCCTTTCCGGCCCCGAACGCGGGCAGCAGCTTCGTGTAGAGCACATCCCAGGGAATCGGATCCGACGTCACGTGAATGTTCGGATGCGACGCGTTGAACTCGGCGATGACGTGATCGACGGCCGGCTTGTCCGGCCCGGTAAGGCCGTTCCAGAAGCTCAGGTTGATAACACCTCCGCTGGAAGCGCCTGCGGAAGACCCGCCGCTCCCGCCCGAGCTACATCCTGCTAGCACCACGGCACCGAGAACGGCCGCCAGAGCAGCTCCGGCCGCGGCGCCAGCTCGCACTCTTGTCACTTTCTGTCTCCCGTCATGTGATGCACTTGCGGTTTCGACAGCGTGACACAAGCCTTGCAACGATGCAAGACCTCCTTAAGCCGCACTTGGCGCCGAACCGGATAGTTATGGACCCGTTACAGCGTATGTGATCCGCACTCCGCGGGGGCGAACCAGGCGGCCGCGGTGCGGAGCACCGAGACCGCGGTCTCCTTCCTCGTTGCCGCGGATCTCGGAGTAGGCCAGGCGGGAGTGGTCGTCCGGGACGGTGTGGGTGAATGCGGTTCCGTCAGCGTGCGGCGGTAGGGCCGGCTGCGCCGGCCGACAGCTCACCACGCGACCGGCGTCGGACCCGACGGCGTTGCAGCCGATCAGGGCAGGGCCGACGGGAATGCCGGCCCGTCAAGGCCCAGAAGCTCACGGGCGCCCTCGGTCGCGGTGACCGCATCAAGCAGACGCTTATGCCAGCCTCAATCAGCGGCGGCGGCCGCAGCGGCGATGCGAGGCCCTGGCCTCGGCAGCTTCCCCGCGCGGGATGACCGACTCGGCAATGAGCGCGTGAATCTGCCCCCGACGCTCGGCAGGCGGCCCCAGACTGCTTGATCTCGCTGGCCAAGGCTCTATCGCCCCGGGGCCTCCGACTTGTCAAATCGAAAGCGATCTTGCTTTCGATCACGAAAGTAATTTACCCTTCCGGCATGACCGGGATGATCGCCAAGCGGGTGCACGCCCTTGCCGATGGGCGCGAGCTCATCTACTTCGATGACAGCGACACCAAACTGCCGCCCGACCGTGCGCCGGACCTGCGCGATCTGGACTGCCGCCCGCCGACTGCCGAGATGAGGCAGGACCCGATGACCGGAGAGTGGATATCCATCGCCGCAGCGCGGCAGAACCGCGTCGTCATGCCGTCGGCAGGCTTGGACCCGCTCGCACCACAGTCACCCGGCAATCCGTCGGAGATCCCGGCCGAGTACGACGTGGCGGTGTTCGAGAACCGCTCCCCCGCGTTCGGCCCCGGGATGCCCGCAGGCGACTCCCCCGAGGCTGACCCGGCCCGTCTCGACGGCGTGGGCTTGGAACGCCTCGTCCCGGCGTTCGGCCGCTGCGAGGTGGTGTGCTTCAGTTCCGTGCCCGAGGGCGCCTTCGGGTCGGTCAACCGCTCGCGCGCACGGACTGTCATCGAGGCGTGGGCCGACCGTACCGCCTTCCTGTCCTCGCTACCCGGCATCGCGCAGGTGTACATTTTCGAGAACCGGGGGGCCGAGATCGGCGTCACTCTGCAGCACCCGCACGGGCAGATCTACGCCTACCCGTACGTCACGCCGCGCAGCCGTCAGCTGCTTGCGCAGATCGACCGCTACGGTCCCTCCCTTTTCGCCGACGTTCTCGAAAGCGAGCGGGCAGGCCCGCGCATCCTCCTGGTCGGCACGCACTGGACGGCGTTCGTGCCCTTCGCCGCCCGCTGGCCCGTGGAGGCGCACCTCCTGCCCAACGAGCATGTCGCAGACTTCTCCGAGACAAGCGACGCGCAACGCGACGAGCTCGCCCAGCTCTACTTGCGACTGCTTCGCGGCCTCGACGCGCTCTACGACGGCCCCACGCCCTACATCGCCGCCTGGTTCCAGGCACCTGTGCGCTCATACCGGGGCAGCGCGCGCCTGCACCTGCGTCTGATGTCGCCCAGGCGTGGCGCGGACAAGCTCAAGTACCAGGCGGGCAGCGAGTCTGGGATGGGCGCCTGGATCGGCGACATCCGCCCAGAGGCACAGGCTGAGCGGTTGCGCTCGGCGATCGCCCAGGCGGACGAGGTGAATCCGGTATGACCAGCCTGCTGTCCGAGGCCCGCCGCGGCTTTGAGGCCGTCTTCGGCCGCTCACCGGACGGCCTATGGTCAGCTCCCGGACGGGTAAACCTGATCGGGGAGCACACGGACTACAACGAGGGCTTTGTGCTGCCCTTCGCGATAAACCGCCGTACCGTCGCAGCGCTTGCCCGGCGGGACGACGGAATCGTGCACGTGTCCTCGAGCTCGAAGCGCGGGGTCGGCGAATACATGCTGGGCAGGGCCTCGGGCACCACTGTTCACGGCTGGGCCGCCTACCCCTTGGGCGTCGTCTGGGGGCTGGGGCAGTTGGGCGCCGACCTGGCGGCTCTGCCCGGCTTTGACGTGCACTTCGTCTCCGACGTGCCGCTCGGCTCCGGGCTGTCGTCGTCGGCCGCCCTGGAATGCGCGCTCGCCGTCGCGCTCAACGACGTATGGCGGCTCGGGTTCGAGCGCACGCGGCTCGTTCAGGCGGCGCACCTAGCCGAGAACGACTTCGTCGGCGCCCCCACCGGCATCCTCGACCAGTCCGCCTCGCTGCTTGCCCGCGACGGGGCCGCGCTCTTCCTCGACTGCCGGGAAGGCTCGTCGTCTCCCGTGGACCTCCGGCTCGACGCGTCCGGTCTAAGCGTTCTCGTAATCGACACCAAGGTGAAGCACGAACACGTCTGCGGCGGCTACGCTGCCCGGCGCGCGTCGTGCGAGAAGGCCGCGCGCGCCCTCGGCGTGCGGGCACTTCGTGACGTCACCGCCGCGCAGCTCCTCGCGACCCGCGACTGTCTCGACGACGAGACCTACCACCGCGCGCGCCATGTGGTCACAGAGGACGAGCGGGTCATCGAGACCGTCGAGGCCCTGCGCGCGGCCGGCCCCGCTGCAATTGGCGACTTGCTGTCGGCATCGCACCGCTCCATGCGCGACGACTTCGAGATCTCCACCCCGGAGCTCGATCTGGCCGTCAGCATCTCCACGGATTGCGGCGCGATCGGAGCCAGGATGACCGGCGGTGGGTTCGGCGGATCCGCGATCGCGCTGGCCCCGGTCGGCGTAATCCCGCACCTGCGCACCATGGTCGACCAAGGGTTCAGCCTGCATGAGTACGCAAGGCCGGAGATGTTCGCTGTGCGGCCGTCCCGGGGCGCCCGACGCGACGAGTGACGCCGTCAGCAGGACCAGCCAACTGCTTAACGGACACTCAAGTCTTGCATCGATGCAAGAACTGTGCCAATCTCCGATTTGTGAGACCGGCCGACGGTCGACAGGGTCGCCGTCACTGCTTTCTCAAACAACCACGGATGGGCTAGGGATGGCACAGAACATGACCGCCTGCAGGCGCTCTCGATGGACACGACGACTGATGTATCCAGTCGCCGTGCTGCTCATGCTGTTGACCTGCATAGCAGGCGTGGCCTTGGGCGGCACGCCAGCCGGCGCGACAACGCAGGAACCGTGCGACATCTTTTCCACAGCCGGCGACCCCTGTGTTGCCGCGTACAGCACGGTTCGGGCGCTTTTCTCGTCCTACGATGGCCCGCTGTATCAGGTACAGCGCGCATCAGATGGTCAGACTTCCGACATCGGTCTGCTGGCGACCGGCGGTTATGCGGACGCCGCGAGCCAGGACAGCTTCTGCGCAGACACGGTTTGCACCGTCACCAAGATCTACGACCAGTCATCCGAGCACAACGACCTGACGCCGGGTCCCGTCGGCACGGCCGGTTCCGGCGACTCTGGCGTCCGCGCCGACTCGCTGCCGGTCACGGTCGATGGCCACGAGGCCTACGGCCTGTTGTTCACGCCGGGCACCGGCTACCGCATCATGCAAGGCGCGGGCGTGGCAACCAACGGGCAAGCGGAATCGATGTACGCGGTTATAAGCGGTACCTACATTTCGCAGGTCGACCGGTGCTGCTTCGACTTCGGCAACGCCGAAACCACCGCTGCGGATACCGGCAACGGCCACATGGACGCGCTGAACATCTCCGATCACTGCACCGCCGAGCCTTGCGGCGACGTGGGGCCATGGTTCCAGGCCGACTTCGAAAACGCGACCTTCATGGGCGGCGGCCTCGGGATTAACGGCTACCAGAACCCCGACAACGTCGGCATGGGCTGGAACGAGCCTTTCCTCACCGGCGTACTCCGGAACGATGGACAGGCTAATTTCGCGCTCGATGGAGGCAGTGCGAATGCGTCAAGCCTGACGTCCCTGTACGCAGGGCCTCTACCGAGCCAGCCGAGCGGGTACGTCCCTATGCAACAAGAGGGCGGAATCGTCCTCGGGATCGGCGGCGACAACAGCAACGCCGCCTCCGGCGCCTTCTTCGAAGGCGTCATGACCCAGGGCTACGCATCGAACGCCACTATCGCGTCCCTTCAATCGAACATTCAGTCCGTCGGCTACTCGGGAACATCTGGCGGCGGCACCGGAGTACCCATCGCGTATCCCGCAGCCGGCAAGTGCATCGACGTCTACGGTGACGACAACGGTGTGGATGGGGCGCCCGTCGACATCTGGGACTGCCTACATGACGCGGTCGACCAGCGGTGGACCCCACCGAACGGGCTCGATTCCGGGCCGCTTCGCTCACTGGCTCGATGCATGGACACCGTCGGTGAAGGGACGAGTCCGGGCACGCTGGTGCAGCTGTACGACTGTAACAACGCGGCGAGCCAGAACTGGACACAGCAGAGCAACGGAACGCTGCTGAATACCAATTCAGGCCTCTGCCTGACCGATCCAGGTGGCAGTACGACGAACGGCACGCAGCTCGACATCGAGACATGCACCGGCGCGACCGATCAGCAGTTCTTTGCCGAGTACGCGTATCAGCCCGTTGGAGCGCCCAACGGCAAGTGCTTGGACGTAGCTGGCCCCAACAACGGTGGCGACGGCGCAGTAATTGACATCTGGGATTGCCAAAGAGAGTCACCGGACCAGTACTGGCTGCATAATGCGAATGGATCGCTCACAACGATCGGTCGCTGCCTGGACGATCCGAGTGGCTCAACGACACCCGGCACCAAGGTTCAGTTGTATGACTGTAACGGCAATGTCGCGCAGGTCTGGGTATCGCAGGCGAATGGGTCACTTCTGAATCCGAATTCGGGGCTGTGCCTGACCGATCCGGGTGACAGCACGACGGACGGTACGCAACTCGATATCGAGGCTTGCACCGGGAACAGCGATCAAGTGTTCTCAGTTGCCAGTGGGCAGCCGATCAATGCACCGGGCGGCAAGTGCGTTGACGTTAGTGGCGACGATCAGTTCGGCGACTGGAATGACCTTCCCGTGCAAATGTGGGATTGCAACCCATCTGCGGCTGACCAGCACTGGACCCACTATCCGGACAACACCCTGCGGAACGGCCTCAACCGCTGCTTGGACATTGACGGCAACAGCACCGCATCAGGGACTCTTGTCGGGCAGTTCAACTGCAACGGGGTCGGGGGGCAGCAATGGGTCCAGCAGGCTGATGGCACGCTCTTGAATCCCCAATCCGGGCTGTGCCTGACCGACCCGGGCGGCGACACAGCCAACGGCACCCAACTCGATATCGAGACCTGCGCGGGTGCCTCTGATCAGGAGTTCAGTTACGTCAGCGCCATCGCCCTCTACCCCGGCCAAGAGGTCTCGTTCCGTGCGACGACGCCGTGCTGCACGGGCGATTACATCAGGCACCAGAACGGAGTCGGGATCATCTCCCCGATCACGATTTCGAACCCGACTGGCGACAAGCAAGACGCCACCTGGATTGTCGAACCGGGACTGGCTAACAGCTCGTGCCTGTCGTTCGAATCGAAGAACTACCCGAACGGCTACCTCCGTCAATCCGGTGGTGAGATCTACCAACAGCAGAATGACAACAGCACAGGTTTCGCGACGGACGCGACGTTCTGCGAGGTTCCGGGGATGAATGGGCAAGGCGTGTCGTTGCAGTGGTACGGCAACTCCTCGCTCTACATACGGCATTACAACGGCACCCTGTACGTTGCGAGCGACGGCGGTTCAGATCCGTGGGACTCCACGACATCCTGGACCGACGATGTGAGCTTCGTGCCGTCGCCGGCGTGGGCACCGTAATCGCTACTTCCGGCCAGACCTAACCGAGCCGAAGGCTGGAGGTGGCGAAGGACCCGGTTGCCGCGGATGACGTGTCCTGTCACGCAAACGCGACGACCGGGTTCTCCGCGTCTTACAATCGATGCTCAGGGACCCAACGCGGTTAGCACTATATGGGCGCAAAACGTGGGCTAAGCCCGCTCACCTGTGGGCGGCTCCCGTTTCCCCAAGTTATCGCCTCAGCTTGAAGACCTCACCAGAAGGTCAACGGCCGGTCCCATTCCCGAACCTGCCTTTCCACTAGCAAGGCGTGGCCGGTGGCGATATAACTGGCTGGACTGGGTTAGAGGAACGTCCAGCGCGGTCCGCCGTCGTGCCCCGTTGATCCGCCAACCGTAGAGGGGGCACGGGCTGTGTTCGGACCTCACTGGGAACCCGCCGAGGGAACCTGCATCGATATCCGCTTCACGGGCACCGCCAACTCCGGAATCGAGAACCGCAGACGGCTGCTGGAAATCCGGTGCGGGGACGCGGAGCCGTTCCGGGCCGAGCTAGGCGCCTCCGGCTTCCGCGAGGACTTCACGGGCCTGGAACGGGGCGAGACGTGCCGGATGACCTGCGATGTCAAGCGGCAAGAGGCTAAGTGGGACTTCTCCGATCCCGCCCTCAACCGGAAAGCTGGCCGCAAGGCCCACGACGCTGGCTTCCAGGCCGAGCTGAGCCTGGATCCGCCGACGAAATCCCCGGGTATGCCCGCTGTTTAAGTGAAAAGGTGTCCTCTGAACCGGGATGATGGGAGTTCCTACGCTTCCAGCAGCCCGGCCCGAGAGGACACCCGGTAAGTGCGATTGTTGCATACCCTTGCGCGGACGCGCGCCGTGTTCGACGACCCGAAAAGGTGGCACCGCCTTCACATCCCGCCTTCTCCTCTGCTATGCCGCCGCCACTTGTAAACGATCTTGATCGCCGATTTTGTCATCATTAATTCATGACCTTCGAAGCCGTCACACGCGTGCACCATCTGACGATCATGGTGAGTTCAGTTGCGGGAATCCGGCCGGTCGCCCGCTCTACGGCGCAGATCGCCTCCCCGCGCTCCCCCACTCGCGCGGCGGCGCCCGCATTGGTCCACGCACTCGTCGCCCAGCAGCCTCGATGTCGCTACAGCCTGGAGACGACGTTTCCCGTCGGAGTCCAGTGCCTTCCACGGCGCTCCACACATCCACCGCAACGGCCTCTTGCTAGCATTTTCGCTAGCATTTGCTAGCCATATGAGAGAACCCGCACGTAGAGCCATCTGCCGAGCACCCCGGCGGTCGGTCACTTGTGCGACATCCCGGCGTGCGCGGTCTTGATGATCTTGAGGATCTCGGCCGGCTCGTCGGCCACGTGGAACAGCTCGAGCTCCTCGGGGCCGATATTCCCGCTGGCCAGCATGGTCTCCTTGAGCCAGCCGAGCAGCCCGTTCCAGTAGGCGCTGCCGACCAGGACGATCGGGAACTTGGTGATCTTCCCGGTGGCGACCAGCGTGAGCGCCTCGAACAGCTCGTCCATCGTCCCGAAGCCGCCCGGCAGCACGATGAAGGCCTGCGAGTACTTGATGAAGACGGTCTTGCGGACGAAGAAGTAGCGGAACTCCACCCCGACGTTCACGTAGTCGTTGAGGCCGGACTCCATCGGCAGCTCGATGCCGAGCCCGACGGAGACGCCGCCCGCCTCGGCGGCGCCCTTGTTGGCCGCCTCCATGATCCCCGGGCCGCCGCCGGTGATCACCGCATAGCCGGCCTTGACCAGCCCGGAGGCGATCTCGTCGGCCAGCCGGTACTCGGGCGTGTCCCGTTTCGTCCGCGCCGACCCGAAGACCGACACGGCCATGCCGAGCTCGGCCAGCAGGCCGAAGCCCTCCACGAACTCCGCCTGGATGCGCATCACCCGCCACGGGTCCGCGTGCACCCAGTCGGAGGGGCCGCGGCGGTCGAGCAGCCGCTGGTCGGTTGTGGTCGCCGGAATCTGCTTGTCGCGCAGCGTCACGGGCCCCTGGCGTCGGACCCTTCGCGCGTTACTTCCGCCCATAGTCCTACCCACGGTAGCCACCAACTGTCGGTGCTCTGGCGGAAACACGCCGTACCGAGGGGAAACGGCCGGAGAACGATCAGCCGGTGACGCCGTGGTCGCGCGGGAACGAGCGAGCCGGCCGGCTCGAGCGCCCGGGTAAGGCCGGCACGGCGGTACTCCCCACCTGCCCGGCTAAAGCCAGGTAGTTTGACAGCGTGCGGACGACCTCCTCGGGGCGCACCGCGTCGTACAGCTATCAACGTCCCTCGTGGCGCCGCCCGCTGATCGTGCTGGGCGTGATCCTCGTGGTGGTGGCGCTGATCGCAGTGGGCGCCTACGCCGCCTACCAGGCCTACGGGCGGTACGTCCAGCGGCTGCTGACCGTCCCCGGGTGCCAGGCGGGAACCGGCGTGAACGCGATCGGCCTCGACTTCGGCGAGACGGCCGACGCGGCCACCATCGCCGGCGTCGCCGCCCGCGACAGGCTCCCCCGCGAGGCGCTGATCGTCGCCTACGCCACCGCGTGGCAGGAATCCAAGCTGGAGAACCTGACCTACGGCGACCGGGACTCGGTCGGCATCTTCCAGCAGCGCCCGTCGGAAGGGTGGGGGACCACGGCCGAGCTCGAGGACCCGGCCTACGCGTCGCGCGCGTTCTTCAACGCGCTGGTCAAGATCCCCGGCTACGCGAAGCTGCCGGTCGACGTGGCCGCGCAGGACGTGCAGCACAGCGCCGACGGCGCCGCCTACGAGCAGTACGCCCAGTCCGGCACCGCCCTGGCGGCCGACCTGACCGCGGCCCCGCACGCGATCACGTGCTGGTACGACCCGGCCGCGCAGGCCGCCAGCGAGGGCGTTTCCGCCAAGCTGAACCTCCGCGCGGCCCTCAGCGGGTTCGCCGACGCGTTCGGCCGCCCGAGCGCGGACGGGGCGGTGACGTCGGTCAGCCTGGCCCGGTCAGGCGGCTCGGCTGTGATCTCCGCCGCCCGGGGAGACGGCTGGACGGCGGCCGACTGGCTTGTCGCCAATGCCAGCTCGTACGGCATCACGCAGGTCAGCTACGGTGGGTACCAGTGGACGGCAGGACTAAGCGAAACGAGCTGGCAGGCAGAACCCGGTCAGGCCCAGGGGCGTATTGTCGCCAGCTAGCAGGGCCAGCCACCATACTGTTTGGTAGTTCAAGTGGGTTATGAACGTTAAAGAGGAGCTCCCGTGACCTACATCATCACGCAGCCATGCGTTGATGTGCTCGACAAGGCATGCATCGAAGAGTGCCCCGTGGACTGCATCTACGAGGGCGAGCGCATGCTCTACATCCACCCGGACGAGTGCGTGGACTGCGGCGCGTGCGAACCCGTATGCCCGGTTGAGGCCATCTACTACGAGGACGACGTCCCCGATCAGTGGAAGGACTACTACAAGGTCAACGTCGACTTCTTCCAGGACCTCGGCTCACCGGGCGGCGCG
>Ga0335074_10005436_pt1 | contig 17623 bp, 12 predicted proteins | sample Lox_Sample_23_FD_206715 | JGI IMG/M metagenome (GOLD analysis project Ga0335074, IMG submission 206715) | Soil microbial communities from Loxahatchee National Wildlife Refuge, Florida, United States - Lox_Sample_2.3 | ecosystem: Environmental > Terrestrial > Soil > Wetlands | place: USA... | reverse complement strand
GTGTACCATGCGACGTCCACCGGCTCGGTGGCCAGGGCAGACTCGGCGCAGCGAGCCCACCGCTCGAACGAGAAGTGCTCACTCCACCCGTCGAACCGCGCGCCGTCACGCCACGCGGCCAAGATCACGCGGCCGACACGGCGGTCGCCCCGCGAGAGCAGGCCTTCGATGAGGCCCGGCTGCCCGTCGTGATACCGGAACCCGATCGACTTGCCGTAGGCGCGATCGGCCCGCAGCGCGCCGCCGAGCGCGCGCAGCCGCGCGTCCACCACCTCCGGCGCGCACTGCGCGGCCCACTGGAACGGCGTGTGCGGCTTGGGCACGAACCCGCCGATCGACACCGTGCACCGGATGTCGCGCCGCCCGGTCGCCTCCCGGCCCGCGGCGATGACCCGCCGGGCCAGCTGCGCGATGGCCAGCACGTCCGCGTCGGTCTCGGTCGGCAGCCCGCACATGAAGTACAGCTTGACCTGCCGCCACCCGCCGGCGTAGGCCGTGGTGACCGTGCGCAGCAGGTCCTCCTCGGTGACCATCTTGTTGATCACCTTGCGCATGCGCTCCGACCCGCCCTCGGGGGCAAAGGTCAGCCCGGACCGGCGGCCGTTGCGGCTCAGCTCCTCGGCCAGGGTCACGTTAAACGCGTCGACTCGCGTCGACGGGAGCGACAGGCCGACGTTGGTGCCCTCGTAGCAGTCGGCCAGGTCGACCGCGATCTCGTTGATCTCGCTGTGGTCCGCGCTGGACAGCGACAGCAGCCCCACCTCGTCGAAACCGCTGGCCTTCAGACCGCCGGCCACCATCGAGCCGATGGTGGAGATGGACCGCTCTCGCACCGGCCGGGTGATCATCCCGGCCTGGCAGAACCGGCAGCCGCGGGTGCAGCCGCGGAAGATCTCCACGCTGTATCGCTCGTGCACGGTCTCGGCCACCGGGACGATGGGCTGGCGCGGGTACGGCCACGCGTCCAGGTCCATCACCGTATGTTTCGAAACTGTTGACGGAACACCTTGACGATTCGGTTCTACGTTCGATATGCTGCCGTCGGAGCGGTACGAGACGTCGTAGAAGCCGGGCACGTACGCGACCCTGGTGAGCCGCAGCAGCAGGCCGTCCCGGCCGCCGGGCTGCCCGGCGCGCTTCCAGTCGCGAATCAGGTCCGTGATCGCGAGCACGGCCTGCTCGCCGTCGCCGAGCACGACCGCATCCACGAAGTCGGCGATGGGCTCGGGGTTGAACGCCGCGTGGCCCCCGGCGATGACCAGAGGGTGAGCCATCGTCCGTTCGGAAGAAAAAAGAGGAATCCCCGCCAGATCGAGCACGGTGAGGAGGTTCGTGTAGGCCATCTCGGTCGCGAAGCTGACGCCGAGCACGTCGAAGGCGCTGACCGGCCGGTGCGCCTCCAGCGTGAACTGGGGCACGCGGTGCTCGCGCATCAGCGCCTCGAGGTCGGGCCAGACGGTGTAGGTGCGTTCGGCCAGCACGCCGTCGCGCTCGTTCAGGACCTCGTAGAGGATCTGAACGCCCTGGTTGGGCAGCCCAACCTCGTAGGCGTCCGGGTAACATAGCGCCCACCGCACGTCGGTGGCGTCCCAGTCCTTGGTGACCGAGCCAACCTCACCCCCGACATACTGGATCGGCTTGCGCACGCGCGGCAGCAGTGGCTCCAGCGCTGGGTACACCGATTCGACAGGCATCTAAGTACATTATCTGAACGAACGGTGGTGGCTGCGCCGCGTGACGCGGATCGCACCGCCGGGCGGACAGCGCGGGGCCAGCTGGCCGCCGGGCTTGCGGTAAACGGGCTCGTCCGCTCGGGCGGGCGTTTAGGGTTGTCACCTGTGATGTCTGGACCGAGCGAAGGAAAGCGATGACTAGGTACCGCTCTGCCACGCTGGCCCTGGCCGCCTGCGCGGCCAGCCTGGCCGTGGCAGCGTGCTCCTCCGGGACCCCGTCGGCCAGCTCGTCCGCCACGACGTCGGTCTCCCCCGCCGCCACGGGAACGGGGACGGCCGCGCCGGTCACGTCCGCTCCCCCGCCGACGAGCGGCGCGCCCATTGCCGGCCGTACGCTCCAGGTCAAGGGCAAGCTCGGCAGCTTCCCGGTCCCGGCCGCGGCGAAGATCGGCGAGAACATGTCGGGCGGCTCAGCGCTGGTCCTGGTGTTCGGCTTGGTCGCGCCGGCGGACGTGTCGCGTTTTTACGCCACGGCGCTGCCGAAGGCCGGCTTTACGGTCACGTCTAACTCGCTGGTCAGCCAGAACGGCCAGAACGGGGCGCTGATCCAGTTCAACGGCCACGGTTACCGCGGCAACATCGAGGCGATAAACCAGTTCCCGGAGAGCATCGCCGGACTCGGCACCCAGAACGTGACCACGGTCACCATCTCCCCGCAGTCGTAACGCGCTGGGCCGCGGGCCGGTGACGGGCAGGCGCTAGTCGGCGAAGACGCTGTGATGGCGGCGGACGGACTGGAGCATGCCGATGGCGATCATGTCGGCGAACACGGCCGAGCCGCCGTAGGAGACGAACGGCAGCGGCAAGCCGGTGATGGGCATGATGCCGATCGTCATGCCGATGTTCACGAACGACTGGAACGCGAACCACATCGCCACGCCGGAGGCGATCAGCACGCCAAACAGATCGTCGGCCCGGCCGGCGATGCGCAGCGCGCGGACGATGACGATGAAGAGCAGCACGACGATGGTGAGCGTGCCGACGAAGCCGAGTTCTTCGCCGGCCACCGTGAAGATGAAGTCCGTCTGCTGGGAGGGCACGTAGTTGCCCGCCACGATCGAGCCGTGGAACAGTCCGGTGCCGAACATCCCGCCCGACCCGACCGCGATCTTGGCCTGCTGCGCGTTGTAGCCGGCGCCGGCCAGGTTGGCGGCCGGGTGCAGGAACGAGGTGAACCTGGTCAGCTGGTAGGACTTGAGCAGGTGCGTGCCGCCGGCGAGCGCCACGACCGCGGCGACGACCGCCGCCAGGGCGCCGATGATGCGCAGCTTCGTCCCGGACAGGACGACCATGGTGGCCGTCACCACAACCAGGATCAGGGCCACGCCCAGCGCCGGCTCGACCGCGACCAGGACCATCAGCGGCGCGGCGGCGAGCAGGGCCAGGAGCACCGAGCGCAGGCCGGGCGTCGCGGTCCGGGCCTGGCTGAACACCGTGGCCATGACCAGGACCAGCGCGATCTTGGCGAACTCCGACGGCTCGACCTGGAACCCGCCGGGCAGGTTGATCCAGGCGCGCGCGCCGTTGATGTCCGAGCCCAGCGGGGTCAGCACGGCCAGCAGGCCGAGGATGGTCGCGCCGTAGACGAACGGTGTCCATGACCGCAGCCGGCGGCTGCCGGCGAAGCTCACGACGAACATCAAGATCAGGCCGATCCCGGCCCACAGGGCCTGCTTGACCATGTAGGTGTGCGGGTTGTCGCCCGCGGCCAGCAGGGAGGGCTGGGTGGCCGACCAGACGAGCAGGACGCCGATCGCGCTCAGCCCGCACACCACGATGACCAGCACCCAGTCCATCTGGCGCAGGACCGAGTTCCGGGCGAAGGCCCGGGCCAGCAGGGACCGCGGGCGGCCGCCGAACGTGCCGACTCGCGGCATGCTGTACCCGCGGACGGTGTAGCTCGGGCTGGACCGGCCCAGCATCATGGCTCCCTGGTGTAGCCGGCCGGCGCGTCGATGACGCCGGTAGAGGTGATCTGCGGCAGCGCGGACGGCACCCGGCCGTCGGGCACCGCGGCCGCGTGCTTTTCCAGGCCGAAGATGCCGTCCCAGATCTGGCGGACCGCGGGGGCCGCGACGTCGGCGCCGTAGCCGGAGTCCGGGACCATGACGATGACCACGTACTTCGGGTCGTTGCACGGCGCGAACGAGGCGAACACCGAGGTCGCGTTCTTGCCGAAGAGCTGGGCGGTTCCGGTCTTGCCCGCCACACAGACCTGGTTGAGCGGGAACCCGCCGAAGGCGCTGGCCGCGGTGCCCTGGGTCACCACGCCAGCCAGCGCGTTCCGGATGTAGGCCAGCGTGTTGCCGGATACCGGCAGGTGGCGGATGACCGGCGGGTTGATCTTCTGGACGACCTGCCCGGTGGCCGGGGAGAGCAGCGCCTCCCCGATCCGTGGACTGTACAGCGTCCCGCCGTCGGCCAGCGCCACGTATGCGCTGGCTAGCTGGAGCGGAGTCACGGTTACGTAGCCCTGGCCGATCGCGGCGATGGCGGCCTGCCCGGGTTCCCACTGCCAGCCGTTCTGGCAGTCCTGATACTCGATCTGCTGGACGTAGGAACCGTTCGCCCTGCCGTACTTGCACCAGTTCTGACCGGTGTGAGCGTTGTCTTTCCACAGGTAGTACAGCCACTGCCGGGTGGGGATGGTGCCGTCCGACTCGGCGGGCAGGTCGATGCCGGTCGGCTCACCGAAACCCCAGGCCAGCTCCATCTTCTGCATCTTCTGGATGGGGGCGTTCGGCCCGGTCGTGTTGTTGGCCTGCGGGTCGTCCTTGAGGTACATGTCGTAGCCGAGCTGGTAGTACACGGTGTCGCAGGACTGGATGAGCGCCTCGGCGAACGTCATGTCGCCCAGGCTCGGCTCGCCGTCGTTCTTGTACGTCGCGCTGCCGATGTTGATCGAGGCGGGGCAGTTGTACAGGCCGTCCAGCGGGTACCCGTCGGCCACCGCGGCGGCGGTCGAGGTGACCTTGAAGGTCGATCCGGGGGCGTACTGGCCCTGGGCGGCCCAGTTGATGATCGGCTCCCCGTCCTTGGTGCCGAACAGGTCGCTGAATTCCTGCTGCGAGATGCCGCCGGTCCACACGCTCGGGTCGTAGTCCGGGTAGCTGGCCATGGCGACGACCCGGCCAGTGGTGGTCATCACGACCGCGGCGCCCTGGTTGGCGGCGTTCCCCTCGGCCCGCGACCGGTTGATCGCGCCCTTCAGGGCATTCTGCGCGTCGGCTTGGATCTGCGCGTTGAGGCTGGTCACGAGGTCATCCCCGCTGGTAGCCGGGGTCTGGCTGACGGTGCCGGTGACGTCGCCCGCGGCGTTGACCGACACCACCTGCGTCCCGGCCTTGCCGCGCAGCTGGGTGTCGTACTGCGCTTCCAGGCCGGCCTGGCCGACCAGGTCCACGCCGGAGAAGCCGGTCACGGGCAGGTGGCGGCTGGCGATCTCCTGCGGGGTGATGGGCTGCAGGTAGCCCAGGACCTGCGCCGGGTTGGCCCCGTCCGGCTCGGGGTAGTCGACGACCGGCTGGACCTGCGCGGTGACGCCCGGGAACTCCTTCTGTTCCTCCATGACCTGCAGCGCCACCTGATCGGAGACGTTCTGGTCGACCGGAATGGGCTGGTAGGGCGAGCCGGCCCAGCAGGGCTGCGGGACGCCCTTGGTGCACAGCCGCGTCTTCTCGCTCAGTTCGGTATACGACACGCCGAGCAGCGGGGCGAGCCGCTGCAGCACGGGCGCGGCGCCGCCGGGCAGCTGGTTCAAGGTCATCATGTCGACCGAGACGACCAGGGCGGTCTGGTTGGTGACCAGCGGGTTGCCCACGTCGTCGAGGATCTTGCCCCGGACCGCGGGCACGATCACGTCCCTGGTCTGGTTCTGCTGGGCCAGCTTGGTGAACGAGGTGTTGTTGATCACCTGCAGGTAGTAGAGCCGGCCGCCGAGCGAGATCAGCATCGCGGCCGCGAGCACGTAGATCACCACGAGACGGCGGTGCGCCGACACGTTCATCGGTAACCTCCTGTCCGCCATCTCTTCTTCGACCTGGGCCGGGGTATGCGCAGCCGGGGGGTGCCGCTCCCCAGCCGGGGCGCGCGACGGCCGGACAAGGCGCGCCGGCTGGTGCCGAGCCCGGTTCTGCCGAGTCCCGTTCTACCGAGTCCCGTTCTACTGAGGCCCGTTCTACTGAGGCCTGTTGTGCCGAGGCCCGAGGACGAGCGGCGCAGCCAGCCCCGGCCCGGCGACCTGCGCCGGACGGGCTGGCGGACGCCGGACTGGCGTGGGCGCAGCCGCGGCTGGCGCCGGGCCGGCCCGCGCAGCGCGCTGGCCAGCCGGGAGAGCATACCCGGCCGGGACAGGTGCGGCGCGTATCCGGTGGCGGAACCGCCGGGCGACGAGCGAATCCGACTGGCCGTTCGGCGCGAAATCAGGGAGCGGCCGAATACCGAGGCGCGGCCGGACGCGGGCGAGCGGCCGAGTGCGGATGAGCCGCTGAGTGCGGATGAGCGGCCCCGAAAGGGGGAGCGACCCAGGAAGGGCGATCGGCCGAGGAAGGACGACCGGCCGATCGGGGCCGACCGCCGGGTGGGGGCCGACGAGCGCAGCGCCGACGGCGAACGGCTGAACACCGAGCCGCCGAGCAGGGACCGGCCGAACCGCGAGCTGTTCAGGCGGGAGTGGGCCAGGGTGGAGCTCAGGGTCCGGCTGGTTCCCCCGAACCTGCCCGAGCCGCTGCCGAGCATGGACCCGCCGAGCGCTCCCCCGCCTCGGCTGGTCCCGAACCTGACCTTAGCCGCGCCGCCGCCCATCGCGCCCGCCATCGTGCCCGCCCGGCCGGCGCCCCGGCGCGCGCCGGTGGCGTACGCGGCGCCGAGCGGGCCGCTCTGGCCCAGCTTCAGCCGCGGCTCACGCCTGGCCGTGGCCAGGCCACCAGCTCCCTGGGGGCGCAGGCCGCCGCCCAGGCCCTCGCCCTTGCCGCGCTCCGACAGTCGCAGCCGCGGCGTGCTGCCGCCGTTGACCTGCCTGATCGCGCCCTGGTTGGCGCTGGCCGAACTCCGCGCCGCGGGCGTGGCCCAGGCGGCCCGGTCGCGCTCCCCGCGAGGGGCACCGGCCAGGCGCAGCACCGCCGCGGCCGCGTACAGCGCGAACGGGCACAACAGCACGTCGTAGGCCGCGGCCACGGGCAGCACATGCCTGATCGCGGACCAGGTCACCCGCGGGTCGCTCAGCATCGCGCCCAGCAGGGAGGCCAGCGCTTCCCCGCAGACGGCGCCGGCCGCGGTGATCACGATCTCGAACAGCGCCGTGTGCCCCTGTTCCGGTGCCCCCTCGCTGTTCGGGGCCTCGGCGGCCAGGCCGCACAAATAGCCGATCAGGCAGAACACCAGTGCGTTCTGCCCTACGAAATGGCTGCCTGGCGGGGCCACGTCCAGCGCCAGGCCGCCCCAGAAGCCGATCAGCGTGCCGGTCAGCGGGCCGCCCGCCAGGGCCAGCGCGACCACCGCGAGCAGGACCACGTCGGGTCCGGTCCCGCCGGGGAAGGCGATCCGGTCGACGATGGTGACCTGGACGATCACCGCGACCGCCACGGCCGCGAAGGAGATCAGCCCGCGCAGCATTAGCCTCCGCCGCCCGTCGCCGACGGGGTGGCAGACGGTGCCGGCACTCCCCCAGCCGTCGCCGGCAACGTTCCAGAGCCCCCAGAGGCCGACGAGGACGGCCGGGGAGTGACGGTGACCGTGACCGTGGGGGCGGGCCGCGGCAGGATCGAGGTCCTCGGGTTGTGCCGCGGCACCTGCACCACGATGCCGACCACGCCCAGAGCGGTGAAGTTAACGAACGGGCGGACCGTCGCCGTCTGGGTGAGGGATCCGGGACTGCTCGAGACCGAGACGATCGTGCCCACGGGAACGCCGGGTACCTCCGGCTGGTCGTTCACCGAGGCGTAGGTGTCGACCTGCTGCCCGGGCTGCAGCACCGCGTTCGCGTCGAACAGGGTCAGCCGGAGCATGGCGGACCCGGACATGGACTTGCCCGTCCCGGTCAGGGTGCCGATCTCGCCGCTGCCTTCCATCTGCACGCCGATGACCGAGGCCGCGTCGTCGGCCAGCTCGACGGTCGAGGTGTCCTCGCTGACCTGGGTGACAATGCCGACGAACCCGGAACCGTTCAGCACGGTCTCGTTGGTCGTGATCCCGTCGCTGCGGCCGACGTCCAGCGTGACGGTGTCGGCGTAGTCGCCGCCGGCCGCGATGACGTTGGCGGCCATGATCCGGTAACCGCCCGCGTCGAGCTGGAGCAGCTGAGCCAGCTGCTTGCGGGCGGTCTTGCTCAGCTGGGCCGAGCTGAGCTCGGCCCGCAGCTGGGCGTTCTCCCGCTGCAGGTTCGCGATCGTGCTCTGGGCCGAGGGCCCTCCGGTAATCGAGTCGAAGAGGCTGGCCACCGGATTGGTCACATCGTGGGTGACCCGCTCGATCGGCCCGAAGATGTCCGAGCCGACGTTACGGGCCGGGGAGGCGCCGCCGTCCCGGAAATCCAACGTGATCAGGGCCAGCGCGATGATCAGGAGCACGCCAAGAACCAGGCGTGTACGCCGGCTGTCGTGCACTGCGGCTCCCTCGTCAGCGTTCCCCAGCCCTGGCCCGCTCGGCCGAGCCTACCGGGGTTCTCGGGTCTTACGGGTCCGCGTCAGGATCAGCGCCTGGAGTCGGGCACCAACACCTGACGCAACGTCTCGAAGTCTTCGACACACTTGCCCGTGCCGAGCACCACGGAGTCCAGCGGATTGTCCGCGACCTGCACGGGCATCCCGGTTTCCTCCCGGATTCGTGACTCTAGCCCGCGCAGCAGAGCGCCACCGCCGGTCAGGGCAATGCCCCGGTCCATGACGTCGCCGGCCAGCTCGGGTGGGCACTTGTCCAGCGTGTTCTTGACCGCGTCGATGATCAGGTTGACCGGTTCCTCGATCGCGCGGCGCACCTCCGCCGCGGTGATCACTACGGTCTTGGGCAGCCCGCTGACCAGATCCCGGCCCCGGATCTCGGCCTGCGGCTCGTCCTCGGCGGGGAACGCAGAGCCGAGGGCCATCTTGATCTCTTCGGCGGTTCGCTCGCCCAGCATGAGCGAGTACTCCTTTTTCCCGAACGTGATGATGGCCTGATCCAGCTCGTCGCCGCCGATCCTGATGGACTGCGAGGTGACGATGCCGCCCAGGGAGATCACCGCGACCTCGGTGGTACCGCCGCCGATGTCGACGACCATGTTGCCGGTCGGCTCGTTAATCGGCAGGCCCGCGCCGATCGCCGCGGCCATCGGCTCCTCGATGATGTAGACACGCCGGGCACCGGCCTGATGACCGGCTTCCTTCACCGCGCTCTGCTCCACGCCGGTGATCCCGCTCGGCACCGCGACGACGAGGCGCGGCTTGGCCAAATGCGAGCGCCGGTGCACCTTCTGGATGAAATAGCGCAGCATCCGCTCGGTCACGTCGAAGTCGGCGATGACCCCGTCCTTGAGCGGGCGCACCGCCACGATGTTGCCCGGCGTGCGGCCGATCATGCGTTTAGCCTCGGCGCCGACCGCGACGATCTGGCCGTTGTTGGTATTGAGCGCCACCACCGACGGCTCATTCAGCACGATGCCGCGTCCACGCACGTAGACCAGCGTGTTCGCAGTGCCGAGATCGACCGCCATGTCACGGCCGAGGAACGTCAGCGCGTTGCTCATGGGGAACGGGAACCTTCCGATCCGGGCTGGAGATCTGGAACTGTTGACGCGGGCAGTGAGTCCACGCCGTGGCACGGGCTGGGGGTTCTTACTTCGACAACGGTGACACCGGTTCACCAGGTTCCGGGAAGATGATCCTCCCGGGCGTGGGCGAGCCCGTCACCGGATGCTGATGATTCGCCACTGCGATCAAGCTTACCCACGATCGGGCGTGCCACCCGCGAAGGCCAGCGCGAGCGCGACCGCGGCGGTGACCGCCGCGGCGATGAGGGCCCAGCGGGTCGTGGCCGTCAGCAGCGCCGCGTGCACCGCGGCGGAGGTCCGGGCACCCTGGAGGGCCTGCATCTGGACGGCGCCCGCCGCCAGGTAGCCGCCGACCACCCCGGCCAGCAGGAGCACGACCCCGCACAGGGCACCGCCAGGGCCCGCGCCCCGCAGCGCGGCGGTCAGGGCGGCGGCCAGGCCGCCAATCAAGGGCACGCACAGCAGCGCGAGCACGCCCGCATCGGTTACGGCAGGACCGGCCAGGGACACGGCACCGAGGGCCGCCGCGGCCACGCCCAGGCCGGCCGCGTTAGCCATCCGGGTGAACGTGGTGCCGGCTCGGGCGGACCCAGCGTCGGCTCCGCGCCGCGCCAAGGCGAGCGCGGCTCCGCATAGGGCCGCGACGGCTACGGCGCAGCCGATCTCCGGCCCGAGTCCGGCGGGAGGGGCCAGCGCGGTCACGGCCCCGGCGGTCGGCATGACGGTGAACCCGGTCACGGCACAGACGGCGGCCAGACGGCCCGCGGTGCTGGCCCGGACGGTCATGGCGGTCAGGCCGGCCAGCGCGATCGCGTCGGCGATGGCCGCCGCGATCACGGCGTGACTGCCCTGATAGGTCACGGCGAACGCGATCGCGGCGATGCCCGCCACCGGCGGCACCAACAGGGCGAGGAGCGCTCGCTCGAGGCCGGGGAAGGCACTGCGCACAGCGGTCCTGGCGATCCGTTCGGTCAAGAGGGCGTACAGCGCGGCCAGCGCGAGAGCGGCCCCGGTCAGCCACGGGCCGGGCCGCAGCGCGGCGGGCCACCCGCCGACGGCGACCAGGTGCCGCATCACCGCAGGCGCCACGGCCAGCGCGCACACCGTGGCGCAGGCCCACCAGCCGGCCAGCGACCGTGCCGTCCGGCCGCGCTCCGCGACGATGGCGGCCACCGCCGCCATCGAGATCCCGGCGCCCAGCCCGTGCAGCGAGCGGTCCACGCCGATCAGCAGCACCGTCCGGGCGGTGCCGCCGAGCGCGTCGGCGGCACCGATGGCCAGCAGTCCCGCCAGCAGGACGGGCCCGGCCCGGAACCAGCGGGTGGCCAGCGCTCCGAACGGTGCCGCGACCGCCATCGCCGGCAGCGCCAGGCCCGCGGTCCGGAGCAGGCTGCCCAGGACGTTCGGCCCGGCGGCGGCGAACCGCGCCGGCAGGGACCAGGCGATGGCGTCCGGGATCTGCAAGACCGCCAGCGGGACCACCACCGCGACCAGAGCCGCCGCGCAGAACGCCACCGCCGCGTTCCGGCCCGCGGACATGCCCTGGGCTGAGGTTGTGCCCCGGGCCGGGGCTGCGGACCGGGTGCGGCCTGCAGGGTGTGTGGGGGCTGTGGGCCGGGTGGGGTCTGTAGGCCGGGCGGGGGCTGTGGGGCGAACGGGGGCTATGGGGTGGACAGGGGCTGTGGGGCGGAACCTTGCTGCGGATTGGGCCGGGATCGCGGGCGGGCGTCGGGTGGCCGGGTGGGGTTCGGTGGGGGCAGGAGGGGCCGAGGTCGGCTCCGGGCCGACCCCGGCAGGCCGGGGTCGGCGGTCCTCGGCAGTTTCCCGGGACGTGGCCAGTGCTCCACGATGCTGGGGTGTCAACGGCCATTGGGAAATCCGGTTGGGTGGTCTTGTTTTCTCCGGGCTGGCGGCCACCAGTTTTCCAGGCTGGTGGCCGTGTGTTCTCCCGGCGGGCGGGGGTTAGGTGGCCAGCGGGATCACCCCCTTGCCTGCCAGGGCCTCGGCGAGCCGGTGTGAGTCGCCCTTGGTGAGGACTAGGTGGGCGTGGTGGAGGAGCCGGTCGACGGTGGCGGTGGCGAGGGTCTTGGGCATGATCGAATCGAAGCCGGAGGGGTGGATGTTGCTGGTCACCGCGACGGAGCGGCGTTCGTAGGCGGCGTCGGTGATGCGGTAGAACGCCTCGGCGGCGTCCTGCCCGGCCGGGAGCATGCCGATGTCATCGACCACGATGAGGTCGCTGCGGCAGATCCTGGTGACGGTGCGGGCGACGGACCCGTCGGCTTTGGCTCTGCCGATTGCGGTGGTGAGGGTCTCCAGGGTGAACCAGGCCACCCGCAGGTCCTTGTCGATCGCGGCGTGGGCCAGGGCCTCGACCAGATGCGACTTCCCGGTCCCGGACGGGCCGGCGATCACGAGATTCTCGGCCCGTCCGATCCACTCCAGGGTGGCCAGGGCGTCCAGGGTGGGGCCGGGGATGGAGGATTCCCCGGCCCGCCAGGAGGAGAAGGTCTTGCCGGAGGGGAACGCGGCGGTCTTGCGGCGCATCCGGCGGGTGGCGGCGTCCCGGCCGGCGACTTCCTCGGCGAGCAGGACGCGGAGCACCTCGGCGGCCTCCCACCGCTGGGCGCGGGCGGTGGCGAGCACGTCGGGTGCTGCTTTGCGCAGGTAGGGCAGGCGCATCCGGCGCACGAGCGCGTCGAGGTCGGCCGGGAGCGGCGGTGCCGCCGGGCCGGTCACCGGGACTGCCCTGGTTTGCTCGGGAAGTCGAGGTAGTCGATCGCGAGGTTGGCGTCGTACTCGGCGTGGCCGATGGCGGTTCCGTCGCGGGCCGCCTGGGCCAGCACAGCTGCCCCCAGGGGGCCGCCGTCCTGCCTGATCCACGCGAGCACGTCCGAGCAGGCGCATAGCGCCTGGCGGATGAATGCGGCTTCCCCGCCGGTCAGGACCACGCCGTCACCGGGCTGGCGCGGCGTCATCGTCCCGCCTCCTGCTCGCCGAGGCGGGCCCACCCGGCGGTGCCGGGCTGGACCGAGTGGGCCTCATCGGCGATCACGACCTCGCCGATCTCCCGCTCGGCGGCCAGGTGGTCGATGATCGAGGCCAGGTCGCCGTCAGCGAACCGGCCGGCGATCGCCGCCAGCCCCAGAGCAGCATCCGCCGTGTCCGCGCCGACGACGGCGGCCAGCTCGACCGCGCGGGCCATCTTGGACCGGATCCGGGCCGCGCCGCACGCGGCGGCCTCGGCCAGCCACCGCTGCGCGCCGTCACCGAGCGCCAGGAACGCCGCCTCAGCCTGGGTCCGCGGCCGCGGCCTGGGCTGGCGCGGCCCGTTCCCGCCCGGGTGATCCGGGTAATGCTCGTCGCAGATGGACGGGCTGCCCGGTGTCGACAGACGGTGCCGGGCGATCTCGCCCGCGCCCCGCCCGGTCCGGGCGGTGATCACCAGTTCCTCCCCGGCGGCCCGGCACCACACCCGGGTCCCCGCGTGGCCGGGCGGGGTGGAATAGCGGACCGACCCGAACCGGACGGTCTGGTCGTCGCCGACCAGCCGCTCCTCGCCGAGCGCCAGCGCGTAAGGCTCGTCCGGCAGCGGGTGCAGCATCTCCCGCTCGGCGGCCAGCCGGCCCGCCGGGACCGCGGCGGTCTCCCGGTGCACCCGCCCGTTGACCCGGCCGCAGAACTCGGCGCAGGCCTCCTCGAGCCCGGCGAAGCTGCCGTAAGCCGGCAGCAGGTTCGCATCCGACGGCACCAGGTCTGCCTTGGCGATCTTCACTGTCGCCTCGACGCCGCCCTTGGACTCCGGGTCGAACGGCACGCACGTCTCCACCTTGCAGCCGTAATGCCGCCCCAGCGCCACCATCTCCGGGTGCCGCACCGGGATCCCCGCGACGTGGTCCATCGTGACGGTCCGCGCGTTGTCGGTCAGCAGGTACGTCGGCGCCCCGCCCACCGCGCGCAGCGCCTGGTCGATGCACCAGGTCAGCGTCCCCAGCTGCTGGTCCCAGACCGGGATCACCACCCGGAACCGGGACCAGGCCAGCCACGCCGCGAACAGCTGCGTCTTCCGCCCGCCGATCCGCGGCCCGTCGCCCCAGTCCCACTGCAGCCACATCCCCGGCTCAGGGACCCACGGCCGGTAACGCCGGCGCCGGCCCGCGTGCCAGGCCACCTTCACCTCCGCGACCGCCCGGCGGGTCGACCGCTCCGAGCCCCGGTAGCCCATCGCGGTGATCTTCCGGTGCGCGACATCGGCCCGGATCTTCCCCTTGGACCGGTCCACCAGCTCCTCGACCTTCGGCATGAACACATCGATCAGCCGCGGCCGGCACGTCTTCGCCAGCGGATCCCCGCCAGCCTCCCGGACCGCCACGTAACGGGCGACCGTCTTCGCGTCGCACCCGGTCAGCTGCGCCGCCGACCAGGCCGTCCCCGTGAGGTCAAACGCCTCGAAAATCTCCATGATCTCCCTGCCAGACTTGGTCATGGGTCCCTCCGGACACCGATGGGTAAGGCGAATCACCTCAAACCCATCCACACCGGAGGGACCACCAGCATCACGACACGCCGTAAGCCGGCAGAGAACACATGGCCAGCAACCTGGACCCTCGATGGCCGCAGGACTGGAGAAACCATGGCCGCGAACCTGGAGCTAACTGACCGCACACCCGTATTTTTTCGTGACCGCTAGCACCGTCCGGACAGTCCTCCCATACCAGGAACCCCGTTGCTGGTTTCTCCCACACCAGGAACCCCGGTGCTGGTTCCTCTCGGTGCCAGAAAGCCTCGCTGCTGGTTCCTCCCCGTACCAGGAACCCCCGCTACTGCTTCCTGTCCCAGGAACCCCTGCCGTTGGCCTGGCAGAGTCCCCGAGGTCAACGCTCCTGCCCTCAGCGTGGGGTGCGCGACCGGGTCGATGTGTCAGCGACCCGGTTATAACCGGGTGAATGCTGCATCGTGCCGGTTCAGGTCGGCTGCCGGGCTGCCCTAGAGTTACGGACGGGACAGGAGTAGACAACACGTTTGTAATTCCGGGCCACTGCCGGTGATGATGGGCGGCATGGGAGCTTCCGTAGGTGCCGATGGCGTGCCGACCGGAACGGGGCCCACGCCGTACCTGCCTGAGCCGACCGGCCCGTACCCGGTCGGGATCACGTCCTTGTGGATGACAGACACCTCCCGTCCCGATCCTTGGGCTTCGGACGCGGCCGCACGGGAGCTCATGGTCTCGCTGTGGTATCCGGCGACGTCGCCGGACGGGCAGCGAACCCAGTACATGACGCCAGCGGAGTCCGAACTCCAGCTCACAAGCAGGGACATCACCGGCATCCCGCCAGACACGCTGAGCACGGTCCAGACCAACGCCGCGCTCGACGCCACGCCGGCTGGTACTCAGTGTGGCCTGCCCCTGGCCGTGCTCTCGCCCGGCTTCACCAACTCCCGCAGCACCCTCACCGGTCTAGCCGAGGACCTGGCCAGCCACGGCTACGTCGTGGCCGGGATTGACCACACCTATGAGAGCTTCGCCACCGCCTTCCCCGACGGGCGGGTCACCACCGGCCTGGCCCGCCAGACTCGCCGGCGCGGCAGCGGCTTCTGGGAGAAAGTGGTGGCAGGCCGGGCAGCGGACGTTGCCTTCGTGCTCGGCGAGCTCACCGGCAAGCGCCCGCCGTGGCCGGGCGCCAGCCTGATCGACCCGTCCCAGATAGGCATGGCCGGCCACTCCATCGGCGGCGCCGCCGCCATCGCCGCCATGCTGACCGACTCCCGTATCCGCGCCGGTATCGACATGGACGGCGCGACGGTCGCCCCGATCCCGCAGACTGGCCTGTCCCGGCCCTTCATGTTCCTGGGCAAGCAAGCCAACTACACCCCGGGAAGCGAAGGTTCCGCGGCCACCTGGGAGCGGGACTGGAAACTCCTGACCGGCTGGAAGCGGTGGCTCGTGGTGGCCGGAGCGGTTCATGCCTCCTTCACCGACCTCGCGTTGCTGGCCGATCAGGCTGGCATCAAGATCGGCGGCGCCGCGCTGCCCGGAGCCCGGTCTCTGGACATCACCCGCACCTACGTCCGCGCATTCTTCGACCAGCACCTGCGCGGCCGCTCGCAAGCCCTGCTGGACCGGCCGTCACCGCGCTACCTCGAGATCACGTTCTGCTTCCCGCCGGGGTTCTGACCCAGAAGCAGGCCGGTCAGCTCGCACAGCGATCCGGCTACTCGGACGGGCTCGGTAAGCATGGCGAGATGGTGGCTCATCAGCGTTGTCACCGGCCAGCCCGCATCGCTGGCCGTGGCTGCTTCATCTTGGTAGCCCTCGCTCAGCTGCAGGTAAGCAGCCGGGGCATCGGGCCACTGTGGTGCGAGCGGATGGATCTCCTCGAACATCGCCAGTGGCAGCCGAGGGCAGCTCGCTGCGAAAGCCTGGCGGACGGACGGATCCGGGAGGAGTTCGGCCATGATCTCCTCGCCCCACCACAGCGGCCACGGCGGCAGCCATCCCTCGGCGTCAGCCATCTCCCGGACCTGGGCGGCCAGATCGGCCGGTACGGTCTCCATCCAGGCCCGTCCCGGGTTCGGCAGTCCGGCGTCGACGAAGATGTAGCCCCGGACGCCCTCGCTGATCAACTCTCCCGCCGCAGTCAGTAGCGGCCCCGCGCCGCTGTGACCGATCAAGATCGCGGGCTGCCCCGAAGCGCTGCGGGCGATCACCCGAGCCTGGCGCACGCAATACGGGGGTCCGGCGCTGACGGTAGCGGTGAGGTCCGGGACCTCTGTTTCATAACCAGCTCTGGCCAGTTCAGCCGAAACCCTCTCCCAGGTGGCGGAGCTGACCAGCGGGCTGTGGACGAGCAGCAGGCGAGCAGCCACGCCCCATTCGTATCAGCCTGATAGGAGCGGCGTGCCGCCGGCCGGCACGGGACCGGAGAGAATTACGGTGGCGGTTCCTGAGTGCGCCACCTGGTGGTGCCCGTATTTCCGGAAGCAGACCGTCCGGAATCAGCACTACCCTCCTGGCCATGACATCAACTAATGATCCGGCCGAGCCGGCGGCCGTTCGGCCCAGCGAACCGGCACAGGCGCAGTTCGGACCGCACCGGTTCTACGCTGGTGAGGGCGGCGGCAGCGAGCAGTTCCGGGGGGCCAGGTTCGACGTAGCGGACCTGCGCGGCGCTCGGTTCACCGACTGTGACCTGACCGGCGTCACGATCCGGGACTGCTGGCTAGCGGACGTGAGCATCTCCGGCTACGTCAGCCATGTCACGGTCAACGGCGTTGACGTGACCGATTTCGTCAACGCCGAACTGGACCGGCGCCACCCCGAACGAGTGCAGTTCCGCGAGGGGCAGACGGTCGACGACGTCCGGGCGATCTGGGCCACCATCGAGAAGTTGTGGGCGCAGGCAGCACAGCGAGCCGGGCGACTGCCCGAGGCGGCGCTGGACCAGCAGGTCAACCAGGAGTGGTCATTCTCCCAGACGCTGCGCCACCTGGTCTTCATCACCGACGCATGGGCGAGCCGAACGGTGCTAGACGAGGAAATGCCTTACCACCCGCTCGGCCTCCCGCAAAGCTGGTATCCAGCGCGGGATGCGGCCGCGCTTGGCATCGACCTGACCGCGCAACCCGGCTACGCCGAGGTCCTGGCCGCCCGCGCGGACCGGATGGCCGTGATGCATCGCATCGTGGCCGGTTTGACCGACGACAACCTGGGACGGCTATGCCAGCGCTCGCCTGCTCCTGGCTACCCGGACGAGAAGCGCAGGGTGATCGACTGCATCGCCGTAGTGATGGACGAGGAGATCGAACACTATCGGTTCGCGGTCCGTGACCTGGCCATACTCGAAGCCAGCTAGACGATCAACCGCGAGGTAAAGGGTCCAGACGCTAGCGGGGGAGAGGTTCCTGAACCGTCGAATTCGCTAGCGGTTGAAGCGGAGAGGCCTTTCTGCTGGATGCGATTAGGAGACTCACCCAGCCGTCGAATGTCCGCCAATGCGTGCCCCTTCATGGGATGTAGTGAATTACCGTTGATGAAGGGCCGGCAACCTTCAGTTCAATTTGCATCACAGTAAGTAGCCAGAATCCTGCAGACCATCAAATTTTCGAGTACGGGCTTGAGGTCACCAGAACTCATACTCCAGACCAC
>Ga0335074_10005435_pt1 | contig 17623 bp, 10 predicted proteins | sample Lox_Sample_23_FD_206715 | JGI IMG/M metagenome (GOLD analysis project Ga0335074, IMG submission 206715) | Soil microbial communities from Loxahatchee National Wildlife Refuge, Florida, United States - Lox_Sample_2.3 | ecosystem: Environmental > Terrestrial > Soil > Wetlands | place: USA... | reverse complement strand
CAGCAATTCGCTACTGCGATCTATCAGTCTGAATTGACCTACCGGCTGCGCCAGCTTGGATACGAAATCACCGTCGGCAGGAGCGGTGCCCCGGAAATCAAAGGCTACACACAGGAATATCTTGACGCATCGAGTCCGCGCAGCCAGCAGATCCGCGACTACCTCGAACGGACGGGCCGAATTGGCAAGGAAGCCGCGGAAATCGCGGCCCACTCGACGCGGGACCATAAGGAAATTCACTCGCTCCGGGAAGTCATGGCTGCCCATCGAAGACTGGCCGCGGAGTATGGCAATCAGGCCGATGCCGTTGTCCGCACCGCGCAGGAGCGCAGCCGGACACAAAATCAGGAAATGAATCTGCCGCAGCGAGTCCGGGAAGCAGTCACCTTCTCCCGCGACAAGAATTTCGAGCGCGAGGCCGTGGTCGATGAGCGCGTTCTTGTCCGCGATGCCCTGCGCCGCGGCATGGGCGAGATCGTCTACAGCCAGGTGCGCGCCAACCTCAACGCGCGCATCGCCTCCGGCGAATTCCGAGCCGTGGAGCGGCCTGAAACAATGCCTGGTCGCAAGCTCACCACAGCCCGGACCATCGAGGCGGAACGCGAAATTCTGCGCCGGGTCCAGGAGGGCCAGCGTCAGGTTCAGCCCATTCTGGAACGGCCCCACGCCTACCGCGTTGCCGAGGATCACCCGCACCTGAACCGTGCTCAGAAGGCAGTCGTGGAGGAAGTGCTCAGTTCGATGGACCGCGTGCAGGGGATCCAAGGCTACGCCGGCTCCGGGAAGACCGCCACCCTTGCCGTGCTGCGCACCGCGGCCGAGGCACAAAGGTACGAAGTACAGGGCTTCGCTCCGACTTCGCGCGCCGCGCGGCAACTGCGCGAAGCCGGGATCGAAGCGGGGACTTTGCAGGGGTTCCTTGCAGGTAGCCGCGAGAATGAGACTGCGAGCGACAGGGCGCGGTTCTACTTCGTCGATGAATCGAGCCTTGCCAGCACCCGCCAGGTGCGTGAATTCCTTGCACGTCTTGGACAGAACGACCGGGTACTACTGATCGGTGACACCCGGCAGCATCAGGGCGTCGAAGCGGGCCGCCCGTTCGAGCAGTTGCAGCAGGCCGGGATGCACACCGCGAAGCTCGACGAAATCGTGCGCCAGCGCGACCCAGCGCTCAAGTCCGCAGTCGAATTACTCGCCCGCGGCCGTTCCGCTGCCGCTCTTGATTTGCTCCAGCATCAGGGCCGCATTCAGGAGATGCCAGATCCACAACAACGTGTCAGGGCCATTGCGCGTTTATACGCGGAGTCGCCGGCAAATACCCTGATTGTCTCGCCCGATAATGCCTCCCGGCGCGACTTGAACCGTGCTGTTCGCACGGAACTAAAGGCGAACGGATCGCTTTCGCAAGAAGAACACACTTTCCGAACCCTTACCCAGCGTCAGGACATGACAGGAGCGGAGCGCGCATGGGCCAGTCACTATGAGCCGGGCGAAACAATCCGCTTCGCCCGAGGCAGTGAGGCTGCGGGAATCGAAGCAGGCTCCTATGCCGTGGTTGCCGCCGTAGAACCAGCGCAGAATCTGCTGACAATTCAGAAGGAATCAGGCGAGTTTGTCACCTACGATCCCAGGCGCCTCAGCGGAGTCAGCGTCTATCGTGAGGCCATGCACGATTTCGCCGTCGGCGACCGCATCCAGTTCACCGCGCCGGACAAGCAACTGGCAGTTGCCAATCGGGATCTTGCCGTGATCGAGTCCATTACGCCCAACGGCCGAATTGCCGCCCGCCTCGACGACAACCGGCAGATCGAATTCAATGCCGCCGAGCACCGCCACTTCGATCACGGCTACGCGGTCACGAGTCACAGCGCCCAAGGACTCACCGCCGAGCGCGTCCTGATCCACGCTGATACCAGCGTTCATCCAGATCTACTCACCTCCCGCTTTGGCTACGTCGCCGTCTCCCGCGCGAGCCACGAGGCCACGATCTTTACTGATGACGCGCCCCGGCTCGCTCAGCAGCTCGGAACGGAGGTGACCAAAACCGCAGCGCTTGAACTCAATCACTCCGTGTTTATTGGCCAAGGTCTTGGAATGGATTAGTCCGATTCGCAACGCCCGGAAGCTTGCAAACGCATGAACTTGGACAGCTTAGCGAATGGACACACACACCTCCACGGGATCTCCGGCTCCTTTCTTCGGCCCAATCAGCCCTCCGCAATCTACCCAAAGTGGCTATGATGATAAGCAACGTGGATTCATTCATTTTGAAGCCCTTGTGCAACGGGTATTCCCAGCTTGACGGCTGGAATGAAGCCCACATGCTTTGTTTCGCCGCGGTTCGCTCTAAAGATGAGTCTTACGGCCTACCATGTCCGGTATTTCGCCCACGAACTGACCAAGCGGTCGAGTTCGGCGTCGATTGACAGCCTCACGTCTGCTCTGGCGGATGCTCAGGTTGATCTCAATCCTCACCAAGTAGAGGCCGCCCTTTTCGCCTTTCGGTCCCCGCTTTCACGGGGCGCAATTCTGGCCGATGAGGTTGGCCTAGGGAAAACAATCGAAGCGGGAATTCTTCTCTCACAACGTTGGGCGGAACGCCGCCGCCGGTTGCTCGTTATTTGCCCAGCCAACTTGCGAAAGCAATGGGGCCAGGAACTGACTGATAAATTCTTCCTGCCGTTCGCAATTCTTGAGACAAAGACGTTCAACGAGGAAGTTAAGCGCGGCAAACCAGGCATGGAGCATCCGACATTTCTTTGTACTGGCGCCGAACCTGACGATCTACAACAAGCTGATCGCCGACTTTACGCCGGGTTCACCAAAATACGTATTCCAGGGGCTTTCGGACTTCGCCATCAATCCCCCTGAGATCATTACTGGAGACAACTACGAGAGTGGGCGTGGCATTCGTGCTGCCGACCTTTTTGGCGAAACCGGCGTTCACATCAATATCTTCAACATCTCGAAGATCAACGCCGAGGTGCGCGGGGACAAAGAGCCGCGAATCAAGCGGCTACAGGAGTACATTGGCGAAAGCTACTTCGAGTACCTGTCGAAGCTCGACGATCTGGTTCTGCTGATGGACGAGAGTCATCGCTATCGCGGCAAAGCCGGAATGCGGGCAATCAACGAACTGAAGCCGATACTCGGATTGGAATTGACGGCGACGCCGCAGACCGAATCAGGGAACCAAACGATCCCGTTCAAAAACACGATCTACAGTTACCCGCTTTCATCGGCGCTCCGCGACGGCTTCGTGAAGGAGCCGGCAGTCGCCACGCGAGAGAATTTCCGGGCCGAGAACTACGATGAGGGCGGCCTTGAGACCTTGAAACTTCAGGATGGCATCCGCATTCACGAACACACCAAAGTACAGCTTGACATCTACGCCAGAGAGACGGAACGGCCACTGATCAAGCCGTTTATGCTCGTTGTGGCCAAAGACACCGGCCACGCTAACGATCTGCTCAAGAAAATCGAGGCGCCCGATTTCTTTGAGGGACGCTACAAGGGGCGCGTCATCACGGTTCACTCGAATCAAAGCGGCGAAGAGAAGGACGAAACGGTACAGCAGTTACTCAGTGTGGAGGACCCTGCCAACCCAACTGAGATCGTGATTCACGTGAACATGCTGAAAGAAGGTTGGGATGTAACTAACCTCTACACCATCGTCCCGCTGCGCGCAGCGAACTCGAAAACCCTCGTCGAACAGTCCATCGGCCGTGGCCTCCGATTGCCTTACGGCAAACGGACGGGCGTTGCCGACGTTGATCGGCTGACCATCGTCTCACATGACCGCTTTCAGGAGATCATAGACCACGCCAACGATCCCAACTCGATCATCCGCACGGGTATCGTGATCGGCCGTGATATTCCCGATGTCCAGACAACCGCCGTCACGATCGCGCCCGTGCTCCACACAATGCTTGGTATTGCACCGCCACCGATTTCCGCGCCAGGCGGCTTTGCAACGACTGCGGTGCAGGCTCCCCTGTTTGCGACAGAGCCGGAGAAGAGAGTGGCTGAGGCCACGCTCGATGTAATTCACAGGGAATTCGAGCGATTACGCCGCTCTGCGGATTTGAAAGCGCCAGATGCACAGCAGAAGATCGTCGCGAGGGTGATGGAAGAAATTCGACCAGTACAGGGCGAATTGGCGGGCATTGTTAAACAAGCCGATGTTGCTGCGACCGTGAGCAAGGTGACCGATGCCTACGTTGAAAAGACCATCGATATACCGCTCATTACCGTCGTACCGAAGGGCGAGGTCACAGTAGGTTTTGAGGATTTTGATCTGGACTGTGGCAGCATCAACTATCCGCCGGTGGCAAAGGATCTTTTGATTCAGAGGCTCACCGACAACATGAGATTCCGAATCATTAGCGGCGACGGCGTTGTACAGGAACCTCACCTGGAAAACTACATCGTCCGCGGCCTGATCGACAAAGACGACATCAGCTACGACGACCACGCCATGCTGCTGTACAAACTTGCCGGGCAGCTCGTTCGCCATCTTCAGTCGTACCTTAAGAACGAGGATGACGTACGCAATGTATTGCAATACCACCAGAGTGAGCTTGTCCGCCTGGTGCACTCGCAGATGAACCAGCATTACGTCGAAAAGGCGACAGAATACGAGGTGACAGTCGCCAGAGGCTTTCAACGTCTTGCGCCCAGCAGTGCAGAACTTGAACTCGACAAAGGTGCGCGTCACTTCCGGCAACCGGTCGATGACAAACTCTACATCCGCAGCCTCGTTTTCGCGGGATTCTCAAAGTGCCTCTACCCGGCCGCGAAGTTCGACTCCGATCCCGAGCGGCGCTTTGCCACGATTCTTGAAGACGAATCGGAAGTGCTGAAATGGGTCAAGCCTCCCAAGGATCTACTGAAAATTCAGTATGCCGAAGAAGACAACTACAATCCCGATTTCATTGTCGAGACGACCGACGCCCGTTATCTCTGCGAGGTCAAGCGAGCCAGCGAAATGACCGACAGCGTTGTCCAGAATAAGGCATCAGCAGCGGTCCAATGGTGCAAGCGCGCATCGGATGTCAGTGATGGTCCCTGGAAGTACGCACTCATTCCCCACGACGCCATCGATATCAGCCGCACTTTCGCAAGCCTAACGCAACAGTATGCGAGAACATGAGGATATCTGTTTCTTTCCGTACTCGACGGCGGTCCTTGACACATCGTCCACCACAGATGCAAAGAACAGACAATTATCAATGAAAATCGTGCGATCGCACTTCCAAAGCGCGATCCGAAAGAGTGGTCAGGCGCGTCGCTTTGACATGGATCACGTTGTCCTGATTCTGAAGCGGGCCTTCGACGAGAAGAAACCTGCTGCGCGTGACCACCAGCCGGTCCCGCTCGTAAAGGTCGGGTGTGACGATGACATTGGCGATGCCCGTCTCATCCTCCATTGATATGAAGATGAAACCCTTTGCTGTGCCTGGCCGTTGCCGAGCGATGATGCACCCGGCCACGCGGACAAAATCTCCGTCTCGCCGCGTTCGCAGTTCCTGCGCGGACAGGATATTGCTGCGTCGCAGCTCCGTCCGGCGGTAATACATCGGGTGCTTACCCACCGTCAGGCCGGTTCCGGCATAGTCAGCGACTAAACGCTCTTCAACATTCATTTGTTGCAAAGGCAGCGCATCGGAATCCTCGCGCAATGAATCGCTCGACCGCCGGAACAGCGGCCCCTCCAACCTGCCGGCGCGCTCCACTTGCCAAAGCGCGTCGCGCCGATGCCGGATGCCGTCAAGCTGATTCAGCGCCCCGATCTGCGCCAGCCGCGTCAGCTCCTTTCGATTGAGCGATGGAACCCGCTGGGCCAGGTCTTCCGCTGAACGAAAAAGCCCATCGTTCCGTCGCGACGCGACCAACGCCTCCGCAGCCTGTCTCGCGAGGCTCCTGGCGTAACCGAGCCCGATGCGGAGAGAAAGCGTTCCGTCGCTCTCTTGTTCGACCGTGCAGCGCCAATCCGATACCTGCACATCGATGGGCTTCACACGCAGGCCATGCCGCTGCGCGTCCTTGACCAAAACGGCGGCGGAATAAAAACCCATCGGCTGATTGTTGAGGATAGCCGCTGTGAATGCGGCAAGGTACCTGACCTTGAAATACGCTGAAGCATATGCGATCAGCGCGAAGCTGGCGGCGTGCGACTCAGGAAATCCATAGAGAGCAAACGAGCTGATGTTCTGCACAATAGTATCCTGCGTTTTCACGTCGATACCATTGGCTGCCATGCCCGCGCGCAGTTTACTTTCGAGATTTTTCATCCGCTCCCATGACCGGCGCATTCCTACGGCGCGGCGCAGTTCGTCGGCCTCGGCGCCGGTGAAGTTTGCGACGGTCATCGCAATGCGCAGCAATTGTTCCTGAAAGAGCGGCACGCCCAGCGTGCGCTTCAAGACAGGCTCAAGCGACGGATGAGGATACGTGACCGCCTCTCTCCCTTGCCGCCGCCGCATGTAGGGGTGCATCATCTGGCCGACAATCGGACCAGGCCGGATGATGGCAACCTGAACCACGAGATCGTAGAACCTCGTTGGATTGTTGCGCGGCAGCGAGGCCATCTGCGCGCGGCTTTCCACCTGAAACATGCCCACTGTATCCGCCTGTTGCAGGGTCCGGTACACCTCATCGTCCTGCGGCAACTGCGCCAGATCCACCCGTTCGCCGTAGTGTTCGGGAATCAGTTCGAGGCAGTCTTTGAGTACGGCCATCATGCCCAGGCCGAGCAGATCCACCTTGATAATGCCCATGTCGGCACAATCTTCCTTGTCCCACTGGACCACCGTGCGGCCCGGCATGGACGCTCGCTCCAGCGGCACGACATGATTCAACTGCCCCTGGCAGATGACCATACCGCCCGAGTGCTGCCCAAGATGGCGCGGCAAGTCCTGAATCCGCATCGACAGCTCAAGATACTTCGCGATCCGCGGATGCCGGATGTCGAACCCGGCATGATGAAACGAGTGCGCCATCGTATCGGTCTTCCCGCGCCATTCCCACTGGCCCACCAGGCTCGACAGTCGCCCCAGCGTGTCTTCGTCGAAGCCCAGCGCCTTGCCCGTCTCGCGCGCCGCCGACTTGCCGCGATAGGTGATGACGTTGGCGGTCATGGCGGCGCCAAGTTCGCCATACCGCCGATACACGTACTGGATTGCCTGTTCGCGCTTGTCCTCCGATGGCAGATCGAGATCGATGTCCGGCCATTCGTTGCGGCTCTCGCTCAAAAACCGCTCGAAAAGCAGTTCCATCTCCACCGGATCGACGGCGGTGATTTCCAGGCAATAACACACGGCAGAGTTGGCGGCGCTGCCCCGGCCCTGCACCAGAATGTCATGCTGCTTGCAGAAGCAGATGATGTCCCAGACGATGAGGAAGTATCCGGCAAAGCCGAGCTTGGCGATCAGCGTTAGTTCGCGTTCCACCTGCTTCTTTGCCCGCTCCATCAGATCCCGGTTATTCTTCGATCCGTATCGCCGTTCGACGCCTTCGGCAACCCTCTTACGCAAAAAGCTGTCCATCGTTTCTCCGTCCGGCACCGGGTAGCGGGGAAATTCGTAACCAAGATCGCTCAACTCAAAGCCGAGCTGGGACGAGAGAGTAGCAGTGTTCTCCACTGCGCCGGGAACATCGCGGAAAAGCGCGGCCATCTCTCTCGCGCTTCGAATATGGCGCTGGCTGTTGATTGCCAGCAAGCGTCCCGCCTGGTCGAGTTCAACGTGATGGCGAATCGCCGTGAACAAATCCTGAACTTCGCGTTCGTACGCGGTTGCATAGCGGACGCCGTTCGTAGCGATCAGCGGCAGGTTCAGAGAACGGGCGATGCGAAGTGTGGCCTGATTCCGCCACTCCTCCTCGCGTTCCCGATGGCGCTGCAATTCGACATAAACATTCTCGTGTCCGAAGATGCGCGTCAGGTGCTCGACCGTCTCGCGGCCCGCCACTTCGCCGCCGCGCATCAGCGCCGCCGCCAAAGGGCCCTCCTCGCCCCCTGTCAGGCAGACCAGCCCCGATGCGTACTGACCCAGGTCGTCGAATGTTGCCGCACCGTCTTCTTTTGTAGCCTCACGCATCTTGAACTGCGTGATGAGCTGGCAGAGATTCTGGTAGCCCGTGCGCGACGTGCATAGCAGCGGCAGGCGAGCGGGTTCGTCCTTGTACTGGTGCGGCAGCCACGCCGGAGGCGTCAATCGCGGCCCAAAGCTCGAAACGGACACCTCCGCTCCGACATGCGCACGGACCGAGTTCCGCTTTGCGCTGGTATGAAAACGCGCGGTGCCGTAGACACCGTTGTGATCGAGTAATGCCATTGCCGGCATTTCCAGCGCAACCGCGCGCTCGATCAGGTCCTCCGGCTGCGAGGCGGCCTGCAGGAAGCTGAAGGCGCTGGCTGCGTGCAACTCGACATACTGCTCAGTCATACAAACTCGCCATCTGCCACTGCTCCTGCAGGAGGTCGCGGATCAGGCAGCAACAGAGCATTGCGCCATCCTGGGTGCGCGCCACGAGATCCCATTGCTCGCATCCCCAAAGCGTCGAGTTCCACCACTCCCCGCCCGTCAGCCATGGGCCAAACGCCCGCTCCACAGCATAGCGCCGATCCCGAAAGACAAATACCTTGGGCCGTTCACTCTGCACCGTAACGAACACGGCCTCCGCAGGCCGCAGCCGCCGCATCGCCGGACGCAACGGAGCGGACGGAATTTCCGCCGGTTGCGCAGAGGGCGCGCTAAACGGCTCCATACGAAATCCTTCAGGCCGATGCGTGTCCGTAAGCACGGCGCGGCCTACATTTTCATCGCCCACAATCGCGCGGATGCGCGCCAGGGTCACGTCGAGACGCGTTGGCTCCGGCAACTGCGGCGTGAACAATCCAAGCTGCACTTTGCTAGTGCTCCCCGGTTCGGCATCGAGCGCAACGGCGAGGATCGCAGCCTGCGGAGGATAGGCTTCGAGGTCGAGATGCAGCAGCTTGAGCCAGAGCTGGCGGTCGTTTGTCGGTAAAGCGGGTCGGACAGTACGCGAGTGCGTCGCGCCGCCCTCCAGCGTAAGCGTGACGCCGACCGAAGCCAGAGCCAGCACGCGCGCCGTTGCGCGACGGATCAGTTGATCGAGCATCAGGTTCACGACGAACAGCAGTGCATCGAGCACTTCTACAGGCGAATCGAGCTTCATCCGCTCTGTAAGCGCGAATGCAGGCTCCACCGGCTGAAACAAGTGCGGCAACTCGCCGCGAGCCATCTGTCGCAGCCGCTTACCCGCCTGTCCCATGCGGGCGATCAGCTTCTTCTCCGGCAGCGCGCCCAGCATTCCAAGCGTGCGAATGCCCCACAGCGAAAATGTCTCGGCCTGCTCTTCGCTGAGATCGAGCACCGTCAGCGGCAGCGGCGCCAGCGCCGCACCCTCTTCGCCTGCGGGAATGACCTTTACCGTTTGCGCAGGGATTCCCCTGGCGAGCGCGACCGCCGCCTGAAGATTGGCCCCGACGGTAACACTGGCGCTGATGCCAATTGCACGAACGCGCGTCAGAAGATTTTGCGCCAGCGTCTCCGGCGGGCCAAATAACGCAGTTGTCCCAGCAATATCGATCGCCGCGAGAAACACGCCGGCTTTACTGCGGTCCTCGACCCGCGGCGAGAACCCGCCGGCACATTCGAGAAGCGCGGCCGTCGCAGCCGCTTCTTCGCTCGGCGACCGTCGCAGTGCGGCGACACCGGGAAAAGTGTCCACCTCCACCTGGGTCATGCCGCGCACCAAACCGAGTGACCGCGCCCGTCGATTGAGCGAGCAGACCTGCTGCAATGGCGGCTCGCCCTCCATCACCACACACGGACGCTTGCGCAGATCCGGCCGCAGGCGAAGCAATGCCTGTGCGGGAAACTCCGTAGCATGAACGCAGACGTAGATTTTGGCAGGCTTGCTCATCGCGTACCCGCCCAGGTGGTTTGGCTGTTCCACTGTGCCGCGTACGAGCTTTGTGGCGGCTTGCGCAGCGGAACCACATTGCCGTGCGCGGCAAACCGCTGCCGCTCGATTTCCACCCGATGCTCGATTCCGCTGAAAACCGTGGCCTCATCTAGGCGTGCCTCGCCCGGCTGAAATCGCAGCAGCACTTCTCCGCTGCTCTTCGCGCACGGATGCTGCGTCAGCAGAAGCACGCTGGCCTGCGTCCGTTCCGCGGCAGCCCGGTAGCGGAACCATGTCGCCATCGGCACGCGCGACACATGCTCCGCAGCGATGCCCGCCATGTCGAGGACGATGGCGCTGAATCCGCCAGCCTGCAACAACAGGTCCGTGACACGCAACGCCTGCTCGATACGCGCCCACGGCTTCGCGGGACGCATTCGCACGTTGGCTTGCGGCGCGCGCGGCTGCGGCGGCGCGAAGGTTTCCCACTCCTGCCGCACCCTGGGTTGCGGCTCCGCGCAACGCGGAGCAATCGCCTCCGGTCGCAGCAGGCCGCTTACCGCATCGGCGAGTCCCTTCACTTCGTTTCGTGGGTGCCCGCCGCAGCCTCCGCCGTGCAAACCCTTCATCACCGGAGCGGGTTCTAGGTATTTTTCAGGAAGCGCGAATTTGAAATCGGCGGAGGGCCGCGCTCGCTCCGCAGGAGCAGCGCATCGCACCCAAAGCAGCCGGGAAAGATCGACGCGCGCCGCTGCCGCCGATTCAGGATCAAAAGCGTCAGAAACGTCCACCCATACGCATACGCTCCATGCGCGGGTAAGATCGCCTACGAATGAGAGCGCCACGGCGCTGCGTCCGCTCGACTCCGGCCCCGTCAACTCCGAGATGGCTCCAAGCGGCAGCCCGCCCTGGAGCAGTTCATCCAACGCCGTAATGCCGGTAGGCGCAACGGGACGTATGATCCTCGGCCGCGGAGTAAGCGCCGACGGGATGCGATGCGAGAGCGCGGCTTCGATCTGGAGGCGAATTGCGGCGGCGGATGCCATAGGCTATATTCGCCTTATTTTCGCCTAACGCCATCCTCCAGAGTCAACCTGCGTTTGCACGCGGATTGGTGCAAGAGTGGGCTAAGTCTTTCAATTTCAACCGTAAGAAAAATTGAGCATTGCCTACCAGCGAACGGGACGTAGCATGATTTCATGTGTGGCAGATATGGGCGGCGAGCGGACAAGCAGCGGATCGCGGAATGGTTCCGCACCCACAATACCAATGTCTTCAACGACCCTGAACTTGCCCCCACCTATAATGCCGCGCCCCAGACCTTCCAGCCCGTGATCCGGCTCAACTCGGAAACGGACGAGCGCGAAATCGCACTGATGAAGTGGGGCCTGGTGCCCTATTGGTCAAAGACGGTTAAGCTCCCATACACCACGATCAATGCGAGCGCCGACAAACTGACCAGCAGTGCGGTATGGCGTGAACCATTCAAACATCGCCGTTGTCTTGTTCCCGCCGACTGGTTTTACGAATGGCCTGTCTTAGATGGCGAAAAACAGGCTCGCGCCTTCAGCCTCAAAGACGACAGCCCGTTCGCCTTCGCCGGCCTGTGGGACCGATGGAAGGATAAAGAAACCGGAGAGGTGCTTGAGTCATTTGCCATTGTGACCGTCGAGCCGAACGAGTGGATGGCAAAGTATCACGACAGAATGGGAGTCATCATTGAGCCCAGGAATTACCAGCGATGGCTGGAGCCGGGAGAAGTGCACAGCCTACCCTTCGATTTGCTCAGGCCTTATCCCGAAGAGGACATGAAATCCTGGCGCGTGAGCGACAAGGTGGGCAACACGCGCAATAACTGGGCGGAGTTGATTGAGCCGATTCCTGAGGATGCACCCAAAAGGGAGAACAAGACGAAGCGCGCCAGGACCCCCAAAGAACTCCCCCGCAAGGGCTGTTTGATTGATTGATTGATGCACACATGCCGACTTATCAGGACAGATCTGGCCACCGCAGGCAGAGTTCGGCTCTAAATCATTACGAAAACGGATATTCTAAGCCTAGATCCATCAGCGCGAGCCCAATTTCCTGTGCGACGTTCGAGAAGATTTCGACGACGATGAGTTCGGGGCCATAATGATCGCGCGAAGCCGACTCGCTGGTGTGAATTTCTTCGTCAGAGAAGTCGATGCCCGCAACCGCCGCCTCACGAGCCAATGCAAATGCGTCCTCGAACGAGATACGATGCCCGAGACGGTGGGCGAAGTTATTTCGCTGTCGATTAAGCACCTTCAGAAACACGCCAAGCTCTGAACAGATCAAGCCACCATCCACGCACCGTTCAACCTTCGTCGGAAAGTTGAATGCGAGGATTTTATCGATGCCCGCACCCTGCTGCATTTCCAGAAATTTGACGAGGAGGCTTTCGATAACTAGATGGCCGACTATCACCGCAGACAATTGATCGTGTCCCATCAGCTGCATCAGATGATCGAGATTCGGATCTTCTCCACGCGATATCGGCATGTTTGACCTAGAGCTCCTGCGTTAGTGGTCGAGTCCGGGCGGCGCGAAAGCAGCTTGCCCCACAATCAGAGTAAAGATGAGAGACGCGCTCTGCTTCTCCAAACCGCATCCGAACCTGTCGTTATGCCGACTTTACGATACCAAAGACAGACGTCGCAGGTCCCGGTTAAGTCAGACGGACAGACGCTAAGAGGAACCGATTCACCGATCAACAGGTTGACTGTTGCTGATTGGTCTCGGTGGTGTCTCTTCTCTCTCACGTTAGCACGCATTTAGAATGTAGTTCGGGATGGCCTCCATGCTTCGACTGAATTTCAGAGGCGATAAGCAGGGTTTTATTGTGCGGCTCTTGTCGCCTATTGGCAGTTATCCAGCTGAAACCTTTGTCGGAACCGACGAGCGCATGATAATTGGCTCAGATATATGCTTCCTGATGACAAAGAGTCGACCGAATGACAGTTTCTCCGAGATCGACGGACTCGATCCTCTAGAAATTCCTTTGCTAGGAACGATGCTCTTGTGTGCTGAGAAAGGTGAACCCCGGATATGTCCGTATCCGGCAGACACAACACTCCACCTTTACTCGCGCTCTGACCATGAGTTGACGGATGAGATTGTCGACGAAGGACGTCGGCTATTACTCGCCGCCACGTGTCGAAGGAGGAGGCGAGGTGACTGGCCCACAAGCACTATCCACCGACCTCCTATATGCGGGGGGAGAGCCTATGACTTAATCATGGGAGCAGAACGAATGCCTTCCCGGGAACGCCTGCTCCCCATGGTTAAGGCCTCTGGTCCCTTGTTCTTTCGAGGTCTGGCACTTCTCGTCAAAGCAAATATGGCCCTTCAATATCCGGAATTTTGGGAAGCTGCTGGCATATTCCTTTGGATTGCGATGGATGGAGCACAAAGCATCATTCTTGAGCGGCTGAGAGAAGCCGGTTTTAAGAATCCGACGTCAAAAGATGCTGCCTCCTATGTATACGAGGCTTACGGGATCGAGGAGTCCGACTGGGAATATTTCTTCGAGGACGACTACCAGACGCGCATCCGCTTCATCCATCCCGGAAATCGCTTCGGCGCGGAGGCTCGGCCGTGCGCCACAGCCGACGACATCCTAGAACTAAACGAAAACCTTATTGATCTGTACTTCTTCCTCCTGACTGGTATCCCACGCGACATTCAGGCGGATTCGTAACGACAAACGCCCTAGCATCCTGCATCTGCGATGCGTCCGGTCCATTCGTAAAATCACGGGACGCTGTCCTGACTCTCCTGGTGCCCATGCTGCAACAACTGGATAAGCACGATTTCATTGCCACGACGCGCATCAATTGAGAGAAACGCGATATGCCCAATATTCGTCGAGAGCCTTATCGCAATCCGAGCCATCGTCGTCAGGCAACTCCTGGTTGCCGGCGAGTTCCTCGATGGATTGTCTCAACAGTTTCCGCACGTAATCATGGTCGGAAATGCCCTCTGGCCGGAAATAATCCAGCCGCCGTGGTCCGATCTTCCCGTTCAAATCAGCCAGGAGAAAGCCAAACGGTCCAGGGATATTTCCGAATGGTTCATCGAACAGTTCATCAAGGACATCATCCCAAACACCTGCGCTCACTCCCAGGATTCTGAGTTGGTCGTAGATGAACGGATTCGACGATACCGTGCGGTCCATGTCCTCTATGCTCATTCTCGCGTTCTCCTACGTTCCGCAAATGTTCCAGCATTAATTCCTCAATCATATGCTGTAACTACGATTGATTTGCTATAACTACCAAGTTGATGTCGGCCCCTGCCAACGGGAGATTACTTCGTCGGATTCAACCCTACGGAGACACTATGATGGGCTGTCCTGACGGGTAGATTCCACCTGCGCATCGGACGCCTGGAAAACCTCCCCCTCCGCAGGTTGTATCAAATAAGCATGGTGATGTCCGAAGAGAATCTGCTCAACCACACCGCTCTTGCCCACATGCGGCCCGTCGTGTACATGCAATCTGTCCCCTTTGCGAAACCTCAGACCAGCCAATTGGGCGTCTCTACGGGCCTGCTCCCAAATCGATTTGGACTCAGTTGCTCTTGGGTCACCCTGTCCGTACATACGGTCTGCGAAAATCCAAGCCTTTCGCAACGGTTCTACAGCTTTCTGCGGATCGCCGCTTGAAAGAAGCTGCTTGCCCTGAGTAAGGGATTCGATGCGGACAGATTCCAACATTGGGTCATCAAAAGGGTAGGAAAACAAGACCCATTCAGATGTTTCGCCTTCGGGATTCTTCACCTGAAACTCATGATCGCGCCAACTAACAAAGGATTCAGGCTCATTGGCGGAAGAGGCCACTTCCAAGTAATCGCCATAGTAGGTATTGGGAAGCTGCCAGATGTAATCTGAATTTCCCACGGGTGGACCTATCTCGCCCCGGCGTCGGTGAGTAATTGTGATACCCGGTACAAAATCCTCCCCGCGGAAAATACGACCCGCCGGGTAGCCCCGATGAAGGTTAGACTCTCGCTCTGGCAGTCTGGACCAAGTAACTTCACGGAGTTTGGGAACCTTACGACCTCCAGCCGCCGCTTTGTACCCTCGCAGAGCCACTTCTTCGGAATGATGAAAAGGGATTCTTCCAGGCTGCGCCGGCAACATGGTCCGCCGTACCATGTCTAGCCAGGACGCATCTTTGATGGCTGCCTGTGCTAGGAGCAGCCCAGTTTGGCGAAGTTGTTGACTCAAAGAATCGTACTGCGCCTGCACTTCATCCTTCTCATGCTGCAATTGCAGAGCTTTCTCTTCACCTTCTCCTCTGGTCGCTTGAAGAGTCGCTTCAAGTTGCTCAAGTCTGACTCGCATAGCATCCCGCTCAGCAATCAGTGTCGGGTTAAGACCCTCGGCGATCTTCTCGCGCACCTCAGGAGCGACTTCGGAAATTTTGCCGAGGAAATAGTCAGTCAAATCGGCTGCTTGTTTCTCCCGTTCTTTGAATTGCAGGTAGAGCTGGTTGATGAACTCCTTATTCAAGGACTGCAAAATATCAGACACGTCTGCGAAGTGGTCCAACCAGGGCGCGGGGGTTCGTTGTTTGAGATCCTGGAACATCCGCAGTGTGCCTTCTTGCAAACCGCGAGGAGCAAAACTTGAAAAGACGGCCGGATTTTTCCGCCAGACTTCATAAAACGTCCAGGTGTCGTGCTGAACGTAAATGAGCACCCGCTTTCCCAGTTTCAATGCATGAAGCAGTTCTGCATGGGTTGGCGCAAGGCCGGCATACTCGGGATAGGGGCCCCAGTCGTCGAAACTCGCACCGTAGTGTCGATCGATGATTCCAATCACCAACGGGCACTCTTCAAGGGCGCGGAGACAGGAAGCATACGGAGGGATTCCATCGAAGCGTGGAAACCCAGTTTCGTCGCTCATGACGGGCGTCATACCGAGGTTCTGGAGCCAATCGCGAACGGACGCACGAAGGTCACGAAGTTCGTGACAGGCGGAACTCACGAAAACTTGGAGCGCAAAACTCATCTAGCGTCATTCTAGGCCACCCCGTCGATACCCCGCCTTTCCATGAAAAACAACGAAGTCCTGGAAAGATTCAAGCGGTCGGCACCTCTGACGCGATGATGGCTTGCAACGCCGCGACTGCTTTGTCTGGGTCTCGCGCAGTGTCCATGGGTAAGATGTGAATCCTCTGTGCCTGAGGCGAGTTCCCAACCCGCCCGAACCCTGTATCGGATGTGAGTAGGTGTAAAGAGGGATCAGCTAAATAAATGAGCAGTTCGGCGTCGTAGACATCGTTCGCCCGTTTCTGAATGTTATATTCGGGGTTTCCGATGGCCGCATTGATTCGCTGTTGCTCGAAGCGGTAGTGAGCGTCAAGGTGAGTAAGCACGAACGGGACATCCACCGACTCTGGATCAATGCCGGCTCGGTGGGCAATTGACCTGGCGAAGATTCTCCGGTCTTCATCCGATGCAACCTTTCCTTCCGCTTTCACGCTATTGAGCAGTTCGGTGAATTTTGCTGCTGCGTCGTTTTTCCCAGCATCGAGGAGTAAACGCATCTCTTCGCCTTCAGCTCTCAGTTCCGCGGCGCTACTCGCGTTCAGAACCCGATTGATGGCATTGTTGATCGAAGTAACTGCTATGTCTTCGCCCGGCGGCAGCTTGAACAGGCACATACCGAAGAAATTGTCTGTCCATGGGAGGACTCCCGTACCTGCAGGATTATGAACCCGAGGGAGTGCCTGTACCGCCGCAAAAGCGGACTCCGCGCCATCCGTACCCAACTGTGAAAGCAGTTCTAACATTGAGAGCGGAGCCAAGAGCAATTGCATCTTTAACTCTGGTGAAATGCTCTTCGTCGCAAATGCCTCGCCGAAATAGCGAAGAATGTTTGTGTCGGTATAAAGTTTGACCATCGCTGCCTCGATTACGAATCATTATCGATCTTCTGAGCTAAGGTGTGTTGCCGTCTCCGTAATACAGAGGCGGCTGGTAAGGCTCGAGAGCATCCACTAGGCATTGGAACATCAAGACGACTTTAAGACTTCCTGACAGGGAGGATGTCTCCTCCCTCGCTTTAGCCGCGTTCTGCGTCATCCGCTCCTTACCTCGGCGGGGCCTTTCCTTCCCCGCACGCCCCTCCTTTATGAACGCACAAACGTACAGCAATAAGGTAGTGAACCGAATTTCTTTCTTCGTCAAGTGCCCCCGCTTCAGGCAACGGTCTGGCAGAGGCGGGAAGAACCCGTCAAGGCTCTCCGCATTCGCTTCGATGAACGCGCTGGAGAACGCGCGGCCTTGACCGAACCTTCCCGCCTCCGCCCGTTGCGAAGAGCCATGAAGCGGGAGCACTCAACGAAAAAAATTAGGTTTGGGTGCTCTTGCTTCTGGACGCCAATCGGCCCCACGGGGCTTCGCAGGAGCATCGTCATGGAATTCAGCAACCACACTACCAGCATCGCAGCCACTACCACCAGCAACGGCACAACCAGCAGCCAGGCTGCGCCGCACAGGAAAAATGCGGCGCAGCGCAACCGTAGCGATTCGCCCTATCAGGGGCGGACAGCACAGAAAGACAATCCAACTCAACTCATCATCAAGCAGGCCGTGGATTTTCTCATCCAGCAGGTCGAGGCGGGCAAGAGCGAGACATTGGCCGCATACCTGAGCGCGA
>Ga0335074_10005434_pt1 | contig 17624 bp, 16 predicted proteins | sample Lox_Sample_23_FD_206715 | JGI IMG/M metagenome (GOLD analysis project Ga0335074, IMG submission 206715) | Soil microbial communities from Loxahatchee National Wildlife Refuge, Florida, United States - Lox_Sample_2.3 | ecosystem: Environmental > Terrestrial > Soil > Wetlands | place: USA... | reverse complement strand
CAAACCCGTGACAGATGTAACGGGAAATTGCATTATTTAACCAATGTGTCACGGGCAGTGCTCAATTCGGCCTTAAAATGATCAAACCCGTGACACTTTGCTGTCACAGGCATATACTACTAACAAACTATAGCGCTCAGTGCCTGTTACACTTCAAATTGGGCGAATCAGTCTTATACTTTATAATATACATCAGGCGCGAAGAAATCAGCTTTACAGAGACTTCATGTGCGACTACACGTGCACTTTTCGCACCTTTTTGTTCACTTGGTGTAGTTTGCTTGTATTTCAGCTAGTTTGCTTGCAAAATCGCACTTTTTGACTCAAACTACACCTTTTGGTCAAGTTTCACTCACATTAATATCAAACTACATATATGCATGGGTTTTTTTGCCCTAACCCATGTTTTAAGCACATCGTAAATTCTTTATATAAATGTCATCGGATGGTTTTGAAATTCTCATATCTCAAACAACTTGATGCCTTGATGACATCTAGAAAGTTGCTTGTTAATTGGTTGGAAACTGGTTGTGTTATTAACGATCAAAGTTTGGCAAGTTTAGTTTGAAAATGAAAACCAAGTAAACTACACCAAGCCCAGTTAGCATAGGGCTGATGTAAGCCCGGGTTTCGATCGGTTCGATATTATAAGCTTAAAACCTCGTATCGGGTATAATTTACCTTTGAAATGAGATATATCGCATCGGTTTCGACTCGATCTGACAGCTAATCAGCCACGAATCGGGTTGAAACTAGCTATAAACCCGGTAGCGAACCGCTTGACTGCCAACACTGCATCAGGGTCAAAAGAACCATCAGTAGGAATGGTTGCTTTTGGACTGTAACTGGGAGGCCTGACATCCTCTGCTGAGAGGGATGACTGATGGCGAGAAGCGCGGTGGTGAGAAATAGATTTGTTTTGAATCACTCGAACTGGAGTGTTTCCCAAGGGAATTGAACCCTGCGAAGCCATCTAGTCGAGGATGAACAAAAGTAACAACAATAACCAACAATTAATCCAATCCAATCCAATCCAATCTAATCCAATCTAATCCAATCCAATCCAATAACAACAGAAATCCAAATCCTACAACAATAATCCAAATCCAAATCCGACAACAACAACTGATTCCAATCCGACGACACAACAATCCAACGTTGATATCTGTAGCAGATATTCAACAACAAGAAAAGATAAAAATCGATTTGATCGAGGCGATGAATTCCAATCAAATGAGTAAACCGAAGTAGATGAACGGAAACCAATTTGGCAATCCGCGAAAGAAAGGACCACGTTAAAACCGTAAGGCGACGTGGCAGTAAAAACATCCAATAGGGTGAGGTGATACAGTAGATTTAAAGAAGAACTTTTTAAAAAAAGAACTCTCTCGCTAGCAAGTGCTACGATGGGTCGCAGAGTAGCTCGAGATATAGTAGGTATGAAGTTAGATTCTGTAGATCCTATCCAGCTAGCTAAAACTATGGGATCGACGCTGCACGATCGGTTCGATATTATAAGCTTAAAACCTCGTATCGAGTACAATTTACCTTTGAAATAAGATATATTGCATCGGTTTCGGCTCGATCTGACAGCTAATCAGCTATGAATCGAGTTGAAACTAGCTATAAACTCGGTAGCAAATAGCTTGACTGCTAACACTGATATTATTGTAACATACAAAATTGAGTTTTGACTTTCTAATTGTACTATTTTGAAGTTGCCAAGTATAAATAGTGTTTCTGATTGAATTTGTAGAATCTGCTATGCAGATTACTTTGCGAGAAGGATAATGTGGATGTCATGATTGCATGATCATAGGTTAAGGGTTACTGTGTTTATATTACTGGATCAGGCAGTTGAATATCATCATCTTTCCAATCCGAGATCGCCCCGGTCCTACTTACCGGTCAACTGTGACAGAAAAAAATATGTTGGCTGTGACAGGAATTTTCAAAACATTGTCGACCACGATGCTCAACAGTCCCTTACTGCCGTATTTGTCCACTATCATTCTTCTTTGCGTCGTGAATGTCGTTTCATTTGTTTCGCAAATTATCCTTCATCCCGTTTACGGCTCCGTTGGAACTTCTCTCCATCATTACAAGGCCATATTCGTCATTTCCTTCGTGAGTTGTCTTCTCACACTCCTTGGTCGTCTTTCTTTCGTTGGCCGCTTATTGCACAGTCTAACGGCGGTATCAGTTGTTCTCATAATGTTGCCGATTCATTTACGGGTTGATTTCATGATGAGTAGTCGATTCGGTCCAATTCTGGGTCCAGTTGTCACACAAATAACCATGACCTGGCCTTGTGTCTCCTTTCTATCATACGACATTTCAAACCATATTTCGAAATGGCTTGGAAGGTCTTCAATACGACAAATGGTCGGTGGACCTGCCTTCATCGCTTTGACACTTGCGACTCTCCTGACCGCAATCTTCACAGTATCAGAGCAGCAGTTATTTGTTCCGTACCTACAGCCGTATATTGGAATCTACTGGTCACGTTTCACTCTGCTTGTCTACCTCGGAGTTTTCTTAGAGTTTGTAAAGACATTACGTCACCCAAGACGCAGAGGGCATTTAACTATGTCAAGGGTCAAACTACTGCTGTGCATGATTTTGATACTCGTCATAGTTGTGATGTATCGGGACATTCAAAAGGGAATCCCCCCTTCAGTAGGATTTCCGCTCCCGCAAGAATACATCTACCTCGGCAGAAAGGAAAGTACAACTGGTATCCTCAGTGTAATCGAAAATTCAGAAAAAGGGTACAGAGTTCTCAAATGCGATCACTCGCTCCTCGGCGGTCTATGGAATGGTCTAAAACGCGAAGAATTATCGTCTCAGGGAATCACTGGAACAGAATTGGAAGATCGCAGTATTGATGAAGCGGAGACTGTTTATTCTGCTTTTGTTTTACAGGAGGCTGTTCGACTGGTTCGACGACCTCAAAAACAACAAGATAGAGTGTTGATAATGTACCTTCTTTCTGTTTGAAACTAAGAGTAGTGGGTTGGGTATTGGCATTTCCGCGAAATCTTTTGTGAAGTTTGGTTTGGATGTTACTGTTGTTGAAATCGATCCCGTTGTTCACCAATTTGCACAACAGTATTTTGGGTTGCCCAAAATCAGTGCAGTATATCAGGATGGCAGGTCCTTTATTGAGGATCGTGTTAAACATGATGAAAAATGGGATTTCATTGTTCATGACGTGTTTACTGGAGGAAGTGTTCCTTCGCATTTGTTCACTTCCCAAATGTGGAATACGTGCAAACAGGCACTTGTATTGGATGGTGTCCTGGCAGTGGTACATCTCCCTTGCATTTGATTAATAGCAGAATGTGGTGGGATCTCTGGAAGACAAGTCGGTCAGGGCAGTAATATCAACGTTACTGTCTATATTTGAATTTTGTCGCGGATTCCGAGATCCCTTAGATACAGAGGAACCTGCAAATCTGGTATTCTATTTAACGTCTCAACTAATTTAGGCGATTTTATGCTCTTCATCATATATGCAATTTAGAGAAGCGAATGGCGATGATTCTCTTGGTTCATCTCTTCGTTTGATGGCACTTTCATGGTTTCGATCGCGAGAGTTTCTTCTGAAAGACATTGCAGATGAGTCACTCATACTATCAGATGCTAATAATCATCTGGCAGACTGGCAGGTCAATCCAGCATTGCAGCATTGGCACAGAATTCGTAGCGTTTTAGCAGACGAAGTATGGAATAATTACTAATCATTTGCTTACCACATCTTCATCGAATTCACTTCTCCGCCATTCCGTCAATACAAGTCCTCCCACAAGCCCGGGAAAATTGGTTCTAGATATCTCCAAATTCCTGTTCTGAAACGGGAAGCGAATATTTTGGTAACGAGGTCGACTGCTTGAAAGAAATGTGTCCACGTCTTTTCTACCCAGTGACCCCATATTTAGTCAGCATTCGGAAATGTGATACCGCAAATGCATAGCGGTGGCCAGTTCGTCATGACATTTGCCCTTAGTACAAGTGAGACTTTGGGTGCGATACCACCCGCCACCTCGTAGATTTTCGGGAAAGCGAAATCCCCAATATCTACATCCAATTGACCGATCTTAGTTTGAAAGAGCGTCGGTGCACCGCTGCTTCGATTTATGTCGTTTTATGCATATATATTTATCTGTTCGGTTAGCATTATCGACAATTTGCATTTCGTAGACACCTCACGCTCTGTATCTCGATAGTCTTAGTTCATCTCGTTCTAATTTTGTCTCCCGTTATGCGTTTACCCTTTTACCTTGTCCCCGGCTAATCAATATATCATTGCATTAATGTTCAGTCTCTTCTTATGTCTCCAGATCGTCCACTCCCTAAACCAACCCTCAGGCTCCCGAATATCGCTCCGTCGTCGCTCATGACGCCAAATCCTTCGGTAAGACAACAATCTCTCAATGAATTTTACCTTCTGATCAGGGATGGTAACCTTCAATACCTTGGTCTGACCCGCCCAGGAAGATCGGGCTTGCCTCCAGAGTCCTGAGCCAAAATAACCCGACAACATCGGACTGGCGTAATATTTATTTTAAAGGTTTATAAAGTGCGCGCGGACAGCGCACTATCTCTGTTGCGGCAACCACTTGCAACTTTGCAAACTTACAATTCTTAAAATACTTCTCATACCTCCCGGAATGTCTTCATTCGACTGGTTATCATTTGACCGCTTAATCCTCGAAGTATCCGCAAGCTCCGAGTCTCGGAGCACTCAGACCGAGCTCGTTATTACTGTCACGTGTGCATCGGGCTAAATTGCAAGCTGCCACGTCGGTCATTTCCTCCTCAGCAATCAACTCTGCCAACCTGGTTCCTGACGCCCTTGATCCCCCAAATCCACCTGTTGCAAACCATCCGTGGTCTCAGTCCTTACAATTACCATCTTCATCTCGATTTCGTGGATCTAAATTCTCAATATAATTCATCAATTTCAGACACGGTAATCCGAGCCGAGCCGGCTCGAAGCTCGAAAAATGGTTGTCCTGCTCGGCTCGATACGCTCGAAAAGCTCGATAGTGTTGAAGCAGAGTATCGCATGGTTTAAGGGTTTGGAGATATTTAGAGTAGCATCAATTCTAGTGCAATTCATCAAGATACAACATTCAACAGATAGTTGTAGCGTAGAAATTGGGCGAACCAACCACTATTTTGTACGCTAAATACAGTGCATGAGTCCGTCTCCAGATTGGAGAGTTACGAGTATCACTGATTGAAACAGTGAAGTATCTTCGGGCCGCTGAAATTGTTCATAGAGATATTTGTGAACGTAACGTTTGTGTTAATGCACTATGGATTCGACTAAACGATTTTGGTGAAGTCGCATCTCGCTCCACTTGTGTTAAAATCATTGGTTTATGCATTTATAGGGTTTATAACCTAGAGCTCGCTTAACTGCAACAGCTCGTACGTAGGCATCACCATACTTTTATCCCATATCCTCATATCCTCGAGCACCTCGTTTTCCCTTCCATTTGAGCCCTCAAAACCCCCAGTCCAAATCCCAACAACTTGCCGCTACGTGGGCAGATTGGCGAGCTTTTCTGTAATGATGCCCACAAACGAAGCATAGAAATGGACGTAGAATATGCTCCGATTGTCATTTCTTTGTCCGAGAGAATTTGCTTGTCTGAGTAAATCCCTAATAAAACATTTAATTTTTTGTATAATGAATTCAAACATCTCAGAGATTTGAGGTCTAAATAGTAGGCACTTCGACCGAGACTCCGAGGGTGGCTACAGAGTCCCGATTTTTTGTTGTGTGCAGATCTTCGGAAATCGTATTCCTAAAAATAGCAAAAAACATCGGATGGAGCTTTGAACAACAAAAATTGAGATGTTCAAATACTTCTAGATATGTTTCCGTGAAATCTCATCAAAAAAAACAAAAAAAAAACTTGATTTTAGGTATGTTAGTTTTCAACCGTTCAAATGGTTGCAGGCGACTCCTTCGGTCATCGTCAAGAATCAGTCAATCAGCCCGAAGTTTGGAGGCTGACTCTGGACACCTCAAATTTTTGCACACCCCCTGTATTACAACTTATTTGATAGGGACACCGCTATCATCTCAGTATCAACTCCGCAATGAAACTAGCTTTCTGTAGGCAGGGAACCGTACAACCGAAGTGTAAATTCGCTAAAGAAGAGTTGATTGAGAGCGACTAAGCTACTTATAATGAAATACAAGAGAACAGTAGGTTCAATGAGCAATTGACCCTAATTAAAAGACTTTGAACAGCAAAAAACCGAAGACGGCATTTACGCCCCAACAAACCAAACAACCAATCATCATCCAAGAATGTATCTCCTATGTTTCTTCCTTCTTTCTTTCTTTAATTTGCTTTCTTTTTCTCGTTCATGCTCAACAGTAATGCACCACCCAAGAAGAGAGTGTCGACAACTTCATACCTACGATTAGCCACCTGGCATTCTCAGCAAGGGTGGAAAATACATGAGGAAATGTACCCTCCAGTTCCAGACCCTCAAAAAAGTGACTAGGAACAGTGCAGAGTATTTGGCAAAAGCGATTCTGCGTTGGTGGTGAGAGTCAGAGAGAACCATCGCAAGGCCACAGGCTGCACTCACATTCCTGGTATCATAAGAATACATGATATAAGGACATTGAGAACCTTAAAATAGTCTTGACCTCAAAGAAACCTGCGGGGCCCAGAATACATACATCCAAAGAGACGACAAGTTTAAGAAGGGCTCCGACTGTAGGATGATTGCGCGCTACTATCATGTAAACTGCCGCCAACATTGCCTAGTCAGAGTCAGCAGATGGTAAATTATGAGATGCACGCTAAAAATGACGAAGCCGTGTGTGCCGGGTAGATGAGTAAGGTAATTAACCACATCACCGAATTTAGTTATGACTCTTAAAGCATTGACAAGGGACGTCACAACAATTAAGAATCCACCAAACTCAGGAAGATATCTAAAACGATCTGGTCAGGAATGTTGAACGACGATAATAAGTTTGGTTAGGGAGGTGGCGCACCGTTTAATTGGATCTATCAGGTTTTCCAATACGTCTTCGATCTTGGCAGTATATTGTTTAACTTGATTAAGGGAACTTGAATATGTCGGCTGAGACGCGTTGGGAGGTTGAATGCGAGGGGAAGCATTCATGTTTGGAAACTGACTTGTCTGAGATGGTGATGATGGAAGACGAACGAAACCCAAAAGAAACAATCGATGCAGAAAGGAAATGACTCGAATGTCGAAGTTGCTGGCGAGTGAAGACGCGTACGCACAGGATGAAGATGCTGTTCTTATACGAAACAACCAGTACTGCATCGTATCACACTTGTTCGTACCCCTTCACACTGCATCGTATCACACTTGTTCGTACCCCTTCACACTGCATCGTATCACACTTGTTCGTACCCCTTCACACTGCATCGTATCACACTTGTTCGTACCCCTTCACAGCTATATATGCCATCACAGTTTGGAGTCTGGTGAGCGTGTATTTGAACCAGCTATTGTTCCAAGTGTGAAATGAAATGAGGTAAGGCTGCCCCCATGCGGCTCCCAACTTCAGTCGTGAGCTGTGATTGGTTGATTTTGGACGACGACGGGAGGAGTCAATCGGCCAACAAAGTTTAGAGTCGACTGGCACGAGGCTGACTTTTGCTCGTGCTAACCTGACACTGTGAAACGCCGCATGTTGCGTTGCTTTGTGGGCGAAATCACAGCACTTCCACGCGAGCTGGCGGAGACTTCAGTCATAACACACTGGCTCATCCGAAATTATGAATCCTGTTCTTACAGGCACTCACTTTCATATCTCCATCATGGAAAACTATCGGAAAATCGAGATGATCGGACATGGTACGTTTTCCCCTTCCTACCGCTGCTTCGGTGCCTTTTGCGATGTGTGGTCGTTCATTTCTTAGGGACTTACGGGTCCGTGTATAAAGCCGAAAACAAGATCACTGGAAATATTGTTGCGTTGAAAAAGTTCAAGAAACACGATAACCAGGGTGTTTCGAGTACTGCAATACGAGAGATTTCAATACTGAAGGAATGCGATTCGCAGTTCATCGTGGAGTAACCTTCCAACTCTCCCTCTTTCATATGGCGCTGACGCTTTTCAAGCCTGCTTGAATGTTTCTTTACTCCCGGCGGTGAGGTACGTAATTTCGTCCAACACGAACAATTTTTCTTTGAACAGCGTTGATGACGAATTATAGCTATACATGGTATTGGAATTTCTAGACTTGGATTTGAAAAAATACATGAGTTCAATTTCCTCGCATCAGAATGGTTTGGGCCCCGACTTGGTCAGGAAATTTAGCTTACAACTTGTTTCTGGTATGTCCCTGATTTCCTTCGCTCCCTCGTTACCCTTTCTTCTTGTTCACGTAAGGCGTGCTATGGTGCCACTCCCGTCGCGTCTTGCACCGCGACCTAAAGCCTGACAACCTCCTCATCGACAGGGAAGGCAACCTGAAACTCGCTGACTTTGGTCTCTCCCGAGCAGTCGGTATTCCTGTTCCCCAGTACTCACATGAGGTCGTCACTCTATGGTATAGAGCTCCCGAAATCCTATTGGGATCAAATCGATATTCCATGGAGGTCGATATGTGGTCTGTCGGGTGTATTATTGCCGAAATGTCAAATCAAACTCCGCTTTTCCCTGGTGATTCAGAAATTGATCAGATTTTCCAGATATTCAATGCTTTGGGAACACCTAATGAGACAAATTGGCCACGGGTGACGACTTTACCCTATTATACGACATTTCCGCATTGGAGAGCAAAAGAAATTCACTTTATCACACCACATCTTGACCAGCATGGTCGGGAGCTTGTTGAAGTACTTTTCCCTCTATTTAGTGGCGGTGGCTGGAGCTGATCTGGTTAGAAACTCTTGATTTATGATCCCAGCAAGAGGTTAAGTGCAAAAGGGGCTTCGGAAAGTGCCTATTTCACTCAGGGGGAGCTGGATAGCGTTGGGTAACTTAACTATATTGAGTTGAGAATGGATTCCTGATTCCTGATTTGTATAACTTATGACGAGAAATACGAAGCTTCAGATGTCTCTGATCTTCGTTCTTTTCCTTCCTTTCTCTATAGAATTCGTTCTCCAACCTATTGATCTCGAATCCGTTTAGGAAAATAAATTTAAATCTTCCACTCACTTTCCTTGGGTCTTCGTACTTCCTGCAGTGTAGAAGGAAGCGTTTTGCGTCTTCGATTCCATGTCGACAGTCGCATGATGGCTTGTTAATGATGTGAAATTCATTGAGCTAATGGTTTCGTCGACAGCGCAACGGGAACAAGTTGGTTAGTTGTGCGTGACAAAAGCATTGACAAGGATTTACCAGCAATAATCGTACAGCTGGATGCTGATAAATCCGAGTCATAAGATCGACGTCTCGATATGGATGCCGCCAAAGAACCCACCAGAGGGTTGGGAACTGGCCAAGAGAATCCGAAGTATCATGGGTTAGCAACGAGCAGCAGGACGAAATCCACAGCCTTCTCCAAGCAGTCATCCAGACGATGATTGAGCGAGGTCAGCGACGACCTGGACAGTCTTAAAGATCATCTCCAACTTCTGAGTCGGGACTCCCACTACCCCTTTGTGGACCACCATGATGGATTATGTGCAAGCGTGACCGAGTTCATTACATCCAGAGTGGCTATAGATCTAGCGTTATATATACATGAGATAAAGGCGCAGAAATTGCCAGAATCTTCGCAACACACCAGACATGGGAGCAGCAGACCGACCTGGCTTCTAAATTTGTCCTGCAAGCCGGCGGACATCGGTTTGAAAGAAGTATTTCATAACAATCCCAACGAAGGATGGTGGCTTATCAAGCTTTATGTCAAAGAGAGGTTGACTGTACCCTCATTATTATGATTGGGGGGCTGCGGAGTCGAATATGCATAGTGAGTAGTAGTAAGTAAGCATACGCAGACTACCGAGTGATCAGGCGTCGAGTGCGAGTGAAGAAGTCGATAATTGCCTTGAACATATCGAACGTGGTGGAACCTAACCCGAGTACTAGATAGATCGCGGCTTTGGTAGATTCAGCATTTAATTCATTCTTCGATATACATACTTTTCATTCTTACTTTCATTGACTATGCATATTTCCCTACATTCTCCAGCGCTTTCTAATTCTTAGAGCTTTTTGATAATGTCGCTCAATAGATATATTAAGTATTTTAGGAAGGAAAGTAACAAGTTCATAGAACCAGTCGAATATTCGAATTTCATCGAGTCAAAATGCCGTTCACTGGAGTATGCTGCTATGCCTCTACTTCAGGTTCCCTGTCCTGTCCTGCAGTCGATTGTGTATCTATGCCCTTTGTCAACGCAACTCAGTCAGTCACAGTTGCCCTTTCATTTGTTCTTCCGTCTCCCGTTGTACCAAGTTGTATTCATCACTATTCTGTCGTCCTCAAGTTCATCACCAACCCCTGGATGTATTTCGCCTACATCTGAAAGGGAGCACGCTGCTATGCCTCAGCCCCAGTTCTCAGTCTCGTTCGTTGTCGATCACAGTATACGTCATTATCGCACCATTGGTCTTTGCGTTCTTCTTCGTATCTTCAAGTCAGTATCTCACTATTGGCCAGTTGTCTTTGCTCTCTTGTTTCTTGTTGCGCACAGTCTTTTGTCAAACCCATTGCTTCACTATTTCGGTCACTGCTCCGAACAGTCCATACCGTTCTCGCCTATATCCTTCGGCTGTCAGTACGATTGTCACCACGGCCCATTTTCTGTCATTCTCAGAGTTCCCATAGTTAGCAAGGTTATCACGGTTCTCAAAGATTGTTTACTGTCATCACCGTCACAATTGTTTCTTCTAGTTACATGTCTAGGGTCATGTGTCCCGACTACAACAGGAGCGAGTTGACCCTCAACGACGGTATAGATCCCGTCTCCAACACACCAGTCTACTGTATATCGGTCTATCGTTCATTAGTTTATCGTTTGTCGGTTCATCGCTTCACCTGTTCATGATACTGTGTAACAAGCCGGCTTGCCGTATCAACCAGTTACCTGTATGCCTTGGCAAGGTTAAAACCTTGGAGTATCATCATACCTGTTTCCGGAAGCCTGAAGCGTTATCACCTGTTTACCAGTCTACGAGTTTCCCTCTGTTCATACGTTATGAATTACGAGTCACTACTTTACCTGTCCGCTTGTTCTGTTTATCTATTGTTTTCACTTTGCAACTTGTCACGGCCACGGTTTATTGGGGTGTCTGTCATGGAGTCAACTTTGGGTCACGTCAGATTTCATTGTTCAGTTCAACTCGTTCTATCAGAATTGCACTATTGTCTAACTATTTTGGATCTTCACTTTGGCCTAGACAACGAACAACTGGTTCTAGTCCTTCATGTCCTGCTATGCGTTCCCTTCGAACGTCAAAGGGCCGCTAAGTGCAGAGGGTATGCTGTCTGGCGCCGAATAATACATTGGTGGCGCTTGGGGCCCTGTATTGGAGGGATTGGATGAAAGATGGACTGCTTGCGCGGCTGCGCCGTGATGGGGGGGACCACCGAAACGTTGCTCGTTGTGATGGTGTTGAATGTGCTGAGTAGGCTGCATAATGAGATCTTGACTTGGCATTGTACTTGTTGAAGCGGTTCTGATGGAACGAGAGGAATGGAGAGCATCATACTCCCCTTCGTCGGTGGAAGCTTTGTCCTTGGTTCCATGGCGACTACTGGGCGACGCCTTAAGATCGTGTAGTTTATGAACGTGCTTTGTTAAGGCCTCCTTTCGAGCAAAACTACAGCAATTAGAAACCGACAGTCTCATATTCAGCTGAGGTACCCCTTCCGGCAAGTGTCTTCCGGACAAACATAACGAGAGGCTGGGTTATGAGTCCATTTGTGACGAGCAAGCGACGAACGCTAATTCATTAGACACAACAAGCTCAATTGAAAAACATACATCGCTAAACGATTTTCCACATCCAGGGTGAGCACAACCGTAAGGTCGTTCACCAGTATGCACTCTCATATGCACTGTCAAAGCACTGTTTTGGATAAACGTTTTGTTGCAAGTGGGACAGCTGAATGGTCTTTCGTTTGTATGAATTCGTTTATGTCTGCCCAAGTCTTGTCGTCGTGTGAAAGTCTACACAATTCATTAAAAGTTATTCAATTTCAATTTCAGGTTAAATGGTGATGGAAGTGAGATACCGCCGTGCAGCCGCCGAAGTTGCAAGAAAAGGGACGGTGCGGGGGCTGATTGCCCGACTCGGCCGCGTTCAGTAGTTCAGCTACTTCCATTTGATTATCTTGGATTGTGTCTCAAACGCTGCGACAGTTGAGGTTCTGTACAGTCGGAGTTACGAAACAAGGCGAAACAGTTGACGAACGGGCCTTGCCAAACTGTCGAATGGCACCGATGTGATGAGTTGCCAAAAGGTAATGTACGATTGTGCCACTGAGAAAGTCGAAAAGAAAGAAAGTGACCTTGCTCAAGTCAATTCAATCTTCGACGTTATTTGAATTGAAAAAAAATCTTGCGATGGACCAAGAGGTAAGTGAGAGAATTCGGGCGCAGTCACGAGTTATATTAAGAGCGATGTGACGAGAGGCGGCAGTCGGTCAAAAAGCTATCAAGTGGAAAATGAGGACCCTCGTCCATCACACGGTTCATCGCCAATTATACTGTTGTCGTGTCACGTCATAGTGCATTCGACCCTCTAATTTCATCACATCCGTGGACACAATCTCTGTGAAATTTGAGGGTATGAAGTTTGTGAGGTGTTGTGAAGTAAGGCTCACTGAAATCTTTCGTAGTAACCGGAGAATTATTGGCGCTTTGAGTCATTGACGGAAAAATCCTTTCTCTTGAAATGCATTTTATTGGTCACCATCTCACCCAATGGGAGCCATACTATGACTAGTATAAATCTGGCCTACGCTAGATATGTAGCAGAAGACAAAGTATTCCGTCATCAAGAAACTCAGCCGATGGCTATTGGCTCTATTTGATCATGAATAGTCACACAAACTGACTATTATGAATCAAATCTAGCGTCGTTTTCTAACTCCCACCCATGATCGGTCCATATAGCCTTGGGAAGTTGGGCACTCGTCTTCCGGACACAACTGACTACTGAGATACTTAGATTCAGTGATGCTAACCATTCACCCTTTCACCCTTTCACCACCCTGCTACTTTTGTTCCATAGATCCCGCGGCAGTTTGAACAGACTGCGGGTCATAGATATAATATACACCCATTCGTCCTCCTTTTCTTCTAAGCCACTTCCTTGCCTTAATTGCCCACAGTGCGGGCCACTCGGCGCTATAGCCCGATACCTTGTCAGACCGATGATATGATTGCGACCTCCTCTCTCACCGACACCCTCCAGTTCAGCACGGCTCCCCATTATCTTCCGCCTCGATGCTCGTGCTTAGAAAGCAACACAGTAGGATAACCAACGGCGACTGGGAGCCAAGTTGAATAGAAATACCGTTTCCAGCGAAGCTCCATTGACTCTCCATCTAGAGCTCAGAACAGTTCAAGAAGGAAATTTACATTGTAGTTTCCAAATCCACTGCGTACGATAATTCCGCGACTTGGGACGGGCGAGAGTGTCCATCTTCCCGACGCTTCCAAACTCGATTTCCACCTCAACGACAGGAATTCTGGCTGCTTGTCCACCTCCAGATGCACAGATTTCCAGCTCCGAGTAAGAAATTCGGTGTGGCACAAACAGACTTCCCATGGCTCGCTCTGTTTCGGAATACAAAATTCCATTATTTTCTTAGCATACTTGGCGATCTTCCGTCCATGATGCTTGAGAAAGACCAGGAATTCGGATGTGTCGATATCAAGGTACTGCAATGTTACTTGTGGCCCAGCAATGAAGGCGTTGGTTATTGAATTACGCAGCGGAAAAATTCGCAATTCGGAGAACCTGTGCTGTGCGATGGAATTAAGATTATCCCGAGGCTGCATCGAAGTCACTGAAGGGCAAGAGGAGCTAGTCGTCCCCCCCGTCGGCAATGTTATATCCTGTTTTGAGTTGTCCGTCGATGCAATGAATTGATACTTTCCTTCAGGATCTAAATCAACAAAAGGACTCTCGGACTGGGCCGAAGTTTCAGACGACGGTTGAATGATAACTTTTGACAGGTCGATTCCTATTCGAAAAGGTGGGATTCCGGCTTCTCTGCAGCTCTTCTCGTCAAATAAGTCTACTACCCGTTGCCAACTTCCTTTGTCATCAATGAATCCGATGTGGCCCAGTCTCGATCCAGACGAAGGTGCCGTTGCAAGCCATCTCCGACTTGGACGCTTAGTTTGAAAGCCTTTAAACCCCGTACAACGGTCAGCAAGTTGCGACTCAGTAGATGACATTTCAAGTCTCTGAGGCATCGGAAGGTCGTGGTCGGATTTCTGAAACTCTCAAGTTGTGGAAGGTGGGAAAATTTTGCGCTCGAGGAGAATAAATACAGTCATTTCACAAGGTCTGTAGACAGGGGTTGTGAAATTAGCGAGGATGTGAATTGTGAGTTCGCGTGTGGAAGCAAATTGATGGGCACGCCGTAGCTTACTTAAGCTATTGCCAGTTGCAAATTTATTGGCCGCTTTTTTTTTGTTGGAACAATAAGCAAAAGTTATCATTACATATAGATAGTATGGAAGATGTACAACGTACTTTGTGAAAGCTCACGTTTGCATACGAAACAAGCAAAAAAAGAGTCTTACTAGTCAAACGCATTTGGTGTTTTGACTCTAAATAAAGTATATTAAAAGAAAAAGAAATTGGCCCTTGTCGCGGCCAATGCCGATGCCAGCTGCGAGGGCTTCTCTGCAGGTCTTTATGTGCCAGGTGTTAATGTCGACGAAGATGCCCATTCCTAATTGGCCACACTATGTAAACATGCTTATGTGATAATTGTCACTCTCCAGACGCATAAAGTGTTGATATTACGGCCTAGTAGGTCTCCAAATGGATGGAATAGAAGTGGGTTTAAAAGCTTGATTCGTGCAGTCTTGTGACGGCTGAAAGATGACACGCCTTTAATATGGCAACACAAAGCCTTGAATATTCGACTCAATTTCTAGCGCGGGAACACCGGAGATTGAGTTCGAGAATCAGGATGTCCCAACCGACGCTTTTGTCAGTGGTTTGTCCAAGATCGCATTATTTAATACCATACAGAGAGCAGTACAACAATTTATGGTGCCGTTATAAAATTTTCTTATTCAAGAACAAAAAGGAACCAAAGAAAGTAAATCAACGAAATGTCAACCGCAGAATTCCCGGAAACAGGCGCCGGCGCCAGTTTCCATCGCCCAATCAAATCAGGTATACTTTTGCATAATCTGACCCAATTTTGTTTCATCATCGGTAAAGTAACCCGTTCCACCAAATCTGTTGGGATTTTGCCTACATGTTAGCAAATTGACGAGTGGGAGTCATACACGCGAATAGCACATAACGGCATGCACTCATCAGTGAACTGGACAGTAACATTAAAATATTTGGCCGCGTCGTCATCTGTCCCCTGTTCTTCTGGTATTGGCATGTTTACAAGTACCTGTCATAATTAGGTCTGCAGAAGTGGCAGGGAGTTACTTGCACTTTATGAAACTGTGTACCTGTCCCGGTGGGATCAACAAATGCGACCAGGGGGCCTGCTCCGTCATGATTAACCTGGAATACCTGCAGGTGGAGAGTTCCATTGTTGGAAGTGGGGATACGATTTCCGGCAGCCCTTACTTGGGTTACAGCGCAGGCCGAACAATTCAACACACCAGATTGCTCGGTGCTACCACAGCCGTGGGGAATAGGAAGTCCGGACATCAAATCTCCGTCCACAAAAACTGATGTGTCCACCGTCGTGTTCTGATTTTCGCTCCCATCAGGCAGAATGGTATCGTATCTCGGGGTGCTGGGATCCACCCCACAGGGTCGGTTGGCTACAACTATAAGACTTAGCCTCGTGCATGATAGCATGTTACCGCCGTTAGCCCCATAAATGCCTGTCATCAAAACATGAGCCCGAGAAACGGAAGCGATCGCTGCGAATAAAGCCATGAGGATTATCCGCTTCATCTTTGAGTGAATAGAATTTGCGATGTACGGCGCTCTTTAAGAGAGGAGAAGCTGTTGCGATACAGAGGACCTTTGGAGAAGAGAAGTTGTTGAGATGAAAGCTAGGCTTAACCCGTCCTTTTATGCACTTTCGGAATCGTGTTAAACTAACGTCCTCGTCACATACCATTCGCATTTGTGATGCCTAGACGGCGATAGCTCAAAACTCTTCTCTGGTCAAATGTTTCACAAGCCATTTGGTAACGAACGCCGAAATATTTGGCTGCCTCATTTCGTCATGCCAACTCATGAGTGTGAAATGCCCGAGATGTTAGAAACACCCTGACTCTTTTACGACGACGAAACGGCACAGGGTAAAGTATGATCACATTGAATCTGAAATGTGATAATGGTACCATTGCTGTGCTTAGTTCACAAGTCGACATTTCGATACGCAAATGTGATAGAGCCATCTCACGCATGAATATGAGGGTTTTAAAAGATCGGGGAACTTTTGGGTATACATGATGCACCGCCTCGTATCGGTTTACCCTGCAATTTCACACAACAGCTTGGACTTTGGCCAACTGGTGATTTCTTGGGATGTGAGATCTGATCATCTGACAGCCACGCCCACTGTTGCAGCCACCGGCTGCGCTTCACCGTTGCTAGGGAATCGCGTTATTGTGAATCAAGTTCAAATGGGTTTCCTGAAAGGGATATGCTAACAATTGTATATTGAGGAGACGAAAATACGTGTCTGCTGTCCAGCCAGCTAAAAGCCAACAAAATGAGACCTAAAGAAATGCATATCCTATACACGCCTGACTCCCACAATATGTCACATTGAAGAATTTTATCCGAACTTGGAGTAACTTTGCCCGGTTGACATGCCTCTGGAAGAGCGTTGGATTGTAGAATCTGGAAGATTCTCGAAGAGATTAATGACAAATGTTTGATTTCTAATATAGAAGAAGCAAGGTATCTTTGGCATACATATAAAGAGCAGATACATACAGTAGATATCCTTTCAATCAAGTTCTTGAGTGCGAAATTCTTCGATGAAGATTATGGCGTTTGATGGAAGACTGGGATTATTAACGTGTTTGCAGTCTTCATTAAGGACAGAAAGAATGGGTGCTCTGGGCGTGAAATTGTTCGCTATTCATGCAGGCGTTCTGGACCGGAAAAGGTGTAATCTGGTATTCTGAGCGGCGAATTGAAGACAAGCAATTCCCAGGTGGAAGGTGCAGGGGACAGGTTAGTGGCACGTAAGAGAGGGACTGCGCAGGGCGTGTAATAAAGTAATCGTCATAATAGCGTCGAGTATTGGGGATATTGGTTGATTCGTAGTCCCGGATTTTGTTAAGATTTGGGTGATAGTTGAATTGAATACCCAAATTGGGTGCTACAGGCCTTTAGATACTTTGAGGTCCAGTGGTCATATGGCCTAAAGTCTCGCTGGTCTTATAGGCAGTTTTGGAAATACAATCTAGATTCTATTTTCTCATATTAGTACCCGCCTTCATTCAGCTCAGACAACGGTTTCTAATAT
>Ga0335074_10005433_pt1 | contig 17624 bp, 13 predicted proteins | sample Lox_Sample_23_FD_206715 | JGI IMG/M metagenome (GOLD analysis project Ga0335074, IMG submission 206715) | Soil microbial communities from Loxahatchee National Wildlife Refuge, Florida, United States - Lox_Sample_2.3 | ecosystem: Environmental > Terrestrial > Soil > Wetlands | place: USA... | reverse complement strand
ATCAGCGCTTGCGCGCGTGTGCGGGTTTCCACCAGCCCGCGCTCCACCAGCGCCTGATCGACGCGCTGGCGCTTCATGGGAGGTTTGGTTGCCGGCACTGCGCGGCACGACCCTCGATTGACGGCAAAACGAATAGCTTCACGGCTGAGAGATTTGCACCCAGTAGGCGAGTTTTAAATGATCTTGCCGCGGATGGGGGCGGGCGGATTGGCAACCCGGCACGAGCGCGGTCTGAAGCGTAGATCAAAATCGCTCTGCGGAAACGTCCGTTGTGTCAGAGACCGCGGGCGGGCCTTCCCGGACCCTGATTGCTATCTGCATTGGCAAACGTGGGAGAAGCAGGCAATGACCGGCGAACAGGAGAACGACGCGAGGCAACGGTGGGATGGCAAGCTTGCTGCGGCGAGGGCGGCGGTGACGGCCCGCCAGTCGATCCGCAAGGATCTGATCGAGGTTGCGGCACAGCATCCCCTGGTGGACGGCATCGCACCCGGTGAGGAGTTTGTCGCGCGGCTTCGACTCGGGATAGAGCTCTATCACCAGTTCCGGGACGCCGGAGCGAAGGTTGAAATCTACGTTCCCGGCAGCCGTCTGGTGGATAACGGAGTTGAGGACAAGATTTCGCTGAGCGAGGCGGGAACTTGCTTCCTGTTGGTGCACGGCGTACCCGCGGAGGTGGTGCACGGCGACGATCTCAACGACCGCTACAAGGGCGCCGCGGCCGCGCAGCCGGGCGTTTACTGCTCCGCCGACGAATGTTTCGTCGCCGCGTCGTATTGGCGGGATGGAGGTTTCGGCCGGCTGGCGAGCGTTGTCTCGGCCGGCCAGGAACTGCGCAAGATGCTGCACTATATCGAATTCGGCGTATACCCGCTGATGTACACGGCACCCACTTTCGTTGCGGCGCATTCGCCGGTGGCGGAGGCATTCGAGTTGATACCGGCGGTGTTGTTCGAAGATGCCTCACTGCAAGCGGCGGACTCGCCACAAGCGGCGAGTTTTCGTCGGGCGCGAATGCCGGGCTACTCTGCACCCGCAGCACAGCGCTGATACGCTCCGCCCGGCCGCTCGGCGATCAGGGCGCATTCGGCCAGGGAGGAAGCGATGGATGAGCCGGTGCCCCATGGGATCGTGCAGCTTGATGAGAGGCCCCTCTCACGGCGTCAGCGCTACGCGATCATCCTGGCGGCGCTTGGGGAGCTCATCGACGGTTACGACCTGATCGTGATGGGAGCCGCATTGATCTTGTTGCGGCCGCAGTTCCATCTGTCACCGAGCCAGATCGGCTTGCTGGGCGGCGCTTCGTTTCTTGGCGCGGCGATCGGCATGATGGTGTTCGGCGATTTGTGCGACCGACTGGGACGTCGCGCAATCTTCATCGCCAATTTGTTGTTCTTCGTGGTGTTCTCGATTCTTTCAGCATTCGTTACATCGTTGCCGCAGCTTTTCGCGGCTCGCTTCTTCGTTGGTATCGGCGTCGGAATGGACGTGCCGACTTCGACGGCGTATGTGGCGGAATTGGCTCCTCGGCGCCAGCGTGGATTTCTGCTGGGCACGTTGGTCAATCTGACCTGGGTTGTCGGCGCGATGGGCTCGAACCTGATTGCGCTGCCTCTGATCCACTGGTTCGGCCCTGACGCCTGGCGCTGGATGTTCGGCTTGGCTGCCGTCCCCGCGCTTGTGGTGCTGCTCGGCCGCCAAATCCTGCCGGAGTCGCCGCGTTGGCTGATCTTGCATGGGCGGCCCGAGGCGGCAAAACATGCGCTGGCAAGCTTTGGCATCGAGGCCGATGCCGCGACACTGGCTCAGTTGGGTGCGCCGCGAGGATCGTACGTCAAGTTGTTCCGGCCGCCGTGGCGCTCGCGCGTGTTGTTGGTGGGGCTGATCTTCGCTCTGAATTGCATCTCCGGGCCGCTTGCAACGATCGCGGCTCCGTACGTGCTGCGCACGGTCGGGGCGCTGTCTGTCACAGCGAGCCTGTTGTTCAGCGCGTCGATCTGGTTCGTCAGCCTGCTTGGTATTGTTTGCGGCGGCATGCTGATCGACCGCATCGGGCGTCGACGCTTGCTTTATTTCAGTGCGATCCCGGAGGGAGTGGCCGCCTTGTTTATGGCGGTCGCCGGACCGGGCAGCCCGGTGGCGCTCATCATGGGTTATTTCGCGTTCGCCTTCTTTCTCTGGCTCGGGCCGGCCTTCCTGGTGTGGGTATGGGCAGGTGAGCTGTTCCCGACGCAGCTTCGTGGCCGTTCGCAGGGGTTTTGCAACGGTCTCTGCCGGCTTGCCATTGCCGCAAATATCTTCTTGATCCCTGTCGGCGTGGCGGCGGTCGGGTTCAGGGCGTCGATCGTGATCCTGTCGATCCCGATCTTTGCGCTTGTCCTGTTGGTGAATCGACTGTCGTTCCTGGACAGCGCGCGGCGCAGCCTGGAGGCGCTGGCGGCAGACGCTCGTTGAAGGGCACGCCGTTCGTGCGACGAGCGGGCGACCTCCGTGCCATCGATCCGGACCCTATCTCCGTGCCTGGTGGCGGGCGATTAGCTGATCGGCAACATCATTCAGGTCATTGCCGACGATTTGTGGTTGCGGTCCGACTCCCAGGACATCGTTGCCAACCCGCTTGATCAGCGCCGCTTCCCAGCCAGCCGCCACGGCCCCGAGCGTGTCCCATGTATGGCACGCGATAAGACAGAGCTGTGAGGGCTCGACACCGAGCTCTCGTTCGACATAGCCGTAGGCCTGACGCGATGGCTTATGATGCTTCACGCCATCGGCGCTGAAACGCCGCTCGAACATATCGACAATGCCGCCATGTTCAAGTTGGCGAGTTTGAACTTCGAGCAGATTGTCAGTCAGGGTGAACAGCCGAAAACCCGCGTGGTGCAGCTTGCGAAGGGCTGCCGGCACCTCCCGGTGCGGCGGCATCGTCGAGAACTTCTCCTTGAGCTCGTCCTTGTCCACATCGTTGATTTTGATGCCTTGTGTATCCGCCAGCATCTTCATCACAGCCGCGCCGATTTCCGTGAACGGGACGTAGCAGCCGGCCACGGTCAGGGCTGCGGAGTACAGGATCAAGTTGGCGAACCAAAGGCGCATGGCCCGCCTGTCGCCAAAGATGCGCTCGAAGATCGGCTCCATCGTTCCAAGATCAAGAAGGGTCTCGTTGACGTCGAAAACGATCAGAGGAAGGTCGTTCATGTTACCAGGCTCCTCTTTGTTCGCAAGCTTCTCTCAACGCTGTGGGACGTTCGCCAACAGAAACCCCAACCCCTCGGCCATCGTCAGGTGCGCGATGACGGCGTCGCGGAGTTTCGGATAGGGCAAATCCGCCAGCATCGCCGTTTGCACTGCGGCCATTACCTCGCCTGCCTCGGAGCCGATCATCGTGAAGCCCAGAATGCGGTCGTCGCCGGCGGCGACGAGTACTTTCATGAAGCCGATTGTCTCGTCCGTCGTATGCGTGCGCAGCACGGCCTCCATCGGGAGGCCGGCGACCCGCACGGCAATGCCCTCGCGCTGCGCCTCGCGTTCGTTCAGTCCGACCCGGGCGAGCGGCGGATCATTGAAGACGCAGTACGGCACTAGCCGGTCGCGCGTATTGCGTTTCCCGCCGGCCTGGTTGTCGATGATGATCCGGAAGTCGTCCACGGATACATGTGTGAACTGCGGGCTGCCGGCACATTCTCCCAGCGCCCAGACACCACGTGCCGTCGTCTCCAGTCGCTCGTTGACGCGAATGAAGCCACGCGCATCCAGATCGACGCCGGCCTTCTCCAGCCCGATCCCCGCGGTGTTCGGCATGCGTCCGGCCGCTACCAGGATGTCGCTGCCCTCGATCGTTTCTTCACTGGACGGCGTGCGCGCAGACACGACGATCCCTTCCCCTGAGTGGCCACGTACATTCAGCATCTCGGCCGACATCACAAATCGGATACCCTCGTCGCTCAGGATCCGCTGCATGGCATTCGAGACATCCGGGTCTTCCCGGTTCATGACCTGTGGTCCGGACTCGATGACCGTCACGCGGCTGCCGAACCGACGGTAGGCCTGTGCCATTTCGAGGCCCACATAACCACCGCCCAACACGATCAGATGCGTGGGCGCATAGTCCAACTCGAGCAGATCGATATGTGTGAGTGGCCGGGCGGCCTCCAAGCCGGGAACATTCGGAATCGCCGCATGCGATCCGACGTCGATGAATACCTGCTCCGCCGCCAGCAGGCGGGTGCCGCCCTCGTTCAACTGGACCTCGAGCGTCTTCGGCCCCACGAAGCGTCCGCTCCCCATGACCAGCTCGGCGCCGCTCGACTTGTAGTTCTGCAGATGCAGGGCGACTTCGTGCTCTACCATCATGCGCTTGCGTTGCCGCACCTTTGCCATGTCGGTCGTCACGGTCCCGACCATCGTGCCGAACTGCGCCGCGTGCCGCGTCATGTGCGCGACCCGCGCGCTCCAGACCTCGTTCTTGCTGGGCATGCAGGCGATGTTGGGGCAGGAGCCGCCGATATAACGCCGCTCGACCGAGGCGGTGTGGCGGCCGGATTTCGCCATGTGCCAGGCGAGCAGCTTGCCACCTTGGCCGCTGCCCAGAATCAGAACGTCGAACTGCTCGTGTTTAGACATAGCTCCCTCCATTTTTAACGGAGATGATTCGGAAGCCGCGAAGCGCACATGACGCACGCCGGCGCAGCCCTTCGTCTAGTTCTTGTCATCCAACGGGACGTTGGGTGACAGGAGGAAAGCCATCACCTTGGCGTGATCGCCGCGAACTCGCCGAGGCCCGTGCATCGCAGACCACTCTCGGTTTACCGCGTCAGCACAGTCGATCGGTCCTGATAGCCCGCACCATAGCCGTTGCTCTCCATCTCCAGCGCAGCATGCATCACATCCTGCTTCAACAAAGAGATCGAGGCGGCGAGAAGTACGATGTCCTTGACCAAGAAAGCGACTGGGAGATACATAGCTGGAAAGCCACCCGCTTCTGTTGCCCACGCGTTGGGAAAGAACGGTATAATGGCGACGGTGCCGATAAAGGTGACGATAGAGCCAAGCGCCCCGAGAGCGCCGAGCCTCCGGTTCCAGAAGCCCAGCAAAATTAGTGTACCGAATGTCCATTCTGTCGTGCCGAGGAAGAAACTCGCGCCCCGAACACCGAAGGCCGGAATCGTCCAGAAAACCAGTGGGCTATGGCTGATGAACGGGGTAATCTGATGGGCTTCAAAGCTGAACCACTTCTGGTAGCCGAATGCGAAGAATATAATCACCATGGAGGCACGGACTAAATGAGTATCCAGATCGCCTCTAAACAGGCCAGTTCTGGACAGGCGAAAAATGAGGGCGTTCATCACGTTTCCCTTTTTCCATGGTCTGCATTGCCATTATCCATGATGCTCGCCCTAGCGGCCGGTATACCGGCTTCTTTCGAGGGGTTGGCCTCGCATCGCTACCACTTCGACATCTCATCACTCTTTGTCTTCTGAGCAGGTGAGGCGTTACATCTCGACCAGCACGACCATCTTGCCGCCGAGCGGGATGCATGAGCGTCGACACGCCGAACCGTCCGCTAACCAGTGGTTTTGACGCTTTGCTCTCACCATCAACCGGGAAGGAACTCACGGATCGCCGCGGCGATCTCTTCCACATGTGTTTCAAGTGCGAAATGGCCGGTATCCAGGAAGCGGACGATCGCGCTCGGATTGTCGCGCTTGAACGCCTCGGCGCCCGGCGGCAGGAAGAACGGATCGTTTTTGCCCCAGATAGCGAGGAGTGGCGGCTTTTGCGTTCGGAAGTAATTCTGGAAGGCCGGATAGAGGGCGACATTACTTTTGTAATCGCCGAACAGATCGAGCTGCACCTCGTCGGCGCCTGGTCGCGCCAGATAGAAATTATCGAGGGACTGGCCGTCCGGCGAGACCAATGTCGGGTCGGCAACCCCATGTGTATATTGCCAATGCGTCGTCTCCGGCTTCAGAAAGGCACGCAGGGCTTTGCGATTGGCAGCCGACGGTTCCTCCCAGTAAGCTCGAATGGGAGTCCAGCCTTCGCTCAGGCCCTCCTCGTAGGCATTGCCATTTTGCGAGATGATCGCCGTGACGCGGTCCGGATGCTTTAAGGCAATGCGGAACCCCGTCGGGGCGCCATAGTCGAAGACGTAGATCGCAAATCGCCTGAGGCCAACGACTTCGGTGAACCGGTCGATCACCTCGGCGATGTGGTCGAACGAATAGGTGAAGTTCGTGCGCGACGGCATCTCGGATTGGCCAAAGCCTGGCAAATCGGGCGCAATGACGTGGTAGCGATCGGATAGCAGCGGGATCAGATCGCGGAACATATGTCCTGCACTCGGAAAGCCATGCAGCAGCAGAAGCACGGGGGCCCCAGTGGGGCCGGCCTCGCGATAGAAGACCTTGAATCCATCGACATCGGTGGTGAGGTATTTGATGTGGCTCATGATGTCCTCCTTCTGTTCAGCGACCCCTCGCAACCGCGCGGGCCGCCTCCAGGATTATGTCCACCACCATGTGGGGAGCGGTGACAGACGGTGTATGGTCCACCGCGTGCGAACGAATCTCGGCCTTCATCCGGTCGGCCATGAATCGCTGTGTCGCAGAGACGATCATGTGATCGGCCTCGGCCAGCAGGAACCAGGTCGGGCGGTCTTTCCAAAGAGGCCGCCCGACCTTTGTGTTGATGCACGGAACTGCAAGTGGCCGCTGAACGGCGAACAGCACCGTCTGCTCTTCGGCGGAAGCGTTCGGTGCGAAGGCGGCCGCAAACGCTTCTTCCGGGAGCCAAATGAGCCCATGGGCATCCGGGGCCAGTTTGGGCGCCTTTGGATGCGGCTCTGCGTGATAGAAGACGTCGGCAACGGTCTCGCCTTCATCGGGCGCGAGTGCGGCGACATAGACAAGCGCCTTGGCCTTCTCTGAGTGCGTTTCGGCGATTACCGCGCCAGCATAGGCGTGTCCCACAAGGACAACAGGTCCGGCGACCCGGTCAACAGTACGCTCGAGCGCGGCCAAGTCGTCGGTCAACGACGTGAGGGGCAGCGGGGCGGCGACCGATTTCAGCCCCGCGGCTCGCAACCCGCGGATGACTTTTTCCCAACTTGAACCGTCGGCCCAGGCCCCGTGGACAAGTACGACAGTGAGGTCGTCTCTTATCGACATCATCTGTTCCCTTTACGCGTCAATTCCGTGACGGCTGCTTCACCTTGTGCCGGGCGATGAGTTGATCCGCGACGTCATCGAGATCGCACGGCGCCCGTCAGCCCAACGCACCCATCCAGCCGGCGATGGCCCGCCCGATCTCATCAGGAGAATCTTCCTGAACGTAATGGCGTCCCGCGACCGTCACCTCGGTCAGCACTGGCAACCCGCGGATGAAGGCGAGATCCTTATCGTTGGCCAGGATCGCACCGGGCTCGGCCTTGAAGAAGAGCTTGGGCACATTGCTCGTCGCCAGCCAGTCCGAGGATGCGGCCACGATCTCGGTTACGTCGGCGGGGTTGCCGTCGATTGGAATCTGCCGGGGCCACGTCAGCGTAGGCCGTCGTCCCTCACCGGGCTCGGCGAACGGCCGCCGGTAGTGCGCCATCTCTTCAGCGGAGAGGCTGCGCAGGATGGCCCCCGGCAGAATCTTCTCGATAAAGAAGTTGTCTCGCAGGACCATCTCCTCGCCCTTTTCGGAACGCAGCGCCTCCAGGGCTGGGCGCATATTTATCTTGTCCCAATGGTCCCAGCCCTGCGGCCGCACGATCGCCTCCATGAATGCAATGCCCTTCACGGCCTCGCGGTGGCGGTTGGCCCAGTGGAAGCCGAGAGCGGAACCCCAGTCATGGATAACGAAGGTGACCCGTTCGCGCACATCCAGGGCCTCGAGCAGAGCGTCGAGGTAGCGGCGATGCTCGACGAAGCGATAAGAGCCGGCGCCACTCTCAGGCAGCTTATCGGAGTCACCCATGCCGATCAGGTCGGGGGCGATGCAGCGGCCTAGTGGCTGCACGTGCGGCAACACGTTTCGCCAGAGGTACGACGAGGTGGGGTTGCCGTGTAGCAGCACGATGGGGTCGCCCTGTCCCACCTCTACGTACGCCATCTCACGGCCGAGAACCCGCCGCCGCTGCTTTTGGTACGGAAATGCCGCAGAGATCATGTTGGCTTCTCCTGCTTTATCGCTGTAACCAGATGGAACTGTCCGACCACACAGTTGCCGATGGTTGGCAGATGCCCTGGCTACCGTACGACGGCGGCTTTCACAGACTGAACGCAACGCCCGGGCCACCTGTGACGACCAATGCGGTTCGTCGCCGCCGTCTGTCCCTCGCACCCCATCCACTTCGTCGTCCAATTGCCCGTCACGCAAGATCATTCGCGCGCGATTGCGATTCCTGGGGGTTCTTCTAAAAAGTTCTAAAGGCGACTTCCAAGGCTGAAGCATCTCGAAGGTTGATATTCTGTAATCACGAGCTCGTGACCTATTGCGGCTGATAACGTGGCGCTGGCCTCCGTGAACGCCGCAATGGACCGGATGCTCAATCTCTGAGGACTGCTGGTATGCTCGCTGAGGGCATTCGACTGGTTTACGCGTCAGGCGAGTGCGAGATCGACCTCGCGCGCCGCGAGCTCCGGGTGCTTGGATCGCCCGTACCGGTTGGTGGGCGTGCCTTCGAGATTATCGAAGTTCTGGCGCAGTCGGCCGGCAAGCTCGTTACCAAAAACGAGTTGATGAACCGAGTTTGGCCCGGCGCCATTGTTATGGAAGGTACGCTTCATGTTCATGCAGCGGCAGTGCGCCGGGCGCTCGGTCCGTATCGGGGTCTGCTGAAAACCGAATCCCGCCGCGGCTATCGTCTGCTCGGCGACTGGACCGTCCGGCATCACGACGCGGTAAAGCCTCCCTTCGGTCCCCGGCAGATACGGGTGACAGCGGAGTCCCCGGCAACCAACTTCCCGGCGACTGGTACGCGTCTCGTTGGCCGATCGGCAGCCCTGCAGAGGTTGCAGGATCTCATTTCCGCTTACCGCGTCGTGACCCTGACAGGGCCGGGCGGCATTGGTAAGACAACCCTTGCACTGAACGTCGCACGCCATGTCCTCGGCGAGTTTACCGACGGCGGATGGCTTATCGAGTTGGCGTCGTTGTCCGACCCGGACCTGATGCCGTCCGTAGTAGCGGGGGTGCTCGGGCTTAGGCCTGGATCCAACAACATCTCTGCCGAAGCCGTTGCTCGGGCCATCGCCGGCAGGAGCCTTCTGCTGGTTCTCGACAATTGCGAGCACGTGATCGACGCAGCGGCGGCCCTGGCTGAAATCTTCGTGCGACTCTGTCCGCGCACCACAGTACTGGCGACCAGCCGCGAGGTCCTCCGGATCGAGGGCGAGTACGCCTATCGCGTGCTGCCGCTTGAGGTGCCGACGATAGACCAGGTGGATGCCGACCGGATTCTGGGCCACAGCGCACCCGAGCTTTTCGTTTCCAGAGTCAAGGAACTCGGTTCGGACGTCGCGTCAAACGCCGCCAGCCTGCCGACGATTGCGGCAATCTGCCGCCATCTCGACGGTATACCGCTCGCCATCGAGTTCGCCGCGGCCCGCGCCGCGACACTTGGACTTGAGCAGGTGGCCGCGGGATTACGCGATCGCTTTACGTTGTTGACAAACGGACGCCGCACTGCGCTCCCACGGCATCGGACGCTCCGCGCGACACTCGACTGGAGCTATCAGCTTCTACCTGATGCCGAGCGCCTTCTGCTCCAGCGCCTGGCGGTTTTCTCGGGAAGCTTTCCACTCGATGCGGCCAACGCAGTAACCAATCACGGTGAGGCTTTGGCGGTCGAAATTGCAGATGGTGTCGCCAACCTGGTCGCGAAGTCGTTGATCGCGCCGGATTTCACCGGAGACGGGGGGTATTTTCGGTTACTCGAGACAACACGAGCTTATGCGCTCTCGAAGCTGACCGAGAGGGGCGAATTGGAGGAATTCTCGAGACGACATGCCGTATATTATACAGGACTTCTCGACCGAATTGAGCATGAGTGGGAGAAAAGATCGACACCTCTTGCGCACCTGGACAATGCTCGTGCCGCTTTGGAATGGTGCTTCGGCGCCAACGGTAACCTTACTATCGGTGTCGGGCTCGCGGCTGCTGCGGCACCGGTTTTCCTGGCAATGTCCCTGCTCCCTGAATGCCACCGCTGGTCGGAGCGAGCAATACTCGCTCTCGACGATGCCACTCGCGGCGGAGTCACGGAGATGCATCTGCAAGCAAGCCTGGGAGCTTCGTCGATGCATATGTGGGGGCAAAGCGATTCCGCCCAGGCCGCCCTGGATAGAAGCCTGGCGATTGCCGAAGCACACGGCGACGTGCTTCATCGGGTAGAGCTTTTGAGCACGTTAACAATGTTCCATACCCGCGCTGGCAATTTTAAGACCGCGCTGAGTTGGGCCAAGGTCGGCCAGGCCATTGCGAGCGCTGCATCGGATGCCACCGCTGTCGCATTAGCCAATTCAGGTTTGGGGAGGTCGCTTCACTTCACGGGCGATCACAACGATGCGCGCGCGGCGCTTGAGGCGTCGCTTCAGTGCTGGTCCAGCGTGCCGGCCACCGGTAAGATCCACCTCGGCCTGGATCACCAGGTTTGGGCTGCTGTTGGTCTGGCACGGACGCTGTGGTTGCAGGGCCATCCGGCTCAGGCCGTGGAACGCATGCGTCAGACCATCACGGATGCCGAGCGCAGCGACCAACCGTCGTCACTTGACCTGGCGTTGTTCTGGGCACCGGGGATGTTCCTTTGGGTAGGCGATCTCGGGAATGTGGAAGAGTACGCAGATCGCTTGATCTCACATGGCGAGACCCATTTTCTGAGGCCCTTTCTTGCCGCCGGACGCGGCTATAAAGGCGCATTAGCCATCCGCCGAGGGGACGCAAGGGCAGGGGTCGAGGATCTGCAGGGCTGCCTGGAACAACTCCATACGATGCGCTACAGGATGCTCGACACGGAGTTCAAGCTTGCTCTGGTTCAAGGTCTTGTGGCGATCGGATCGTTCAATGAGGGCCTGATGCTCGTTGATGACGTGATCAGGCTGATTAGGGAAAACGGGGACCTCGTCCACATGCCGGAGGCGCTGCGTGTGAAGGGAGGTGTGCTTCTCTCGATGCCGCAGACTCGGCGCCAGGAGGCGGAGGCGTGCTTTACCGAGTCGCTTGATTGGAGCCGTTGCCAAGGTGCACGGTCATGGGAATTGCGCGCCGCGGTCGATCTGGCAGCCCTGTGGGCCGCCCAGGGAGAACGGGAACGCGCCTGCACGGTTCTGCGGCCGATATTCGGGGCGTTCGTGGAAGGTTTGGACACAGCAGATTTGAAGGCAGCCGAACGCCTGTTGGCGATGCTGCGGTAGCAGGCCGCTCCGCCGTTCTCGGTCAACCGATCAAATGGCGCTGGCAGAAGATAGTCAACGGTGCGGATCCGCCGTCGTATTATCCGCTGAAGCGCACGTTTCATATAAAGCAAAGATTAACCGCAGAGGCGCGAAGGCGGCGCTTCGGTGGGTCGCCGTGCATTGCCGAATACTACTATCGGCTCATGTAGGGAGTACCATCGTCGTGCCGACGTCCTTTTCTATAATCTCCAAGACCTGAAGGACATCAGCGGTCCCTGGCTACTCAGATGCACGCAACTTGCCGGCCCCGAACACCGGCATGACCTCCTCGGCGACCCACTGAAACTGCTCCAGCATCACGGATTTCGGCGTGCACAGGCTGGTGCTCAAGCTGATATGCTGCATGCCCGGGAACCGGGCCTCGATCTTCTTCAGGTGCTCGATCAGCCCCTCCGCCGTCCCCGCGTACCACGAGCCAATGTTCATATAGTGCTCCACCGTAGGCACGTCGGTCGAGGCCCAGCCACCGCGCTGCGCCACCGCTGCCACCTGCACCGGTGTCAGCCCTGGCACGAAACCGAGCGGGGCGAACATCTTCACATACTCCTCGTACCAGGGCGTGATCTCTCGGATCGCCTGCTCCCGCGTCTTCGCCAGATGGAAGAAGATGCCGATGGCTAGATTCTCGCCCAACTGAAGCTGTTGGCCCGCTCGTGCCGCGGCATCGCGATATGCGTGGATCGGGCCCTCCGCCATCGTGGCCGCACCGCCGCCGACCATGCCACTGATCCCGTGCCTGACCATGAAGTCCAATCCGCGCGGGTTGGCACTCACGATCGGCTGCCAGCACTCGACCGGCCGGTGGACCGGGCGCGGCACGAGCGTCAGTTCCTTGAGATCGTAGCCGCGATAAGGCACAGGCGGCGGCAGTGTGTAGTGCCGTCCCTTGTGCGCGAACGCTTCGTTGTTGAATGCCTTGAAGATGATCTCGACCTGCTCTTCGAACAGCTCGCGGTTGGCGTTCTGATCGAGCATCGGCGCGCCGAAGGTCTCCACCTCGCGGGTGTGGTAGCCGCGCCCCACACCGAACACGGTGCGGCCCTGCGTCAGAATATCGGCTACCGCGAAGTCCTCCGCCAGCCGCAGGGGGTGCCACATCGGGGCGATATTGAAGCCGCAGCCGATCTTCAGCCGCTGCGTCACCCCCGCCAGATGCACCGCCATCATCAGGATGTTCGGCAGCACCTCGTAGCCCTCGTGCTGGAAATGGTGCTCGGCGAGCCACAGTGTCTCCCACCCGCAGGCATCCATCGTCTTCGCGACGGCTTCCGTCTTCTCGAACACCGAGGCGAGGTGCTCGTTCGGGTAGCGGCGGTGGTTTGCCGGCGTGGCGTCCTGGCCCATATCGGGCAGGTCTACATGGCCTGGGTAGACGGTGACGAACTTGCTGATCATGGTCCGCGCCTCCGGGCAGGCAGGGCAGGTAGTCTGGCGCAGGCCCCGCCTCGGCACCAGCCGGCGCCACCGGCGATCCGCGCCGCTCAGTGAAGCTTAACCTGCGGTCCGGTCCGACGCGACAGGTTGCGCGACAGCACCCCAAGCACGGTGCGTCGGTTCCCGTGCAATGCCCGCTCGTGCAGCGTATGCAACGATTGGTACATAAGGCGCGCGAACAGGCCTTCGATGAAGACGTTGCGACCCAGCAGGCGGCCCATCAGATTGCCCACCGTGCTGTACTCCCCCAACGACACCAGCGAGCCGAAATCGCGATACGTGTACGGAAGCAGCGCCTCGCCGCGCAGGCGTCGCTCGATCTGTCGCACCATGTGCCGGGCCTGCTGGTGCGCTGCCTGCGCGCGCGGCGGGACGGGCGTGGGATGCCCGGGCCGCGGGCAGGCCGCGCAATCGCCGATCGCGAAGATGTCCGGATCGCGCGTAGTCCGCAGGGTCGTTTCAACGACAAGCTGGTTAATCCGGTTCACTTCCAGCCCATCCATGTTGCGCAGCACTTCGGGCGCCCGCACGCCCGCCGCCCATACGACCAGCTCGGAGGCGATCACCTCACCGCTCGCCAGCTGCACACCGTGAGCGCGGACCTCGGCCACCTTGGCGCCGGTCCGCACCTCCACGCCCATTTCGTCCAGCAGCCGCCGCGTCGCGTCGGAAATTCGCTGCGGCAGTCCTGGAAGGATGCGGTCCGCCGCCTCGATCAGCACGATGCGGATGTCGCTCTCCGGATCGATGCGGTCGAGTCCGAAGGCCACCACTTCACGCGCCGTGCTGTGCAGTTCGGCAGCCAGCTCGGTCCCGGTCGCGCCGGCGCCGATGATCGCGACATGAAGCTGGCCCGGCTGTATTGGCGCATCCTGCATGTGCGCACGGATGAAGGCATTCACCAGCCGGCGGTTGAAGCGCGTTGCCTGCTGCGGCGTCTCCAGCGGCACAGCGTGCTCGGCCACGCCCGGCGTGCCGAAATCGTTGGTCACGCTGCCGATCGCGATCACCAGCGTGTCGTAACGGACCTCCAGCGCCGGCGTTATCTCTTTCCCTTCGTCATCGAAGCTGGCGGCCAGCCGCACTGCTTTGCGGGCGCGATCCAGACCGATCAGCTCGCCCAACCGATAGCGGAAATGGTGCCAATGCGCCTGCGCGAGGTAATTCAGCTCGTGCTCGCCGGGGTCCATGCTGCCGGCGGCCACCGCGTGCAGCATCGGCTTCCACAGATGGGTGCGGCCGGTATCAATTAGCGTGATCTGCGCGCGGCCACGCCGACCAAGCCGATCGCCGAGCCGGGTGACCAACTCGAGCCCGGCCGCGCCTCCGCCGACGACGACCACGTGGTGCGGGGTTGCGTTGGACATCCGGAATTCGGACCTGCTTTGCCAACAGTCGATCTTCAGGCGATCGCGTCGCCATGGGAAGCGAGAAGTTCTGCGCCAGCGCCCTCAAATTGACAGCATCCCGCCTTCCGCCGACGCTTGCACCGACATCTCCGCAACGGGGCACTAATGGACCGCGGACAGCTCAGAACGATAGTCGGCACCGGCCAGGCCGGATATGCCGGCGACGGGGGGGCAGCCGGGCGGGCGCAGCTCAACGGACCGTTCGACCTGGCCTTCGACGATGCCGGCAATCTCTTCTTCGCCGACACGTTCAACCACTGCATCCGCCGCGTCGACGCCGCCAGCACGCGCATCGCCACCGTGGCGGGCGCCGGAGAGCCGGGCTTCTCCGGTGATGGCGGCGCGGCGACCCGAGCCCGCCTGAACGAACCGTACGGCATTGCGCTCGACCGCTCCGGCAATCTCTTCATTGTCGATCGGCGCAATTGCCGTGTCCGTCGCGTCGACGGGCGATCCGGCTTCATCAGCACCGTGGCGGAAGCGGGACTGGCCGAGCCGAACGACATCTGCCTCGATCCCGACCAACGGCGCCTGTTCATCGCCGATGTCGCCGGCCACGTGGTCCATGCACTCGAACTTCGCTCCGGCCGCATGACCACGGTCGTCGGTACCGCCGCGGGCCGGCATGACGGCGATAATGGCCTAGCCGCAGCCGCCTCGCTGCACGGCCCACGCGCAGTCGCCGTGGCGGCCGACGGCGCGTTGCTGATCCTGGAGCGCAACGGCAACACGCTGCGACGGATCGACCCGGCAACCGGCGTGATCGCCACCATCGCCGGTACCGGTGAGCGCGGCTATGCCGGCGACGGCGGTCCGGCGATCGCTGCCACCTTCGGCGCGCCGAAGGAACTGGGCATCGACCACGACGGCGGCCTACTGATCGTCGATACCGAGAACCACGTGATCCGCCGCCTCGATCCGACCACCGGGACCATCGTTACCATCGCCGGGAACGGCAAATCGGGCGGAGGCGTCGCATCGCTGGCTCGCCCGCACGGCGTGGCCGTCAGCCCGGACGGCGAGATCTATATCGGCGATACGGAGAACCACCGGATCTGCAAGCTGGAGCCTGGGGTCACGGCATGACTGACGACGACGAAACATTCGATACCATCGTGACCGGCGCCGGATCGGCTGGTGCCGTCGTCGCCGCACGGCTGAGCGAGAACCCCAACCATCGTGTCCTGTTGCTGGAAGCCGGCGTCGCCGACCGCAATCCGTGGATCCACATCCCGCTTGGCTACGCCAGGCTGTTCGCCAATCCCGCCGTCAACTGGATGCTCGAAAGCGAACCGGAGCCCGAGCTGCATAACCGGAGGATGTATCAGCCACGCGGCAAGGTGCTGGGCGGCACCAGCTCGATCAACGGCATGATCTACATGCGCGGCAACCATGCCGACTACGACGAGTGGCGCCAGCGCGGCTGCGAGGGGTGGGACTGGGATTCCGTGCTGCCCTATTTCCGCAAGGCCGAAGACCAGGAACGTGGTGCCGACGAGTTTCACGGCGTCGGCGGCCCGCTGCGCGTCTCGAATCAGCCGCAGAGCTGGGAACTGGCGGACGCGATCTTGCAGGCGTGCGTGCAGGCCGGCATTCCGCGCAACGATGATTTCAACGGCGCCCGCCAGGAGGGCGCCGGCTATTATCAGACAACCACCAGGAACCGCCGGCGCTGGAGCACGGCATCCGCCTACCTGCGCCCGGCGCGCGGGCGGGCGAACCTGACTGTCCGCACCGAGGCGCATGCCACCCGCGTGCTGATCGAGAATAACCGCGCTGTGGGCGTCGAATACCGCACGCCGGACGGCCTGCGTACGGCGCGGTCACGCGGTGAGGTGGTGGTCTCCGGCGGCGTGTACGGCTCGCCGCAGCTTCTGCAGCTCTCCGGCCTCGGGCCCGGCGGGCTCTTGCAGCAGATGGGCATTTCGGTGGTGCGCGACATGCCGGGCGTGGGGGCCAATCTGCACGATCATTTCAATACCTACTGCAGCTATCGCTGTGCCAAGCCGATCACCTTGAACGAGCTGCACCGGAGCGTCGTCCGCCAGGCGATTGCCGGGCTGCGCTACGCGCTGTTCCGCTCGGGACCGATGGCTGGAAACGGTCTCTATGTCGGCGCCTTCGTGCGCAGTGATCCGCGGCTGGAGCAGCCCGATTTGCAGATGAACATGTTCTCCTGGAGCACGCTCGAGCGCACCCGCGCCGGCATCATCGTGCACCCGTTCCCGGGGTTCTCGCTAAGCCCGGTGCACCTCCGCCCGGAGGGCCGCGGCACGGTGCGGATCAAAACCCCGGACCCGATGGCGCCGCCGGAGATCCGGTTCAATTTCCTGCGCAGCGCGTACGACATGCAGGCGATGCTCGACGGCATCCGGCTGGCGCGCCGCATCGCCGCGCAGCCGGCGCTTGCGCCTTATGTTGTCGAGGAAGTCGCGCCGGGTGCGTCGGCGCAGAGCGACGCCGAGCTGGCCGAGGATGTGCGCCGCCGCGGCGTGTCCAACCTGCATCCGGTGGGCACCTGCCGTATGGGTCACGACGCCGGCGCGGTGGTGGATCCGCGGCTGCGAGTGCACGGGATCGAGCGGCTGCGCGTCGCGGATGCCTCGATCATGCCGTCGATCATTGCCGGCAATACCAACGCCCCCAGCATCATGATCGGCGAGAAGGCTGCCGACATGATTCAGCAGGACGCAAGAACCCACCGCCTGCCTGCGCTGGGGACGGCAGGGGAGAGCGGGCGGCGGGGCTAGCACTCCACCGTCGGTGCACCGGCGGGCTGCGACCGCCCTACGTCGCTGCTACGACGCGACGAGCATGGCGCCGATCGGGTAGCGGCATTCGGGCTGGACGAGTGGGATGCTACGTTATAACCTCACATATCTCCGCAAGTTCCGGTCCAGGAGAACCCAATGAGACAGCTCTCCGCTTTGGCAGTATACGCAGCCCTGCTGGTTGCCGGTCCCGTCGATGTCGCCGTCGCCCAGACGTCGGGGGTGATCAAGGCGATCGGCGTGGAAAACGAGTATGCCGATGTGATCTCCCAGATCGGCGGAAGGTATGTCCAGGTGGTGGCGATCGAAACCGATCCCAATACCGACCCACACACGTTCGAAGCCAGTCCCAAGGTCGCCTCGCAGATCGCCTCTGCAATGTTGATCGTCAAGAACGGGATGGGCTACGACTCGTGGGCGGACAAGATCATATCGGCGACAACCACGGCCGATCGCAAGGTGATCGATGTTCAGCAGTTGCTGGGCTTGCCGGACAGCGCCCCGAATCCACATCTGTGGTATGAGCCAAAGACAATGCTGGCGGTCGCAAAGGCCGTCGCGGAGAACCTCTC
>Ga0335074_10005432_pt1 | contig 17626 bp, 15 predicted proteins | sample Lox_Sample_23_FD_206715 | JGI IMG/M metagenome (GOLD analysis project Ga0335074, IMG submission 206715) | Soil microbial communities from Loxahatchee National Wildlife Refuge, Florida, United States - Lox_Sample_2.3 | ecosystem: Environmental > Terrestrial > Soil > Wetlands | place: USA... | reverse complement strand
CGGAGGCGAAGAAGCTCGGCGACGAGCTCGTCGTGGTGGTCGCGCGCGACAAGACCGCGCGGCGCCTGAAGCACGAGCCGTACGTCCCCGAGCACATCCGGCGCGAGATGGTCGAGGCGCTGAAGCCTGTCGACCGGGCGATCCTCGGGTCGACGACCGACATCTACGAGACGGTCGTGCACGAGCGGCCGTCGATCATCGCGCTCGGCTACAACCAGGTCTGGAACGAGGTCGAAGTGGAGCGGGAGTGCGCCCGCCGCGGCGTCCCCGTCAAGGTCGTGCGGATCGGTCCGATCCCGCACGACGAGCTCGCGACCCGGCGGATCGTCGAACGGATCCTCGAGATCTCCGGTCGCCCGAAGGAGGCGAGCCCGTGAAGAAGATCGGACTGGTCGACACGACGTTCGCGCGCGTCGACATGGCCGGGTACGCCCTTCGCGCCCTGCAGGGCGCGGGCACGGGGTTCCGGGTCGTGCGGCGCACCGTCCCCGGGATCAAGGACCTGCCCGTCGCTTGCCGGCAGCTCTTCGTGCAGGAACACGTCGACCTCTGCCTCGCGCTCGGGATGCCCGGCCGCGCGGAGTACGACCGGACGTGCGCGCACGAGGCGTCGCTCGGCCTCCTCTTCACCGGCGTGCTCGAGGCGAAGCCGATCGTCGAGTGCTTCGTCTTCGAGGGCGAGGCCGAGGGCGGCTCCGCGCTCGAGACGCTCGCGCGCCGACGCGCGGAGGAGCACGCCCTCAACGCCTACGCGATGCTGTTCCGGCCGCAGGAGCTCGCCCGTCGGGCCGGCGAGGGACTGCGCCAGGGGTTCGCGGACGTGGGAGCGGTCCGGCCCCATTCGTAACGATCCAACGGAGAATCATCGATGCCGAAGCGAACGAACGAGGGGAAGGGAGTGACGGTGGCGATCGTGGCGAGCGAGTACAACTTCGACATCACGCTCGCGATGCTCGAGCGGGCGAAGGAGGAGGTCGACTTCCTCGGTGCGACGCTCGGGCCCGTGGTGAAGACGCCCGGGGTCTACGACATGCCGCTCGCCGTGAAGGCGCTGTTCGGGCGGGCGGACGTGGACGCGGTGGTCGCGCTCGGCGCCGTGATCGAGGGGGAGACGCACCACGACGACGTCGTGATGAACCAGGCGGCGCGGAAGCTCACCGACCTCTCGGTCGAGTACGGAAAGCCCCTCGGCCTCGGGGTCTCGGGGCCCGGGGAGACGCGCCTCCAGGCGCAGGACCGGATCGAGAACGCCGGCAACGCCGTGCGGGCGGTCGTGAAGATGGTCCGCCGGTTGCGCGCGCTCGGCTAGGCGGGGCCCGCGCCCGGACGGCTCGGACCGTCAGTAGGTCAGCTCGCGCACCTCGCGCATGAGCACGACCCCGACCGCCCCCGCGACCAGGACGAGGCTCCCGGCGGCGACGTAGACGAACTCGATCGACGTCGCGACCGCAAGGGAACCGGCGAAGAACGCGCCGAACGGCGCCGCGGCGAGGATCAGCCCGAAGAGGACCGACATCGCCCGGCCCATGAGGCGGGCCGGCACCCGCGCCTGCACCGCGGTGAGGAGCGGGATGTTGATGACCGAGGAGAGGAACCCGACCCCGAACGCCTCCCCGAGCGCGAGCGGGATCGAACGGGTCAGCCCGAGGCCGATCACGAAGGCACCGAAGCCGAAGAGCCCGCCGAAGAGGAGCGATCCGGCGATCGGTCGGACGTTCACCTTCCCCACGACCACCGCCCCGACGATCGCTCCGACCGCGATCATCGCCCCGAGGAAGCCGTAGGTCGCCGCGCCGCCGTGGAGCACGAGGTCGGCGTACGGCGCCCAGAGCGCGAACGCGGCGTTCCCGGCGAAGTTGACGACGAGGCCGACCGCGATGAGCTCGAGGAGGTAGCGCTGGCCGACGACGTAGCGGAACCCTTCCGCGAACTGGTCGACGAACCGGTCGCTCCCGCCGTCCGGGACCGGTTCGGGGCGGCCCACCGTGGCCGCGATGGCCGTCACGATCGCGGCCGCGACGAAGAAGGTGATCGCGTCGTAGGCGATCGGCAGGGTGACCCCGAACAGGGCGACGACGACCCCCCCGACCGAGAGACCGACGACCTGGGTCGTCGAGTTGCTGAACGACAGGAGGCTGTTCGCCGTCGTGAGGTCGGCGGTCGCGACCGTCTGGGGGACCATCGCGTTGGACGCGACGCGCACGAACTGCCCCCCGACCCCGAGCGAGAAGACGATCGCGACGATCAGCACGAGGTCCGCGGCGTGCGCCAGCACGAGGCCGGAAAGGGCGGCGACGAGCACCCCCTCCGCGACGTTCGTCCCGATCAGGATCGTCCGGCGGGGCCAGCGGTCGACGTAGACGCCCAGGACCGGACCGAGCACGACCGTGGGGACGATCGTGGCCACGACCGCGAGGGTCACGGCGAAGACGGAGCCGGTCGTCTGGAGGACGAGCCAGAGGAGCGCGACGTCGAAGATGAAGTCGCCCGACTGCGAGACGAGCTGGCTCGTCCAGAGCAAAAAGAACGGCCGGCTCGCGAGCGCGCGTCGGAAGCTGGGCGCCGCGCCCGGGGGAGGGACTTCGCCCGCGGGAGCCGACGCCGGCGCGCCGTCCGGGAGCGCGGTCACGGCGCCGGAAGGCGGGCGGGCCGACGCGCATCAGGTTCGGTGTCGATCGAGCGCTTCGAACCCCAGTCCACGACCGTTCGCTCCCGTGATCGACCGACCGACCGGGTCCGGCGAGCAAGTAGGTTGCGCACGCGGGGTGAACACGCTAGAGGCCCAGCCGCGAGCGGAGGTAATCGAACGCCGTTCGCCCCTTCGCGGTGTGCGGGGTGACCTTGAGCTCGCCGGGAGGGATCGTCTCCCGCCCCGCGGCGCGCAGCGCGGACGCCAGGCGCCGCAGGGGAACCTCGACGGTCACGTCGGGCGGCTTTGGCTCCCCCTCCTCCACCGTGACCCGTCCGTCCCGGTCGACCTCCAGCGTGGCGGTCTCGGCCTCGGTCCGGAAGACCCACGCCTGGGGAAGGTAGGCGCGAAAGATCCCGCCCAGCATCCCCTGGAGTCGACGCTTCAGCTCCGGTTCCCACTGCTGCCCGGCCTCGGCGAGCAGGTCGGCGAGCTCCCCCATGCCCGGAGGGAGGGTCGCGCGGTTTAAACCGAGACGGGGCGGACCGTCACCGGCCCGCGATGAACTTTCGGACCCGCCCCGGCGTGAAGTACTCGGGCCCGGCGAGGCGCGCGCCGTCCGGGCGGACCAGCACCGGCAGGAGGTCGGTCGGGTTCACCCAGCGTCTCACGAGCTCGTCGTCCGTCCCCGCGCGGTGGACGTCGATCACGGTGACCGGCGTGTGGGCGCGTTCCGCGAGGTCGATCACGAGGTTTGCGCAGTCGATCGTTTCGGGACTCAGATGCCACGCGTCGGGGTCCGACGCGCGGGGGGTTCCGGGCGGTGACGCGGGCTCGTGCAGCCCCATCATCAGGACCGGGGGAGCGAACCCTCCGGCCCCCCGGGCGAAGAACGAGTACTGGTTCGAATGCAGCGACGGGAGGCCCGGGCCCGGTTCGCCGCCCACGAACAGTATCAGCGGCGTCTCGGACCGGAGGGCCACGTCGCTCGAAGCGCGGCACCGAAGATAAGTCCGTTCGGGAGCCGTCCCGGCCCGCGCCCGGGCCTCGGGTCCCGGGCCCCTCGGGTCGCTCGGATGGCCTCTTAAACGCCTCCCGCCCTCGCGGCCCCGGGAGGCGTGGGTGCTCGGCCCTCGGGAGTGGTACGACGAACTGCCGTCGACCCAGGACCGGGCGATCGAGCTCGCGCGCGGCGGCGCGGCGCCCGGCACCCGGGTGGTCGCGGGGCGGCAGACCCTAGGGCGGGGCCGTCTTCGCCACGCCTGGGCGTCCCCTCCCGGCTCGCTCTACCTTTCGATCGTGGTGCGCCTGCCCGCCGACCACCCGGGTCTGCTCCCGCTCGCGATCGGGGCGGAGGTCGCGTCGGAGCTCGCGGCCCGTTGGCCCGTCGCCCCCCGGCTCAAGTGGCCGAACGACCTTCTGATCGAGGATCCCGCGGGGCGGGCGAGGAAGCTCTCGGGGATCCTGGTCGACCGGGTGGAGGCGACGCCGCTCGCGGTCGCCGGCATCGGGCTCAACGTCCGGGTCCCGGCGGACGGCCACCCGCCCGAGGTCCGTTCGCGGACGACCGCGCTCGAGGAGTGGGTCGCTCCCTGCCCGTCCGTGGACGAGGTGGAGGCCGTGGTCGTCGACGCCGCGCTCCGCGCCTCCCGGGCCCTCGACTCGCCCGGCGCGGTCGAAGCGACGCGGCGCCGCTGCGCGGACCTGCTCTACGGGCGGGGCCGGACGGCGACCGTGGACGGGCGTCTCGCGGGTCGGATCGACTCGCTCGGGCCCGAGGGAGAGCTCGTCCTGGACGTGGACGGGGAACGGATGACGATAAGAGCCGGCGACCTCCGCGTGGAGGGAATGGCATGAGCGAAGCGTTCGACCGTTGGACCGTGCTGAAGCGCAAGGTGCGCGAGGGCGGAGGGGCCGACCGCGTGAAGAAGCACCGCGCGGCCGGCAAGCTCACGGCGCGCGAGCGCCTCGAGTCGTTCTTCGACCCCGGCACGTTCACCGAGATCGACCCGTTCGTCACCCACCGGATCGAAAAGTTCGGCCTCGCGGAACGTCGCCCACCGGGGGACGGGGTCGTCACCGGGTGGGGCGAGGTCGACGGCCGGCCGGTCTGCGCGTTCGCGCAGGACGCCACGGTGTTCGGCGGCGCGCTGGGGGAGGCCCACGCGATGAAGATCGTGACGATCATGGAGACCGCGCGCAAGGCCGGGGTGCCGATCGTCGGGCTCGACGACTCGGGAGGCGCCCGCATCCAGGAGGGCGTGATGAGTCTCGGGGGATACGGGGAGGTGTTCTTCCGGAACGTCACGCTCTCGGGCGTCGTCCCCCAGCTCTCGCTCATCCTCGGCCCGTGCGCGGGCGGAGCGGTCTACTCGCCGGCGATCACCGACTTCGTGATCATGGCGGAAGGGACCGGTCAGATGTTCATCACGGGGCCGGACGTCGTGCGCGCGGTCACCGGCGAGGAGGTCACGATGGACGCGCTCGGCGGGGCGGACGCCCACGCCCAGTTGAGCGGCGTGTCGCACTTCACCGCGGCGTCGGACGTCGACGCGATCCAGCTCGCGCGACGTCTCCTGGGCTACCTGCCGCTCAACAACCTCGAGGAGGCGCCGGTCGCTCCCGCCGCGGCGCCCCCCGATTCCGCGGCGAGCGAACTCGTCCGGATCGTGCCCGAGGACGCGAACGCGCCCTACGACGTCCACGAGGTGATCGCGCGGATCGTCGACCCCGAGTCCCTGCTGGAGGTCCAGCGGGAGTGGGCGACCAACATCGTGGTCGGGCTCGCCCGCCTCGGCGGACGACCCGTCGGGGTCGTGGCGAACAACCCGAACGCGCTCGCGGGGACCCTCGACATCGGGGCGTCGACGAAGGCGGCGCGGTTCGTCCGCTTCTGCGACGCGTTCAACCTCCCGCTCGTCACGCTGGTCGATGTGCCGGGGTTCCTTCCCGGCACCGCCCAGGAACACGGGGGGATCATCCGGCACGGGGCGAAGCTGCTCTACGCGTACGCGGAGGCGACCGTGCCGCTCCTCACGGTCATCCTGCGGAAGGCGTACGGCGGGGCGTACGACGTGATGTGTTCGAAGCATCTCGGCGGCGACCTGAACCTTGCGTGGCCGACGGCCGAGATCGCGGTCATGGGGGCGGACGGCGCGGTCAACATCCTCTATCGGCGCGACCTCGACAGCGCGCCCGCGGCCGACCGCGACGCGCTGCGCTCGCGACTGATCGCCGAGTACCGGACCGAGTTCCTCAATCCGTACCTCGCCGCGGAGCGCGGCTACGTCGACGACGTCATCGACCCGGCGGAGACGCGGCCCCGCCTCCTCGCCGGGCTCAAGATGCTCGCGTCGAAGCGCGACGACCGACCCCCGAGGAAGCACGGGAACATTCCCCTGTAGGGACGGGGCGTCGGCCGTGGTCGGGATCACCGAGACCGTCCTGCGGGACGGGCACCAGTCGCTGATCGCGACGCGGATGCGGACGCGCGACATGCTCCCCGCCGCCGAGCGGCTCGACGCGATCGGCTACCGCTCGCTCGAGGTCTGGGGCGGGGCGACGTTCGACGTGAGCCTCCGGTTCCTGCGGGAGGACCCGTGGGAGCGGCTGCGCCTCCTCAAGCGGGCGATGCCGAAGACCCCGCTCCAGATGCTCTTGCGGGGCCAGAACCTGGTCGGCTACCGACACTACCCGGACGACGTGGTCCGCAAGTTCGTGGACGAGTCGGCCCGCCAGGGGATCGACATCTTCCGCGTCTTCGACGCGCTCAACGACCCGCGGAACATGGAGGTCGCACTGGACGCGGTCCGTCGGACCGGCGCGACCGCCCAGGCGACGATCTGCTACACCCAGTCGCCGGTCCACACCCTCGAGGCGTTCGTCGACCTCGGGCGGCGCCTCGCCGCGCTCGGCGCCGACGAGCTGTGCGTGAAGGACATGGCGGGCTTCCTCCCTCCGACCGAAGGGGCCGCGCTCGTCCGCGCGCTCGTCCGGGAGGTCGGACTTCCGGTCGTGGTCCACACGCATTCGTCGAGCGGAATGTCGACGATGACCTGCCTCGCGGTCGCCGAGGCGGGCGCGGTGGCGGTCGACAGCGCGCTGAGCCCGTTCTCCGGCGGCGCGTCCCAGCCTCCGACCGAGACGCTGGTCGGCGCGATGCGCCACACCCCGCTCGACCCCCGCCTCGACCTCGAAGCGCTCGCCGACCTCGCGGCCTACTTCGGGACGGTCCTCGACCGCTACCGTCCGCTGCTCAACCTCCGATCCCTCCAGACCGACCCCGGCATCCTGACCCATCAGGTCCCGGGCGGGATGCTGTCGAACCTGCTCTCCCAGTTGCAGGAGCAGGAAGCGCTCGGCCGCCTCGCGGAGGTGCTCGCCGAAGTACCCCGCGTCCGCGCCGACCTCGGGTACCCTCCGCTCGTGACCCCCACGAGCCAGATCGTGGGCATCCAGGCCGTGCTGAACGTGCTCACCGGGGGTCGGTACCGGCAGATCACGAAGGAGGTCCGCGACTACGTCCGCGGCCTCTACGGGGCGCCGCCGGCCCCGATCGACCCCGAGCTGCGCGCGAAGGTCCTCGCGGAGGGAGGCGCCGCGATCACCGGACGGCCCGCCGACCTCCTGCCGCCGGAGTTCGAGAAGATGCTCGGCGAGGTGCGTGCGCTCGTTCCGGCGGCGGACACCGCCGAGGCGCTCTCCTACGCCCTCTTCCCGGTCGTGTACCGGTCGTACCGGGGCGCGGTCGACCGGGGGCTCACCTCGGACGTGCTCACCTCGGCCGCCCTCGGCGTGGTCGGTGCGCTCCGCACCCCCGCGCCTCCCCCGGCCCCGGTCCCGAGAGCCGACGCCGGCGCCGCGGCGGTCGGGGCGTGGGCCCACGAGGGACGCGCGCGACTGCAGAACCAGCGGAGGTGGGTCGACGCGAGTCGTCGTCGAGAGGGACGGTAGGACCGAGGTCGTCGAGGTCGCGCCCGGCACCGACTCGGTGACGGTCGGCTCCGAGCGGTATGCCGTGACTGTGGTCCGGGTCGGCGCCACGTCGGTGGAACTCGAGATCGCCGGCGAGCGGGTCGTGGTGGAGAGTTGGCCGGAGCACTTTCCCCAGCCGCCCGGACCGGTCGACGTGAACGGCGAGCGCTGGACGGTCCGGGTCGAGCGCGGCCCGTCCGCCGGGGCCGCCCCCGCGGCGCCGCGGTCGGCGACGCCCGCCTCCCCGGCCGTCCCGACGCCGGCTCCGGCCCCGGGCGGCGGCCTGCCGATCGTCCCCCCGATGCCGGGCAAGGTGATCGAGCTCCGGGTCCGGGAGGGCGAGAGGGTCCGAAAGGGCGACGTCCTGCTGGTGCTCGAAGCGATGAAGATGCGCAACGAGCTCACGAGCCCCGTGTCCGGGGTCGTGCGCGGGGTCGCGGTCGCGGCGGGCGCGAACGCGCGCGCCAAGGAGCCGCTCCTCTTCGTGGTCGCAGACCCGGACGGCGCGTAGCGGAGCGCGACCCCTACGAGAAGTGGGGGAGCGCGCGCCCGCACGCCGGGCAGCGTGCGGTGCCGGGTTCGAGCGGTGCCGCGCAATACATGCAGAACCCGATCGAGCTCGCGTGGACGTGCCCCGAGCTCGAGGAGAGCGGCGCGTCCGAGGAAACGGACACGCCGCTCGACGCGGGGGACGCCCCGACCGTCCGGTTCGCCCACGGGGAATACATGAGGCCGAGGCTCACGAAGATCCAGGGGAGCAGCACGTAGACCGCGTAGCCCGCGACCTGGGGAAACGCGAGGAGGATCACGATCGCGGCCCCGATCGCGGCGAAGTTGACCAGCGACAGGATCGCGCGCAGCTGCATCTCGGCCCTCCGAGCCGACCGGAAAGGGCGCCGCGCGCTCATCTCCTTTCGCCTCCTCCGCCCGGCGACGCGATGCGCCCGCGGGCGCGCTCTAATAGCCCCCGCGGTTGGCGGCCCCCCATGCCGAACGTCCCGGCGCTCGTCCAGCGGGACGAGTTCACGTACGACATTCTGCCGGAGGAGGTGCCGGGGATGCGCGTCCCCGGTCGGCTGTTCTCCGACGCGGCGCTCCTCGCCGGCGTGGAGGGCGACCCGTCGCTCGCCCAGCTCGCGAACGTCGCGACGCTCCCGGGGATCCGCGGGTTCGCCCTCGCGATGCCCGACATCCACTTCGGCTACGGCTTTCCGGTCGGAGGCGTCGCGGCGTTCGACCTCGGCGACGGCGTCGTCTCCCCGGGCGGGATCGGCTACGACATCAACTGCGGGGTCCGCCTGCTGCGAACCTCGCTGACGGTGGACGAGGTCCGGCCGAAGCTCGCGGCGCTCGTGGAACGCCTCTACCGGGAAGTCCCCTCGGGCGTCGGTTCCCGGGGGGGTCACCCCCTCAGCCCCGCCGAGGTCGAGGAGGTGCTCGCCGGGGGGGCTCGGTGGGCCGTCGACCGCGGTCTCGGCCGCGCGAGCGACCTTCCGGTCCAGGAGGAAGAGGGGCGTCTCGCCTCGGCGGACCCCGCGGCGGTGAGCGAAAGTGCGAAGAAGCGCGGGCTGAAGCAGCTCGGGACGCTGGGCTCGGGCAACCACTTTCTCGAGGTCCAGGCGGTCGACGAGGTCTTCGACCCGGCGTTCGCGCCCCTGATGGGTCTCGTGCCGGGGCGAGTGGCGGTCATGCTCCACACCGGCTCGCGGGGGCTCGGCCACCAGGTCGCCACCGACTACATCCAGGAGATGGACCGCCGACTCGCCGACGACGGGGTCGCGCTGGTCGACCGGCAGCTGTCGTGCGCGCCGATCGCCTCGGAGCCCGCGCAGCGCTACCTCCGCGCGATGGCCGCCGGGGCGAACTTCGCGTGGGCGAACCGCCAGGCGATCACGCACGGGGTACGCGCCGCCTTCGCCGCGGTCTTCGGACGGCCGGCGGAGGAGCTCGACCTCTCGGTCGTCTACGACATCTCCCACAACATGGCGAAGGTCGAGGAGCACGCCGTCGACGGCCGCCGCGAGCGGCTGCTCGTCCACCGCAAGGGCGCCACGCGGGCGTTCCCCGCCGGGCGCGAGGAGGTCCCCGCGGCATACCGGACCCAGGGCCAACCGGTCCTGATCCCCGGCGACATGGGCACGGCGAGCTACGTCCTCGCCGGGCTCCCGAGCGCGATGGACCGGTCGTTCGGCTCTTCCTGCCACGGGGCCGGGCGGCGGCTCTCGCGCCACGCGGCGAACCGTGCGTTCCGCTTCGACGAGGTGACCCGGGGCCTCGCCGACCGGGGGATCGTCGTCCGGTCGACGTCGCGCGAAGGCGTCACGGAGGAGGCTCCGGGCGCGTACAAGAACATCGAAGAGGTCGTTCGGGTCGCGGAGGGCGCCGGGCTCACCCGCCGCGTCGCGCGGCTCGTCCCCCTCGGGGTCGTGAAGGGTTAGCGCCGGGGCCGGGCGGCCGCTCGTCGCGAGACCTCTTAAGCCCCGCCCGCCGTTCTGCGTCCGAGGGCGTTCGTTGGACCCGGACCTCGGCTACGAGATCGCGCTGCTGGTCGTCGCGCTCTACGGCTTCGTCGTCTATCTCTTCTACCGGGCCGGATGGCTCGGGCCGGACCGCACCCTGAGCCTCCTCGGCCCGGCGCTCATGATCAAGACGACCCGCGGCCGCGCCGCGCTCGAGCGCTGGGCCCGATTCCGAAGGTTCTGGACGGCGGCGTCGGACCTCGGGATCGCCCTCGCGGTCGTCGCGATGGGAGGGATCCTCGTCCTCCTCGCGGTGGACGCCGCCCTCTCCCTCCGCCTGAACGCCGCGAGCGCGCCCCCGGTCACCGAGGCGCTCGGGCTGCCCGGGATCAACCCGATCATCCCGATCGGCTACGGGATCCTCGCCCTCGTCGTCGGGGTCGTGCTCCACGAGCTGGCGCATGGGGTCGTCGCGCGCTCGCAGGGGATCGGCGTGAAGTCCCTCGGGATCCTCTGGTGCGTGGTCCCGGTCGGCGCGTTCGTCGAGCAGGACGACGTCGAGATGCAGGCGGCGTCCCGGCGGAAGCGCGACCGCGTCGCCGCGGCCGGGGTCCTCGCGAACTTCGGGCTCACGGTGATCTTCTTCGTCGCGCTCTCGCTCCTCGTCGCGGGGTCCGTCGCCCCGAACGCCAACGGCGTCGGCGTGGCGGTCGTCGAACCGAACACCCCCGCGGCGAACGCGAGCCTCGCGCCGGGCGATATCATCACGTCCATCAACGGGACGGCGACGACCAACGCGACGCTCTTCGAGTCGTCGCTCGTCGACACGCATCCGGGCGAGGTCGTGACGGTCGTCTACTATTCCGCCGCGAACCGCTCCCTCGTCACGACGACGGTCGTGCTCGCCCCGAGTCCGACCGTCGCGGGCCGGGGGTTCCTCGGGGTCGCGGTGACGTTCCTGACCCCGTCCGAGCTCAAGGGCACCCTCGTCTGGCCGCTCGGCAGCTCCTCCGGACCCCTCACGGGCGCGATCTACTGGCTCGTCCTTCCGCTCGCGACCCTCGAGCCCGTGGGCGGCTCGACGATCCAGTTCTACCACCTCACCGGGCCGCTCTCGGGGGCGAACCCGGCGGCGTTCTGGCTCGTCGCGAACGTGCTCTACTGGCTCGCGTGGATGAACCTGCTGCTCGGACTGTCGAACGCGCTGCCGCTCGTGCCGCTCGACGGCGGGCTGCTCTTCCGCGACTTCATGGCGTCGGTCGCCGCGCGCCTGCGTCGCGGCTGGGACGAAGCGCGGCTGGACGCGTTCGGCACCCGCGCGGTGGCAGCGTCGTCGGCGCTCGTCCTCGTGCTCCTGCTCTGGCAGTTCATCGTGCCGCGGCTGATCTAGGGCCGTCGGTCCGCCCGGTTCACCAGACCGGGGTGCCGTCCGACGCGGTCCGGGGGTGGTCGAGCCACGGGTCTTCGCCGGGCTTCGGTCGTCGCGGGGTCCGGCGGAACCGGACCGCGACCGCGAGCAGGACACCGAGCCCGGCGCTTCCGCCGACGATCTCGATCGGGGCGTACGGGTTCGGGTAGCCGACGACGATGGTGAAACTGCGCTCGGCCATCGCCCCGGACCGGTCGGTCACGTTGAGGGTGACGACGTACGTGCCGACCTGCGGCAGGTAGAGCGACACCGTCGACGACGTCGGGTGGGTGCCGTTGAGGAGGGTCCACTCGTACCGGTAGGGGGGACCTTTGCCCCCGTAGGCCGCGGTCGCGATCGTTACGTGGAGCGGCTTCGGGCCCGTGGGCGGGGACGGCCCGCCCGAGATCCCGAGCGGCCCGTTCGCGGTGACGGCGGTCAGGATCGTCGCGGTATCCCCGGCGCCGTCGACGAACGTGACGCCGATCGCGTACCCCTGCGACGCGTAGAGCGCGTGCTGGATCGAGGCGCCGGTCGCGCTCGAGCCGTCCCCGAAGTTCCACGTCAGCGAGATCGGGTGCGGCCCCGTCGCGGTCGCGTTGCCGAAGATCGGGAACGGGACCAGGTTCTGGGACGGGGTGACGTTCACCGCCGCGACCAGCGTGTCGGTCCGCGGCGTGTAGCCGCCCGGCTGGACCGCGAAGAACGGGGCGAGATGGAAGCCGGTCGAATAGACCGTGTCCAGGTACGACGTTTCGATCGTGATCTCGCCGGTGAGGGTGTTGTTGGCCGTTCCGGCGAGCGGGGCGGTGTACGTCTCCGTGACGGTCGAGCCGAAGGCCGAGTGGCCGTCCCCCAGGTTCCAGAGGACCTGCGTGTAGGCGGTCTCGCCCGGGGTGCCGACCTCGGTCGCGGTGAACCGGACCGAGGCGCCCGACGAGACGTTCACGGCGGGGGAAACGGTCGCTGTCAGACCGAGCGGCACCCCCGACTGCACCGGCTCGACGTCGACGAGGAACGCCTCGCTTCCGTTGCCCCGGCCGAGGTCCGAGAGCTGCCCGATCGCGAGGTACTCTCCCGGGGCCGTGTAGGTCGTGTTCACCGAGTGCCCGACCGCGCTCTCGCCGTTGCCGAACGTCCATCGGGTGTCGTTCGCGTTCGCACCGACCCCGCCCTTGACGGAGGAGAAGTAGTAGACCTTGAGCGGGGCGAAGCCCGAGAGGGTCGACGCGGCGAAGGTCGCGTCCAGCGCCGGGGCGACCGTGACGTTCGTGGACGCGTCGGCGGAGCCGTCCACGCTGTCGTTCGCCCACTCGGTCACCGAGTACTCGCCGGCGTGGCGGAAGATCTCGCAGCCGCAGACCGCGAGGTAGGAGTCGTTCGAGACGAGGCTCGTCGACGGGGCGAGCCCGCCCGGTCCGGTCGCTCCGCCCGAGACCGAGAACAGCGAGGTGCCGTAGTCGGCCGGCGCGTCCAGCACCGGCTCCGGGGTCGCCGCGGTCACCGTGAGCGGCGACGACTCGGAGTTGCAGTTCGCGGCCGGTCCTCCGCCGATCGTGACGGGCACGCGGGCGCTCGCGCCGGCGTCGGCCGGGAGCGCCGTATCGACCGCGAACACTTCCGCGCAGAACGAACCGGCGACGGGATAGTCGTGGACGGTCGAGCTGCCGCCCGGCTCGGTGAACGCGCCGTCCCCGAAGTAGAACGTGAAGTTGTAGCTCCCCGTGCCACCGCTCGCCGTCGCCGAGAGCGTCACGGGGGCTCCGACGGCCGTGCTCGCCGGGCTCGCGGTGAGGCCGACCGAGAGCGCACTGCCGCCGACCTCGATCAGGACCGGCAGGGAGGTCGACGTGTTGCCGGAGCTGTCGGCGGCGAACGACTGGGCGAGGTAGACGCCGTCCGCGTCGTACGTGTGGTTCACGACCGTACCGCCCCAGAGCGTCGCCCCACCGTCGCCGAACGACAGCCCCTCGAGCCGGTAGGCACCCGACCCCCCGGAGGCGTTCATCGCGAAGCTGACCGTCAACGGAGCGTGGCCGGAGCGTGGCGAGGCGAAGACGGAAGTGGAGAGCCCGTGGCCGGCGAGGCCCCCGCCCCGGGCGAGGTCGGTCACCAGCGCGCCGACGACGGGGGATCCGATCCCCGTGACGGGGTCCCACCCGGTGCCGGCGGAGTATCCGTTCGACCCGGTGAGAATGTCGTGGAAGTCGGCGGTGTAGTTGGGACCCCGGAGGATCGAGTAGAGGCTCGGGTTGAGCAGTCCCAGGTCCCCGGCCGAGTACTGGTCCGCGATCGCCGCGATCCCGGCCCAGATCGGGGTCCCCACGCTGGTCCCGATGACCCCTTCGGCCGAACCTCCGACCACGACCGCGACCGGGTTCGCCGCGTCGATCGAGACGTCGGGCACGCCGCGGAGAGCCGACGGGTCCGTCACGCCGGACTGCCACCACGGCTCGGGGAACGGCGCATACCCCCCGCCCGACCCGCCCTGGTTCGAGCAGCCCGGGGAGACCGCCCCGCTCGCGTTGCCGGACCAGCCGGTCTCGGCGTCGTAGCTGTCGTTCGTGCCGAGCTCGAGCACCGTCCCTCCCACGCCGGTCACGTACGGGTCGGACGCCGGAAAGTTCGTGGCGAGGCCGGACGTCCCGTCCGCCGCGCCGCAGTCGCCGGACGCGGCGAAGAAGCTGATCCCCTCGGCGGCGCCGAGCTCGACCACCGGGCCGAGGATCTGGTACGAGCCGTCGGTGGACGCGTTGCACGCCGCGGTGCACGGGCCGCTGAACGCATTGAAGACCCCCGTGTCCGGCTCGCCCCAGCTCATCGAGACGACGTCGGCGCTGCCGTGCGCCACGATCCAGTCGATGGCGTCGTAGAGCCCGGCGTCGGGGTTCGGGGAGAACGTCATGTCGATGGTCGCTCCGGGCGCCGCCCCGCGCGCCCACTCGAGGTCGAGGGCATCCTCGAGCGCCCAGCCCGAGTTCGTCCCGCTGGCGTTGAGGTTCGCCGACGTGGGGACGGGGTAGTCAAAGCTGACGTTCCCGACGGCGAGGCCGGAGTCGCTCGCGAACGTCGCGAGGTCGGACTCGAGCTGGGACTGACCTTCGGCGGCGGAGTAGGCGTCCACGACCGCGATCCGGCGGCCGGTGCCGTTCGTCCCGTTCGCCTCGAGGGGGGCGGCGTCGTACGCCCGGGCGATCGCGCAGGGAGAGAGCCCACCCGAAGGACCCGTGCACCCGGCGAGGGGCCCGGCCACGGCCGTGGGGGCGACGCCGACCTGCGGGGCGAGGGGCGTGACGTTGCCGAGACCGAAGACCCCGTCGCTCCCGAGGTACGCGGGGAGGGTCGCCAGCGTCGGATGGCTCACGAACGACTGCCCGCTCGTCGTCCGATACTCGTTGAACGTCGTCCCGAAGGCGTCGCCGACGGCCGGCGCCGGGCCCGACACCATTAGGAGGAGTCCGTCCGGATTGGCGGCCGTCGAGAGACCATACCCGGCGAAGTAGCCGCGGGCCGCCGCGACGGTGGCTGGGGAAGCCCCGTAGAGAGTGTCGGCTTGCGCGGCGGAGAGGAAATTTCGATAGCTCGAGGTGCCGGGAACCGAGGCGGCCGCATCGAAGGCGGCGAGCCCGGTCGGGTCCTGGGAGGAGAGGCCGACCGCTACCTCGAGGTTGTCGGTCACCGGGGCCGGTCCGAGGGAGGTGACGCCCGGAGGGGGGACGAACGCCGGGGCGACTTCGACCGGACCGACGGTCGTCGCGGCCGGGGCGGCGGCCTCCGCGGTCGCGGGAAGAGAGTCGATCACGGCCGCGGCCACTCCCGCCGGCTCCGACCCTCCGGTCGGGACGGTAAGGGCGCTCGCGACGAGCGCGACGACCGTGAGCAGCACCGGGAGCCAAGGGTTCCAACGAGAGCGCACGGCACCCACTCAGGAGCGCCTAGCCTCGACACGAGTTATCTGCCTTACCGGGCGACGGTCCGGCCACACCACAGCCTATAACCCGGTACCGGTGTCACGCCCCCTCGGCGGTCAAGCGACCGGACGTCGCCCGCCGAGGGATCGGGCATGGCCATTCGTCAGAGTTCCGCGGCGCGCGACGAACGCCGCCTCCTCGCGTCCTACCCGTTCCTCCCCGGAGCCGAGTCGCTGCTCGGGGACGAGAACGTTTCCGTCCGCGCGCTGCTCGAGGAGCCCTCGTACGAGCGGGCCCGCTCGATCGGTCGGGCCCGGGTCCTCGCGGCCGCGGACGACCCCCGCGCGCTGCGGGACATCGCCGAGCTGGACGCCGCCGAACCGGAGGTCCGCTACCTTTCGCTCCTGTTCGACCGGATCGTACTCGCCGCCGCCCCGTCCCCCGCCGCGCTGCGACGATGGGCGGTCGCCGAGGCGAAGCGGGCGCACGCCCGCCTCTCCGAGGTCCCCGTCGAGGAGCTGGTCGAGGTCGCGGACCGCCTCGGGTTCCCCCTCGAGGCGCGCCCCGGGGACCGCGTCGCGTTCCGGCTGGTCGACTACCTTCGGCTCGCCGTGCCGATCCGCGAGGCGGACTACCGGCTCGCGCGGCAGGATGTAGAGCACGGGTGGGTGGTGGTCGGCCGGGTCCGCGGGGCCCGCGTGCTCCAGGAAGCGGTCCGGGTGCGCCTCGGGATCCCGGTCCCGTTGGCGGACGACGTCCGGTCCCGGGTAAGGGACCGGGAGGGAGAGCTCCTCGCCGACCTGGCTCGACGGCTCCCCGCCCCCGTGGCCCGAGCCAACGCGTCGTCGGGGACCCTCCGCCCCGAGCTGTTCCCCCCGTGCATCCGCAAGATGCGACGGACCCTCGAGGCCGGCGAGAACCTCTCCCACGCGGGACGGTTTGCGCTCGCCGCGTTCCTCCACCGGGCCGGCGCGGATTTCGAGACGATCGTCGACGCCTACCGCGGGGCGCCGGACTTCGACGAGTCGGTCACCCGCTACCAAGTCGAGCACATCACCCACCGCGACGGGGGGATCGGGTACGAGCCGCCGGAGTGCGACACGCTCCGCAGCCACGGGCTCTGCTTCCGGGACGGGGACCCGACCGCGGTCGATCCGCGCGACCGCGCGTCGGACCCGCGCTGCCACGAGCCGTGGCTGCGTCACCCGCTGCAGTACTATCGGACCCGCGGCGGAACGGTCGCCGAGCGCGGGGGCGGCGACGGCGGCCCGGCCCCTACGTCGCCGGGGGGAGCGCGCGATACGTCCGCACCGCCCGCGCGAGCGCGGTCCACTGGCCGGCGATGACGAAGTACAGGAACGCCACGTCGATCACGGTGAACTCGACCCCCGCAAGGTGGAAGCGGGCCCACGGTTCGGACGCGGCCCACGGCCAGGGGAGCGACCAGTCGAACTCGAGGAACGTCGCGAGGGCCAGCACCACGAGCCGGTCCGCTCGCGTCAGGAGGCCCCCGTAGCTGCGGCCCGCGCCGACCGCCTGCGCCTGGGTCCCCATGTAGCTCGTCAGGAGGAGGCTCGCGAGAGCGAGGAGCGCGAGCACGGGGTTCGCGAAACCCGAGACCGCGATCCCGAGCACGATCACGAGGTCCGCGTACCGGTCGACGACGTGATCGAGGAAATCCCCCCGCGCCGACGCGCGCCCGGTCGCGCGGGCGACCGCGCCGTCCAGGACGTCGAACACGCCCGTGAGGAAGATCAGGACGGCGACCGGCAGGAAGAGCAGCGGGGTCGTCCAGTGGACGAGGGCGGCGAGGACCGCCGCGGCAACGGCGAGCGCGAGCGCGACCCCGGTCAGCCCGTTCGGCGACCAGCCGAGGAACGGTCGCGCGAGCCGGGCGACGTACGGGGCGACCCGGGCCCGGTAACCCTCCAGGACCATCGCCGACCCTACCGCGGGCGGTCCAAAAGATGCGCGGTCACGGCGGGCTCGGCGAGCCAGTCGACCGCGCCGTACGACGAGCGGCCCCGGCGGAGGACGCGGCCCTCGACCGCGCGGGCCACCGCACGGACCGACCGCCCGGTTGTGTCGACTTCCCAGACGCGATGCCCGGGGCGCACCGCCTCGGAGAGAACGACGTCCGTCGCCTCGGCGACGTAGTTCTCCCTCCGGTCCGCGGCGCTCCCCCGGTGCGTCCGCGCGAGCCGTCGGGCGAGCTCGGTCGGTCGGCAGCGCAGGACGACCACGT
>Ga0335074_10005431_pt1 | contig 17626 bp, 17 predicted proteins | sample Lox_Sample_23_FD_206715 | JGI IMG/M metagenome (GOLD analysis project Ga0335074, IMG submission 206715) | Soil microbial communities from Loxahatchee National Wildlife Refuge, Florida, United States - Lox_Sample_2.3 | ecosystem: Environmental > Terrestrial > Soil > Wetlands | place: USA... | reverse complement strand
CGGCCATGTCCACGATCGCGATCGCGCGGCGCGCCGCCCCGGCCGGGGCGGCCAGCTCATGCAGCCGGGCCGTGGCGATGACAAACTCCTGGCCGGTGAGGAACGCGTAGACCGAGTCGCGCTCGGGGACCAGGCCGACCGTGCGGTAGATGCCCGGGTTGCGCCAGCTGGCCGCGCCGCCCACGGTCACCGCGCCCCGCGACGGCGCGAGGAACCCGGCGATCAGGTGCAGCACGGTCGACTTGCCCGCGCCGTTCGGGCCGAGCAGGCCGGTGACGCCCGGGCCGATGGTCATCGTGATGTCGTTGACCGCGACGACGTTGCCGTACCAGCGCGACACGTTGCGCAGCTCGATCGTGCTCACAGGGAACCCGCCTTCCGGTACCTGGCGAACAGGCCGCCGACGCTGACCGCGAGCAGCACGAGGAACATGGCCCCGTACAGCGCGCCGTAGCCGCCCACGCCCGGCAGCGGGCCCTTCGAGGTGCCGCCCAGCCACAGCCGCACGCCGTCCAGCGTGGTGAACGGGCTGACCAGGCCGGAAAGGTGGGCCGCGGTGGTCGGCACCTGGGTGATGATGTGCACCTGGACCGGCCCGGACCTCGGGGCGCCGGGAGGCGGCTTGACCGTGGCCGTGCGGACGAAGTTCCGCTGGGTGACCGCGATCAGGATCCCGGCGAGGATCCAGGTGAGGAAGAAGTAGATCGCGATGGCGCCGGTCGCGTACGCGCGGCGGCCGCTCAGCGAGGCCAGGACCAGCCCGATCGCGGCGAGCAGCACCGCCCACATCAGGCCGACCAGCAGGCCGGGTATGAGCGCCCTGGTCTGGCTCCAGATCGCGTGCGGGGTGTGTGACTGGGCGACCGTGCCCAGGTAGAGCAGCAGCAGCGGGATCTCGATGATGACCAGGCACGCGGTGATGAACGCGGCGAGCTTGGCCAGCGGGTAGTCCATCCGGCGCAGCGGCCGGCAGAAGTACAGCGGCAGCACGCGGCTGCGCAGGTCGCGGGAGACGAGCTCGGGAGCCTGGGCGGCGACAAAAATGATCATGAGCACCACGCGCAGCTGGAATACGTACGTGTCGTAGGGCACGATGCGCGCGTTGCCGTTGGCCACCGCGACCGCGTTCGCGATAGCGGGCAGGCACATGATCGCGAAGACGAGCACCGGGACGATCTTGGCCTTGGCGCCGCGGCCCAGGCCGAACGCCGAACGCAGGCTGTGCCAGTACAGGGCGCGGACGATCTGGGGCCGGCCCAGCCGCCGCCCGGTGTAGCGGCGGTAGCCGATGTCGTGGATGACTCCGGTCTCAGCGGACATGGGGTGCCTCCCGCGGTGCCTCCGGCGTGCTGTCCGGACCGCCGGTGCCGCCCCGGCTCGAGGCCGCGCCGACGCCGGTGAGCGCCTCCGGGGCATCCGGATCGTCGGCGAAAAGTTCCTCCACCCGACGGCGCCGCTGCTCCAGCCGGTTCAGCGGGAGCGCGAGGTCCGCGATCGCGTCGCGCACGACGTCGTAGGTGGCGTCGTCGTCGAGCCCGACCAGCAGGGACCGCTCGTGCCGCCGCGGCCCGAGACCGCGCCTGCTGAGCTCGGCCAGCAGTTCCTCGGAACCCTCGTCGACGTCGATGAGAAGGACCTGGCTCACCTGGGTCATGCTGGTGATCGTGTCGGCCCGCAGGAGCCGGCCGGCCTCGATCGCCACGAGGTGATCGCAGATCCGCTCGATCTCACCGAGCAGGTGTGACGCGACGACGATGGAGATGCCGAACTCGGCGCCGATCCGTGCGATCAGCTCGAGCATCGCGTTGCGGCCCGCCGGGTCGAGCCCGACGGTCGGCTCGTCGAGCAGCAGCAGGCGGGGGTCGCCGACCAGCGCCTGGGCCAGCTTCACCCGCTGCTTCATGCCGGTGGAGTACGTGCCGATCTGCCGGTAGCGCTCCTCGTACAGGCCGACGTGCCGCAGCGACTCCGCGGCACGTTCCTTGGCCGCGGTCGGCGGCAGCCCGGACATCCGGCCGAGGTGGGTGACGAACTCCGTGGCGGTGACGTCCGGCGGCAGGCAGTCGTGCTCGGGCATGTAGCCCGTCAGCCCCCGGATCTGCTCGCCGTCGCGCTGGCAGTCGCGGCCGAGAACCCGCACCTCGCCCGCGGTCGGCTCGAGAAGGCCGAGCAGGATCTTGATCAGGGTCGACTTGCCCGCACCGTTGGCACCGACGAGCCCGGTGATGCCGGGCGCGATGGTCACGGTCAGCGCGTCCAGCGCGGTGACCGGGCCCGGGTAGCGCTTGCTCAGCGCGCGGGTCTCGATGACCGGCGCACCCGCGCCCGGCTCGGCGGCGGCTGCTCCGGGCTGTGCCGTTAATGGAGCGCTCACGTGCGTGGCCTCGCATTCATAGTGATCCTCGGCGGTACCGCGGGTCTCTGGCTCCAGTAGGGTCGCTGGCTCCCGGCAGACCGCGTCGCCACGGCCGGTCGCACCCCGCACACCCGGCCGCGTGTTGTGCCCCCAGCGTGCCGCCCTGCGGCGCTGTTGTCGTCACCCCGGAGGCTGATCTTTGCTAAGCCTCAGGAGCTAGACCCGGCTGGAGCGGAAGCCGGGAACCGCGCCAGGATGGTCGCGTGCCCAGTGGGTAGTGTTTTGCGGCAGATGCCGGGTCACGGCGCCCGGCTCGATTCCGGAGGACGGGACGGCATGGCGCAGCAGCGCCCCGGGGACGGCGGACGGCGGGCCGGCGTCCCGGAGTGGGCACGCGTGGCGCTGGCCGCCTGCCTGCTGGCCGTCGTCGCGACCGGGCTCCGTGTCACCGTGCCCGCGCCAAGGCTGAACGGCCCGTTCCGCCATGACGCCCTGGCCATCGGGGCGGCGCTCGAGGGCGTGCTGCTCTTCCTGCTCGTCGCGCTGATTATCCGCGGCGCGCGGGCGCCGCGCGACGCGGTGCTCGCCGCGCAGCTGCGCAAGATCCTGCGGTACCTCATTGCCATTGGGCTCGTCGCGATCCCGCTGACGTACGTGCTGACGAGGCACGTGCCGCCGTTGCGGCCCATCAAGCCGCCGAAGATCAACGCAACGCCGCCCGCCCAGCTGCACGCGACGCATCCAGGAGGCCCCGCGGCCGGCGCGATCATCGTGACGGTCATCCTGGGCCTGCTGGTCGCGGCCGCGCTGATCTACGTCGTGGTGCGCTTGATGCGTGGCCGGGCGTGGCGCGGCTTTGGCAGGATGGGCCCGGGCCTGGCCATCGAAGCGGAGGCCTGCGACGACGAGTCTGACCTGCGCGAGGCGGTGGAGTCTGGGCAGAGCGCGCTGCGCAGGTTCGACGACGCCAGGGCGGCCATCATCGCGTGTTACGTGGCCATGGAGGAGAGCCTCGCCCAGGCCGGGACGGCGAGGGCAGTGGCGGACACGCCCGACGAACTGCTCGCCAGGGCCGCGGATCGCGGCCTGGTCCGGACCGGGGCGGCGGCGCGGCTGACGAGGCTGTTCTACGAGGCGCGCTTCTCCAGCCACCCCATGCCGGTCGCGCAGCGCGACGAGGCGGAGCAGGCCCTGGCCGAACTGGCCGACAGCCTCCGCGACCTGGAGCCGGCCGGGGCAGGCACCGCGGCCGGGGCAGGCACCGCGGCCGGGGCAGGCACCGCGGGTGACGCGGGCGAGATGAACGGCGGGGCGAGCGGATGAGCGGCGGTGCGGCAGGTCTGCCAGGACGGGGCGACGGATGGCGGTCCGCGATACCGGAGGTCTGCATCGCCGCGGCCGTGACCGCGGTCGCCGGCGCGGTCGGGTACGCGGCAGCGGGCATGCCCGGTGTGGTTCTCGTGGTGAGCGTGGCGGTGGTGGCGGCGCTGGTGTTGCTGCGCATCCTGGCGCCGCCGCCGGCCGGGCCGCCCCACCCCGGCCAGCTCCCGGACACCGAGGCGATCCCGGTCACGTTCGCGGGATACTGGCGCAAGCGCGCGGGGCTGGTCGACGGGACCAGATCCATGACCGTGTACGACGCCGAGTTGCGCGCCACCCTGCAGCACCTGCTGGCCGCGCGGCTGGCCGAGCACCACGGCATCAGCCTGCACGACGACCCCGATGCCGCGCGACAGCTGCTGTGCCCCCGGCCGCGCGACAGCGGCCTCTGGTACTGGGTTGACCCGGCGCGCCCGCAGACCACCACCGGGGATCAATCCGGCATCCCGTCACGAACGCTGGCCAGGCTCATCGACCGACTGGAGCAACTTTGACCGAGCTCACCCGAACCCCGGGCCAGACCGCCGAGCGGTGCGCCGCCGTCCTTGATGAGATCGAGCGGGCGGTGGTCGGCAACCGCCGGGCACTCGAGCTGGTGATGATCGGCATCCTCGCGGGCGGCCACATCCTGCTCGAGGACCTGCCCGGCCTCGGCAAGACCCTGATCGCGCGATCGTTCGCGCGCACGCTCGGCCTGGACTTCGCGCGGATCCAGTTCACCCCCGACCTGCTCCCCTCGGACGTGGTCGGTGCGCCCCTGTACGACCAGCGGACCGGCGAGATGGTGTTCCGCCCCGGACCGGTCTTCACCCAGCTGCTGCTCGCCGACGAGATCAACCGGACGCCGCCCAAGACCCAGGCGGCGCTGCTCGAGGCGATGGGCGAGGGGCAGGTAAGCATGGACGGCGAGACCAGGCAGCTACCGCAGCCGTTCGTGGTGCTCGCCACCGACAACCCGATCGAGTACGAGGGGACCTACGAGCTGCCCGAGGCGCAGCTCGACCGGTTCCTGATGCGGCTGCGGCTCGGTTACCTGCAGACCGCGGACGAGGTGCTGATGCTGCAGCGGCGGCTGGACCGGGCGACGGAGCGAGCCGAGCTCAGCCAGGTCACCGACTCCAGCGAGCTCACCGCCATGCGCGAGTCGCTCGAGCAGGTGGAGGTCTCGCCGGATCTGCTCGAGTACGTGGTCGCGATCATCCGGACGACGAGGGAGCATTCCCAGATCCAGGTGGGTGCGAGCCCGCGTGGCGGGCTGGCGCTGGTGCAGCTGGCGCGCGGTGAGGCGCTGCTGCGCAAGCGGGACTACGTGGTCCCCGACGACGTCAAGAACATCGCGGTCCCGGCGCTCGCTCACCGCATCACCTTGCGGCCGGAACTATGGGTACGCCAGGTCAGTTCCGACGACGTGATGGCCAGGCTGCTGGCCACGGTTCCGACCCCGCAGACCGACCCCGCCTCGGCGGCCCGGGCCTGACGCCGGTGGATACGGGGCGGGACGCGCGGCAGCAGCGGGAACCGGCACCCGCGGCGTCCGGGGCGTCTGCGGCGTCTGGGAGCCATGAGGCGCGCCAGGCCCGGCTGACCTGGGTGCTATCCGCTCACGCGCAGCGGCTGATCACCCTGGCCCTGGCCGGCCTGGTCATCGCGGTCATCACCCGCCGGCCCGAGTTCGCTGGGGTGGCCGCCCCGGCGGTGCTGCTGCTCGCGGTCCGGCGGCCGGAGCGGCCCGCCCGTGTCGGCGTCACCGCGAGCCCGAGCGGGACCAAGCTGACCGAGGGCGAGCGGGCCGAGCTCACCGTGACCGTCGCAGGGAATCGCGGCTTCTCCGTTGACCTGCTGATACACCCCCGCTACGCGGTCGTGCCAGAAACCCCGGACGGTGAACTGGCCATGCACGGCGGCAGGTCGGCCCTGCCGTTTCAGGTGACCCGCACCGGGCGCCGGAGCCTGGGAGTGCTGGAGATAACGCTCTGGGACCGGTGGCGGCTGACCGAGGGCCACGCCACGGTCGAGCTCCCGATCGTCGACTGCTACCCGATGCCCGCGGCGCAGCGGCAGCGGGTGGTGCTCAGCCGCCTGCCCAGCCGCCTCGGTGAGCACCCGTCCCGGTCGTCCGGCGAGGGCCTCGAGTTCACCGGCGTGCGCGAGTTCGTTCCCGGTGACCGCCAGCGCAGGATCAACTGGCCGGCCACCACCCGGCGCGGGCGGCTGCAGCTGAACACGTTCGCGGCCGAGCGCACGCAGAACGTCGTCATCATCGCCGACGCCAGCTCCGACGTGGGCGAGCCCGGGTCCACGCCCGCCGATCTCGCCTTCCGCGGCGCGGCCGGCGCGGCCCGCGCCTACCTGGCCGTCCGGGACCGGGTCGGCGTCATCGTCTACCAGCGCAGCGTGCGCTGGGTCTCGCCCGGCCTCGGCGCGCGCCACTTCTACCGGATCATGAACTTGATGCTGGTGGAGCACGCGGTGGTCGCCGACCGCGGCCGGTACTCGCCGTTCACCCGCCTGCCCCGTGCCGCGCTGCCGCCCGGCTCGCTGATCCTGGTGTTCAGCCCGCTGCTGGACCGGCGCCTGGTCGAGACCGTCCGCGACTTGCGGGAACGTGGCTTCTCGATGCTGATCATCGACGTGCTCAACACCGAGCCGTCCGGCTCGAACGACAGCCTCAGCGGGCTCGCCCGGCGGATCTGGCGGATGGAGCAGGAGGCGATCAGGTTCTCGCTTCGTGAGCTCGGCATCCCGCTGGTCAGCTGGGACGGCCAGCAGAGCCTGGACGAGCCGCTCGCTCCGTACACCAGAAGAGCGATGGTGATCCGGCAGTGACCGCCCGCACGACCGGCGCCGCCGGGATGCTCGCCGCGGTGTGCGTGGCCTGGTCGGCCCTGCCGCTGCGGCACGGGGGTCTCGCCGGCATGTTCCTGGCCGTCGCGATCGCGTGCGCGCTCCTGTCCGTCGCGCGGCTCGCGCTCGGCCGCTCCCCGGACGAAGCGTCCGCTTACCTGAACACCGTGCAGCAGTCGGCGCGCTCGGTGGCCGACCTGATCCGGCTGTGCCCATGGGCCGAGGTCATGATCGTCGCCGTGCTGGCTCTCGAGGCGCAGCACCCTTCCCCGCCCTGGCACACCGGGCTGCTCGGAGCGGCGCTGCTCGCCTACCTGTTCGCGTGCCACCTCGCCGAGTCCCGGTCCCGGCTGGCCGTGCTCCGCCCGCAGGCGCCCCTGATCGCGGTCGGGCTCGGGCTGCTCGCGCTGGCGGCGGGCGCCGCCGCGCTGCCGTCCGGCAAGGGCTCAGCCGCGGACGTGCTCGCGGTGCTGGCCGGTGTGGCCGCGGTCGCCGTCGCCGGCATGGTCATCCCGGTTTGACCGCCCGCGCCGCCGCCCGGCCGGCCATCGCAGCCCGTGCCTCAGCGGCCCGCCGCGTAGCCCTGCATGCCGCGCGCGTTCGCCCCCGCGTACAGGAACCCGCGGTCCCGCGCCACCGCGCTGATCCGGCCGAGCGACCACGGCGGCATGACCTGTACGTCGTGCCCGCGACGGCGCAGTTCACCGAGCACGGTCTCCGGGAACCTGGACTCGGCGGCCAGCGAGCGCGGCATCGACGCGCGCGGGTAGAACGACGAGGGGAAGTGGTCGGTGTGGAAGGCCGGGGCGTCGATCGCCTCTTGCAGGTTCATGCCGAACAGCACGTGGTTAAGGAAGAACGCGAGCGGCCACTGGTCCTGCTGGTCGCCGCCGGGCGTGCCGAACGCGAGGTACGGCTCGCCATCGCGCAGCGCCAGCGACGGTGACAGCGTGGTCCGCGGCCGCGTGCCCGGCCGGAGCGTGCTGGCCAGGCCCGGGGTGAGCGTGAACATCTGCGCGCGGGTGCCCAGGCAGAACCCGAGCCCGGGAATGACCGGCGAGCTCTGCAGCCAGCCGCCGCTCGGCGTGGCGGACACCAGGTTGCCGAACGAGTCGGCCACGTCCAGGTGGCAGGTGTCCCCCGGGCCCAGCTCCGGCGCCATCGGATTGGCGGCCTGAGCGAGCGGCTCCCCGGCACCGCGGCCGCCGTGCCCGCCGCCCGCGGCACTCATCCCCCCGTGCGCTCCGTCGCCCCCCGTGCCGTCGCCGAACCAGGGCGCCGCGAACCCCGGCAGCCGGGGCTGGGCCCCGCCGGGCGCGCCCGGCACCAGCGCCCCCGACGCCTCCGGGCCGACCAGCCGCCGCCGCTGCGCCGCGTACGACGGTGACAGCAGCTCGGCGAGCGGCACGTCGGTCGCGCGCGGGTCTCCGTACCACGCCTCGCGGTCGGCGAACGCGAGCTTCGCGCACTCGATGACCGTGTGGATGAAATCGGCCGAGCCCTGGCCCATCGCGGCGAGGTCGAACCCGTCGAGCAGCGCCAGCTGCTGCAGCAGCACCGGGCCCTGCCCCCACGGCCCGGTCTTGCACACGGTCAGGCCGTGGTAGTCGAGCGTGACCGGGGCCTCGACCGAGGCCCGCCAGCCCGCGAGGTCGTCACCGGTCAGCAGGCCGCGATGCGGCCGCCCGGTGACGTCCATGACCTCGGCGTGGGCCAGGAACTCCTCGATTGCGGCGGCCACGAACCCCTCGTAGAACACCTTCCGCGCGGCCTCGATCTGCCCGGAACGGTCCGCCGACGCGGCCTCGGCCTGATCCAGGAGGCGGCCGTACGCGGCGGCCAGGTCGGGGTTCGCGAACCGCGCACCGCCCGCGGGCGCCGACCCGCCGGGGAGGTAGACCGCCGCGGAACTCGGCCAGTGCTCGCGGAACATGCCGGCGACCGCGGACACCGCGGCGCTGGCGGCATCCAGCATCGGGTACCCGTTCCGGGCGTAGCCGATCGCGTACTCCATCACGTCGCGCAGCCGGAGCGTGCCGTACCGCTCGAGCAGCAGCATCCAGGTCCCGAACGCGGCGGGCACGCACGCCGCGAGCAGCCCGGTGCCCGGCACCAGGTCGAGCCCCAGCGCGCCGAACACGTCCAGCGTCGCCGCCGCGGGCGCCGGCCCCTGCCCGTCCAGCACGAAGACGTCGCCGGCCGCGGCCGAGAACCCGATCACCGGGACCTCGCCGCCCGGCCCGTTCAGGTGCGGCTCTACCACCTGGAGCACCAGGCCGGTCGCGGCGGCGGCGTCGAACGCGTTGCCGCCCTTCTCGAGCACCGCCATGCCCGCCGCCGAGGCGAGCCAGTGCGTCGATGCGACCATCCCGAACGTGCCTGCCAGTTGCGGCCTGGTCGTGAACGTCTCGGGCACATGCGCCTCCGCAGGGTTATCAGCGATCGTGTCAATACCGTGATATGCGGCGCGCCGTGCCGGCCGCAACCACCGCGCCCCAACCTGCGTCATATCAAGCGTGACCACCATGGCCACGTCGGGAAGGGGGCACGAGATGAGATCGGCGCGGATCCTGATCGCCTTGGCCGCTATGGCCGCTTCTGCGGGCCTGCTCGCGGGCTGCGGCAGCTCCACCCCGACGGACTCCCCCTCGACATCGGCCACGAACACCACGTCGCCGAGCGCGTCGCCGGCCGCCACCCCGACGCCGACCGCGAGCCCGACGGCGACGTCCACCCCGTCCTCCCCCGGCGTGGCCGCCTGCGCGACCTCGGCCCTGCACGTGGCCGTGCCCACCAGCGGCGGCGGTGCGGCGGCCGGCAGCACCTACTACCCGATTCAGTTCAGCAACACCAGCAGCTCCCCGTGCACGCTCTACGGCTACCCGGGTGTCTCGTTCGTGAGCGCGGCCGGCGGCAGCCAGATCGGCGCCGCGGCGACCAGGGACCCCACGCTCCCGGCGACGCTGATCACCCTGTCTCCCGGCCAGACCGTGCACGCCACGCTGCAGGTCGTCGACGCGATGAACTACCCGTCGAGCGGCTGCGGCCTGGTCACCGCGCACTGGCTGAAGATCTACCCGCCCAACCAGACCGCCCCGGTCTACGTCAGCTTCTCCGCACAGACCTGCTCGAAGCCCAAGACGATCTTGTCAGTACAGACCGTCCAGACCGGTTCGAGCGGAACCTAGCGACCACCTGGCCCAACGACAACCTCCCTGAACGCAACGCCACTCCCCGCTCTGGCGCCTACGGACCGTCATTTTGGATGTGACGTTTATGGCACGGAGCAAGAACATCATCGCCACGCTGGCCGCGTGTGCCGCGGCCGCCGCGCTGCTCGCCTGCGCCCCGGCGCGCTGGCCATCCGTGGCCGCTTGCCGGGCGCCGGGCCTGCTGGTGACCCTTAACACAGCGGCCGCCGGGGTCGCGGCCGGCAGCGAGTACCTGCCGGTCGACTTCACGAACGGCACCTGGGCAAGCTGCCGCATGCGCGGTTACCCGGGGGTGGCGTTCGTCACCGGGCCCGGAGGGCGCCGGATCGGCGGGCTGGTCACGAGGTACGCCGGCCTGCGGGCGCGCCGGGTCGTTCTCGCGCCCGGTGAGACCGCGCATGCCTGGCTGATCGTCGCCGCTGCCTCGAACTATCCTCCGGCCTGGTGCCGTCCGGTCGCTGCCCGCTGGCTCCGGGTGCGGGCACCCAGGCAGCGTGGCTACGACTACGTGCGGCACTCGTTTCTCGCCTGCGCGCACGCGTCGACCCTGACCGTGCAGCCGGTTCGGCCGGGGCGTGGCATGCGCGGGACCGGCCGGACCCGCGGGACGCACTGGCCCCACGGGCCGCACCGGGCGCACCGGGCGCACCGGGCGCACCGGGCGGGCCGGGCGCACCGGGCGGGCCGGGCGGGCCGGGCGCACCGGGCGGGCCGGGCGGCCCGATCCCCCAGAGCGGGGCAGCGGTAGCGTTTCGGGCCATGGATGATCTGAACCCCCGGCTGCGCGCGGTCTGCGATCTCGACATGGCCGGGATGCGGGAGACCGGACGGCACGAGTACGACGGCAAGATCCAGGACCTGTCGCGCGACGGCGTGCTCGCGGGGCTTGCCAGGCTGGCGGACGCCGCGGCCGCCGGCCCGGCCCTCGACGACGCGCACGACGAGGCGCAGCTGGCAACGTTCGAGCGGTCCGCTCGCGTCTGGCTGGGTGAGCAGGAGATGCACCGCCGTAATCCCCTCGTGCATCTGGCCGAGCTCGACCTGGCCTGCTACGACCGGGAGTACGCGCCGCAGCAGCAGCGCGACGAGGCACGCGCGGCGCACCTGGCCGGGTGGCCCGCGGCCATTGACACCGCGATCGAGACCCTCGACCTGGTCAGCGCGCCGGTAGCGGCCGCGCTCGCCGACGCCATCCGCGGCCTGGCGGCCGGCATCCCGGCGACCGCCGACGCTCAGTCCAGGGACGCGGCGCTCGCGGCGCACGCCCGCCTGGTGGCGCACATCGAGCGGGCGGTCGCCGACGGCGATCCCGACGCCGCCCTGGGCTCGGCCGGGCTCACATCGATCATGAGCAGCGCCGAGGGCATGCCAGTGGACCTGGGCAAGCTGAGCGAGCGGGCCGACGCGGAGCGGGACCGGCTGACCGCGCTGCTCGCCGAGAGCTGCGCAGAGGTGGACCCCGGGCTGCCACCGCTCGAGCTGGCGCGCGAGCTGGTGCGCGATCATCCGGACTCCGGCGGCGTCATCGAGGCGGCGCGGCACTGGACCGAGCTCGCGATCGCGTTCACGACCGAACACCACCTGGTGCCCTACGACGATGGCGAGTGCCGGGTGGGGCCCGCGCCCGAGTCGCGGCGCTGGGCGATGGCGATGATGTCCCCGGCCGCCCCCGGGGAGCCGGACGGGCCGTCCTGGTACCACATCACCCCGCCCGAGGAGTCATGGCCCGAGCAGGACAAGGAGGAGTGGCTCGAGGTGTTCAGCGCGACGACCCTGCCGGGCATCACCGTGCACGAGGTCGCGCCCGGGCACTTCTCGCACGGCCGCGCGATCCGCCGCGCCCCCACCCAGGTCCGCCGAACTCTGCACTCCGCGGCGTTCATCGAAGGCTGGGCTCACTACGCGGAGGAACTGTGCGTGGAGGAAGGCTTCTGTGGCGACGACCCCCGGTTCGCGATCGGCGTTTGGCTCGAGGCGCTGGTCCGGGTCACCCGGCTGGCGTGCGCGATCGGCGTGCACACCGCGGGCATGACGGTGGCGGACGGTGCCCGCAGGTTCGAGGCGGACACCCACCTGGCCGGGGCCGCCGCGCTTTCCGAGGCGCGCCGGGCGACGTTCGATCCCGCCTACGGCCGCTACACCTGGGGCAAACTGGAGATCATGGATCTGCGCGAGCGGGCCAGGAAGGAATGGGGCGCGGGCTTCTCGCTGCACAGGTTCCACTCGGCGATGCTCAGCCTCGGGTCCCCGCCGCTGGGGCTGCTGGGCACGGCCGTCGAGCGTGGCTGAGCCGGCCGGCTCCGGCCGGCGCGCGCGTGAGACCATGACAACGCCGGAACAGATGTAGGGGCATGATCATGCAGCAACCACAGGGCCTGCGCCGGATGCTCGGCGGGCCCTCGCAACCGCGCAACGCGTGCGCCGCCGCCCGGCTCGCCGGGTTCGCGTGCGTGCTGCTGCTCGGCGTGTCGGCGCTGGCAGGCTGCGCGCAGAAGGCAGCGGCGGCCGCGTCGCTCGAGCTCGGCACGGCCTACGTCGCGGTGCCGAGCACCGGCGACATCACCTCGGCCTACCTTGTGATCAGGAACAACGGGCCCGCCGACCGGCTGGTCTCAGCCCGCACCAGCGACGGCGGTCATGTGACCTTCCGGGAGCCGTCCCGTGCGGGCGACCGCGTGATGACGAGCGTCCCGGACATCGCGATTCCCGCGGACACGCTGCTCCGGCTGTCGCCGGACGGCTCGCACCTCCTGATCACCGGCGCTGGGCCCATGAAGGGCGGCACCCAGATCACGCTCACGCTAACGTTCGCGAAGGGCGGCACGATGTCGGTCGTGGCCGCGGTGACCAACCCGGAAAGCGGCGGCAGCAGCTACTTCCTCAACTGATCTCTACCGCCTCGTCCTCAGCTAATCGCAAGCTAGCGGGGCTATTATCCAGTTCACGGATGGACGCAGCTACTTGCCGACGATCTCCTCGAGATATATCGTCTTGCTATTGAGTTAACCGGCCAGCGGACCGCGGAGGATCACATGGCGACGGGACCGGACCTTCGCATCGGGCACGCCGAGCGCGAAGCGGCGGCAGCCAGCCTGCGCGAGCACTATGCACAGGGCAGGCTCACGCTGGAGGAGTTCAACGAGCGCATCGACGCCGCGTTCAAGGCGGTCACGCAGAGCCAGCTGAACCGGACTACGGAAGATCTGCCGCAATCTGCCGCGCACCCGGCACCGCTGCCGGTCACCACGGTTCCCGGCGGCGGCAGGGACCGGGCCAGGCAGGACTGGTCCCAGGGCCACCACCACCACCACCACCCACGGCTCGGTGTCTTCCCGCTGATCATCGCGGCGCTCGGCACCTGGCTGCTGCTCTTCGAGCTGCACCTGAGGGCGTTCCCCTGGCCGGGAAAGCTGGCGATCTTCCTGGCCATCTTCGGCATCATCCGCGGCGTGCTGCGGCGCGTGTTCGGGATGCGCCGTGGGCCGGCCCGCGGGCCTGGCGGCCCCCGCCGTGGCGGCCGCAGCCGCGGCCGGGGCGGTCCCTGGAGCGGTATCTGACCGTCCGCGAGACCCCACGGCGCCGCCGCGCCCCCATCTCAACGGCCAGGCGGGCGCCCTAGACCCGCCGGCCGGACCCGCATCCTGGCGGCCGGCCGGGCGCCCCAGACCCGTCGGCCGGACCCGCATCCCGGCGGCCAGGCAGGCGCCCCAGACCCCCGCCGGAACCCGCACCGCCGCGCCCGGCGCGCCCTAGGCCCGCGCCGGGATCCGCAACGGGACGACCAGGTAGCGGAACGCGGGTGTCGTCTCCCCCGGCGCCAGGCCCTCCTCGTCGTCGGCCCGCGTCAGCAGCGCGGGCTTGGCTGCGGTGCTGAACTCGAGCCGGATCCTCCCAGGCTCGGCGGGCACGGACGCCGCCTCCTCGCCGTCGCGCGGCGCGCCCTGCTGCCGGGCAGGCATGGCCGACGCCGATGCGGCGCCGAGCCCGTCAAGAAGGTAGTGCGGGTTGAACGAGATGACCCGCTCGTCGCCGTCGAAATCGGCGGCCACGGTTTCCACCGCACGGGCCCGGCCATCGGTCTGCGCCTCGATGACCACGTTGCCCGAGCCGAACGTCAGCCGGACCGGGCTGGCCCGGTCTGCCACCAGCGACACCCTGCGGACCGCCTCGGTGAACGGGCCTGCGGGCAGCGTGGCCCGCGACCCGAACCCGTCGGGGAACCTGGACTGGTACCTGATGAACTCACCGCCGATCAGCCGCGCGGTCAGCCTCCGGTTCCCGCCCTCAAAGCTGATCACGCCGTCCGCGGGCCGCGGGTCGCGCGCTGGGCCCTCGCTGGCCGCCGCGCCGGCGCCGGACTGGCCCGCCTCGAAGGCCACGGTCACCGGCACCCCGGCGGCCATGGACCGGGCCACGTCCGCCAGCGTCCTGGCCGGGACCATCGCGGCTGCCCGGAGACCGGGCACCGCTGGCTCCCACTGGACATCCTTCACGGCCAGCCGGTAGCGGTCGGTCGCCGCGAGCGTCAGCGTCTCGTCGCGGACGTCGAGGCAGACCGCGGTGAGCATCGGCAGCGTGTCATCCCGGCTCGCCGCCGGCACGACCTGGGCGGCGGCCAGCGCCAGCACTCCGCCATCTACCCTCCCGGCGACCGGCGGCGGATCCGGCAGCACCGGGTACTCCGCCACCGGCAGCGAGACCAGCTCGAACTCGGCGCTCCCGCAGGTGACGGCCACCATGTCACCGTCGGTCGCGACCTCGACGTCAAGGGCAGGAAGGCTGCGGGTGATCTCGGCGAGCAAACGGCCGGGAACCAGAGCGGTCCCGTCCTCCTTGACCTCGGCGTCGATCCGCGCCGTCGCGGAAATCTCGTAGTCGAAGCAGGACAGGACCAGGCCCTCGCCGTCGGCCCGCAGCAGCAGCCCGGACAGCACCGGCACCACCGGCCGCGACGGCAGCGCGCGGGCAACCCACGCCACCGCTTCCCCGAATACCTCGCGCCCGACCCGGAACCTCATCGCCACCGCCTCCGCACGACCCGTTCTTAACCGATCCTGGCACGCGCCACCGACAGTTCAGAACGGGTCGAGCGAGGCGGTCTCAGACCAGTCCGGGCGGCGCCGAAGCGAGCGTCGCCTCGATCGCCCGGATAAGGTCCCTCGCCGAGTCGGCGGTAAGCTCCACCGCGACCCGCGCCGACGGCCCGCTGGCCGGGTTGAGGAAATCTATGTTCAGCGTGTGCTCAGCCGGGGCGTGCACCGGGTGATCCAGGTAGACGGTCGCGTCGGTGAGCGTGAACCAGCCCTGCGCGCCCTTGCCGCTGCCTGCTACCTGAATCTTCTCGGTCAGATACGTGCACATGTCGGCAGCCTCCTCATCCGGCCAGGTAGCGGCCGAAGAAATCCCAGATCTTCTGCCAGCCGTCGTTCGCCGCCTCCACCCGGTAGGCGGGGCGGTCGACCGAGAAGAACGCGTGCCCGGCGCCCTCATAGCTGTGGAACTCGTGTTCCTTGCCGGCCTCGGTGAGGATCTTGTCCAGCTCGTCGACCTGTTCCGGGGACGGGTACTGGTCATCGGCGCCGAACAGACCGAGCAGCGGGCACGACAGGTTGGGCGCGAGGTGCGCGATCGGCCCGACCTTCAGCGGCATTCCCTCGGGCGGCGTCCCGACCACGAAGGCGCCGTAGCAGTCGACCGCCGCCTGGAGCGGCAGGCTGCACGCGGCGAGAAACGACTGGCGCCCGCCAGAGCAGTACCCGATGACGCCGACCTTGCCGTTGCTGCCGTCCAGGGCCCGCAGGTGGGCGGCTGCCCCGGCGACGTCTCCCACGAGGCGCTCGTCGGGCACCCCGCCCTTGGCCCGTGCGGCAGCGGCCGCGTCGTCCGGGCTGGCCCCCGGGGCATCCCTGTGGTAGAGGTTCGGCATCAGCGCGGCGTAGCCGTGAGCCGCGAATCTTCTGGCGATCTCCTTGGTTCCGCCGTCGTATCCGGGCATGTGGTGGATCACGACGACGTTGCCGAACGACTCCTGCCCGAGGGGCCGGGCGAAGTATGCCTCGATCTCGTCACCGTCATGCCCGGTGATGCCGATGGTCTCGGCGATCAGCGCCCCATCCATGCGCTCTCCCTACCAGTAGCTTGTCCGTCACAGCGATCGGCTCCATCCTGCCAGCCGCCCGCGTGCCGGACGGCGGCCCCCCAAGATCAACACTGGGACCGGCGTTTCTGCTGGTACCGGGACATGCCTTGCGGCATTATCGGAAGGCGGGGGTGACCGGGGAGGGGCTACGGTCGGTAAATGAGCGCGGCAGCGATCGTTATCGCGTTAATAGTTCTCATTGTGGGCTGCATCATGGGCTGGCACGCCAACCGTGCTCATGCCGCGCACGGTGACATCAAGACCACCCACAACAGGATCGCGGGCTACCGCAAGACCCGCCTGCGCAGCGGGCTCTGGGCGATCGGGCTCATCCTCGTTGCCGTCTTCCTCCTGGCCGCCGCCGTTCATCACTAGGACGGGAACACACCCGCCGCCAGTGCTAGAACCCGCCGCGCTGGAGCCCGAGCTCGTCACCTAGCCGGAGCTGGAGCCACAGCAGCAGCCGCTCGTCGGGATCAGCGAGCCTGAGACCGCAGATCGCCTGGGCACGGGCGAGCCGGTACCGGCACGTGTTGGGGTGCACGTTGAGCCGTCCCGCGGCCGCGGCTACGTCGCTGTTGGCGTCGAGGTAGGCCAGCAGCGTGTGGGCGTAGGCGGTACCGTGCTCCGCGTCGTGCCGCAGGATGGCCGGGCCGGCGCCTTCACGCAGGCGGGGTGTCAGGGCGAGATCCCGGCCGAGCTCGGCCAGCGTCGCACTCGCCCGGACCTCCTCGATCGCGGCGACCCGCGGCTCATCGGGCTCACCCGGCTGGCCGGCCAGAACGCGCAGCACCAGGTCGGCATCCTGGCGCGAGGCCGCCGCCGAGCGCAGCCCGGCGACCCGGCAGCCCAGGCCGGCCCTGACGGGCACGCGCAGCGCCTGCTGAGCCCGCCGGGCGATGTCGGCGACCAGATCGCGATGCGACGCGGACGGGCGAGCCGGGAGCAGCGCGTAGACCGTGCCGTCGACCAGCGCGCAGCCGTGCCGCCCGAGGTGCGCCTCGCAATGCAGGCTGACCAGGTCGGTGAACCGCATGGCGGCGTGCGCGGCGACGGCGCCGCCGGGATCTCCAGAGGCGACGATGAACGCCGCGACCGCAACGGGCGCGTCGGCGTCCAGGCCCAGCTGCGGCGCCACGATCGCGGCGCTCGCCGGGTCGGCGAGCAGCCGGCGCAGCAGGTCACCGCGCTGCCGCCGGGCCAGGTCGGCCGCTGTGCGCGCGGTCAGCAGGTGCAGAGCGGCGACGTCGGCCGCCTCGGCGAGCGCGGCGTCGGCCTCGGGGGCGAGCCGGCGATCCGGGTCGACAACCCAGATCGAGCCGAGCATCTCGCTCCCCGCGCGCACGGCAACGGCCAGCCGGGGCATGCTTCCAGGCCCGCCCGTGAACCTGTGCACCTGCGCGGTCCTGGCCAGCTCGCGGTACTGGGCGTCGTTCTCCGGGAGATCCGGCACCTGCAGGCCGAGAATGCCCTGGCGCCGGTCCTCGTCGATCGGCTGCCCCGGCAGCGTGGAGTAGGCCAGTATCCGCCGGTGCGGGTCCTCGATCGCGGTTGCCCCGCCGACCATCGCGGCGATCGCGTTGGCGAGGGCGAACAGGTCTCCCATGGCCGGAGCCGCGCCGCCCCGGCCGGAACGCGCGATCGCTGCCAGCGCGGAGGAGACCAGGGCGTCGAGATGGTGCCAGGCCATGTCCT